>ULRN01027278.1_pt1 | contig 62336 bp, 44 predicted proteins | sample 1955461 | NCBI WGS metagenome assembly ULRN01 (sample SAMEA4835683, study PRJEB28245) | human gut metagenome | biome: gut microbiome; material: fecal sample | place: Denmark | collected 2008 | reverse complement strand
CCAGCCGATGCTTGTCTCGCCGTCGTAGTTCTCGCCCAAATCCTGAGGGTTAGGCAATACGGCCTTGAGGAACTGCAGCGGAACGATCTTCACCTTCACCTTCTTCTCCGGCTGGTCGGCCAACGGGGCCTCGTATTCAATCTCGTCGATGCGCGACATTCCGAGGTTCTGTATGCAGTCGAGATAGGTGAGATACTGCTGTCCGAAGGTCATCCAGAAGCGTGCGCGCTTGATGGTAGGATAGTTCTTCACGAGCGACTCGATTTCCTCGTGGTGCAGCAGATAGCTCTCCTTCGGGCCTACGTTGGGGTATGTGAGCGGCTTGTGGATTTCCAGCGGCGCTGTCTCCACCCATTTGCCGTCCTCCCAGTAGAGACCCTTCTGGGTAATCTCGCGGATGTTGATTTCCGGGTTGAAGTTTGTGGCGAAAGCCTTGTGGTGGTTACCTGCATTGCAGTCCACGATGTCGAGATACTGGATTTCGTCGAAGTGGTGCTTTGCGGCGTATGCCGTGAAGATGCTCGTCACTCCCGGGTCGAAGCCGCATCCTAAGATGGCAGTCAGTCCGGCATCCTCAAAGCGCTTCTTGTAAGCCCACTGCCAGGAGTATTCGAAATGAGCCTCGTCCTTCGGCTCATAGTTGGCTGTGTCGAGATAGTTCACTCCGCAAGCCAGACAAGCCTCCATGATGGTGAGGTCCTGGTATGGCAGTGCGAGGTTCACGCAGAGCTCCGGCTTGTAGTCGTTGAAGAGAGCCTTGAGCTGCTCCACGTCGTCGGCGTCCACCTGAGCTGTCTTGATGTCGGGGTTGCCGATATACTCCTTGATCTTGTCGCACTTCGACTTTGTGCGGCTTGCAATCATGATGTCGGTGAAGACATCAGAATTCTTTGCAATCTTTACGGCAGCTACGGTGGCCACGCCTCCTGCGCCGATAATCAATACTTTTCCCATGTTCTGTTATTTTTTCTTCTTTTTGTTTCCTTATTTTATCTCGTCTCCGCTGATGCCCAGGGCGCTCATGAGCGAATAGCCCAGGATTTCCTGCCTGAAGTTGCCTCCCTCCATCGGCTGCATGGCGAAGAGCGTTATGCGTTTGCCGTCGTCGTCGATGCGGCGCAGGGCGTGGCGCACCTTGGCGTATGCCTCCTCGTCGTCGGGGATTACCATCACGCGCTTCACCTCCTTCTGCGAGCAGGCTATCTGTGCGGCTTCGGCGATGAAGTCGCTCTTGCTCACGAGTTCCTCCACGGGGAATACGTTGATTGAAAATTCGCCGAGATGGTCCTTGAAGGCCTTCCCGTCGAGTTCCTCCCTGTATTTGGCGGGCGTGAAGTTCTCCAGCTCCGCCTTCTGTTTGTCGTGTATGAGCACCACCTGCACGCTGTTTTCGCCTTCGCGCACTCCTCCGTCGAGCGCCACGCAGTCAATCCATCGTGCCAGGTCGGCCTTCTTTATGCGCCTCATGAGCATCCGTTCGAAGTTCACCGTGAGGTCGAATGCCACCTTGTCTATGAAGTCGGCATCGGCGATAATCACGTTCTCGCTCCACTGTGCCGCATTAATCATCTCATTCATAGGTGCAAAGATAATGTAATTTGAAGACAATTCAAAACAAGCCGGCTTGTTTTTATTGTTGAGATGCAGCTTATCTTATCCAAAGATAATGCAAAAATCCGATTAAACGGGAGAAGTGATAATTTATTTTCACTTCCGAGCGTTAGGATTTTATTTTCTCTTTTAGCTTCTCTTCTGTTCTGTAGTAACTCTTATCCTCGAAAAAGTGTGGGATTCACCCATTTTTATCATCGAAAAAGTGTGGTAATTGCTTGGTTTTATCATCGAAAAAGTGTGGTAATTGCTTAGTTTTATCATCGAAAAAGTGTATCTTTGCAGCCGGAACATCTAAAAAACAGGTATTTATGAAGAGAAAAATATATCAGCAGCTGTGTAAATGGAAAGAAAGTAAGGATAGAAAGCCCTTGATGTTGCTTGGTGCACGACAGGTTGGCAAGACCTGGATAATGCGACACTTTGGAAAACAAGAGTATAAGAAAGTGGCATATATCAACTGTGACGACGAACCAAGGATGAACAATCTGTTTGAACTTGACTATGACATTGACAGAATCCTGATTACCATGCAGGCTATAACAGGCATAAGGATAACTCCAGAAGACACTCTTATTATCATGGATGAGATACAAGAGATACCGAGAGGGCTCCATAGTCTGAAATATTTTTGCGAAAAGGCGCCTGAATATCATGTGATGGTGGCTGGCTCATTGCTCGGAGTCACTATCGGCAAGGGTGAATCTTTCCCTGTCGGCAAAGTTGATATCATGTATATGTATCCAATGGATTACGAAGAGTTTCTCTGTGCCACAGGCAATGAAGGATGGCTTGACATTCTACGCTCCAAAGACTGGACTTTAATAGAGATGATGATGCCTAAAATGGTAGAACTGTTGCGACAGTATTATTTTGTCGGCGGTATGCCGGGCGTTGTGGGGAAATTCGTAGAAAACAAAGACCTTCAGCAGGTACGTACATTACAGAGGAACATTCTTGATGCTTACAGTCGTGACATATCCAAACACACCTCAGGAAGTGAATCAACAAGGATACGTCAGGTCCTGAGTTCTCTTCCTATGCAATTGGCAAAGGAAAACAAGAAATTCATTTATGGTGCCGTGCGCAAGGGGGGCAGGGCAAAGGACTTTGAAATTGCCATTCAATGGCTTGTAGATGCCGGTATCGTATACAAGGTAAACCGTATCAAGGAACCAAAGTTGCCGCTTAGTTTCTATGAGGATTTTGATGCCTTCAAGTTGTTTTTGCTTGACTGCGGTCTGTTGGCGTGCATGTCTGATGCCCCTTCCGACCAGATACTTGTAGGCAACAATGCCTTTACGGAATTTAAGGGGGCTTTCACCGAACAGTATGTGTTGCAGCAGTTAAAGGCTATTGGCCTGTCTCCTTACTATTGGAGCAACAGCAAGACTCCGGCTGAAATCGATTTCGTCGTCCAGAGCGGCAGTCGTATAATCCCGATAGAAGTTAAAGCGGAGGAGAATGTTCGTGCCCGTTCACTGTCGCAGTTCGTCAAGGACAATCCCGGTTTGAAAGGACTTCGCATATCAATGAAAGGATATGTAGAGCAAGACTGGATGGAAAACATTCCGCTTATTTGTGTGGAGTCATACTTTGAATAACAACAACCCGAATGTTTCTTATTTTGGCCATTGTAAAGACTTTAGAATAACGGTACCAGAAAAGTATAGCATCCTGGTACCGAAGGTTCAGTATAGGTATACCGATAGTCCAGCATAGGTATATCGTCAGTCCAGCATAGGTATACCGATAGTGCAGCAGCCTTGCACCAACAGTGCAACACAGCTGCACCAATAGTGCAGCATAGCTATACTCCCTGCATACCGCTGCTTCACTGACCCGATTCATCGGCTTCCTGACGGGCGTGGCGCTTACAGTCGGGAAGGTGGGAGTAAGGACAAAACCAAGCAAGCTTTCTGACCGATTGGGATTAATGCGGAAACTTGGCAGAATAAACAGATGAATGAAATGATAAATTGTAATATGTTTTCAGGAATATGTTGCTTATTTATAAATTAAATCCCTTGATATTTGTCTGTTTAACGATTTATTGTGTATATTTGCAAACACATTGTTAAACAAATCAATATAATTTGCCTATGAAGCTTCATTTTATCAAGAACCTGCTGCCGTTGCTGGCAGTTCTTCCCCTTTCCGTTCAGGCACAGAATGTTACGCCATTGCAGAAACGCACAATGGCTCTTGACAGGAAAACGCACAACAAGAATATCGTGGCAGAGCGTATTCCCGCATCACGGGTTACTTTGGCGCGTGTGGCGGAAGACAGAAAGAATGTCGATGCGCGGCGCATGGCCATGGCGAAGACCGTGGTGCAGACGCCTTTCCTCGAGACTTTCGATTCGGGACTGGGCGATTTCTCCGTCATCGACGCCAACAACGACGGCAAGACATGGAGCTTCACCGACAAGGAGTCGTATGCCGGCAACCAGGGTGTGGCCTTCTATACATACCATAAGACGAACCAGGCCAATGATTGGCTCGTGACGCCCGGCATCAGGATGACAAAGGGCGTGGAATACGAGATTTCGTTTGAAACATGGTGCGCATCGACGAGCGACAAGGAAAGGATGGAGGTGAGATATGGCACTGACGCCACTGCCTCGGCACTGACGGAAGTGCTCGTGGACGGCTTCGACGTGGCGAAGAAATACGCCGACCGCATGACGGTGACAAAGAAATTCACCCCTGCGGCAACGGGCGACTATCATTTCGGCTTCCATGTGATGAGCGATCCGTGGAAATTCTATCTCTTCGTTGACAATGTGTCGGTAAAGACCGTGGCAAAGGCGAGTGCGCCGGCTGCCGTGACCGACGTGACGGCTACGCCTGGCGACAAGGGACAGCTGAAGGCCACCCTGAATTTCACCGCTCCGGCAAAAGACCAGGACGGCAACGCTCTCAGCGCCATTGACAGCATCCGCGTGACGAGGAAGGGCACAACCGTGAAGCTGATTGAAAACCCCGCTCCGGGCAGCAGACTGACCGTGACCGACGGGGACACGGAGCAGGGCAACAACAAGTATACCATCGTGGCATTCGCCAACGCCAATGAAGGTAAGGCGGCTACGGTGGATGTGTATACCGGACAGGACGTGGCGGATGCCGTGGACGTGAATACATCATATCTCCACGACGACTTGCCTTCGCTCACCGCCTCGTGGGCTCCAGTCTCCACCCGGGGCGCAAACGGAGGATATGTGGACCCGTCGCAGGTGAAATACGTCATCGCCCGGCTGATACAGAGCTACAACGGACCGGTGGCACTGCCCATCGACACTACAGATGAGGCGGCGACTGCCTATGACTTCAGGATAAATCCCGACGAGGGCGGGCAGACAATGGCCGACTATCTGATTGCTCCGCTCAACATTGCCGGCATCGGAGCCTTCAACTATATCGACGCCAGCGCCAAACTGATAGGCAAGCCATACGGACTGCCGTTTGACGAGAGTGTGGACAACGGCGGGCTTAATGGCACGCTGTGGTGGTATTCCCGTTCGTCGGCAGCGGCAGGAATGCCTGTCATCAGCCAGCAGAGCAGTACGCCGGTGCCAGGCAGTGGCTCCATAGGATGGAAGTCTGACGGCAAGGAAACAATGTTGTTCAATACCGGCAAGATAACCCTCGATGGCGCCGTAAACCCGGTATTGCGCTTTTCCGGAAAAGGAGCGCACGGCATGATATCGGCAATCGCACAGAAACAGAACGGCGAGAAGGTTACGCTCGGCAAAATAGACCTCAATGACAGTTGGCAGACCAAGGAACTGGCGCTCTCGGGCGTGAAGGATTCGCGCTACGTGGTGCTGCGCTTCCAGTTCAGCGACGACGTGGCGGGCGACTCCCTCTTCCTCGACGACATCCACGTGCTCGATGCTGTGGACAAAGACCTGCAGGTCATTGCGAAATGCAACGACAGGGTGAGGGCCGGCGAGGAATTGAAAATAGGTTTCTTCGTATATAATTCCGGACAGGAAAATGCTTCCGGCTATAAGGTCGTTGCAAAATGGAACGATGAGATAATCTATGAAAGCTACGACGCTACTCTTGTCCCCGGCGAAGCGAAAGCCTATAGCCTGGGAGTAACGCCGGGTGTATTCAGTGAGCAACAGGGCAAGGTGTCTGTCAGCGTGGAATTTGCCGGCGACGAGAAACCCGACAACAACGATTGGGAGAAGTCTGTAAGCGTGGACCTGCCCAAATCCTCGCCCGTGGAAAAGCTCTCCGGCAGCAGCGACGGTTCTACGGTAGAACTGACATGGAAGGCTCCGGCCAACCCTTCGGAGGAAATCACCGAAGACTTCGAAAGCTATGAGCCGTGGACCACAGACAACTTCTCGTCATGGATATGCTACAGCAACGACGAGGCATTGCAGGGCGGACTCTTTTCCGACGTGATGCTCCCGCATGAGGGAGAAAGCTGCGCCTTCATACTGACGAATTTCCAGGATACCTACGAGGCAGGCGACACATATCCCGGACATTCCGGCTACCAGTATCTGTCTACCTTCTACGGCGTTGACGAAAACGGCGACATAGAAGGCTCCGACAAATGGCTTATCAGTCCGCTGCTCTCCGGAATGGCGCAGACCGTGTCGTTCTATGCCAAGAGCGAGACGGCAAACGGCGTGTCATACGCCGAGAATCTGATAATGTCATACTCCACCGACTCCACGAACCCTGCCACATTCCAGAAAGCAGGTGAGGCAAAGGTGGAGACAGAGGGCGAATGGCAGAACTACAGCTTCAGCATCCCCGACGGTGCCCTCTACTTCGCCATCGAGCGCTTCGACCCCAACGGCGGCAGTCTGTGGCTCGGTCTTGACGATATCTCGTTCAGCATTGCCAGCGGCAGTCCTTTATCATATAATGTATATAAGGACCGCCTGCTATACAAGAACGTATCAACCACCTCGTGCAGCATGCCTGCCGATGCCGGAAGCCACGAATATGCCGTGACGGCGGTGTATGCCTCGGGCGAATCAATCCCGGTAAGCATCAGCGTGGGTACAGACGGCATCCGCAGCATAGATGCATCTGCAACGGGCAAACCGACCTATTGGACCATCGACGGCCGACGTCTCACGGAACCTCTGCAGAGGGGCTTCACGATAGTGAGGAACGGGAAAGCCATGAAAGTGGGCAAGTAGACGAGTTGTCCACTCGTCCACTTGTCAACTCCATAATTATTCCGTATATTTGCAACGTCGGAATACGGCAGGCATCATCATGCATGTAACAGCAATGTAATATCGCTGTAATACGTATGAAGAACGCTTGCCGTAACTTTGCCGACGGATAATAGAAATATACAGAAGAAATGGAAACAAACAGTCATATCTTAGTGGTCGACGACGAACAGGACCTTTGTGAGATTCTCAAGTTCAACCTCGAAACCGAGGGTTACAATGTGGAAACGGCGAATTCAGCCGAGGAGGCACTGGAAATGGGAATAGAGAAATCCGACCTTCTGCTGCTCGACGTGATGATGGGCGGCATGTCGGGCTTCGCCCTCGCCAAAAGACTCAAGGAAAACCCCTTGACGGCAGGAATACCTATCATCTTCCTCACGGCGAAGGACACGGAAAACGACACCGTGACGGGATTCAACTTGGGGGCAGACGACTATATCTCCAAACCATTCTCCATCAGGGAAGTGATGGTGAGGGTGCGCGCCGTGTTGCGCCGCACGAAGGAGAAGGAAGGCGTGCAGCCGGGCAACATCGTGTCGTATCAGGGACTGGTGCTGAATCTCGACAAAAAGAGTGTCAGCATCGACGGCGAGGACATTCCGTTCACCAAGACGGAGTTTGAAATCCTGCATCTGCTGCTCGACGAGCGCGGCAGGGTGTTCTCGCGCCAGGAACTCATCGACCGCATCTGGCCCAAGGACGTGCTCGTGCTCGACCGCACGGTGGACGTGAACATCACCCGACTGAGGAAGAAGATCGGCAGATTCTCCAAGTGTATCGTCACCCGACTGGGATTCGGATATTATTTCGACGCATAAAAGGGAGGACCGGGACTTATGGTAAGATCATCAGTAGGCACAAAACTGTATCTCGGCGTAATGGCGATTTTCCTGCTCTTCGCCGTTTCGTTTATCGTTTTCCAGCACGACAGGGAGAAACGATACAAGATTGACGTGCTCGACACGCGTCTGCAGGACTACAACGAGCGTATGGCGGAGGTACTCGCCATGAACAGGAACATGACGGAGAAAGCCATCGACGCATACGTGAAGGATCACTATGAACCCGACATGCGCGTGACCGTGATAGACATGAAGGGCCGCGTGATATTCGACAACAAATACAAGGACTACGCCAGACTGGAGAACCACCTTGGCAGAGATGAGGTGCGCCAGGCCCTGCGCCAGGGCTCCGGCTACGACATCGACCGCAAGAGCTCCACCATGGGACAGTCGTATTTCTACTCCGCCACAAGCTTCCCCCGCCAGCGCTTCATAATCAGGACCGCACTGCCATACAACGACAGTCTGGCGCGCACGCTGCGCACCGACCAACACTACGTATGGTTCGCTCTCATCGCCATGGTGCTGCTCACCGTGACGCTCTACCGCTTCACGCGGCGCCTCGGTATGAACGTGATGAAGCTGCGCACCTTTGCCAGCCGCGCCGACCACAACGAGAGTCTCGACACCGAAGACCTCATTGATTTCCCCGATGACGAACTGGGCGAGATTGCCGAGAAGATAATCAAGATATACAAGCGTCTGCAGCATACCAAGCGCGAACAGAGCATACTGAAGCGCCAGCTCACGCAGAACATCGCCCACGAGCTGAAGACTCCCGTGGCGAGCATACAGGGCTATCTGGAGACCATCCTCGACAACCCCAACATCAATGAGGAGATGAGGCACCAGTTCATGCAGCGCTGCTATGCTCAGGCACAGAGGCTCACGTCGCTGCTTCGCGACATCTCTACGCTCAACCGTATGGATGACGCCTCCGACATGCTCACGGATTTCGATACCGTGGACATATCGCAGATTGTGGCCAACATTCAGAAGGAGACAGCCCTGCAGATGGAGGAGAACAGCATGACGTTCGTGAACAAACTCCCCGCAGGTATCATCGTGAAGGGCAACCACTCGCTTCTATACAGTGTGTTCCGCAATCTGACTGACAATGCCATCGCCTACGCCGGAACGGGCACCACGATAACGCTCAGCGCCAATGACGGGGAGGACGGCAAATGGCATTTCACGTTCAGTGACAATGGTGTGGGCGTGCCTTATGAGCACCTCGCCCGTATCTTCGAACGCTTCTACCGTGTGGACAAGGGCAGAAGCAGGAAGATGGGCGGCACGGGTCTCGGTCTTGCCATCGTCAAGAACGCCGTGCTCCTGCATGGCGGTGCAATCAGCGTCAAGAACGGCGAAACCTCCGGTCTTGTCTTCTCCTTCACACTGAGAAAATAGACGGATATCTGTAGATACGATACCGGTAACGGATATCTGGAGATACGATAAAGGCGGAAAGACCAGAAGTATTTGCTCTGTTGGTCTTTCCGCCTTAGCTTTATATTATATGTATGCCGATCGGTTTACCTGTAGACTGTAAAGCTGTCGGCATGTGGAATCGGGGTTCCGTTTATAGTCCGATGACAGCCTTCTCCACCCAGTATACAGCGATACCGGCGATGTAGCCAACGAAAGCGATCCAAGAGATGCGCTTCATGTACCAGCCGAAGGAAATCTTCTCCAGACCCATTACGACAACACCTGCCGCAGAACCGATGATGAGCATCGAACCGCCCACGCCGGCACAGTAGGCAAGCAGCTGCCAGAAGATTCCGTCAACCGACATGTCGCCGCCGATGGCAGGGTCAACAGGATACATACCCATGCAGCCGGCAACCAGAGGAACGTTGTCCACGATGCTTGAGAGCACACCGATGATTCCGGTAACGAGATAGTGGTTGCCGTCGAACCATACGTTGAGGCCCTGGCCGAGCTGTGTCAGCACGCCTACGGTCTCAAGACATGCCACGGCCATAAGGATTCCGAGGAAGAAGAGGATGGTAGACATATCGATGCGCGAGAGCATGTTGGTGACGCGCTTCTGCATTCCGCCCTTCTCCGGTACGTTAGGCAAACGGCTGTAGAACACCTCCGTAACGGTCCACAACAGACCCAGGATGAGCATGATGCCCACGAATGGAGGCAGATGGGTGATTGACTTGAAGATAGGTACGAAGATGAGTCCGCCCACACCTATGACAAACACAATCTTGCGCTGCATGTCGGTGAAGTCGCCGCCAGACATTATGTCTCCCTTGGTAGGGGCTGGCAGTTCGCCCTTCAGCGAGAGCGAGAGGATGAATGCAGGGATCATCATCGAAACGAGCGACGCCAGTGTGATTTCCTTTAACACTCCGCCTGCCGTAATCACGCCCTTGTTCCAGAGCATGATGGTGGTTACGTCGCCGATAGGCGAGAACGCACCGCCGGAGTTGGCTGCTATCACCACGAGGGCTGCGTATATTATGCGGTCCTTGTGGTCGCTCACGAGCTTGCGCAGGATCATGATCATCACGATTGACGTGGTGAGGTTGTCGAGAATGGCAGAGAGGATGAAGGTCATGAACGCGATGCGCCATAGAAGCGCCCTCTTGCTCTTGGTCTTGAGCATGTCGCGCACGAAGTTGAAGCCTCCGTTCTGGTCCACCACCTCCACGATGGTCATTGCGCCCATGAGGAAGAAGAGCGTCGTGGCGGTGCTTCCGAGGTGATGCTCTATAGTCTCGCCTACTATTGCCCCTACTTTGTCGCCCACGGCTGCAGCGAGATACTGTCCCGGGTCGAACATGAAGATTGTCCAGCATCCTACGAACATCAACAGTGCCACTGCTGCCTTGTTTACCTTTGTCACGCTCTCCACGGCAATGAAGAAGTAGCCGATGATGAAGACCGCAACAATTAACATTGTTAAAGTTGTCATTATTTTTATTTGTTTTAGTTAGTATCCGTCAGAAAAAAATAATGTATTCATTGCTTGTTTCTTTTTTTTCGGTTGCAAAGTTAAAGATTTAAATTATAAGGAACAAACATTTTACCTATTTAATATTAATAGGGATGTTCTGGAAAAGGTATTTGCTGAATGGCTCGGCCCTCTCGGGCGACACATTGACGCGAGGGAGGCCGGACGGGAAATACAGTCCGGACAACACTTGCCCTTTAAGGTCTTCATCGTGTGTATTTTTATAAAAGTTATCAGATAGGTGGTTTTCAGGGCGCAAATATAGCAATTAAGTTTATTGCGGCAAAATATAATGATGATAATTTTACAATCTGTCATTTGTTGCATGTCAGTCTATGGGGCTTATTGCGGTTCACGTGCTCTTTATTATTGGCTTTAAGTGGAGCCGCGTGGCAGAAACTACCGGGCAAGACGGCTTTTATGCGGACATCTGGAAACGGAGAATATAGGGCTGGAAATGGCGCTTAAAGGTTGCCAGTCAAGGATGAATTGTTAAATTCATGCTACAATATGCATATTCTTTTTACAAAACAGCTTGTTTCATAAACATTCTTTGTATATTTGTAGGGCAATTTATTAATTATTCTAAATCGACAAGTTTCATTTATGAAGAATCATCTAAAACATCTCCTTCTGATAGCAGTGCTTGCTATAGTAGGCACGGCTTCTGCTGTTGCGCAGTCAACGCTCAGAGGAAAGGTAGTTGACGCGGAGACAGGCGAGCCGCTCATCGGCGCCACGGTTTCCGTAGGTGGAATCAACGCAGCAACCGACATTGACGGTGTCTTTGTCGTGAAGGGCGTAAAGCCGGACGCACCGGTTTCAATCCAATACATCGGTTTCAAGACGAAGACCGTGAAGGCTTCTCCGCGCAGCCGCGGTGAGCTGGGCACAGTGAGGCTTGAGACCGACGGCAGAACCCTCAGTGATGTCATCGTGACTTCGCAGATTGCCGTTGCACGCAAGACTCCGGTTGCAGTGTCGTCAGTGCCAATGTCGTTCATCGAGGAGAAGATCGGAACACAGGAGTTCCCCGAAATCCTCAAGTCCACTCCGGGCGTACATGCCAACAAGGAGGGCGGTGGCTACGGCGACTCTGAAATCTACATGCGTGGCTTCGACAACGCCAACATTGCCGTGATGGTAAACGGTGTGCCGATGAACGACATGGAGAACCAGAAAGTGTACTGGTCCAACTGGGCAGGTCTGACCGACGTGACCCGTACGATGCAGACACAGCGCGGACTCGGAGCGTCAAAGGTATCGGCTCCGTCAGTGGGTGGTACAATCAATATCATCACCAAGGGTCTCGACGCCAAGAAGGGCGGCTCTATATATTATGGTATGGGCAATGACAACATGAATAAAGTAATGTTTACCGTTTCTACTGGAATGTCGAAGAGCGGATGGGCAATGACCCTCCTCGGTTCCAAGACATGGGGCGACGGATATGCACAGGGCACGGACTTCAAGGGCTACACCTATTTCGTGAACATATCAAAGCGCATCAACGAGCAGCATCAGCTCTCATTCACAGCCTTCGGCGCTCCGCAGGAACACTACCAGCGCAAGGGTTCCCTCACGCTTGCCGACTGGAAGATGACCGAGCAGGTGTGGGGCGTGCAGAACCACAAGTACAACTCGTCGTACGGTTTCGACAAGAACGGACAGCGCCGCACAGCCGAATACAACGTATACCACAAGCCGCAGCTTAGCCTGAACCACCAGTGGCAGATCAACGACAAATCTTCATTGAGCACCGTGCTCTACATGTCAATCGGACGCGGCTACGGCTACAGCGGACAAGGCAACAGCACATACGGATATTCATACACCGACTGGTATGGAGCGAACTACGGTACGCTGCAGACAAAATTCCGCAATGCCGACGGAACATTCAACTACGGAATGATCCAGGACATCAATGAGCAGAGCGAGCACGGGTCAATGCTCGTCATGGGCAAGCTGAAGAACTACCACAATTGGTACGGTCTCGTTTCTACATACAACACGAAGATAGGCAAGGACTTCGACTTCTACGGCGGTGTGGACTTCCGCGCATACAAGGGCGTTCATACCAATGAAATCCTTGACCTCTACAGCGGCAAGTACTATATCGACTCTTCGCGCAAGAACGCAAAGGCAGTCAACAACGTGAACGCCGCTAATCCGGATTGGGTGAACGAGAAGCTCGGCGTGGGCGACGTGATGTACCGCGACTACGACGGACACGTAGTTCAGGAAGGCGCATTCTTCCAGACCGAATATACCAAGAGCGACCTCTCTGCATTCATCTCAGGTTCACTCTCAAACACATCATACTGGCGCTACGACCGCCTGTATTACGACAAGGAGCATGCCGAGTCAAAGACAAAGAGCTACATCGGCTTCACGGTGAAGGGCGGTGCGAACTATAACTTCAACGAGCACCACAACGTGTTCTTCAACGCAGGCTACATCAGCCGCGCCCCTATGTTCAACAACGTATTCCTGACATATACGTCAAGCAACGTGACCAACCCCGACGCCAAGAACGAGAAGGTCCTCTCATTCGAAGTGGGCTACGGCTACCGTCTGAAGTGGCTGCAGGTTGACTTGAACGCCTACTGGACAAAGTGGATGGACAAGAGCATGGCAAAGCAGCTGTCTGTAGGTACACAGCAGACCGACGGCTACATCAACATGGCCGGCCTTGACGCCCGTCATCAGGGTATCGAGCTTGAGGTGAAGGCAAGCCCGCTCTACTGGCTCGACCTCAACGGAATGTTCTCCATCGGCGACTGGCAGTGGGACAGCAACGCCAAGGGATATATCTATGACGCCAACGGACAGCCGCTCGACAAGGACGGAAACGTGGCAAGCGCACCTCTGGCAGAAGACCACTACTTCGCAGGTATCGCACTGAAGGGCATCCGCGTGGGAGGTTCCGCACAGACCACAGCCGCCCTCGGAGCAACAGTGAAGATAGGCAAGCAGATACGTATCGGTGCCGACTGGACCCTTTACGCACGCAACTACGCTTACTATCAGGTAGGTTCAAACAACCTGACCCCTGGAAAGACAACCACCGTTGCCGACCCATGGAAGGCTCCTACAGCAAGCCAGTTCGACCTCAACGCCTCTTACAAGTTCAAGCTTGCAGGTCTGAACGCCACGATTTCAGGAAACGTAAACAATCTCTTCGACTATCAGTATCTGGGCAAGGTGTGGAACCCACGTTCCGGTGCTGCCAACAAGGACAACATTTACGGATTCTATGCTTTCGGACGCACGTTCAGCACAAGACTGAAAGTTAATTTCTAATCACATCTATTATATATATAAGACATAAGATTATGAAAAAGATATATTTATTGTCGGCAGTAGCCCTTATGGGATTGGCTTCGTGCAACGACTTTGACGACCAGTTCGACCTCGCCAACCAGATTGGCGACAAGAAGCAAGTCACGATGGAGCTTACCGATGCCGACTATGCCTCAATATCGAACCTTGCGGCAAACAAGGCTCTCGCCGCTGAGCTCGACAAGAGCTTCACCGACGGTACGACACCTTACACCGACGCTCTGAAAGAACTCAAGAACACGAAGTATTTCAGCACGCTGATTACAGCCGACCAGTTCCTGCCGGCTTTCATCCAGGACAAATACCCTGAGGCTGACGTTGACTCCAAGTTCAAGGTTACATTCAATGAGTACTGCGGAAAGTCGGAATACCTCAGCGACTTCGACAAGCTGACGGGCGAAGTGACACTCTCCGCCGACGACTACAGCACGGCATGGGAAGGCAAGTCGACAGCCGCCTATCTCACTCCAGCCACGATTGGCAGGATGTCTGACGTGCTCGACGGAAGGCTTCCTGACGCAGAAGAGGGCGACATGATAGTGGTGAACTACGCCTACTCCGACTTTGAGCCTGCCGGCGGCGGCAGCAGCGACACCCCATCCGACGGCACAACGAAGATTTCCGACGTTATTGCCAATACAGACGGCGGCGAGTATGCCGTGAAGGGCATCGTATGCGCCACATACAGCCGCGGCTTCCTCATGACCGACAAGACGGGCTACATCCTTGTGTTCAAGGCGAGCGATGTGAAAATCGGAGACGAGGTGAAGGTGACCGGCACCACCACCAAGTACGGCGGACTGATGCAGTTCCCGAAGAAGGACACCGAACTCACTGTAGAGGTGACCAAGGCCGGCAAGGAGCCGAACTTCAAGCATCCTGCATACCATTATCTCGATGCTGCAGGATTCGAGGAGTACGTGAAGAATCCTAAGGTGGAATACGTGAGATATGCCGGCAAACTCACCATCTCCGGCAACTACTACAACGTTGCCGTTAACGGAACAGAAATCCAGGGCAGCTTGGCCAACGTTCCTGAGGGAAAGGTGGATGCAAGCCTCAACGGTGCTTTCGTTATCGTTCATGGCTATGCCATCGGTGCCACAACAAGCAAGAGTGGCACAACATACCTCAACACAATGATACTCAGCGTGCAGAATGCCGCAAACTCCAACTCTGCCAAGGCAAGAGCAATGCGCGCCGCAGCAAACGGTGGAGCAAACAAGGCTGTAGTATATAAATATGCCGGCGGCAAGTGGAAGGTTTATTCTACCGACGGTGCAAAGGTCATCGCCGCACAGCCGGAGTGGTATTCCATGATCGGTGCAAACACCATTTCCAAGCCGAACGCATATCTGCCTACACTCCTGCAGCGCGAATATCCGTTTGCAGAGGACGGACAGAAGGTAGCCGTGGCATACCGCAAGGCTGCATCTGCAATGGCTGTAAAGGAATACACCTTCACCGCTACAGTCGGATGGGCAGAATCTAAGGAATACAAGAAGGAGACAACCACATTCTCCAAGTCGGCCAACGGCATCGAGGCACGCATCAGCGTCTACATGAACGAGACTCTGCTCGGCAACGAGGGCGGTTTCACTATCCACAACGTTGACCTCGGCGGACTCTCCTACGTATGGCAGAACACGACGGGCTACGGTTGGAAGGCTTCTGCCTTCTTCAACAAGGTGAACACCGCTGCAGAGAGCTGGCTCGTTTCTCCTGCCTTCAACTTCAAGAAGGCCGTCAATCCTGAATTGGTATTCGATGAGGCTTTGAACTTCCTGGGCACAGCCAACCGCAATGATTTCGTACAGGTGAAGGTTTCGGCTGATTTCGACGGCGAGAATGTTGCCGCTGCCACATGGGAGGACCTCACCGTGACCAATGGTGCCGAAGGATCATCATGGACATTCTATACTGTCGACCCGATTTCTCTCGCACAGTACATTGGCAAGAACATCCATATCGCCTTCGTATACAAGAGCACTGCTGAAATCGCTCCTACATACGAGTTCAAGAACATCATCGTAAGGGAGAAGGAAGAGAACTAAAACACTCCTTCTTTGACTGACAGATAAGATATGCAAAACAAGAAATGCGGTCCCGACAGCAGGGGCCGCATTTCTTGTCTTATTCAAGTTCCGTTTTTCTCTCAAGTTTCGCTTTTTCGGGTCGGATGGTTCAGCATAGCTATACTCGCAGTATACCGCTGCTATACTACCCGGAAAACTATTGTCAATTCTTCATTCTTCATTCTTCATTCTCCATTCTTCATTCTTCATTCGATTTACCCTCACACCCTCACACTTACCCTCACCACTGAAACCCCGATAAACAGGGCGTTTCAGGCGAAAAGTGAGGGTGTGAGGGTAGAAAAAGAAAAAAATATTTTTATTTTTTCTTCGTTTCCTGTCAGTCTTTTTCCTGTCAGTCTTTTTCCTGTCTGTCGCTACGCCAGGTCTATCTTGTCGAGAATCCCCGTGAGACAGGCGATGGCCATACCGTAATTGGTTATCGGGACGCTCTGCTCCTGTGCGGAACGGATGCGGTCCAACACATAGCGGCGGTTGAACATACAAGCGCCGCAATGGATTATGAGCTGGTAGGGCGAGAGGTCTTTGGGGAAGTCGCGGCCGTTGACGAAACTTATCTCCAGCCCTTCGCCGATGCGCTTGCGCAAGAGGCGCGGCAGCTTCACCCTGCCGATGTCCTCATTGGCAGGCACGTGGGCACAAGCTTCCGCTATCAATACGTGCGAATGTTCCGTCAGTCGGGCGATGCTCTCCGCCCCGTCCCTCAGTGCCTTTGCGTCGCCCTTGTATGCGGCGAACAATACCGAGAAGGAAGTCAGCTTGCTGTCGGCAGGCTTCAATCCGAACACCTGCGGAAACACCTGTGAGTCGGTGATTATCAATTCGGGGCTCTTGTGGAATGCCGCCAAAGCCTGCTCCATCTTGTCCGGCGTGCAACAGGTTACGATGCACTTCTTGTCGAGCAGTTCGCGGATGGTCTGCACCTGCGGCAGAATGAGTCTTCCCTTTGGTGCCTCCTTGTCCTGCGGCATGACGAGCAACACCCTGTCGCCCTCCTTTGCCAAGTGGCCGGTGATGGTCTCCTTGCCGAAGTCCGGCGGAAGAATCTGCAGCAAAGCCTCGTTGAGCCTGTCGAAGCCCGTTCTCCGCAAGGCGCTTACCGCCACGGCAGGCACCTTCAGCTTCTCGGCAAAGCGCTCCGCCTCCCTGTCCGCATTGCGCAGCAGGTCGGCCTTCGCCAGCACCACCAACCATGGCGTGCCCTTGCGCTTCAGCATGTCGGTCCATTCCCGCTCCTCCTCCGTCAGTATCGGTCCGCTTGCCACCATCACCACGATGTCAGCCTGCTTTACCGAAGCCTGCATGCGGTCTATGCGCAACTGTCCCAACTGGCGGTCGGTGTCGTCGAAACCAGGGGTGTCGAGCAGCAGACAGGCGCCCAGACCGGGTAGTTCAACGGGTTTCCTTACGGTGTCTGTCGTGGTTCCTGCCACGTCGGAAACGATGGCTACATCCTGTCCCACCCATGCGTTCAGCAGGGATGACTTGCCGGCATTGCGCAGTCCGATGAGTGCAATGTGCAGACGTGAAACTTGTGGGGTATTCTCCATAATGCAGGGGTATTTATATAAGTAGGTGTATTAATATGATTCCCGACCATAACCGGAGGTTCCGGCCGTAATCGGGAATCAGAATCATTTGTTTCAATCAGAAGAGGGGTTTAGAACCGGAAATCGCGCCGTCCGTGTTTAATCTCCTCCAGTCGTTTTGCGGCAATCTCCTTTATCTTCGGGTTCGGGATGAACTCCAATGCCTTGGCAATCTCGCACATTCCCTTCTCCTTGGTTTCCGGCGAGGCATAGTCCTCGAGGTATTCCTGCAGCGTCATCAGGGCGTTGGGCGCACAGCAGTTGGCTATCTGTCCGGACTTCAGTAGCGACATGAAGCGGTCGCCCGTGCGGCCCTCGCGGTAGCAGGCGGTGCAGAAGCTCGGTATGTGGCCCAGGTCGAGCAGCCATTTCACCACTTCGTCCAGCGAGCGGTGGTCGCTCACGTCAAACTGCTCCGTATGCTCCGGCTTGTCGTCGGCATATCCTCCCACGCTGGTCCTCGACCCTCCGCTTATCTGCGAGACGCCCAGTTCCAGTACCCGGCGGCGCACAGCCTCCGACTCTCTCGTGGAGATGATCATTCCGGTGTATGGCACGGCGATGCGTATCACAGCTACTATGCGTTCGAACATCTCGTCGGATATGGCATCCGGGAAGTCCTCGGTGGATATGTCGTCTGCCGGACAGATGCGCGGCATGCTTATGGTGTGTGGTCCCACTCCGAACTTCGCTTCCAGGTGCTCGGCGTGCATCAGCAGTCCCACCATGTCATAGCGGTAGAGGTTGAGTCCGAACAGCACTCCGATGCCCACGTCGTCGATTCCGCCCTCCATGGCGCGGTCCATGGCTTCGGTGTGGTATGCGTAGTTGCTCTTTGGGCCCGTGGGGTGCAGCTCCTCGTAGTGTTCCTTGTGATAGGTCTCCTGAAAGAGGATGTATGTTCCGATGCCGGCCTCTTTCAGTTTCTTGTAGTTCTCCACGGTTGTTGCGGCGATGTTCACGTTCACGCGGCGTATCGCCCCGTTCTTGTGGTGTATGCCGTATATGGTCTGAATGGATTCCAGTATGTATTCTATAGGGTTGTTGCGCGGGTCCTCTCCGGCTTCCAGCGCCAGACGCTTGTGGCCCATGTCCTGCAGCGCCACCACTTCCTGCCTGATTTCCTCCTGCGTGAGCTTGCGGCGGGCGATGGTCTTGTTCTTGGCGTGGTATGGGCAGTATACGCAGCCGTTCACGCAGTAGTTAGACAGATACAGCGGTGCGAACATCACGATGCGGTTGCCGTAGAAGCGCTGCTTTATTTCCTTTGCCAGATGGCAGATGCGGTCCACCAGGTCCGGTTGGTCACATTCCAGCAGCACCGCAGCCTCCCTATGGTTCAGTCCGCCACACTTTGCCGCCTTTTCAAGCAGGCTCTCCACCAGAGCGCGGTCGTTCTTGTGGTTCGATGCGTATTCCAGTGTATCGAGGATTTCCTGATGATTGATAAACTCTTCCGCCTCGCTTGAGGCAGGATTGTAATTCTTCTCCATGTTATTGTCTTTTTTCCCGACAGTCATTTGTGGCCGTCTGCCGGCAGAGTCTCAATCCGTCGGCCGGTAGTCGCCCCTGACCATCGATATTCGATACCCGATTTTATCCAATTCTTGCTTTAGTAAATCCAGCCCTTCGGCTGCTTCTGTCCCTGCTGCCGCCTTGTTGTCATACAGGGCGTAGCTGGAGCGGCATGCTGCCGGCGACAGGTTTGGCATCACCACGTTTGCCCCCGCCAGTATTCCCCTTGCCTTGCCGTCGGGCAGCAGTGTGGCCAGTGCCGTAGTGGCGGGAATCAGTGCCGACGGAAACATCAGCCTGAAGATGGAGAGCAGTTGCAATGTCAGGTCCGCGCTGCCCGCCTTGCATTGTCCCAGTGGGGTGTCGTGTTGCGGGATGAACGGTCCGATGCCTATCATCTGCGGACGGAAGCGCCCGATGAACAGAATGTCTTCCACGAGGCAGTCGATAGTCTGCCCCGGACTGCCCACCATGATGCCCGTGCCGGTCTGGTATCCGGTTTCCTTCAGCCATTGCAGGCATTGCAGTCGGTTCTCGCGCGACATCTGTTCGGGATGCAGCATGCGGTAGTGGTCGGCGTTGTAGGTCTCGTGGCGCAACAGATAGCGGTCGGCGCCGGCAAGGCGCAGTCCTTCGTATTCCTCCCTCGTCATCTCGCCCAGCGAGAGCGTGATGGCGCAGTCGGGCCACGTGGCGCGTATCGTACTCACCACGTCCTCCCACATCCTGTAGCGGCCGCGTCTCTCGCCGCCCTGCAATACGAAAGTGCGAAATCCCAGCTCGTGGCCGTGGCGGCAACAGTCCAGGATTTCCTCTTTCGTCAGTTCGTAGCGCGCCACCGACGGGTTGGCAGCCCTTATGCCGCAATACAAGCAGTTGTTGCGACAGCGGTTGCCCACCTCTATCAGTCCGCGTATATATATGTCATGGCCAAACTGGCTGAGAGCCACCTCCCTTGCCTGCCGGTGCAGATAGTCCACAGCGTCGGCATCCTCCGTAGCCAGCAGCTGGCGGTAGGCGTCAGGGGCGAGGGTACGGTCTCTGCGCAGCTTGTCAATCCATATCCTCATAAGTCTTCGATTCCTTGCCCAGTTCCTTCTCGAACTGGCGCTTTCCGGCCCTCAGCTCGTTGTGTACGCATGGTCCGGTGATACATCCGCCCTCGCATGCCATCACTTCGATGAACTTTGCCGGTGCCTTGCCCGACTTGGCGTATGCGCGCAGCATGGCGATGTTCTTCTTGTTCAGGTTTGACACCTGCAGCGGCTGGATGCCGTTGGCCTTCTCCTTGAGGTATGACTTCACTGCTCCTGCCACTCCGCCGGCCTGTGCGAACTGGTGCGCCTCGCGCACTGCCTGTACAGACATTGCATAAGGCTCCGCCGTTTCGAGGCTGATGCCCAGTCCGTCGAAGATGGATGAAATCTCCTCGAATGTGAGCACGAAGTTCACCTCCTCGTCGCGCTGTGCCTCTTTGCGCTTAGCCACGCACGGACCAACGAACACCACTTCTGCATCCGGGTGCTTCTTCTTGGCCAGACGGGCAGTATAATACATAGGTGAGCGTGTGTCGGAAACATACTTGGCCATATCCGGAGTGTGCTTCTTCACCATCTCCATGTATGACGGACAGCATGATGTGGTCATGAACGGCTGGCCTTCCTCGATTCTTTCGAGCAGCTCGTGTCCCTCAAGATCCACGGTCTCCATTGCGCCCTGTGCCACCTCAATAACGTCGGCGAAGCCCATCTCGCGCAGTGCACCGTAGATCTGCTCCTTGTTAACCTTGAACTGTCCCAGGATTGCCGGTGCCACGATGGCCACCATCTTCTTCTTGCTCCTTATTCTATACAGCACGTCGAATACGTGTGACACCTCCATGATGGCGCCGAACGGACATGCGTTCAAGCACTTTCCGCAGTAGATACACTTGCTCTCGTCGATATGCTCCACTCCGCGGTCGTCCTTGCTGATGGCTTTTACGGGGCAGGTCTCCTCGCATGGCACTGGGATATACACGATGGCGTGGTAAGGGCAGCTGTCGTGGCAGATGCCGCAGCTGATGCAGGCGTCATGGTCAATCCAAGCCTGGCCGTTCTCCTTCAGGTGTACGGCGCCCTTCGGACAGTTCGTCATACAGTGGCGGGCGATACATCCGCGGCAGAGGTTCGTAATCTCATAGTTGATCTGCACGCATGATGAGCATGCCTCGTCGATGACGCAGAGGATGTCCTCCTTCGGTGCTCCGCTTCCGGCTCTCTTCATGGCGCGCAGGGCGTATTCCGAGAGAGGTGTCAGTTCGTCCGTTTCGTCTTCCATGGTCATTCCCAGCAGCGGGAGCGACTTGTATCTCCATACCGCCCTCTCCTTGTGTACGCAGCAGCGTCCTTCGTGTTTTGAACGTCGGGGACTCATCTCGATGGGCAGACGGTCGATGCGGTCTATCAATTCATCATTCTTCCAAAGTTTCACAAGTTCAGTCAATAACCTGTGACGCACAATCATGATGTTGTTTGTAAAGGCCATAACAAAAAAATAATTTTTTTTTTAGATTTATAGGTTATAACAGCGGCCAAAACCGATTTGGCCAATAATTTCGGGGGCAAAGGTATAAAAAAGCTTTGACTGCCCAAAGCGAAATCCGTTTTTTTAGCCAAAATCTAATGAATGAAGAATTAAGAATGAAGAATGAAGAATTGGGAATGAAGAATTAAAAATTAAGAATTGGGAAACGAAGTTCGGCGGCCGAAGGGAAAGCCAATGAAGAGTTGAGAGGCTAAAACAGATAAAACATTTAAAACGGATGAGGGATGAAGTGGCGTTACCTTATTATATATATATATCAGTTAAAAAATGCGTGAAGGATTTTTTATTCCAAACATTTTCCTTAAATTTGCAACATGTAATAAATCTAATTGGAAAATGAAGATTCACACTGCAAAAAAAGACCAGGCCGCTGACATCGCACAACTCATAATGATGGCGATGACAGACGAGTGCTGCCTTTATTTCACAGGGGATGGACAGACAACCGATGATTTCCGCCGCACGATGACGAGGCTCGTGGAAATGGAAGAATCACAATACAGCTATACGAATACCCTCGTGGCAGAAACGGACGAGGGACGGCTGATGGGCGTATGCGTGTCGTATGACGGGGGAAAGCTCCACCAGCTGCGCGAGGCGTTCGTCAATGCCGCAAAGGAAGACTTCGGCAGGGACTTCAGCGATATCGACGACGAGACGCAGGCTGGAGAACTGTATCTCGACAGTCTCGCCGTTTACCCCGAATTCAGGGGCCACGGCGTGGCGTCAAGTCTGCTCCGCGCTTCGGCCGAGAAGGCGAAGGGGATGGGGCTGCCGGCTGCCGGACTGCTTGTGGACAAGGGCAACCCGAATGCCGAACGGCTGTATCTCAGAATCGGATTCGAATACGTAGACGACGCAGTATGGGGCGGACACGCTATGAAGCATCTGCAATATAAGTTTTGGTAATTCTGATAATAACACTATGCAAAAGAGCAAATATCTGGTGGCCAACGAGCACGACGCACTATGGGGGCTCACCGTGAGCACCGTAGGCTACGACGAACTGCAGCCCGGCGACTTCTATCCCACGAGGGGACACGCCGGAGGATATTACTTCGACGTGACAAGGGGACGCACGCTCAACGAATACCAGATGCTGTATCTCGTTGAGGGAGAGGGGAGACTGTCCACCGACCATGTGAATGACCAACCGATAAAGTCGGGCGACATATTCCTGCTCTTCCCCGGAGAATGGCACACATACCATCCGCTGCCCGATTCTAAATGGAAGAGCTACTGGATCGGCTACAGGGGGAAGAACATGGATGACAGGGTGAAATACGGATTCCTGTCGCCGGAAAAGCCCGTATACCACGTGGGCTACTGCCACGAAATCCTGCAGCTCTACGATTCGGCGATGAAGGCGGCGATGGAAGAGGCGGCATACTCGCAGCAGAGACTCGCCGGCATCGTGAACGACCTGGTGGGGGTGATGTATTCCAAGGAACGCAACATCATACTGGGGCGTGACGGGAACAAGGTGGATATAATCAGCAACGCACAGGTGATAATACGCGAAAAGCTCGAAAGCCGGACCACGATACAGGAAATCGCCGAGCAGCTCGGCATGGGATACTCCAACTTCAGAAAACTCTTCAAGGAATACACCGGCGTTTCGCCCGCCCTCTACCAGCAGGAGCTGAGGCTGGAGAAGGCAAAGGAGCTGCTCTCGACCACCAATATCAGTATCAAGGAGATAGCCTACCAGCTCAATTTCGACTCGCCAGACTACTTCTCGAGCAAGTTCAAGATGAAAGTGGGCTGCAAGCCAAGCGAATACCGCGACCAGATGGGGTGAGAATATACGAATCGGAGATTTTTACGTATTAACACTGACAGATAATAACACTTAACAGAAAATTCCTTTGAACCAAAGGACTAAAATACTATCTTTGCAAAAGATAATCATTTATTTAATACATACCCATTTATGAGAAAATTTACTTTATTGGCTCTGTCCGCAACAATTGCAGTAAGCGGAATGGCACAAAATCAGGAAAAGTCAGCCATGAACCTGCAGAAGGCTAAGCAGATAGCCGCAAAGGTGATGGCAAGACAGGCAACTGAAGGCATCGTGGCACCGAAAGCCGTGGTGAAGATGCCGAAATCAATCAACCAGTATGGCTACGACAACGGAGCGTGGACGCTGGAAACACAGAACACCTACAGATACGACAGCAACGGAAGTCTGGGAATGGAGGAAAGCACGGCTGCCGACAAGTCGGTGAAGGTGCGCAACGTATATGCATACGACAGCAAGGAGACCGCCTTCTGCACGAAGCATACACAGCAGGTGTTCAGCCCCGCAACATCCAAGACTCCCACGGAGAACGTGATGCTCAGCATCGACGTGAAGCGCGACAATAAAGGACGCCTCGTCGATATGACGAAATATGAATTCAGCGAGGCCGAGAACAAGCTGAAGCAGACTTTCCACACCACATTCGAATACGGCACGACAGACATGCCGGTGAAGATTACGAGAGTGGATATCTACATGAACAGCGACAACGTGGAAGAGGCACAGACCACGGTGTTCAGCAACATCGAATGGGCTGACGGCTTCAACGGCGACCTGCTCAGCAGCTACGGCTCGACCAACGAGGACATGATTCTGGACAAGGCGAACAGAATCAAGAACGCCGACCTGAACATCTCCATCAGTACGGAGACCAACTCGCTCGACGGAACGCTCACCGGAACATACCTCGACAACAAGAGCATCCTCGACTTCTCGATAATCTATGGTTCGGTGGTCATCATGCAGCAGATATACAACGATGAATATCTCGACGAGAACGGCAGCCACCGTCTCTCGCTGACATACAACCAGATGAACAGCGACCTCTCGGGCTTCGACACGCAGATAATGGACTACACCATGCTCCTCAACGAGCATCAGGAGGAGCTCGAAGAGACCTTGAGGACAGGCACGTCATCCGCTGACATGGAAATCATGAGCTCTTCGAAATACGAGAACTCATACAACGCCGAGACAGGGTTGAGAGACTACGCCATAATCAGCGAGTATGACACGAAGACCAAGCAATACTCGCCCACCACGAAGCTGGAGGTGACGAAGTATATCGATGTGACAACGGTTGACGGCATCAACGGCGTGGAGGAAAATTCCGCCGACGCAGTAAATGGAGTATACAACGCCCAGGGAATGTTCATGGGCAAGGACATCAACTCCTTGGACAAGGGCTTGTATATCGTGAAGATGAACGGCAAGACCGTCAAGATACAGAAGTAAAATCAGGGAGAGGACTTGATAAGGTTCGCTTTCGGCTTTATCAAGAAGAGATATTATATTTATTAAGAATCTGCGGACATATCGGTTATTGTATATCTTCAGGATTCATGGAATTATAATTTCTCTGATTCTCAAATTATTGATAAAGAAGAAAAGAGAATGGGAAGGAAACCGTCAAGGTCCTTCCCATTCTCTTTTCTTCATTCTTCATTCTTCATTCTTCATTCTTCATTCTTCATTTCCCTCTTGATATCCCTGAACACGCTCCACGCCACGGGGACGGAAAGAAGGAAGGAACAGACGTCGGACACTGCCTGGCTCATTTCCACCCCAGCAAGTCCGAGGAACATGGGCAGGATGATTACGGCAGGGATGAAGAACAGACCGTTCCTTGCCGCTGCCACGATGTTGGCACGCAACGTCTTGCGCACCGTCTGCGACAGCATGTTGGTGAGGATGATTGCGGCGATGAGCGGATAGGTGGCAAGCTGCCAGCGGAACGCCGCACAGCCCACGGCAATCACATGAGGGTCATCGCGGAACACGCTGATGATGGGCGAAGTGAAGAGGAAGCCGATGACGGTGAGGATAATGAAGAACACGGTGCCTATCCTGACGCAATACATATAGCCCTCGTATATCCTGTCGTAGAGCTTTGCTCCGTAGCAGAAGCCGCAGAGAGGCTGGAACCCCTGTCCCAGACCCACTATGCCGGCGTAGACGAAGTTGGAAATGCGGGTGACGATCGACATTCCGGCTATGGCGGCATCGCCGTAGGCTCCCGCACTGACGTTAAGCATCATCGTGGCCACGCTGGCAAGTCCCTGGCGCGAGAGCGACGGGGTGCCTCCGGCAATGATTTCCTTGATGAGGGCAGGCGATGCACAGAAGTTCTTCAGTCTTATTGCGATGTTCCCGCTATGGCGCGTCATGCGCAGCAGGATGAAGAAGCTCATGGTCTGGCTGACGAGCGTCGCCACGGCGGCTCCCGTGATACCAAGACAGAAATAGAAGATGAGAATGGGGGCAAGCACCACGTTGAGCAGCACACCGCTCAGAATTCCGTACATGGCAAAGCGGGCGTTTCCCTGGAAGCGCATCTGGTTGTTCAGCGTGAAGGAACTCGTCATGAACGGTGCTCCCACGAGTATTATGCCGAGATAGCGCTCCGTATAGGGTAGGATGGTTTCGGTGGAACCGAGGGCGAGACAGATGTCGGAAAGGAACAGTAGGCCGACTACGGCAAGCAGCAGGCCGAAGCAGAAGCTGTAGACCAGTCCTGTGGCCGCCATGCTCTTCGCCTTGTCGTCCTCCTTCGAGCCCAGACAGCGCGAGATATAGTTGCCCGAGCCGTGACCGAAGAAGAAGCCTATGGCCTGGATTGTGGTCATAATGGAGAATGATATGCCCACGGCAGCCGTGCTCTGCGTGTTTATCCGTCCCACGTAATATGTGTCGACTATTCCGTATATGCTTGTCACAAGCATTGATATTATCGTAGGCACCGCCATGCTCAGAATTACCTTGTGCACCGGTGCATGCGTCAGAAACGTATAATTGTCTGTATTCCTTGACATTGTCTTTATGTTCTTTTTTCTTTCCTCTTTATTTATAGCGTCAGTATCGATTCCCTTTCTTTGAGGGTAGGGTAGGGGCCTTAATGACACATAGCCTGACACACCTTGTCCTGGAAGTTCCGTCCGGACGAAGTGTGCCTGATGCCGGAATTGATGATGGAGAAGCACAGGATGTGTCCGTTTGCCGCCGTGCAATAGCCGGCGAGCGAACTTATTCCCGTCACGGTGCCCGTCTTCGCCCTCACGTTGTCATGGGCTCCGCCGCGCCGCATGCGGTTGTCGAGCGTTCCGTCGACGCCGGCCACGGGCAGACATTCCCTCAGCGTATCGTATATCCGCTTGTCGTGGAAGGCATAGCGGAGGAATGCCACCTCAAGCTCCGCCGACACATAGTTGTATAGCGAAAGGCCGCATCCGTCGGCGATATAATATGACGAAGGCTTGAAGCCGAGCTTCTGTATCAGCTTGTTCACCATCTGCCTGCCGTTGCGTGCCGTCGCCCTGCTGCGTGTGGCACCGTCAGAGGCGAGATGATAGAACACGGCTTCGGAGTAGAGGTTGTCGCTCCGTTTCAGCTGGCGGTGCATCACGCTTGTCAGCGGAGTCTCCTTGCAGTATATCATCTGCGTGTTGCCCGGCATGTTCTCCTCAATGCATCTGCCCATGAAGACTATGCCCTTCTGCCGCAGACGGCGCGTCAGACGGTCGCCGAACTCATCCTTCCTCCCCACCAGAAGCGGCGAGAGAACAGGGTTCTTGTCGTCCCAGCACCAGCCTTCGCCCAGTCTGTCGCGGTCTTTCATCGTCAGGTCCAGACAGATGTCGCCCTTTATCGTGTCGATGCCCAATGCCGCTATGCTGTCCACTATGTCGCTGATGTCGCCGTTGGCAATGGTCGGGTCGAAGCCGCCCTTGCAATAGATGTTGCCGTCGAGCGTGAGACTGTCCTTCTGTCCCGTATATCCCACCCTTGTCTTGATGCTGTAGCCTGTGCCGAGCCTGTCCATCGCCGTCACCGCCACCATCATCTTCAGCGTGCTTGCGGGCCGCAGCAGCTGCCGGGCGTTAAGCTCGAACAGGGTGGAGTCGGCAGTGAGGTCGTATATCTTCATCCCCACCATCGATGTGTTGAATATCGTTGTGTTCTGGAATATGTCGTCTATACGCTGCAGCATGTTCTGCGGCCAGGGCAGAGTGTCGTTTGCCGATGCGAAGGAGAATTCGTCATTGTCGTCCGTGTCGGCTTCCCCGTTTCCGTCGGCATCATCAGCATCGCCCATAGCCACCACGGCGGTGTCCACGTCGAGGGTGTCCACATAGATGCCGGCGGCCTCCGTGTCCACTGTCCCTGCGGCGCATGATGCCCTTCGCATAGTGGCATGCAGAGGCACCATGACAGAGGTTGCCACGGCAATGATGCCACAAACAAGTATATGTCTTTTCTTCATCTGGATATTTCGCTTTTTCCATTACCACGCCCTAAAATATGGCGCAGCATAAGTATGCCGGGGCACGGTAATCATAAATCGCTTACAAAAGTAAGCATTTTAGTTTAAAAACACTGAATATTTATTATTAAAGAATGTGATACGCAACAAAAAGATAAGTTTATGTTGTACACTTTAGAAAATCTTATTACTTTTGCATCCGTTATTTAATATGCGTTTTTATGATTTATAAATACGACTTTCTGATTATCGGCGCCGGTGTGGCTGGAATGAGCTATGCGCTGAAGATTGCTCGTGAGCACAAAGGCAAGATATGTCTTGTCTGCAAGACTACGCTCGACGAGGCAAACACTTATTTTGCCCAAGGCGGTGTGGCTTCGGTCACCAACCTCAAAGTGGACAATTTCGAGAAACATATAGAGGACACCATGATTGCCGGAGACTTCATCAGCGACCGTGCAGCCGTGGAGCAGGTGGTGCGCAACGCTCCTGCACAGATTGACGAACTCGTGAAGTGGGGAGTGAACTTCGACAAGAAGGAGGACGGCTCTTTCGACCTCCACCGCGAGGGCGGACACTCTGAGTTCCGCATCCTTCACCACGCCGACGACACGGGAGCTGAGATACAGCGCGGACTGATGGAGGCCGTGCGCAACAATCCCGACATCGATATCAGGGAGAACCACTTTGCCGTGGAAATCATCACGCAGCATCATCTCGGAGTGGTGGTGACAAGGCGCACGCCCGACATCGAGTGTTATGGTGCATACGTGCTGAACCCCGATACGCAGAAGGTGGACACCTATCTGAGCAAGGTCACCCTGATGTGTACCGGCGGCTGCGGCGCCGTATACCAGACCACGACGAATCCCGTTATCGCCACAGGCGACGGCGAGGCAATGGTATACCGTGCAAAGGGAACGGTGCAGGACATGGAGTTCGTGCAGTTCCACCCCACATCGCTGTATCACCCGGGCGAGACCCATCCGGCTTATCTTATTACCGAGGCGATGCGCGGCTACGGCGGCATCCTGCGACTGCCCGACGGACGGTCGTTCATGGAGAAATATGACAAGCGGCTCTCCCTCGCCCCACGCGACATCGTGGCGCGTGCCATCGACAAGGAGATGAAGATACACGGCATCGACCACGTTTGTCTCGACGTGACCCACAAGGACCCGGAGGAGACGAAACACCATTTCCCGAACATATACAAGAAATGCCTCAGCATCGGCATCGACATCACCAAGGAGTACATCCCCGTGCGTCCGGCAGCCCACTACATGTGCGGCGGAATCAAGGTGGACCTCAACGGCGAGTCGAGCATCAAGCGCCTCTATGCCATCGGCGAATGTTCGTGCACAGGTCTGCACGGCGGCAACCGTCTGGCGAGCAACTCGCTCATCGAGGCCGTGGTATATGCCGACGCAGCAGCAAAGCACAGTCTGGCGCATATCGACGAATACGACTTCAACACCCGTGTGCCGGAATGGGACGACGAGGGAACAATGACCAATGAGGAGAAGGTGCTCATCACGCAGAGCGTGAAGGAAGTGGGCGAGATAATGAGCAACTACGTGGGCATCGTCAGGAGCGACCTGCGACTGAAGCGCGCATGGGACCGCCTCGACCTGCTCTACGAGGAGACGGAAGCCCTCTTCAAACGCGTCAAGGCGAGCAAGGACATCTGCGAGCTGCGCAATATGATAAACGTGGGCTACCTCATCACCCGTCAGGCGATAGAGCGCAAGGAATGCCGCGGACTGCATTACACAATCGACTATCCGCTCCACGCCTACGACAACAGGAAGCAATAAGACCAGGAACCGATAACCCGCACAGATGCCACGCCCAATCCTCAGGAGATTCCTCCATATATGGGCAGCGGTACTCACCGTCTGCCTCTGCGTGCAGGCATACAGCATGTTGCAGAAAGGCATCGTGACGTATGCCTTTTCCGACATGTTCATAAACTATTCAGGAGGCTTCGTCAGGCGGGGCCTCCTGGGCAGCATACTGCTCTGGCTAAACGCTGCGGGCATTGATCCCGTGGCGGCAGCCATGACGGTGTGCATAGCCGCTTTCGCCGCCATTGCGGCATACATCATCCGGCAGTTCATCCGCCGGGGCTACGATGTGGCACTGCTCCCCGTATGCTTCCTCCTGGGCAGCGCCGGAGCCTACGGGTTCTCTTTTCTGCGCCGCGATTTCATCATCCTTGCGGCGTTTCTCATCATAATGCAGCTGCGCAAGAAGCTGCCCCACGGATGGTGGATAGCGGCAGGCAACGTCCTCTCCGTCATCACGATACTCACGTACGAACCGTTCGTCTTCTTCAGTCTGCCCTTCTTCATCCTCACCACAAGGCTCCACACCCGTAGCTGGCTGCGGTCAGTGGCATATTGGATTCCGTCGGCAGCGGCGTTTCTCGTATGCTGCAAGTTTTCCGGCGACAAGGCCGTATATGATGCCATTTGGGCATCCGTCAGCGGCATCCTTCCCAATCCGGGCATCATGGATTTCTTCCTGAAGGGGAACTTCGACGTGATGAAATTCCACGCCAAGATGAATTTCTTCAAGGCAGACTGCTGCGTGCCGAACCTCCTGACGAGCCTCGTCAGCCTCACCGCCATAGTCTACTATTGCATAAACGCCGTTCCGCAGTTCGCCAGGCGCCGCATTCCCGACACATTCCGTCCCCGTATGCTCCTCCTGCTCCTCTGCGCCATCCTCGGCCAGGCCCCCATGTTCATCTGCCTGTCCACCGACTACTCCCGCATGTTCGTCTACGCCACGGTGAGCGCCTTCATCATGCTCTTCTCGCTCAGCGAAGAAGAGTCCGGAAAACTCTTTCCGCCGGCATGCCACAGTCTTGCCGACCGCCTTCTGCTGCGCTTCGACCGCATCCTGCCGCCGTCACAGGCCGGTATCATCCTTGTCATGCTCTTCATCGGTGTGGCGGCATGGACATCCCTTGGAATCACGGATTTCATGCAGAAGAGCGGCATAGGAGTGGTATGGCGCACGGCAACACTCCTATTTCATTGACGCTAAAAAGCCTCAGTTTGGTCATCCGGCAGTGCCATCAGACCGATATCGGGCCAACGATACATAAAAAACATCCTCAAAATCTCAAAAAAGCGAGATTAATTATCATTTTACACATCTGCCGTTTGGGTAATAATCCTTATCTTTGCAGAGTTGACAGGAAAAGCATTAAAAACAAATAATACAGAACGAATTATGAAAAGTATACTGGAAGGACGCCCCGGACTGAGCGCCGAAGTGGAGAAAATAGCAGAAGTTGCCGGCTATCTGTGGCAGAACGGATGGGCCGAGCGCAATGGAGGTAACATCACCGTGAACGTGACGGAATTCGCCGATGACGAGATGAAGCAGATGCCTGCAATCAGCGACGTGAAGCAGATTGGAGTTACGCTGCCGGCGCTGAAGGGCTGCTATTTCTACTGCAAAGGCACTGGAAAGCGCATGCGCGACCTGGCACGCCGTCCGATGGACAACGGCAGCGTAATCCGCATCCTCGACGACTGCGCGAGCTACGTGATAATAGCCGACAACGCCGTGATGCCGACGAGCGAGCTGCCGTCGCACCTCACCGTACACGCCCACCTCATCGAGACTGGCTCCAGCTACAAGGCCACCGTTCATACCCACCCGATTGAACTCGTGGCAATGAGCCACAACCGCAAGTTCCTGGGCAAGGACGTGCTGACAAACATCCTCTGGAGCATGATTCCGGAAACAAAGGCGTTCTGCCCGCTGGGCCTCGGCGTAGTGCCCTACGAACTGCCTGGTTCCAACTCCCTGGCCGATGCCACCCTCAAGGAGCTTGAAGACTACGACGTGGTATTGTGGGAGAAGCACGGCGTATTCGCCAAGGGCCTCGACGTGATGGACGCCTTCGACCAGATTGACGTCCTCTCCAAGAGCGCCAAGATATACATCGATTCCAGATGCATGGGCTTCGAGCCGGAAGGCATGAGCCAGGAGCAGCTCCAGGAAATGACCAAGGCATTCAACCTGCCGAAATAAGAATACAGAGTTTAGAATGTAGAGTTAAGAGTTATCTCGCATTGTAAGATTCAGAGTTGGAGAATTATGGATTCTGTTCTTCAATTATGAGAATTGCAGACAACAAATATTCATCTATGAGCAAAGCATTGCCTTCCTTCAAAAGAAGCAATGCTTTGCTTTTTTTCATATACAACCATCAACACCTTATTAATATATATTATCGCGAGTTGACAAGTTGACGACTAATCATTATTCCGCAGAGACTCTGCCACCTCATATATCTCAAATATCCTTTTATCCGTAACAGTCTTATCCATATTCACACAGCACAAACCGGTACGCGTCAAGTCGCTGCCACTCGCCTCAACACGTTCTTTGATACACTGCCGAAGTTCCTCGTATGAATACCTCTGAATATCTACAGGGTTCAAACGGATATTGAAAAACGTCTCCGGCAGATACTTGCGCAGCAGAGCCATGTCTCCGCCCCATCCCACATCAAGAAACGTCAGACGCTCTATTTCGCTAAATGCCGAAGCCATGCGATGAGGATCCTTACCACAGTAATGGATACCGTATGGTGCATGGCGCAGGCTCCACTCTTTATCGATGGACAAGAAGAAACGACGATAGTCCTCCTCGGAAATCATCGTATGGCTACATTCCGAATGAATAGCCACAGGATAGTCAAAGAGCCTTGCGCTACGGTTTACGGAGATTGACGACGAACCGGTATTCGTCTGTACAAACCACACAAACTTGTCTATCACCTGAGCAATCTTTCCGAAGAATACAGCAGCCTTCTCCGGCTCCATCACCATGTCGGTGAAGATTTCCTCACCGCGCACATCAATAGCCAGATTAAGTACTCCTCCCCAGTTGATGTCACCCACCACATATCCGTATTTTGCTTTCAGCTCATCCACAAGATCAACAAGCCTTCTAAAAGCCCTTGAGCGGAAAGCATCCTCCACCTCGAAATCAAGAGATTCCCTGTGGGCACAAATCACCTGTGGTGGCGCATCATCATAATACTCCACCTTACATCCGAGCATTTCCGAAAGCAAATAGCCCGATGCAAGATGTACAGCACCTATCTGCGGCAAATCCTTGAGATGATCCTCGCCGAGTCCGAGGCTGCCGAAGCGTTCGTACAGCACCTGCTCCATTTTCCTTTCGTCCTCCACTCTCCTTCTTGGATCATAGAAGAAACTCTCGTCAAACGAGATGCCTGCATTCTTATGCCACCAATCCGGGTGGAACACTATATCTACGGGAAGTTTCCTACTGCAAATCTTTATCATATTACTATCCAATACCTTGTTGTAAAGAAGAAAGTATTCTGCAAATGTACTCATTACATGGATAAAAAGCTATCCATACTGCCATATTCTTTATTCAAGCTTATGAATTAGAAGAAATCAATAAAAACAAAGTAAACAACAAGTGCCATTTTAATTCAGCTTAACCCTGTAGCTTGCGTCGTATCTATATGAATTACCCCAGTACTCTTGCGGAGATTACTCCAGTACTTACATGAGAGTACTGGAGAACTTGGCGGAAGTACTGTAAGAAGTATGCCTTTAACTGATCATACGGTCAGTCCTTGGCATCGGACGGGGTGTCCGTTTGCGTCTTCGGCCAGTTCACGAGGAAAAGTTTCTCCGTGGCACGGGTGAAGGCGGTGTAGAGCCAATGGATGTAGTCGGGAGTAAGCATATCGTCGGTCATGTAGCCCTGGTCCAGATAGATATGAGCCCACTGACCGCCCTGCGCCTTGTGGCAGGTCACGGCATAGGCGAACTTTATCTGCAAGGCATTGTAGAACTTGTCCGTGCGCACATGCTTCATGCGGTCGGCCTTCAGGGGGATGTCGGCATAATCGGCGAGTACGCCCTCGAATAGTTTCTCGCTCTGCTCGCGGGTCAGCGACGGGGCTTCCGACTGCAAGGAGTCGAGCACGACGGTGGCGTCAAGTTCGTGGTTGTCGTAGTCGGGGAACTCAAGGGAGAGGTCGGCAAAGCGGAAGCCATACAGCTCCTGGATGTTGCGCACTCGGCGGACACGGGCACGGTCGCCGTTGGCGATGAAGGAGAAAGGCCGGGGATTCTGGGATGATTGTAAAGCATTGTCGGTCTGAGGCGTCCGGTCTGTCCTGTCATCCCCTGTCCAATGATAATTGTTTCTGACAATCATCAGCATATCGCCGGGCGTAAGCTCCTCCTCCCTGCCGAGCACCATATTCCGGATACCGTTGTTGTAGACGTTGGCGCGCTTGTTGCTGCGCGTCACCACCATCGTCTCGTCCTGTCCCACCTGACTGTAACTGCCCGCCAGACTCTCGATAAGCTCGTCGCCCGGCACCATCACGATGTCGGCAAAGCCGCGGAAGCGGATGCGCGGCAGCTGCGTTATCTCGTCGTGGGTTATCATCTGGCGGATGATGTTGGCGTTGTACAGGATGCCCGAGTCGGCGGCCTGGCGCAACACCTCGTTCATGTCCACGGCATACATATCGAGAGCGTAAGCCCCGGCTATCATGCCGCTCATCAGGGCGGGCGACTCCTCCTCGCCCACGGGCGGCAGCTGGGCACGGTCGCCCACAAGCAACAGCCGGCAGTTGTCGCCCGAATATACGAATTCCATCAGGTCGTCGAGCAGACAGCCGCTGCCGAACTGTCCGCCGCCCGAGGAGAGCGAGTCATTGGATATCATCGAAGCCTCGTCGACTACGAAGAGCGTGTCGCGCTGCTTGTTGAAGTTCAGGTTGAAGCCCGTCATGTCTCCCGTGAACGCCTTCTGCCTGTATATCCTGCGGTGGATGGTGTAGGCAGGCATCCCGGCGTTGAGCGACAGGACCTTGGCGGCGCGCCCCGTGGGGGCAAGCAGCACGACGCGCTGCCGGAGTCCGGCGAGCGCACGTATCATTGCCGCCGTGAGTGATGTCTTTCCCGTTCCGGCAGAACCGCACAATACCATCGCCGGACGGTCTTCACGACTGGCCATGAAGCGGCAGAAGGTCTTCGCCGCCAGACTCTGTTCCGCCGTGGGCGTGAAGCCGAACTTATCTATAATAAGGTTATAAAACTCGTCAACAGTCATTATTTTTGCCAAAGTTTTGATATTATGAATAAAATGCCGTAATTTTGCATAAAATGGCATCATACGCCACAAAAGTAATTAAAAGATTTGTGGAAGGCAAACGAAATATGGTAAAAATCAAGCTTAATCATATTCTCTCGGCAATCGCTGCCATTCTGGCGGTGCTCTGCTTCTTCAGCATCTATTCGCCGGTACGCTTCGGCAGGGAGAAGGCGGAGCGCGAGGCAGCCGTGAAGGCGAGGCTCATGGAAATACGCCGGGCGGAGGAGACTTTCAGAAAGGCTAACGGCGTGTATGCCGGAAGCTTCAGCCAGCTCGCAGGGGCGGGCCTGCTGGCAGACTCAATGCGCTACGTGCCGTACGGAGAGGGCGCAGAGTTCGAACTGTCGGTGACGATAAGCCGCGGGCAGTCGGGCAGCATGACACCGCTGATGGAATGCGGCGCACCGTATGAGTCATACCTCAACGGGCTCGACGAGAACCTGATAAGGGAACTCACGGAGAAGGCAGACGAGAAGGGGGAATACCCCGGACTGAGAATTGGAGACACCACAACACCTAACGACAATGCAGGAAACTGGGAATAACATAATACAAAGAAACGAGAGGCTCACCGTGCGCGTTGGGCAGAACTCGCTGTGCTTCGCCTACGACAGGGAGGGGAAGGGAGACTTCGTGTTCGTGCCGTACAAGGCGAAAAACGGCATTTCCATGGCGGCTAACCTCAGGGAGGCGCTGAAGGACGAGACTCTGAACATCGGGAAATGGAGAAAAGTGAAAGTGCTGATAGACTCCCCCGTGATAATGGTGCCGATAGACGAATACAGCGACCAGAACAAGGAGCAGCTGTACAACTACACCATCACGGGGAAGGAGAACTCCGCCGTGCTCGCCACAATACTGCCTTCGGTAAGCGCCGTGGCGCTGTATGCGCTCAACAAGGACCTGAGGCTTGTGCTGACGGACAACTTCCAGGACATCAAGATCCATCCCGTTTGTGCATCGATGTGGCAGCACCTGCAGCACAGGAGCCTGTCGGGCACAGCGCAGAAGCTGTATTGCTATTTCCATGACGGGAAGATGGATGTGTGCAGCTTCATGAAGAACCGCTTCCGCTACGCCAACGCATTCCAGACCACCCACCCGAGCGACGTGACGTATTTCCTGCTCTCCGTATGGAAGCAGCTCGGCATGGACGCGAAGAAGGACGAGGTGTATCTGATGGGCGACTTCCCGGAATACGACACGCTGACGGAGAACCTGAAGCAGTATCTGGCAAACGTGTACAGGATAAAGCCGTCGGCCGACTTCAACCGCCATCCGCTCACAAAGACAGACGGCGTGCCGTTTGACCTCGTGGCGGCGCTGCTAAGATAGGAGGAAATGAAACAAGACAAGAAAGAAGACGATGAGAATAATAACAGGACAATATAAGGGACGACGCTTCGAGGTGCCACGCACGTTCAAGGCGCGCCCGACAACGGATTTCGCAAAGGAGAACATCTTCAACGTGCTCAACGGATACCTGGACTTCGACGGTATCACGGCGCTCGACCTCTTCTCCGGCACGGGCAGCATATCGCTCGAACTCGTGTCGAGAGGATGCCGCCAGGTAATCAGTGTGGAGGCAGACCGCGACCACCACGCATTCATCAAGCAATGCGTGAAGAAGCTCGGGGCGGACAACTGCGTGACGATACGCGGCGACGTGTTCCGGTTCATCAAGGGATGCAGACAGCAGTTCGACTTCATCTTCGCCGATCCGCCATACGCTCTGCCCGAGCTGCACGGCATTCCGGAACTGGTGTTCAAGGCCGGCATGCTGAAGGAGGGCGGAGTGTTCGTGTTTGAACACGGCAAGAAGGACGACTTCTCCGACAACCCGCACTTCATCGAGCACCGCGAATACGGCAGCGTGAATTTCTCCATCTTCACGAACGAGGGGAAGGCAGATGCCGGCGGCAATGAAGGAAAGGAAGAACAGGAAGGCAACAAAGACCCGGAGGAAGGAAAGGAATAAAAGGCAGTGATAGACCACGCAACCATAGAAAGAATCAAGGACGCCGCAAACATCGTGGATGTGGTATCGGAATTCGTCTCGCTTAAGAAGGTCGGGGCGAACTACAAGGGTCTGTGCCCGTTCCACAACGAGAAGACGCCGTCGTTCTACGTCTCCCCCGCCCGCGGCATCTGCCACTGCTTCTCATGCGGCAAGTCGGCAAACCCCGTGAGCTTCATCATGGAGCATGAGCAGATGACCTATCCCGAGGCACTGCGCTGGCTTGCCAACAAATACCACATCGAAATCCACGAACGCGAGATGAGCGATGAGGAGAAGAGGGAGCAGAACGACCGCGAGAGCATGTTCATCGTGAACAAATGGGCGATGGACTATTTCCACGACATACTGCTCAACGACGTGGACGGCAGGGCCGTAGGAATGCAGTATTTCCGCAGCCGAGGCTTCCGCGACGATATCATAGAGAAGTTCCATCTCGGATTCGCCCCAGCCGAAAGGACGGCAATGGCACGTGCCGCCCTCGACAAGGGATTCAACGAGAAATACCTTCTCTCCACCGGACTCTGCTTCAAGCGCGACAACGGCGAACTGATGGACAAATACTCCGGCAGAGTGATGTTCCCGTGGCTGGGAGTGAACGGAAACGTGCGCGCCTTCGGCGGACGACTGCTCGACTCGCGGACCAAGGGAGTGCAGCAGAAATACATCAACTCATCCGATTCGGAGATATACCACAAGGAGAAGGAACTCTACGGCATCTACCAGGCAAAGAAAGCAATAGCCAAGGAGGACTGCGTATATATGGTGGAGGGATACACCGACGTGATATCCATGCACCAGTGCGGCATAGAGAACGTGGTGGCAAACTCCGGTACGGCGCTCAGCTTCCACCAGATACGCCTGCTCCACCGCTTCACGAGCAACATCGTGCTCCTCTACGACGGCGACGCAGCCGGAATCCATGCCGCCATGCGAGGCATCGACATGCTGCTGGCAGAAGCAATGAAGGTGAAGGTGCTCCTGCTGCCCGACGGCGACGACCCTGACAGCTTCGCCCGGAAGCATACGGCAGACGACTTCAGGCAGTATATCCTCGACCACCAGATGGACGTGATAGAGTTCAAGACGAAATTCCTGCTCAAGGGCGTCACAGACCCGATAAAGCGTTCGGAGGCGATAAGCAGCATCGTGAAGAGCATCTCGGTGATAGAAGACCAGATAGTGCGCGCCACGTATCTGCAGGACACCGCCCACCGCATAGGAATCAACGAAGCCACACTCATCGCCACGATGAACAAGTTCATACGCAGCGGACAGGAAGCGCAGGCCAAGGAGCAGCAGCGGCAGCAACAGCAGCAGGGACAAGCCGACGCCCGACAGGACGGACAGCAAGGTACGCAAGGACAAGTCCCGGGCCGGCAACCGGAACCCCTGCGCCCCGCAACACCGCAGCAGCAGGCGAAGAAGGTGGAATACATGCTCGTGCAGGCCGTGGTGAGACACGGCGAACAGATAATCTACGACAATGTGGAGACCGCCGACGGACAGACCATGTCGCTCAACGTGGCGCAGTACATAGGCTACGACCTCGGAGCTGACGAACTCACATTCTCGCAGCCCGTATACAACAGAATCCTGCAGGAGGCCGTGGACCACAGTGCCGACCCTGGCTTCAAGGCCGAGGAATATTTCATGAAGCACCCCGACATGGAGGTGAGCAAGGTGGCAACGGAGATGTCGTTCGACAGGTTCCAGCTCCGCAAAGGGGCGAAGCTGCGCACCGGCGAGGAAGTGCTCCGCGACCAGGTGGTACATCTCGTGCTCGATTTCCGCAAGGACTACGTGATGGAAAAGCTCAAGAAGCTGAAGACCGAAATAGCCCAGACCACAGCCGACGACGAAAGGATGATGACACTGCTCAAGGAATACCAGGAGATGCAGACCCTGCGCAACACCATCGCCAAGGAACTGGGAAATGAAATAATAGTATAAAAAGAACCGACAGGCTTATGATATACCTCTACTGGATACTGTTCATTGCCTATTCGGCAATAGTAATCGGCACGATAATCACCGTGCTCATGGACAACCGTCAGCCCGTGAAGACCATGGCATGGGTAATGGCCGTGATGTTCATGCCAGTGGCAGGGGTAATCCTCTATTTCTTCTTCGGGCAGGACACGAGGAAGGAAAAACTCATAAGCCAACACAGCCTGAACCTGCTCACCAAGAGTTCGATGCTCGAATTCGCCGTACAGAAAGGACTCGTCGTGCCCGAGGAAAACAAGACCCTCGTCAAGCTCTTCGCCATGCAGAACTGGGCGCTGCCATTCAAAGACAACGAGGTGGACATATACACCGACGGATATTCGTTCTTCGCCTCGCTGATGAACGAAATCGGTGCAGCCCGCAAGTCGATACACCTCGTCACGTATATCATGGAGGCGGACCCTCTGGGCAATCTCGTGGCCGACATGCTGATAGACAAGGCACGGGAGGGTGTGGAGGTGAGACTCATCTACGACGATGTGGGCTGCTGGAACGTGAGGGACGAATTCTTCAACCGCATGCGCAAGGCTGGCATAAAGGTGGAGACATTCATGCCCGTGCGCTTCCCTGCCTTCACCAGTAAGGTGAACTACCGCAACCACCGCAAGCTCTGCGTCATCGACGGCAAGGTAGGTTTCATCGGCGGAATGAACATCGCCAAACGCTACATCACGGGCAACGGCAAACAGAAATGGCGCGACACCCACATGAGAATACGTGGCGGCGCCGTGTATGCCATACAGAGGGCATTCCTCGTGGACTGGTATTTCGTGTCGGGCAAGCTTATCTCCGACCGCAAATACTATCCAGAACTCGACGGCACAATAAAGAACGACAGAATCATACAGATAGTGACGAGCAGTCCGGTAAGCCCCTGGCCCGACATCATGCAGGGCTACGTGCGCATACTGCTCGAGGCGCGCCGCTATGTGTATATGGAGACCCCATACTTCCTGCCCACGGAAACCGTAATGTCGGCAATGCGCATCGCCGCTCTCGCCGGAGTAGACGTGCGCATCATGATTCCGCGCCACGGCGACGCAAAGTTCGTGGAATGGGCAAGCCGCTCCTATGTGTTCCAGACCATACAGGCAGGCGTGAAGGTATATCTCTACCGCACCGGATTCAACCATTCCAAGCTCCTCGTTTGCGACGACAGCGTATGCACGTGCGGGTCGACGAACATCGACTTCCGCAGCTTTGAGAACAACTTCGAGGCTAACGCCTTCATCTACGACCGCGAAACGGCGCTCCACGTAAAGCAGATATTCATGGACGACGTGGAGCACTGCATGTTCGTCACCGAGAGGATGCTGAACCACAAGCGCCCGTTCTTCAAGCGCCTGTGGGAATCGCTCGTCAGACTGCTCTCGCCGCTGCTGTAATTGTTATAATAGAGGCAGGCCGCCGTTGATTGGCGGCTGCTTTCATGATGCTAAGACAACAGGCGCAGAGGAAGAAATGGAACAACCGGACAGGACAAAGAGAAGAATCCAATAGAATAAAAGAAAAACATAATAAAGCAATAGAAACAAAGAGAAACAGATGAAAAAGAATGAGATCTGCTATGTGGCAGCAGTTGCAGTGATAGGCGTATCGCTCCTTTTGGGATTCGCCGAAGAAGTGTTCGGACTCAACCTGGACGGAATGGGCTGGATGGCGCATTGGGTGTCATCGCCCGTGGCATTGGCCATCGGTTTTGCCTTCGCCCTGCTGGTGGGCAAGGCGTTCCCCGACTTCAACAAGAAGATGTCGAAGAAACTCCTGCAGTATTCCGTCATCGGACTGGGATTCGGCATGAACGTGGACAAGGCACTCGCATCGGGCAGCGAAGGAATGATATTCACCATAGTGAGCGTCTTCGGCACGCTCGCCCTCGGCTGGCTGTTCGGCAGGAAACTGCTCGGCGTGGATTCGCAGACGAGCTATCTGCTCAGCTCCGGCACGGCAATATGCGGCGGTTCGGCGATAGCAGCCGTAGGTCCCATCATCCGCGCCAAGGCCGAGAGCATGTCGGTGGCTTTGGGCGTGGTATTCGTGCTCAACGGCATTGCGCTCTTCATCTTCCCCTATATCGGCGACGCCCTGGGCATGACGATGAAGCAGTTCGGCATGTGGGCGGCGATAGCCATCCACGATACATCGTCGGTGGTGGGAGCCGGTGCGGCATACGACCAGATGCACCCCGAACTTGTAGCGTCGCAGGGCGTCAGCGCCCTTGAGGTGGCAACAACGATAAAGCTCACCCGAGCCTTGTGGATAGTGGTCCTCGCCCTTGTCACCCCGTATTTCTTCCGCCGTTCACTCGCCCAGGCCAACGGCTGCCGCAAACCATGGTACAGCAGCGTGCCGCGCTTCATCGTATGGTTCATCGTGGCAATCCTATTCAATACATACATCCTCAGCAACGCCTCGCTAATCGGCGACGGAGCGGCGGCTGCCGGCAGTCTGTTCAGCGGTGGCGTGAACAAGCTTGCCAAGCATCTCATCACGCTCTCGCTCTTCTTCATCGGTGCCTCGCTCACCCGCGAGACGCTGCGCAGCGTGGGCATCAAGCCCCTCATCCAGGGCGTACTCCTCTGGATAAGCATCAGCTGCGTCAGCATGGCATACATCTTCTGGGTGGAATGATTCCCGAGGGGAAAAAGTCTGCCGTGTAGTCCTCCTTGATGATGTTGAGCTCTTTTCGCGGCAGACTCCCGTCGGAGCCGACGTATGGTTTGGTATAACTCTCGGGGATGGATATGGTAGGCATGTATTTCTTTGACAATTCACAGCCTTTAACGTTTCCAAGCGATTTGCTTAACACGCAGATTTTACGCTTTTCGATGGATAATAGCATTGAAATGCATGAAAACATCATCAGACGAACGGCAAAACCGGGAAATACGCCAATCGGAGGTTGTCAGACTTTCATTGTTCTTTACATTTTCCGCCTTGAGAGCAAAATCACATCCGCCTTGGTGATGTGCTTCTCGGGGAGCAAAGCTATGCTTTTCGGGGAGCAAAGCTATGCTTCTCTCCAAGAAAAGCTATGCTTTGCTCCGAATGAAGCGATGCTTCATAACCAGAATACAACATATCCCCCTTATATATAAGCATTTAAGGAAATGTGACAAAATCCGCATATTTCCCCGAAAAAAAACTTTCAGTCAGAATTTTCCAATTATAAAGCGTTCGTCCGCCGCAATTTTAACATCTCTATGTTAAAGCTTCTTAATACGGAGGACGGAATTATTAAAGGTTCAGATATGATTGCATGCATGAAACAGAGTTTTATGTAGAGTAGATGATTTTACATGCAGAACAAGAAAATGTTCCAAAATTCTCATTAAATAGCGAGTGTTTCTTATTGGGAAATGGAGTTCTTGAAAATTAAGTTAAAACAAGACAATAATGGTAATAATAGCGTACAGATATGAATAATAATGTCTAATTTTGCAACGTGAAAACTTAAAAACGATTTTCAGTTTTCATAAAGAGCCGGATGAAAAGTGACAATTTAAGGCTATGGTGAGGGCGGAGATGCCCCTTATATATATTATATTAGGTGAAAATAATAATCAGATAAAATCAAATATTTACGAATAGGTATGAACAAAAAAAGTAATCTATTGATTCTGCTTTTTGCTGCAGCCATGATGGTTGCATCATGTGGAAGCAAGAAGCAGGGCGGAAAACCGAATTTCGGCGACGACGAATATGCGGTAAGAACAGTGAGCGGCCAGAGCACAGAGCTGCAGACCACCTACCCGGCTACGGTAAAGGGAGTGCAGGACGTGGAAATACGTCCGAAAATTTCAGGATTCATCACAAGACTCTGCGTACAGGAAGGACAGACAGTGAAGAAGGGCCAGTTGCTCTTCGTCATCGACAACGTGACATATGCTGCTGCCGTGCGTCAGGCAAGGGCTGCCGTAAACTCAGCAAAGGCTCAGCTCAACACGGCTAAGCTTACTTATACAAATAATGAGAAACTTTTCAAGAACAACGTAATCGGTTCATACGAACTGCAGTCTGCCAAGAACACTCTTGAGGCTGCATACGCAGCCGTGGCACAGGCCGAGGCAAACTATGTTACAGCAAAGCAGAACCTCGACTTCTGCTACGTGACCAGTCCTGCCAACGGTGTCATCGGCGACCTGCCATATCGTGTAGGTGCTCTCGTAAGCGCTTCAAGCCAGCAGCCGCTGACTACGGTGTCTAACATCGGTTCGATGCAGGTTTACTTCTCTATGACAGAGAAGGACCTCCTCGACATGACAAAGGGAGTGGGCGGCATTCATGCTGCCATCAAGGACTATCCGGCTGTGAAGCTGAAGCTCGCCGACGGTACTCTCTATGAGCACGAGGGCCGTGTGGCTGCCGTGAGCGGAGTGATTGACCCGACAACAGGAACCGTTTCCATGCGTGCCGATTTCCCTAACCCTAACCATCTGCTCAAGAGCGGAGCATCGGGAAGCATCGTGGTGCCTCACCACACGTCTTCGGCAATCATCATCCCGCAGGATGCCGTGGCCCAGGTGCAGGACAAGTATTTCGTATACGTAGTTGGCTCTGACAACAAGGTGAAGTATACTCCTGTGACCGTCAACCCTAACAACGATGGCAAGAACTATATCATCGACGGCGGACTGAAGGCAGGCGACCGTATCGTGATGAACGGTATCTCGGGTCTGACCGACGGACAGAAGATCACTCCTATCACAGAGGCTCAGTATCAGGAGAAACTGAAGAAGACCGAGGCTATGGGCGCTGACCAGAGCGACCTGAGCAAGCTGAAGAAGGATTTCGGAAAATAAGACAACAAGTAGGCTGGTAGACAAGGAATTTGCTGTAATCTGGCATGTTTACCCGTCACTCGTCAACTAAAAATATTACAACAAATGAGATTAGATACATTTATCAAGCGTCCGGTGCTCTCCACCGTGATCTCTATTCTGGTAGTGATCCTCGGTGTTATCGGACTCATATCGCTGCCAATCGAGCAGTACCCTAACATGGCGCCTCCAACCATTATGGTGCGTGCGTCCTATACGGGTGCCAACTCACAGACAGTGCTTAACTCCGTGCTTGCTCCGCTTGAGGAGTCAATCAACGGTGTGGAGGGCATGACATACATGACCTCATCTGCAACAAACGATGGTTCCGCTTCAATCACAGTGTTCTTCAAACAAGGAATGAATGCGGACATGTGTCAGGTGAACGTGCAGAACCGTGTGTCGCAGGCATCGGCACTGCTGCCAGCCGAGGTAACAAAGGCAGGTGTGCAGGTGATGAAGCGACAGTCGTCAACGGTTATCCTCTTCGGTCTTACAGCCGACGACGACCGCTACGACGACAAGTTCCTCACCAACTACGCCAACATCAACGTCGTTCCTGCCATCAAGCGTGTGAACGGTGTGGGTGAGTGTCAGTGCTTCTCGCAGAAGGACTACACCATGCGTCTCTGGCTCGACCCTGTAAAGATGAAGAGTTACGGACTGATTCCTTCCGACCTCACGGGCGTTCTGGCACAGCAGAATATCGAGGCGGCACCAGGTTCCGTGGGCGAATCCTCAGACAATCAGTATCAGTACACATTCCGCTACAGAGGTCGTCTGCAGACTCCAGAGGAGTTCGGCGACATGATCATCAAGTCAACTCAGGACGGACAGACAATCCGTGTGAAGGATGTGGCACGTGTAGAGATGGGTGCTCTCTCATATACAGTGGAGTCACAGAACAACGGTAAGGCATCCGTTACCATGATGGTGACCCAGACCGCCGGTTCAAATGCTACAGAGATTGCAACGAACATCAAGAAACTGCTGAAGGAGCAGGAGGCTTCAATGCCGCCGGGCATCCACTTCGATATCATGCAGGACGTTACGGAGTTCCTCTTCGCGTCAATCGAAGACCTTATCAAGACGCTCTTCGAGGCATTCGTCCTCGTGTTCATCGTGGTTTACATCTTCTTGCAGGACACACGGTCAACGCTTATCCCATTGATTGCCGTGCCGGTGTCATTGATCGGTACGTTCTTCTTCCTCTATGTGTTCGGCTTCTCGCTGAACCTCTTGACGCTCGCTGCCCTCGTGCTTGCCATCGCCATCGTGGTCGATGACGCCATCGTGGTGGTCGAGGCTGTCCATGCAAAGCTCGACCTGGGATACAAGTCGGCAACGACAGCCTCTATCGACGCCATGAACGAGATTTCGGGCGCCATCATCTCCATCACCCTCGTTATGGCATCAGTGTTCATCCCTGTGTCGTTCATGGGTGGTACGTCAGGAGCCTTCTATCGTGAGTTCGGTATAACGATGGCCATTTCCATCATCATCTCTGCCATTAACGCCTTGACTCTTTCTCCTGCGCTTTGTGCAATGTTGCTGAAGCCTAAGAACGAGGACGGTTCAGAGCGCAAGATGTCGATGGTAGACCGTTTCCATGCTTCGTTCAACGCAGCCTATGGAAAGGTGCAGGCCAAGTACACCAAGGGCGTGCGTCGCTTGGTTGAGCGTCCGGTTATCGCAATAGGTGCTGTCATTGTCGGTATCGCAGTAATGGCAGTATTGATGTCAACCACAAAGACAGGTCTTGTGCCTGACGAAGATACAGGTACTGTATTCTGTACCGTTTCCACTCCTCCTGGAACTTCAATGAAGAAGACCAACGAGGTGATGGACCAGGTGGACCGTATGCTTGCCACCAACCCTGCAATCCAGAGCCGTATGCGTATTACGGGTTACAACTTCATTGCAGGTCAGGGTTCAAACCAGGGTACGTTCATCATCAAGCTGAAGTCGTTCGAGGAGCGCCAGAAGCTGGAAGGACCGCTGAAGTACATCGGCGTGCACAACCTCGGTTCGGGTATGGTGCTCGGTATGATATACAAGCAGACGGCAGCCATCAAGGGAGCTCAGATTCTTGCCTTCCAGCCGCCTATGGTGCAGGGATTCTCTGCAACCAACGGTATGACCTTCTCTATGCAGGACCGCACGGGTGGTGATGTGAATAAGTTCTATGACGTTACCCAGAAGTTTATCGGCGAGCTGAACAAGCGTCCGGAGATTTCAAACGCCATGACATCATACAACACCAAGTATCCGCAGTATAAGATAGATATTGATGTGGCCAAGTGTAAGCAGAGCGGTATCGACCCAAGTTCGGTACTCTCCACCATGCAGGGCTACTACGGAGGTATGTATGCAAGTAACTTCAACTCTTACGGTAAGCTTTACCGTGTATATATCCAGTCTTCTCCTGAAGACCGTGCTGATTTGAAGAGTCTTGATAATATATATGTCCGCACGTCGTCTGGCGAGATGGCTCCTATCAACGAGTACGTCAACCTGAGCCGCGTATACGGTCCGCAGGAGATTGACCGTTTCAACCTCTTCACGTCTATCAACGTGAACGCCTCTGCAGCAGAGGGCTACTCTACTGGAGACGCCATCAACGCTATGGCAGAAGTGGCAAAGACCACGCTGCCGGCAGGATACACATACGAGTTCTCCGGTCTGACACGTACGGAGCAGGAGTCAAGCAACTCCACCGCAATCATCTTCGTGCTCTGTCTCACCTTCGTATACCTGATTCTTTCAGCACAGTATGAGTCATACGTACTGCCGCTGTCGGTTATCCTCTCCATTCCGTTCGGTCTTGCCGGTGCGTTCATCTTCACCAACCTGTTCGGAAAGAACAACGATATCTACATGCAGATTGCGTTGATTATGTTGATGGGACTTCTGGCAAAGAACGCCATCCTTATCGTGCAGTTCGCCCTTGAGCGCCGCCGCACGGGTATGGCTATCTCTTGGTCGGCAGTGCTCGGAGCGTCAGCCCGTCTGCGTCCTATCCTCATGACTTCGTTGGCTATGATTATCGGTCTGTTGCCACTCCTGATGCCTTGGGGCGTAGGTTACAACGGAAACATGACCCTCGGTGCGGCAGCTGTAGGCGGTATGCTTATCGGTATGCTCTGCCAGATTATGGTCGTTCCGGCATTGTTCTACATCTTCCAGACAATTCAGGAGAAGATCAAGCCTCTCGAGTTTGAGGACGACAACGCCGATGTAAGTTCTGAGGTGAAGCAATATACCAACCCTTACGTGGCAGGAGCATTGCAGGAGCAGATAGACAAAAGCTCAAAGAATTAAAAAGTAACTTCCAGTCTTCGGGAGTTCGTCGTAACGATTCCCGAAGATTTGGATATATAATAAATAAGGTACTTATATGAAGATTAAAAGTATTATAGCTTTCGCCTCTGCCGGATTACTTCTGGGCAGCTGCGGAATATACAACAAATACGAGCGTCCTGACGTAAATGTGAAGGGCTTGGTGCGCGACTCGGCGTCGACAGCCGACACACTGGCTGTCAGCGATACCACGAGCTTCGGCAACCTGCCTTGGCGCAGTGTCTTCACCGACCCGCAGCTGCAGTCGCTCATCGAGCAGGGACTTGCCCACAACACCAATATGCTCAACGCCGCACTCAACGTGAAGATGGTGGAGGCGCAACTTGAGGTGGCCAAGCTCGCTTTCGTCCCTTCATTCACTTTCTCTCCGCAGGGAGTAATCTCTTCGTGGGACGGCAACAAGGCTACAAAGACATATTCTCTGCCAGTGCAGGCAAGCTGGAGCATAGACCTCTTCGGCAACCTGCTCAATGTAAAGCGCAGCGCACAGATGTCGCTGCTTGCCACAAAGGACTATCAGCTCGTGGTGCAGACCAAGCTGATTTCCAACATCGCCAACATGTATTACACGCTGATGATGCTTGACAAGCAGTTGGAGATTGTTGACAACATGCAAACCCTTACGAAGGAGACATGGAACATCATGAAGCTGCAGAAGGAACTGGGCAGAGTGAAGGAGACCGGCGTGCAGAGTGCCGAGTCTAACTACTATTCAGTTCAGGCACAAGCTGCCGACCTGAAGCGTCAGATTCGCGAGATGGAGAACTCTCTCTCCCTGCTGCTCGGCCAGCCGGCACAGACCATCAGCCGTGGCAAGCTCGACAGCCAGTCTTTGCCTTCGGAATTCTCCACAGGCATCGGCATACAGCTCCTGAGCAACCGTCCGGATGTGCATTATGCAGAGATGAGTCTTGCACAGTGCTTCTACAACACCAACCAGGCACGTTCCCGTTTTTATCCGAGCATTACCATCAGCGGTTCGGGTGCTTACACCAACAGTGGTGGCGGCGGTATCGTTAATCCGGGCAAGATGCTTTGGAGCGCAATAGGAAGTCTCGTGCAGCCTATCTTCGCCAACGGACAGCTCATTGCTGGCTTGAAAGTAGCAAAGGCGCAGCAGGAGCAGGCATACAACACATGGCAGAACGCCGTGCTCTCGGCAGGTAGCGAGGTGAGCAACGCCCTTGTGCTTTATAATTCTTCCGACGAGAAGAGCAAGCTGGAGCAGAAGCAGGTGGAGAGTCTGACCAAGAATGTAGAGTATACAAAGCTCCTCTTCAACGAGGGCAGCAGCACTTACCTTGAGGTTATCACAGCACAGCAGAGCCTGCTCAACGCACAGCTCTCCAAGGTTGCCGACGACTTCTACAAGATGCAGGCTGTAGTTAATCTCTACTACGCTTTGGGCGGAGGCCGCAACTAATTCAATCAAACCGAAGTGGGAGGTGGTGATACCCTAAAAAAAACCACACTCCTCACTCCACACTTTAAACTCAAAGAATATGATAAGTGAAAAAGCATATATAGCCCCTGGCGCAAAGATCGGCAAGAACGTTACAATCTATCCGTTCGCATATATCGAGGACGATGTTGTAATAGGCGACGACTGCGTCATCTTCCCTTACGTGAGCATCATGAAGGGAACCCGCATGGGCAAGGGCAACAAGGTTTATCAGAATACCGTGCTTGGAGCTGAGCCGCAGGACTTCAACTACAATTGTGACGAGACGACACTTGTCATTGGCGATGAAAACATCTTCCGTGAGAATGTCGTTACCAACCGTGCCACATTCAAGGATGGCGAAACCCGTATCGGAAACCGCAACTTCTTTATGGAAGGCGTGCATATCTCTCATGATACGAAGGTTGACGACTACTGTACATTTGGTTATGGAACAAAGATTGCCGGTGATTGTGAAGTACACAGTGCGGTGATCTTCTCTTCTGGAGTCATCGTCAATGCCAATGTACGTATTGGTGGTGCGTCTATGGTCACAGGTGGTGTTCGCATAAGCAAGGATGTTCCTCCGTTCATCGTAGCCACCGACAACCCAGTGCGCTACGCCGGAGTGAACGAGACGCTGCTCCAGAACTCAGGAACGGAGCATAAGGTCATCGGACACATCGCCAATGCCTATCGTCTTGTGTTCCACGGACAGACAAGCGTCTTCGATGCCATCAACCAAATCAAGGAGCAGGTTCCTGCCGGCAAGGAAATCGACTCTATCATTTCCTTCCTTGAGAGCACGAAGATTGGAATAATAAGCAAGATTTAGAATCATACCTAATATTTTTTTCATAGCATGGTTTTTTGTGGGGAATTGGCCGAGAGGTTAGTTCCCCATCTTTATTGCAATCACAGGCGGCATTGATTATTATTCCCATCAGTCATTGCACAGGAGACGGCAGCTTTGCATATCATCGACCGGAAACGGAAAAGTCCGGCTGTCTGATATTCCGCAAAGTGTCGGAAATTGTAGCATTCTGACTGGATTATGTGTCAGAAAGTCAGGGAGTAAGACAAAAACAAATTCCCCTGCAACATGCGAAGCCCTTCGGGTGCGCCGTGTTGCAGGGGAATCATCATATTCCGGTTATGGATGAAACGAGGGGTCAAATCCTGTCGAATGCCTGCTTCATGTCGTCGATGATGTCGTCGATATGCTCCGTTCCGATGCTCAGACGGATAGTGGATGGAGTGATGTGCTGCTGCTCCAGTTCCTCAGGCGTCATCTGCGAGTGGGTCGTGGTGTATGGGTGGATTACCAGACTCTTCACGTCGGCCACATTGGCGAGCAACGAGAATATCTGCAGCGAGTCGATGAACCGCCATGCTGCCTCTTCGCCGCCCTTTATCTCGAAGGTGAAGATGCTGCCGCCGCCGTTGGGGAAGTACTTGCAGTAGAGGGCGTGGTCGGGATGGGATGGCAGCGACGGGTGGTTCACCTTTGCCACCTTGGGGTGATTGGCAAGGAATTCCACCACCTTCAGTGCATTCTCCACGTGGCGCTCCACGCGCAGCGACAGCGTTTCGAGTCCCTGCAGCAGAATCCAGGCGTTGAACGGCGAGATTGCCGCACCGGTGTCTCTCAGTACTACGGCACGTATGCGTGTGACGAATGCCGCCTTGCCTGCCACGTCGGCGAACACCGCTCCGTGGTAGCTGGGGTCCGGCTTGGCGAGCGACGGGTATCGGTCGGCGTTTGCCTTCCAGTCGAAGGTTCCTCCGTCCACGATTATTCCGCCCAGGCTGGAACCGTGGCCGCCGATGAACTTCGTGGCGGAATGTACCACCACGTCGGCTCCGTGCTCGATTGGGCGGATGAGGAACGGTGTGCCGAAGGTGTTGTCCACGATGAATGCCACGTTGTGGCGGTGTGCCACTTCAGCCACGGCATCGAGGTCGGTCACGTCGGAGTTCGGGTTGCCGAACGTTTCGGCATACACCACCTTCGTGTTCGGCTTGATGGCAGCTTCGAGCGCCTCCAGGTCGTTCACGTTCACTATTGTGTGTGTGATGCCCTGCGTGGCAAGCGTGTGCGTGATGAGGTTGAACGAACCGCCGTACATATTGTCGGCTGCCACCACGTGGTCTCCTGCGGAGAGTATGTTCTGCAGCGCATAGGTCACGGCAGCCGCTCCCGAAGCCACGGCGAGTGCAGCCACGCCGCCCTCAAGCGCCGCCATGCGCTCCTCCAGTGCGCCCTGTGTGGGGTTGGTCAGTCGGCCGTATATGTTTCCCGCATCGCGCAATGCGAATCGGTCGGCGGCGTGCTGCGAGTTGCGGAATACGTAGGATGTGGTCTGGTAGATAGGCACGGCGCGCGCGTCCGTAGCCGGATCCGGCTGTTCCTGACCTACGTGTAGCTGTAATGTCTCAAAGTGAAGCTTCTTTTCTCTCATGGTCCTATTGAATTTATGTTTGTGAATATAGTTTTCAAGTGAGTGCAAAGTTACAAATTAATTCCATAAATCCACCTGCATCTTTCTTTTTTCTCAAATAATGCCGGAAAAGCGAGACAAATGAAGCCTTTCGCATTGCGGTATCTGGTTGCGCTTGGCGGAGGTTCGTTTGATTCCTCCTGGTCAACTCGTTTACTCGTCAACTTCTAATATATATAAGGAGTAGAGGAAAAACACAACAAAAAGCATGGCGGATTTTGAGGAATGGATAAAGTTTCATATATTTGTCAGCATAATTTGAAAAACAACCAGAAAAATGGAAAACAGAATAACAAGACTCTTCGGAATAGAATATCCGATAATACAGGGAGGAATGGTATGGTGCAGCGGATGGAGACTCGCTGCCGCAGTGAGCGAAGCCGGCGGACTGGGTCTGCTCGGCGCAGGGTCGATGCACCCCGAAACGCTGCTTGAGCATATACGCAAGATGAACGAGGCCACACGGAAACCGTGGGGAATCAACGTGCCGCTGATGTATCCCGAAATCGACAAGCTGATTGACATGATAATCAGCGAGGGACTGAAGATAGTGTTCACCTCGGCAGGCAGTCCGAAGAAATACACGTCAAGGCTCCACGAGGCAGGCATCACCGTGGTCCACGTGGTGTCGAGCAGCAAGTTCGCCAAGAAATGCGAGGATGCCGGCGTTGATGCCGTGGTGGCCGAAGGCTTCGAGGCTGGCGGACACAACGGCAGGGAGGAGACCACCACGATGACGCTGATACCACAGGTGAGGAAAGCCACCACGCTGCCGCTTATCGCCGCCGGCGGAATAGCCTCGGGCGAGGCGATGATGGCCGCCATGGCACTGGGGGCAGAGGGAGTGCAGTGTGGCACGGTGTTCGCCATGAGCCGGGAAAGCTCCGCCGCCGATGCCTTCAAGCAGCGCTGCGCACAGCTCGAAGAGGGTGACACGATGCTCTGCCTGAAGAAAATCGCGCCGACGCGACTCATCAAGAACCAGCTCTACGACTCCATCAAGGAGGCGGAAGACAAGGGGGCGACAGCCGACGAACTGCGCGGAATCCTGGGCAAGGCGGCTTCGAAACGCGGCATTTTCGAGGGCGACCTCGATGGCGGCGAACTCGAAATCGGACAGATTGCGTCGGGCATCAAGGAGATACAGACGGCCGGAGAAATCGTGGCGCGCATGATGCATGAATATGCCGAAACAAGGGAGAGAATACTTAATTCTATATGATTTATAGGCTTTTATGGCGTAGGGATGAAATAAAATTGCTAAATTTGCACCTTATATAGATATACTAATAAAGGTATTAATAGCAAATATGGGAAAAATTATCGGGTCCGTCAAGAGGCTCTTCTCCCGTCGCAGCAAGGCGGCAGAAGAGCATGACTCAATGGGCGTTGTGGAGGACAGCCCCTATTACCCGTTCTGCTGGAGAGAGAAGGAAGACGGCGAATACGCCGTGGTGCTCTATCAGGAGGAGGAATACAAGACGGACATATTTGAAGAAAAGAAACTGCAGGGAAACGGTTATGATTGGGTGGCACTCTCGAAGAAGCTCATCAGCGAGGAGATGCCCGATGCGGAGGACGTGGTGAAGTTCGAACCGGAGGCAGACATGTTCTATGCCTACTCCGGTGACAAGGAGACGCTCTACCGCTTCATGACCTTACTAAAGGCACTGAGCGACGACGACGAAAGGATGGAAAGATACCTCGCCGGAGCACAGGCAGAAGCAAATCTTATATGATGGAAAACGGAAAAGGAAACATTCTCGGAAGCATTAAATACCCGCAGGACCTGAGGAAACTCCCCGTGGAGAAGCTGCCGCAGGTATGCGACGAACTGAGGGAGGACATCCTGAAGGAACTATCGGTGAACCCCGGACATCTGGCGTCGAGCCTCGGTGTGGTGGAGCTCACCGTAGCTATGCATTATGTATTCAACACTCCGTACGACCGCATCGTGTGGGACGTGGGACATCAGGCTTACGGACACAAGATTCTGACAGGCCGATGCGACAACTTCTGTACCAACCGCAAGCTCAACGGACTGCGTCCGTTCCCCTCGCCGGAGGAAAGCGAATACGACACCTTCGCCTGCGGACACGCCTCAAACTCAATCTCCGCAGCACTCGGAATGGCAGTGGCGGCGAAGAAGACGGGGCACGAAGACAGGCAGGTGGTGGCCGTAATAGGCGACGGATCGATGAGCGGCGGACTGGCTTTCGAGGGACTGAACAACGCTTCGTCTACGCCGAACAATCTGCTCATCATCCTCAACGACAACAATATGAGCATCGACCGCAGTGTGGGCGGAATGAAGCAGTATCTGCTGAAGCTCAACACCAACGAGACATACAACAAATGGCGCTACAAGGTCGCCACATGGCTGCGCTCCAACGGGATGCTCGACGAAAACCGCCGCAAGGGAATCATACGGCTCAGCAACGCACTGAAGTCGGCGATAAGCCATCAGCAGAACATATTCGAAGGGATGAACATCCGCTATTTCGGACCCTTCGACGGCCACGACGTAGTGGAACTCGTGAGAACCCTGCGCCAACTGAAGGACATGAAGGGACCTAAGCTCCTGCATCTCCACACTATAAAGGGCCACGGATACGCGCCGGCAGAGAAGGCGGCGACGATATGGCATGCGCCGGGACGCTTCGACGTGTCCACCGGAAAGCGCATAAAGACAGACAACGGCAATGAACCGGCAAAGTATCAGGATGTCTTCGGCAACACGCTGCTCGAACTCGCCAAGGAGAACAAGCGCATCGTGGGCGTTACGCCCGCCATGCCCACAGGATGCTCCATGAACATAATGATGAAGGAGATGCCCGACAGGGTGTTCGACGTGGGTATCGCCGAAGGACATGCCGTGACCTTCTCGGGAGGAATGGCGAAAGACGGGCTGCAACCATTCTGCAACATATACAGCGCCTTCGCACAGAGGGCGTATGACAATATCATACACGATGTGGCACTGCTCAATCTGCCCGTAGTAATCTGTCTCGACAGGGCAGGACTCGTGGGCGAAGACGGAGCCACACACCACGGGGCATTCGACATGGTGGCACTGCGCACCGTGCCGAACATCACTATCGCCGCACCGATGGACGAGCACGAGCTGCGCCGCCTGATGTATACCGCACAGCTGCCAGGCAAGGGCACCTTCGTGATACGCTATCCGCGCGGCCGTGGAGTGCTTGCCGACTGGCATTGTCCGCTCGAGGAAGTGGAAGTGGGCACCGGAAGGAAGCTGCGCGACGGAAAGGACATCGCAATCCTCTCCATCGGAGCCGTGGGCAATAACGCCGCAAAGGCGGTTGAAGGCATGGAACAGGACGGCGCCGCCGTCAGCTGCGCCCACTACGACATGCGCTTCGTGAAGCCGCTCGACGAGAATCTGCTCAGAGAGGTGGCAGGAAAATTCAACAAGATAATCACCCTGGAGGACGGTTCGCGCGAAGGAGGCTTCGGGTCTGCCGTGCTCGAATGGATGGACGACAACGGGTATCACCCCGACATTGTGCGCCTCGGACTGCCCGACCGTTTCGTGGAGCAGGGCACCGTGGCCGAACTGCAGCATATCACGGGCATTGATGCCGACGGTATACGCAGGGCGGTGGAAAATATGACAAAGTAAAAAGAATCTGCTGAAATGAAAATCATCATTGCGGGAGCCTACGAGATCGGTTCGCATCTCGCAAAGCTCCTATCAAGGAACGACCACGACATCGTACTGATGGACGAAAGCGAAGAGAAGCTCGAGAACATCAGTCCCGACTACGACTTGCTTACAATGCACGCATCGCCGTCGAGCCTCAAGGCTCTCAAGAGCGCAGGGGCGGAACATGCCGACCTGTATATCGCCGTGACGCCCGACGAGAGCATGAACATGAACTCATGCGTGATGGCAAAGGCAGTGGGGGCGAAGAAGACCGTGGCAAAGGTGAACAACTACGAATTCGTGGAGCCGGAGCTGACAAAATTCTTCGACAAGCTCGGCATCGACTCGCTCATATATCCGGAAAACCTTGCCGCAACGGACATCGTGAACGGACTGAAGATGAGTTGGGTGAGGCAGCGCTGGGACGTGCACGGCGGGGCGCTCGTCATGCTCGGAATAAAACTGCGCGAGACATGCGAAATCCTCAACCAGCCGCTCAAGGACCTGTGTAAGCCGGATTCACCTTATTATATAGTGGCCATCCGCCGCGACGGAGAAACCATCATTCCGCGAGGCGACGACTCGCTCCACGTGTATGACATGGCATACTTCATGGTGACGAAGCAATACATACCGTACGTGAGGAAAATCGTGGGCAAGGAGCATTACGTCGACGTGAAGAACGTGATGGTGATGGGAGGAGGAGACACCGCAATACGTGCGCTCAAGAACATGCCCGAATACATGAACGTGAAGATAATCGAGCGCGATGAGGCGCGGTGCGACTATCTGAACGAACATATTGACAACAGAAATGTGATGGTAATCAACGGCGACGGGCGCGACCTCTCGCTCCTCAACGAGGAGGGAATAAGGAACACGCAGGCCTTCGTGGCGCTCACGACAAACGCCGAGACGAATATCCTGGCCTGTCTGACGGCGAAGCGCATGGGTGTGAGGAAAACCGTGGCGGCTGTGGAGAACCTCGACTACGTGAACATGGCGGTGAGCCTCGACATCGGCACCATCGTAAACAAGAAGGCCATCGCCGCAAGTCGCATATACCAGATGATGCTTGAGACGGAGGTGGACAACGTGAGCTACCTCATGACAGCAAATGCGCATGTGGCGGAATTTGTGGCGCAGCCGCAGTCGAAGGTGACACGCAAGAAGGTGTTTGAGCTCGGACTGCCAAAGGGAGCCACCATCGGAGGACTCGTGCGCAACGGCGTGGGATACCTCGTGTCGGGAGGCACGCAGATCGAGGCAGGCGACATAGTGGTGGTGTTCTGCTACCATCAGCGCATGGACAAGCTGGAGAAATATTTCAAGTAAAAGATGATAAACCTCAAACTTATATACAAGGCGCTCGGTTCGCTTCTCTTCATCGAAGCGTTTATGATGCTGCTGTGTCTCGCCATGGCGCTCTTCTATGGCGAGGACGACGTGCTCGGATTCACCATGGCGATAATACTTATCGTGATGACGGCATTCGTGCTCAAGTTCAACGGCCGCGCCTCGACAAACAGCATGAACCGGCGCGACGCCTATCTGCTGGTCACGCTCACGTGGATTGTGTTCAGCCTGTTCGGTGCGCTGCCGTTCGTGATAAGCGGATACATCCCCTCATTCACCAACGCCTATTTCGAGACGATGTCGGGGTTCACCACCACCGGTGCGACGATTCTCGACAACGTGGAGGCACTGCCTCACGGACTTATTTTCTGGCGCTCGATGACGCAGTGGATAGGCGGTCTGGGTATCGCCTTCTTCACCATCGCCATCCTGCCCTCGCTTGTGGGAGGAAGCGTCAAGGTGTTCTCGGCGGAATCCACAGGACCGATAAAGAGCAAGATACATCCCAGAATTTCATCGAGCGCAAAGTCAATCTGGCTCGTATACCTGCTGCTCACCATCAGCTGCATCGTTTCCCTCTATCTGTGCGGCATGAGCGTGTTTGACAGTACCAACTACTCCATGAGCATCACCGCCACGGGAGGCTTCGCGCCATACAACGACAGTACGGGGCACTTCCATTCCGTGGCAATCGACAACGTGAACATACTCTTCATGTTCCTCTCGGGAACCAACTTCACGCTGCTCTACATGGCGATTTTCAGGCGTAAGGTGCTATCGCTGTTCCGCGATTCCGAGTTCAAACTGTATATCACCGTAGTGGCGACGGCTACGCTGGGAGTAACCTATTTCCTCGTCACTCGCAGCGATTACCCCGTGGGCAAGGCGCTCCACAACGCCCTGTTCCAGGTCGTTTCGTTCATCACCACCACCGGAGTGTTCAACGACGATGCCGGAAAATGGCACCACATCACGTGGGTCATACTCACCATCTGCATGTTCAACGGAGCCTGTGCGGGCAGTACGAGCGGTGGTTTCAAGAGCGTGCGTGGCGTGATACTATTCAAGCTCATCCGCAACGAGCTGAAGCGCGTGCTCCATCCCAAGGCTGTATTGCCGGTGAAGGTGAACGGACACCTTGTCAGCACCTCAAACCAGGTGACACTGCTCGTATTCTTCGCCCTCTACATGGCATTGTGCATCTTCGCATATTTCTGTCTGATATGTATGGGAGTGGACAGCACCAACTCCATAACCATCGCCATGAGCTGTGCCAGCAACGTGGGCCCTACGCTCGGACTGGAAATCGGTCCGACGATGTCGTGGGACGTACTGCCCGACGTGGGCAAATGGATATGCTCCATACTGATGCTCATGGGCCGACTGGAAATCATCAGCGTAGTGGTTATCTTCACGCGGAGCTTCTGGAAGGACAGCTGATGCAATATTTTCCGATATTTTGAGTTATATAGATGAGGCTGGAGGCAGGCAGGACGCTTGCTGGTCTCGGAATGGATTATAACAAAAATCAAATTTTAGAAAAGGATGAAAAAATATCTCTTTATGCTTTTGGCTGCATGTGCAGTGGGTTTCTCCTCGTGCAGCGACGATGAAGGAGGAACAAAGGTGATGCCGCAGCTTGATCCGAACAATACGGATATCACCATGACGGCTACGGGCGGCACAAAGGCACTCACAGTGAAAAACGCCGTGGAGCTGAACATCACGTCGATCAATGACAAGACGGGAAATAAAGGCTCCGTTTCAAATGAATACTCCATCGAGAACGGCAAGCTGAAGGACTCGAAGAACGTTACCGAGGCTGGATGGTTCACGGCAGAAGTGGTGAAGGTTGACGGTGTGTACAAGAAAATCGTGTTCACCGTAATACCGAACACAAGCACTGAGGCGTCGCGCGACAAATACATCCACGTGACCTGCGGCGGCAACCTCTATGGTCTCTCCATACATCTGATGCAGGAAAAGGCGGCAAAGCCTTCTGATTCGTCAGACAAGAAATAAAGACGCTGGCAGATTGTTCCGACGAAGAATACGGACAGATTCCGGCGGACAGGCAAAGCAGTAACCGGAACTGTCACAAATCGGTAATCGGAGCTTGCTTTGATTTTGTCTGACTTTATACAATAAATGAAAAAACAATACCGGCTGACTTGTCATTGCAAGTCAGTCGGTATCATATTATGTGGAAAACTTTCTTTCCTGTTACTCAGCGCGGAAATTCACCAGGTCCTCGGCGATGAAGCTCTTTACGTAGCAGCTGTGGCCGATAACCTCTTCCTCAGCGTGGCGCACGTAAACCTGGGCACTCTTTGCAAACAGCTCCGGTGCTGCCGTGGCGTCGCCGACGATGAGCAGAGACATGAGGATGTCGGCTGTCATATCGTAGAGACGGCGTGCGAGGAAGTCCTGAACCTCCTGGTTCTCGCTCTGCTTCACGTATTCCAGCGACTGCTCGTAGAGCTCTATCATCTTCTGGATGCGCACCTGCAGCGGCTTCAGCTCCTCTGCCACCTCCTTGGCGATCATCTCCTTCATGATGGTGAGGTATGTGCCGTTGGTGATGTAGCGGATGGCAGCCACAACCTGCAGCTGTGTCGTACCCTCGTAGATAGAGAAGATGCGCGCGTCGCGGTACAGACGCTGGCACTTGTACTCCATGATGAAGCCCGAACCGCCATGGATCTGAATGCAGTCGTAGGCATTTTGGTTGGCGTATTCCGAGTTCATACCCTTTGCGATAGGAGTGAAGGCATCGGCAAGACGGGCATACTTTTTTTGCTCCTGGCGCTCCTCCGGAGTGAGCTTGCGCTCGCGGGCGATGTCATCGAGAGCCTTGTAGATGTCCACGTAGCGTGCTGTCTGATACAGGATGCTGCGTCCGGCATCGAGCTTCGCCTTTATCTTGGCAATCATGTCGTAAACGGCAGGGAAGTTGACGATGGCCTCGCCGAACTGCTTGCGCTCACGGGCGTAGGCGATGGCCTCGTTGTAGGCAGCCTGGCTCACGCCGACAGACTGAGCGGCGATGCCCAGACGTGCACCGTTCATCAGTGCCATCACATATTTGATAAGACCCATGCGTGTGCTTCCGCAAAGCTCTGCCTTGGCGTTCTTGTATACGAGCTCACAGGTAGGAGAACCGTGGATACCGAGCTTGTTCTCGATGTGGCGCACGGTAACGCCGCCCTGGTTCTTGTCGTAGATGAACATGGAGAGTCCGCGTCCGTCGTGTGTACCTGCCTCAGAGCGGGCAAGCACGAGGTGGATGTCGGAGTCGCCGTTGGTGATGAAACGCTTCACGCCGTTCAGCAGCCAGCAGCCCTCTTCCTCGCTGTATGTGGCCTTGAGCATCACGCGCTGCAGGTCTGAACCGGCATCCGGCTCGGTGAGGTCCATACTCATGGTCTCTCCGGCGCAGACGCGCGGAATATACTTCTGGCGCTGTTCCTCGCTGCCGAACTCATAGAGAGTCTCGATACAGTCCTGCAGGCTCCAGATGTTCTGGAATCCGGCATCGGCTGTGGCTACGATTTCCGAAGCCATTGAATACGGAGTGATAGGCAGGTTCAGTCCGCCGTAGCGGCGCGGCATTGAGATGCCCCAGAGTCCGGCCTTACGTGTGGCGTCGAGGTTCTCGTAAGTCTTTGATGCATAGTGCATGCGTCCGTCCACGAGGTGTGGGCCTTCAAGGTCCACCTCTTCGCTGTTAGGCTCGAGGATGTTTGCGGCGATGTCGCCGGTTATGTTGAGCACCTGCTTGTAGTTCTCGATAGCGTCTTCGAAATCTACCGGAGCGTCAGCATACGTGTCTTTATCTGCGAAGTTGCGCTCTTTCAACTCCACTATTCTCTTCATTTCCGGATGATTCAGATAGAAATCAAACTCCGGATGGTCTGTATAATAATTTGCCATTTACTTTGAATTCTGCTTATAATACTTTATCAATTTCGGTACTACTTCCTCCACGGTGCCGTTGATTACGTAGTCGGCAATCTTGTTGATTGGAGCCTCGGGGTCGCTGTTGATGGAGATGATGATACCTGAATCCTGCATACCGGCGATGTGCTGGATCTGTCCGGAGATACCGCAGGCGATGTATACCTTAGGATGTACGGTGACACCGGTCTGACCTATCTGTCGGTCGTGGTCCACCCAACCGGCATCCACGGCTGCACGGCTTGCGCCCACCTCACCGTGGAGCTCCTTGGCGAGCTGGAAGAGCTGGTCGAATCCTTCCTTGCTGCCCACGCCGTAGCCTCCGGCAACAACGATCGGCGCACCCTTCAGGTTGTGCTTTGCTGCCTCCACGTGGCGGTCGATTACCTTCACCACATAGTCTGCTGCAGGAACATACTTCGCCACGTCCATCAAAGCCACTTCGTGCTTTGCCTCGCCCTCATAGAGAGCTTTCTGCATCACTCCGCTGCGCACTGTGGCCATCTGTGGGCGGTGCTCAGGGTTTACGATGGTTGCAACGATGTTTCCGCCGAATGCCGGACGAATCTGATAGAGCAGGTTGTCGAAGTGCTTGCCGGTCTTCTTGTCGTCGAAGTCACCGATTTCGAGCTGTGTGCAGTCGGCTGTCAGTCCGCTTGTCAGCGATGAAGAAACCCTCGGTCCGAGGTCGCGGCCGATGACCGTGGCTCCCATCAGGCATATCTGCGGCTTCTCCTCCTTGAAGAGGTTCACGAGGATGTCGGTGTGCGGAGCCGAAGTGTAAGGGAAGAGTCCCTCGGCGTCGAACATGAAAAGTTTGTCTACGCCGTAAGGCAGAATCTGGTCTTCCACCTTTCCCTTGATGCCGGTTCCGGCAACGATGGCATGAAGTTCAACGCCCAGCTGGTTGGCGAGCTTGCGTCCTTTGGTGAGCAATTCCTGAGAAACCTCGGCAACCGTGGTATTCTCTATCTCGCAATATACAAATACGTTGTTCATCTTTTATCCAATAATCTTTTCGTCCAACAATTCCTTTACCATTCCCTCGATATCAGCGTCGCTGGCTGTGAGCGTCTTGCTCTCCTTTGCCTGGAACACGATATTCTTCACAGCCTTCACCTTGGTTGGCGAACCGGCGAGTCCGCACTGCTCAGGGTCTCCGTCCACGTCGGCCACCGACCACTGGTTGAGCGTCAGATACGGGCGCTCGGCATAGAGTTCGGCGTATGGCATGCCCTCGGTGCGCTCCAACGGTACGTTGGCACGCTTGTATTTCATCACGAGCTTGGCGTTGCACGGACGGCATGGTGCTGCACTTCCGTTCACGGTTATCACGATAGGCATCGGAGCCTCTACGGTCTCCACTCCTCCGTCGATATGGCGGCGGATGGTGAGCACTCCGTTCTCGCATTTCTCGATTTCCTCAGCGTATGTCACCTGTGAGAGTCCGAGCTTCTGTGCCACCTGCGGTCCCACCTGAGCCGTGTCTCCGTCGATGGCCTGGCGTCCGCCGATAACCACGTCTGCTCCGCCGATCTTCTTGATGGCAGTGGCGAGTGCGTAGGATGTGGCGAGGGTGTCAGCGCCGGCAAAGAGGCGGTCGGTGAGCAGCCATCCCGTGTCGGCTCCGCGATAGAGTCCCTGGCGGATGATTTCTGCTGCTCGTGGAGGTCCCATGGTTAGTATTCCTACTGTAGAACCAGGATTCTGGTCCTTCAAACGTAACGCCTGTTCGAGGGCGTTCAAATCTTCAGGATTGAAAATTGCAGGCAATGCGGCACGGTTTACTGTGCCTTCCGCTGTCATGGCGTCTTTGCCCACGTTGCGTGTGTCTGGTACCTGCTTGGCAAGTACGATGATTTTTAAACCCATATTATTAAATTAATATTGTGAAATTCAAGTATATAATACGTGCAAAAATACTATTTTTTCCGCTTTTGACAAAGAAAAGCATTGAAAAGCTAATCTTTTGCCACCTG
>ULRN01013452.1_pt1 | contig 62568 bp, 49 predicted proteins | sample 1955461 | NCBI WGS metagenome assembly ULRN01 (sample SAMEA4835683, study PRJEB28245) | human gut metagenome | biome: gut microbiome; material: fecal sample | place: Denmark | collected 2008 | reverse complement strand
ACGCTCATTTCCAATAAATTACACTCTTTTCGTAACTTCAACATGCAAAAATACGATATTTTTACGATATATATATGACATTCATGCTTCAAAACACAAAAAAGATAGCAGAATCTATTGCGAATCAAAAAGGAATGCCTACCTTTGCGACCGCTTAGATAACATAGTATTAATTTATTAAAGTAAAAAGAATCATGTATTTAGATTCAGCGAAGAAAAAAGAATTATTTGAAAAGTATGGCAAATCAGCTACTAACACAGGTTCTGCTGAGAGCCAAATCGCATTGTTCACATTCCGTATCTCTCACTTGACAGAGCACTTAAAAGTGAATCACAAAGATTACGCTACGGAAAGATCATTGAAGATGTTGGTAGGTAAACGTCGTCGTTTATTGGACTATCTGATCAAGACTGACATCGAGAGATACCGCGCTATCATCAAAGAACTTGGTATCAGAAAGTAAGAAAAAGCTTATGCGAGAATATTAAAAAGGGCAATCCCAAATGGGTATTGCCCTTTTTATTTGCCTTAATCCTAGATATAATAAAATATTAATGTAAATTTGCGCCGTTTAGTATCAATTTATCAAACATTACAGGACTATAAATAACAAATCATACACATGGGAAACAACAAAATTATAGGCGCGAAAATTAAAAATATCCGGGAATCGAAACAACTCTCTATCGAGGAGGTAGCCGAACGCTCCGGGTTAGGTATCGAACAGATAGAACGTATCGAGGGTAACTTGGATTTTCCATCTTTGGCCCCTCTTATCAAAATAGCACGGGTATTAGGGGTACGTTTGGGTACATTCTTGGATGACCAAGCGGAGCTAGGCCCGGTCGTATGCCGCAAAAAGGATAGCGAGGCCGATGGTATCGGGTTCACGAACAACGCGACACAAGGGCACAAGCATATGGATTACCACTCGCTCTCGCAAGATAAGTCCGGCCGCCATATGGAACCCTTCTTGATCGAGATCGCTCCCTCCGAGGAAGGCGAGGATTTCATCCTGTCCACGCATGAGGGAGAGGAGTTTATCTACGTATTGAGTGGCGTCGTAGAGATTAATTACGGAAAAAACACCTATATCCTAGAGGAAGGCGATAGCATCTATTATGATTCTATCGTGGCGCATCATGTACATGCGGCAGCCGACAACAGGGCTCGAATCTTAGGAGTTGTCTATACACCTTATTAAATCCGGCGTTTTATGGAATTACATAACAGAACCCTTGGCCAATGGCTGGAACATTGGGCCAAGAATACACCGGATAAGGAGTATATCGTTTATTCAGACCGTGACTTACGTTTCACTTGGAGCGAATTCAACAAGCGTGTGGACGACATGGCGAAAGGTATGTTGGCGATCGGTATCACCCATGGTACACATGTCGGCGTATGGGCGACGAACGTACCGGATTGGTTGACATTCCTATATGCAGGCGCAAAGATCGGTGCCGTATTGGTCACGATCAATACGAACTATAAACAAAGCGAGCTGGAATACCTAGTAGAGAACGCCGATATCCATACGATGTGTATCACAGACGGCGTGTTTGATGGAAGTTACGTAGACATGGTCTATACCATGTTGCCGGAATTGAAGACCTCTCAACGGGGGTATTTGAAAAGCGAGCGTTTCCCACGCTTGAGAAATGTAGTATATATCGGACAGGAGAAATACAGGGGTATGTACAATACGCCCGAGATGTTGCTCCTCGGACAAAATATAAATGATGAAACCTTAGAGGCTGCCAAAGCGAGAGTTAATTGCCACGACGTTGTCAATATGCAATATACTTCCGGTACGACCGGCTTCCCGAAAGGGGTCATGTTGACTCACTATAACATCGCCAACAACGGTTTCTTGACGGGTGAACATATGAAATTCACCGCCGACGATAAGCTTTGTTGCTGCGTACCTCTTTTTCATTGCTTTGGCGTGGTATTAGCTTCCATGAACGTATTGACGCATGGATGTACGCAAGTGATGGTCGAGAAATTCGATCCGCTATTGGTATTAGCTTCTATACATAAAGAGCGTTGCACGGCCGTGTACGGCGTGCCTACCATGTTCATTGCCGAGCTGAACCACCCGATGTTCGAGATGTTCGACCTCACGTCGTTACGTACCGGTATTATGGCAGGTTCTCTTTGCCCGGTTGAACTCATGAAAACCGTGGACGAGAAGATGCATATGCGTGTAACTAGTGTGTATGGATTGACAGAGACCTCACCGGGTATGACCCACTCCCGTATCGAAGATCCGGCCGAGGTGCGTTATAATACCGTAGGACATGAGTTCGAATTTACCGAGGTACGGGTTATCGATCCGGAGACCGGCGAGGAATGCCCCGTTGGCGTACAAGGCGAGATGTGTAACCGCGGTTATAATAACATGAAAGGTTACTATAAAAACGAAGCCGCTACCAATGAGGCGATCGACAAGGATGGCTTCCTGCATTCCGGCGACTTGGGCGTTCGTGATGAGAATGGAAACTTCCGTATCACCGGCCGTATCAAGGATATGATTATCCGTGGAGGCGAGAATATCTATCCACGTGAGCTGGAAGAATTCCTTTATCATTTCCCCGGCGTGAAAGACGTGCAAGTAGCCGCTGTTCCTTCCAAGAAATATGGAGAGGAAGTGGGCGCCTTTATCATCCTTCACGATGGCGTAACGGCTACGGAAGAAGAGGTGAAAGACTTCTGTCGCGGAAAGATCGCCCGGCACAAGATCCCGAAATACATCTTCTTCGTCGATACCTTCCCGATGACCGGAAGCGGAAAGATACAAAAATTCAAGCTAAAGGATCTTGGCTTGAAATTACTACAAGAACAAGGTATCACGCCGGCTTGATAGCCGCCGCTTACTTGATTCCCATAATGGGCAATACGATTCTCTCGTGTTGCCCATTCTCTTTTTATCGCTACGCTGACGATTGGCCCTGCGATCATGAAATAATTGTCAACTGTCAATTGTCAACTATCAACTGTTTTACTACCTTTGTGGCCTCAACCATTTATAGTATTAATTTATGTCACAATTATTTCCAACTAATCTGCCTTATAAAGTGGCAGATATGAGTTTGGCTGAATTCGGTCGCAAGGAGATCGAGATCGCCGAACACGAAATGCCGGGATTAATGGCGCTACGCCAGAAATACGCCGATCAGAAACCCTTGAAAGGCGCACGTATCACCGGCTCACTGCATATGACTATTCAGACGGCAGTGTTAATCGAAACATTAGTTGCGTTGGGAGCGGACGTTCGCTGGGCTAGCTGTAACATCTTCTCCACACAGGACCATGCGGCAGCCGCTATCGCAGCGGACGGCGTACCGGTATTCGCTTGGAAAGGCGAGACGCTGGAAGAATATTGGTGGTGTACGGACATGGCGCTTCGTTTTCCGGAAGGTAAAGGCCCTCACATGATTGTTGACGATGGCGGCGACGCTTCCTTGCTGATTCACATGGGCTATCGTGCGGAGAACGATGCGGAGACCATCAACCGCAAAGGCGGGAATCATGAGGAACAGGTAATTCTAGATACATTAAATCGTATCCTTCAAGAAGATAACAGCCGTTGGCACCGTACGGTAGCCGAGATGAAAGGTGTGTCGGAAGAGACGACCACCGGCGTTCACCGTCTGTATCAGATGATGGAGAAAGGTGAGTTGCTGGTTCCGGCTATCAATGTTAATGACTCCGTGACGAAATCCAAGTTCGATAACCTATACGGTTGCCGTGAGTCTTTGGCAGACGGCATCAAACGGGCTACGGACGTTATGATCGCCGGCAAGGTGGTAGTCGTAGCCGGATACGGTGACGTAGGTAAAGGCTGCTCTCATTCCATGCGCTCTTACGGGGCTCGTGTACTCGTGACTGAGATCGATCCGATCTGCGCCTTGCAAGCCGCTATGGAAGGTTTTGAGGTCACTACCATGGAAGAGGCCGTGAAAGAGGGTAACATCTTCGTTACGACCACCGGAAACTGCGATATCATCACGATCGAGCATATGACACAGATGAAAGATCAATCGATCGTATGTAATATCGGTCATTTCGACAACGAGATCCAAGTGGACAAGCTTGTCAACTATCCGAATATCAAGCACACGAATATCAAACCTCAAGTGGACAAATATACGTTCCCGAACGGAAACTCCATCTTCTTATTGGCAGAGGGACGCTTGGTAAACTTAGGTTGCGCTACGGGACACCCGTCATTCGTAATGAGTAACTCGTTCACGAACCAAGTGCTTGCCCAGATGGACTTATGGCAAATGGCTTATGAGGTAGGTGTATACCGCTTACCGAAACGCTTGGATGAGGAAGTTGCCCGCCTACACTTGGAACGTATCGGCGTGAAATTATCTACATTATCACAAAAGCAAGCTGATTATATCGGCGTACCGGTAGAAGGACCGTACAAGGCCGATCATTACAGATACTAATTAATTGAAAATTGAAAGTTGAGAATTGAAAATGAAGGGAGGACAGCTCCTGTAGTTCTCGATTCTTAATTTTCAATTTTCAATTCTTAATTTTCAATTACCATGCGTTTCGCTATTCTCTCCCCTATTTATCCCTATCGTGGCGGTATCGCCCAATTCAGCGGGATGCTCTATACGGAATTAGTAAAAGAAGGTCATGAAGTAAAGGCTTTCAACTTCAAACGCCTTTATCCGGATATCTTATTTCCCGGCAAGACCCAATATGTGGAAGAGGGAGACCGTGCGATCGAGATCGAGAGCGTGCGAGTATTAGATAGCGTCAACCCGGTTAGTTATTTCAGTACCGTAAACGCCATTCGCTCCTATGCGCCAGACGTACTGATTATCTCTTACTGGATGTCCTTTTTCGTTCCCGGATACGCTCATGTAGCAAATCGGATGAAGAAGCATTGCAAGGTAATCACCCTTATCCACAACGCGATTCCCCATGAGCCGCGTTTCTTCGACAAGCCTTTAGCTTCGTTACTTTTCAAGCAATGCCATGGCTTTATCGTGATGAGCGATAACGTGCGGTATGATTTGCGGAAACTTTACCCGGGCGCTAAATATATCCAGAACCCACACCCGCTTTACAATCATTTCGGGAGTAAGATGAACAGGAACGAGGCGTGCCGGAAATTAGGAATCCATCCGTCCAAAAAGAATCTTCTATTCTTTGGACTGATACGGGATTATAAAGGATTAGACCTGCTGATAGAAGCGATGGGACAGCTTAACGAGGATTACCATCTCATTATAGCTGGCGAATGTTACGGAAGTTTTGAGAAGTATCAGACCTTGATCGATGCATCTCCGGCAAAAGAACGTATATTCGTCCACTGTGAATATATCAGCGACGAGGAAATCCCCATTTATTTCTCAGCGGCGGATGCCTTGGTACTCCCCTATCGCTCCGCCACTCAAAGCGGTGTCGTATCCGTAGCCTACAATTACGATTTACCTATGTTAAGCACTCCCGTTGGCGATTTCAAGAACAGCATCGAAAAGCCGGGTACAGGCATCGTAGTGCCTGAGATATCCGCGACGGCCCTCGCCCAAGGTATCGAGGAACTTTTCACCCCCTCACAGCAAGCCACCATCCCTGCGAACATATCCAAAGAAAAAGCAGCCCTCTCGTGGGAAACCCTAACGAGAAAACTGCTCGATTTTATCAATAGCGGTTTCATCTAGTTGTAGAGACGGGGCACGCCCCGTATCATCCTAGCAAAACAGTAACTTAAAATACGATCAGACAGTAGAAAGACGGGGCACGCCCCGTCTCTACAACCAACCGGAATTTATATCTCTTTTTGCTTTCTAGCTTTCCAAACCGAATATCCTACCGCACCAATCAATAACAACAGGATAATCAACGAACTAAAAGAAGTAATATAAGCCGCCGTAATATAACCTTGCGGTCTAAACTCAAATACGATTTGATGCTCACCCGCCGGAACCAGCATCGCACGTAATATCCAATCCGCCCGGAAATGCGGAGCGGGCTTCCCATCAATCGTAGCCTCCCATCCCGGTTGATAATAGATCTCAGAGAATACCGCTAATTGCTCAGAATTAGCCTTCGTCGTATAAACTAATTTATTGGGACGATAACTATCCAGCGTTATCGTAGCCGTTGAGTCCACTTGAGGAGTAAAACCCTTCACCTCATCAGCGAAACGTTTATCGACAACCGCCGTCGTTAACGGATTGATCGTATTCAACGCCGCTATTTCCGCATCCGCATTCTCCACGACCTCCACTTTATCCACAAACCAAGCATTGCCGAAAGCAAACGGATTCCTCAAAGGCGGTTGCTCCGGATTATAGATAATATAACGTGTATTTAGCATATTCAAGGACGGACAAGCGGCAAACGCCCCCATCAAGTCCTCGGCGGTCTGCGCTTTCTGGAACGCCCCGATAACCGAGTTAAGCTCTCCTTGCAGACGGTGGTCGATCAGTTCTTGATACCGTCTCAGCTTTGCGGCGTAATAACCACCGATGGAATGGTGATAGTACGAGGTTGTTGTCTCCAAGAAAGGATTATTCAAATTCAAGACACGATAAGAAGGATCCTTATCCTTCATGATTTCCTGATCGGCTACCGTCTCTTTATATATCTCCGTAGGTTTCTGGCGGATAAAGTTACTATCGTTCAAATACCGTTTATCCACCGTCCATAAGTCAACCAACATCAAGACCGCAACACCGATCCCTACGAATGTCGCCACCTTTTTCCGATCTTTCGAGGTATAGAACCAGAACAACAAAGCCGCCCCTAATAAGATAAAGACCGAAGAGCGCAACGCATCCGCCGAAGCCAAGGAAGCACGATCCATTAACAAGGCGTTGTAATACCAATCCGGCAACTGGTATTGAGCGTCGAAAGAAGAACGGAAATCCAACAGCATACTCGGCATCAACCAGAGGATTAAAGAAAGCCCCCCCGTGATAGCCAAAGCAGCGATCAATCCTCTCTTCAACAAGGCATCGCTCACGGTCTCGGATAACACCTCTTTCAATCCCCATATAGCGATAATAGGAAATACCATACCCGGAATAACCAATGCCATCTCTACGGTACGGAACTTATTATACATCGGCAAGTAATGGAACATAAAGTCATTGAAGCTATCAAAATTACGTCCCAATGCCAGCAATATCAAAAAGACAGAACCTCCGAATAACCACCATTTCATCGGATTCCGGATCACGAACATTCCCAGAACAAACAAGAAGCAGACCAATGCCCCGAAATAAACCGGCCCGGAAGTAAATGTCTTCTCTCCCCAATAGGTAGGAGCCTGTACCTCTTTTCCGACTTGAGCGCCTTTCGCCCTTAATTCCTTATATAACTCAGAATCCGGGCCTAGCATTCCACCCGAACTTCCACCATAGGCATTCGGGACCAACAAGGTCAACAACTCCCCTTTTCCATAGCTCCAAGCGAACGCATAATCCTTGTCCAAGCCGGAAGAGATCTTCTCGCCCGAAGGGGTCGTTGTCGTTAATTCCGTAGCCCCACGGATAGAGTTCTGTCCCAAATCCCATTGAGCATACATATTCTGGGCATTCGGCAACACCGCCAATATCACGCATCCAGCCATAATAGCGGTTACCGTACCCAGTTCTTTATAAGCTTTTTCCTTCAGTTTATTGAACAAATATCCCAAATAAACGAAGAAGCAAAGTAATAATAAATAATAAGTGATTTGCAGGTGCGTATTCGCGATAGAGAAAGCGACACCCAATAAGAACACGACCGCCCCCCATAAATACTTACGCTTGAACAACAGGGCCATACCCGCCAACGTTAATGGCATATAAGCGATTACATACGCTTTCGTGACATGGCCGGCCTCTATAATGATCAGATTATAAGACGCTAAAGCGAAAGCGATGGCACCAGCGATCGCCAACCACCAATTTACGCCCATGACACACATCAAGACATAGAAACAAACGAATCCGGTAAACACCATCCCCGCATCCATATACCCCAGTGCTTTTAAAGGCTTCTCCACTAAAAGATATCCGGGAAACCGTGGAGCCGGATTGCCATATCCCGACACATAAGGCATTCCGCCAAACATGGCATCGGACCATGCGCTAAATTCTCCCGGTTGGGCCGTCTTCTCGTATTCATCCATCTGGCTATTCCCCATACCGATAGCCTTTTCCGTATCCCCTTGCCGGACTACCTTACCCTCAAATACGGCCGGAGAAAAATAAATCACCGTCAATACCAAGAATACGGCTATCGCTGCGATATGTTTTCCCCATTTACTCATTATACTCCGCATAAAACTTATCTATAATTTTATTGTTTATACTCTACCTTTAAACCATTTGGCAAAATAGAATCTCACGGCGAACCAACCATGCAACAGAATCGTCGACACCTTGCCATAATACTTACACATGACCTCATATCGCTCCTTTAAGGAAGCTTTCCGGTTCACACTACTTAACCCTTCCTCCAAAAAATTAGACAGGATCAAACGTGTATTATGTATTCTTTTCGATCGTCTCAGACATTGGATACACCAATCATAATCCGCCGTCAAACGGTATTCCGTATTATATAACGGAGCGATCTCCCGTTTTGATATAAACGACTGGTGACAAACCAACATTCCCATCCGGAAACTTTTCCAAGTCAGTTTCTCCGGTGCTTTCAATCTGCGCATCCCTAATGATCTACCCTCCGCGTCAACGATCTGGGTCTCTCCGTAAATCACGTCTGGCAAAGATACTTTCTTTTTCAAAGACGCCACAATTCTTTGCACGGTATCTGCTGTATAAAGTGTATCGCCCGCATTCAAGAACCACACATAATCCCCCGTAGCCCGCTTCAATCCCTTATTCATAGCATCGTACAAGCCTTTATCAGGCTCGCTTATCCAAGAAGCGATACCGGACTCATATTGCTTGATAATCTCTACGGTCTTATCCTTCGACGCTCCGTCAATCAATATATACTCGATATTCGGATACGACTGGCTAAGTACGCTCAATATCGTACGCTCCAACCATCGCTCCGCATTATAGGTGATCGTTATGATCGAAAATGTAGGTTGCTGATTCATTTCCATTATCTCTTATAAATTTCCGACTTGTCTCACACGATATTTTTGTAAAGGATGCTTAGGAGAAGACGGATATAATCTCTCTAGTAGCCCATCCTCTAACATTCTTGGTATAACCCGATTAATTAAATAAGAAGCCTCTCTATGAACAGCTTCCGCTATTATTTCCAGAGCTACATAATCCTCACAAACAGATAGTATTAACCTCGACAAATCCTCATAACGCATATATTTCTTACTTTCATCCTTCTCCAGTTTGCTTTCATCTTTTTGAGGCTTGCTTTCATCCTTCTTCAGTTTGCTTTCATCCTTTTGAGGCTTGCTTTCATCCTTTTGAGGCTTGCTTTCATCCTTCTCCAAAAACAGCAAACGGTACCTAGTGCCCCGGCCATTGCCTATAGACTCCAAAAAACCAGCATTGCACATACTTTTTAGTAGCTTTGTTATATTTGAGCTATGTTGGTTCAAAATATATTGAAGTCTTTCATTAGATACTTGTTTTTCAGAGTAACAAAGAGCCAAAACCGTGAATTGATCATATGGAATTCTTTCAATTTCCCGTCCAAACAGACGCTTAAGTTCTTCTAAGACTTCCTCTGGATACAAACTTTCCATCGGTAAATTCAACACCACCCGATCCGGGTGACTTTGCTCCTCCACAAATGGAGGTCTCCAATTCGCATTTTTCCAACCCATAAAAATCTTATTCACCCCACTTCCTGCTTTCTCAGAGAAGCCAATCAGCATAAACATCTTTTGCAAGCTCTTATTACGGCATATACTTTCACCTCCGGCATAATACCGGGCCTTACTCACTAGCAGTGTTCCGGGATTTTTAAATACATAACGATCTTTCCATTGTTCTATCGTTATATTTCCTTCCTCCATATAATCACAATGCACCAATGTATTTACAAATGCCTCACGTAAAGCGACATGCGTGGTAGTATCTTCCAATCTCACACCATTCTCCAAACGGAATGGCTTAGGCAGTACAGATGATAATTTAGGATACACACGCCGATAAAATTGAAAAAGATTCGCTTCCCAAGTTCCATCCATACAAATGCGATCTGTCCATCTAACATTCTCATCTACCGACATTTTTTCCTGATAATCCGGAAAATAAGATGGAGCACATTCATTATCCGTTATACTTTCTGTCCTTCCAAACATTAATATACCCGCTAAAGTAAACCCTTCTTGACCTGTTTGCCTATCTTGTCGATATCCTCCCAATTTTCTCAAAAAAGCCATATCATCAAGTGTCAACCAAGGGTGATCTGGCTGACGACTAGAAAGTAGCAGTCGATATTGTTTAAGTGAGTCCAAATCAATATCTTCCATTGAATAATTACATAAAATACGAGAATCTCTCGGATGTTCCTCATCCGCATCGGCAATCATTCTGCGAACTTCCGTATCCGTACATTTATAATCTCCCTCATTATTTCGTTTATAAGTATGTCCATTCAAGGGATTTCTTGTTAAATATACAGGACGTTGTGAACGAGATGCTCTCGGAACATAAATCAGCAAAAGAGATTTTCCTCTATAGTCTACCTCTTGAATATTCTTGTCAGTAAGTAAATTAACATTAACGCAATCCGGATTATTCAATTGGTTACAAATGATTTGCCGATAAGACACAATTTGCTCTGGAAGAAGTCCCTCCACAAATAGTGCCCCATTTTTCTCCTTTATTCCCAGAACGATAGTTCCTCCATCTGTATTCGCAAATGAAGAATACGTTTCCCACACACTATTTGGGAATCCGGCACGAGCGGTCTTAAACTCTAAATCGACAGCCTCTTGACTACGTAACAAGCTATCCACATATTCTACAAAATCCCACTCGTCCACCTTAATCCATTCAGGCTTATGCTGATCGTCCATTTATTCCATTTTTCCACAAATGTAGCAATTTTCATTTGCTTTCAATCACTTACCAACAAGCATTCATTCTTACTTCGATATGCTGATCTTCTTTCACGCTATTTTCTCTTATTACACAGGCTCTGATACAAAGCTATATATTTTTCGGCAATAACCGATTCCCTATAACAATCATGCACCTTGCGGACGCAAGCCTCACTAAATCGAAAAGTCTCTTGGTTGTCAATTATCCACTTAATCCCTACAGCCAAATCATTTGTATCCTTATATTTAGCTACATACCCATTCTTCAAATGATCTATCATCTCCGGAATCCCTCCTGTCTCAAATCCCACACAAGGCGTACCGCATGCCATTGACTCCATAATCGTATTGGGTAAGTTATCCTCCAACGAAGGAATAACGAACATATCGGCACAGGCATAAGCGGAAATCATAGAGTCTTGATCCGATATATATCCCAGCGTATTTACCTTAAAAGGAAACTGGCTAATCAATTCTTCCGAGCTATTTCCCATCAACACGATTTCTATGCGATCTTGGTATTTCTCTTTTAGTTTTTCGCAAGCCTCGATCAAAAAAATCGCTCCTTTCCGAGTATCTGAAAGCTTAGCGGCGGCAAAAAGAAGAAGGAACTTATCTTCCGGCAGGCCGAATCGTTTACGGGCCACCCGCTTTTCCATACGCTTAAAGGCTGTCACGTCAATTGGGTTAGGAATCGAGGTAAAACAGGCTGTTCTCAACCAATTGCCTTTTTTGGCCTCTTCCATTATCCATCGGCTGCAACCGACAAACGTAATCTTAGATAACCCAATTTTCCCTTTCTCCTTAAAAACAGAAGCCGCTAAATCAAAAAACGGATTTCGTTTCAGCATCGGGCACTGATAACAATTCGATATATACTTCTCACATCCTCCCGGATAATGACAAATAGCCGTAGCAGGCCACAAATCATGCATAGTCCACACAATAGGTTTTCCGGTATTTACTAATTTCTTAATATCAGAAAGAGACAAAAATCCTTGATTCACCCAATGCAGATGAATCACATCCGCCTGTTGCACTAATGGGTGCTTCGATAAATCCGTGCCTGTATTGGCTATGGAAACTTGAAAGAGGTTCTTCTTGCTAAAGAAGTTACAGATAAAGATTATCAGTCGTTCCCAAATGAAGCGAAAAGAATTAAGCCTATGTGAAGTCCATGAATTATTTACAGAGAAAACTTTCACATGGTCTGTTTTCCGATCACGTACTAACATAGAAACCTCTACACCAGATTTACCCAATGCTCTCGCTAGTCGGTTCGCGGCGACTGCCGCTCCACCAGTTAATTCAGAGGTATTTAATATCAATATATTCATGGCTTCTCTATTATTTTCCAATAACCATTTTTCCTAGCTCCAATGCGTTCAATCCAACCATGCTCTTTCAACTTTTTTATAAGCTTCCGGATATACTGCTCTGTCAAATCCAAACGATTTGCTAAATCTATTTGACGGATAGTAGGCTCCTCTCGCAAGATCTGATATACCTCCCGTTCCATATCCGACAATTCATTTATCCGCTCATTTATCCGCTCATTTATCCGCTCATTTATCCGCTCATGAGAAAAAGTCAAGTATAAAAACCCCATCTTATGCTCATATACAGGAGCGGATAATCCTTCTGCCAAGCAGTTATCAATAATACGTTGTGTTCCCCGCCCCCAACTTTCAATAAAACCTGCCTTGTAAAAGACATCCGCTATCAATTTATTATGAGGCCTAGAGGGGTGAGATCGAGATAAATCCTCTACCGTGATATCTTGTAAACGAGCTTCATTTCCTATCACCAGTTTATTTTCGTAAATACGAATTTGAATTTCGGAAGAAACGAAATATTCACGATGGATAATCGAATTCAATAAGGCTTCCCGCAGAGCCTCGTAGGGATAAACCAGTTTCTCACGCCTATGAATCCCCTCATACGATATATAACTTAATAAATATTTCGTTCGCAATATATCCAGAGCCCGATCCACCTGCTGAATTAGGTTCCCCTCAACAATATCAGTTGTCAGTACCTCCGTATCGGTAAGGAACTTTCCTATTTTAATACGAGCTTGTAACACATATTTCTGCACGTTCTTTCCAAACAAGACCACAGCAGCCCTCTTGAAACAACCTCCGACGACCAAATTCAACCTCTCCATCAAAGCCAGCAGATCCGTTTCCTGCTCAATGGAAGGAACCCGATCTTTAGCCAATAGCTTAAAACGTTCTACAGTCTCGGTATCTATGTCCTCCAATGAGAAATCCTCCTCGATCACACTTTCCCATGTCAAACCCATTTTCGCAGCCAAAAACATATTTAGCTGATTCCCTTGTAGCTCGGAAGTAACGCTTCCACTCCGGATATAATACCGTCCATGCACGGAAATCGGCATGGCAGAAGGTTGAACTTCTATTTCCAAATATTCTTTACCAGCCTTCTCCCTCAAATGGATAAGAGGCATAATACCCGTTTTCTGAGCGATAAAGTTCGGAAGTTTCTCAATCAACCTCTTTGGCTGCTCTATCCCTATAACTTCTCCTTTATCATCGATACCGATATATAATACACCACCCTCCGTATTACAGAAAGCTGATATATAACGGGTATATTCGTCATGCCATGACTCTTTGAATTCGGTATGTTGGTTTTCTTTCATATTCCAGTCTCCACCTTACCAAACTACCCAATGATCAAAATCAACACCACCACAAATAAATTCTTATTTTTCGTGCCTAACTTCTCAAAATATTGGCTTAATGAATAATAAGGGCTTTCTACAATTTTATCACCTCTCCTCACATGGATAGATACGTACTTATCAGGAAGAGAAAGAGTCTTTAAAATTTCATTTATTTTTTTATTAGTAGAATCATTATATTTCCATGTTAAATCTACAAGCATAGAACATATCTCCTGCGTACTCCCTCGAAATCCTAGCTCCGGAATAACATGGTCTTTTCCATACCTTGATTTATCTCGACATTTACCAAAAACATCTTGCGTTAATAGCTCTTTTTTGAAAAAACTCATATATGAGAAAATAGAACGTACAGCTAATCGATCAAAATGTTTGACAGCCAATTTTAAAGAATATCTCCAATCTAAGGTTCTATAGTGAGATCTATAATCTACGACAGAATCACAAAAACTATTAAAATAGCCTTCCCAACCAAATCTAGTGTTAAAATTCGCACCATTTGATGATAACTTGAATTGAATCCGATTCTCTAGGCAATACAACATAGCCAGAATCATATTATTATATTCAGAGAAAAAACCAGAGTTGATCCCTATTTTGAATATCAGAACCTTTTTAAATGATTCATTTATCTTCTTATATTCATCAATGGACATTATTCTTTATGATTTTAGTTGTTTATTTGCTTCCTCTACTAACTCAGAAATCTTACTTGAAGAAATTTTATACATCTCATACAATTTCCCCCGATTCTTGATTTCTTGAAATCCCATGAGCCCCTTATTCCATATACGCATTCCTCCAGCTATCATTGACTTAAAACCTGCATCATACCATCCAACTTTCAAACCACATAACCACGCACGTAAACACAATTCACAATCATCGCATTGAAATGGGGCAAAAGAAAAATCGATATGTCCTAGATGCTCAATGAACAATTTCTTGTTTAATAACATGGGAGCCCAATTTACGGTATGTACAAAATAAAACTCTTTATCTTTCAATCTGTCATCCTTATACAAATCTACATATCCCCACTTTTCATTATCATCGGTAACAAACTCCAATCCATTCAGACCACCTAGAATAGCCATATCCGGATATTTCTTAAAATAAGATATACCTTTGTCCACCCAGTCCAAATCGGTTATCTCATCATCATCCTGCATTAAGACAATATATTCGCCATTTGCGAAACGAATAGTCTTGTCATACATCACGTTCTCATACAAGTCGTTGGCACGCACCAAAAACTCATTACCACGAGTAAGAAACCTCATAAGAGACTTAGTATGTTTGTATTCAGAGCCATCATCTATTACTACGATTTCCGCATTCGGGTACTCACGTAATTTACTGACAATACGTTTGACTCCCACGCTTTTATTATGAGATTCTATAATAAAGCTAACAAGCGGTTGATTAGTATATCCTTTCGCCAACCAATCCTCATAAGTTTTCTGCTTTCTTTTAAAGGCACGTTTCGCCAATGCCCAATAAACTTTCTCCCAATATAAACGAATATCCATTCTTACTTATTCTATTATAGAATTTAACTGATTGAAAAAAGAAATTATGTATTGATCATAACTATAACCCATCTTATTCGCTTTCAACGAAATTTGTCTAAGACCTTCACAATCCTCCAGACCTTCCGCCAATTTCTCCGCAAGATCTGTTTTAGATGCCGGATCAAAGAGATCACCATTTTTCCGTGGCTCAATCAAACAAGCCGCTCCCGCAACAACAGAACATAACGTATAACAACCGGCTAATAGAGCCTCATTCACCACTGCTCCAAAACGCTCATAATAACTTGGCAACACAAATATCTGGCCAATATTATAGTAAGCATATAGATCATCACCTTGCTTCTTTCCCACAAAAATCACATGGCTGGTCAGCCCCCTTCTATCCGCATGTTGTTCCAAAACCGCTCGTTGATCACCATCGCCAACAAAAAAAAGAACAACCTTAGGATATCTTTTTACCACCAAGGCGAAAGCATCCAACAAAAAGAAAAGATTCTTGATATCTATTAAACGACCGACAAACAACAAGACTTGTCTTCCCTCCAAATGATACGTATCCTCCAATATCCGAGATATAGGCAACGCATCCTCCAATAACAACCTAAAGTCTTGATCTTTTTGTATAATCGGAAAAAACAGAAATTTCTGTCTTGCCTGAAAACGCTCAACATACCAAGACAGCACATCGTCATTTGTCAAAATAATCCCACTATAAAATTTAACTGCGATAAAGCGCATACATCTTTTCACGAGACTCGCACCTCTTGCGATATCCCTACTATCATCACAGATCGTAAAAACAAACAATTTCCAGTTAAATAGAAATTTATAAGCTAGTAATAATAAGCCCAACATATTATACTCGCTACAAAACACCACATCCGGCTGTTCCTTCCTCAATATCGAGAAAACCTGTGTCCTAAGATTCTTAATCCCGAATAATCCCGGAGCTAAAAAGCGAGGCACAAACTCCAATCGCCCCCTCAACTCGTCTTGAGCGAACGATTGCTCCAATACATCTCCAAATTCAAAATAGAATATAGCATCAAACTCCTTATTCAAGGAATTAAAAAAATCTACCCGATAAGGAGCTATCGCCGGATGAAAAACCACTAATTTCTTTTTCATTTCAAAATACGTTTTATCCTTTCGGAGTTCCAGACCTCCCTGTTCGTCTCCAGTTTCATTTTCCAGTAAGCCCGTCTTTTCCGATTTCCCAACAAAAGAAACTGAAAAATCCGGATATAGCTCTTCAGTTGCGTAATGGCAAAAATCAATCGACACCCCAATTTACCATAAACCTTCCGAAAATAAATATATTGTCCTTCATACAAGAAATAAAGACGAGATTGTTTTATATAGGAGGCACGCCCCTCCAAATGTGTAATTTGAGCCGAAGGCACTGAATATATATCCCAACCCGACCGATGAATCCGAAAACACAATTCTGTCTCCTCATAGTTCATGAAGAAATCCGCATCAAAACCTCCTACAGAGGATAGCACCGTTCTCCTTACCATCAAATCCGCACCTATCACAGAAGCAACCTTTATCGGCTTTCCTTCATAATTAAAGAATAAAGAACGCCTCGACGAAATACAAAGTGAAGGTATATATAAGATCCCTAATAGTTCCCATAAAAAAGACGGGTATTTACGGCTAAAAGAAGTAGTAGCGTTTCCCTCTTCATCATATAGGTTACCTCCACAGCCCCCTACAGACGGATTATCTTTCATGAAACGACAAAGTATATCTATCGCATTATTCCGTAAAACTGTATCTGGATTCAGAAATAACACAAAATCACCTTGAGCCTGCTCAATCCCCAAGTTATTTCCTTTACCAAATCCCAGATTATCAACTGACTGAATACATATTATTTCCGGATAACGGTCTTTTATCAGACGCAATGATTCCTCATCACAAGCATTATTGACAACAATAATCTCATAACTTATGCCTAAGGTTCTTTCTTTAATGGATTTGACACTATCCAATATCAATTGTATAGTTCTATAATTGACATATATAACAGAAACATCCACCATCCTTATTACAAAAATTTGTTCATCACTTTTTCTTGTTTTCTCATAATCATATCCCAAGAGATATCTTCTTTATCATAATTTTCATACACATCAATACAAATTTCTCCATTGATGATTTTTTGACAAAATAAAGCGAGTTCCTTATAATTCTCTTGGGCTATCAAACAACCATATTTCCCATTCTCTAATAAATCTTCCGAAGCATCCAGTTCTGTTGAAACAATATAATTTCTAAATCTCTTAGCCTCTGTTAGTACTAAAGGATAGCCTTCAAATCTCGATGTTAATATAAAAACCTTCGCCCTATTATAGAACTCCCATAAACTCTTTTTATCATAAATTGGACCCACAAAAAAGACTGATTCCTTTTTTGACGGGTTTCTCATAAAAAAATCCTTCAAAAAAAAGTCCAAATCCTCTGAAATGCTACCTATCAAATACACTTTCCAATCCCTAAGATCCATTAAGTCCAATGCGTTTAAAAGCATTTCCGTATTTTTCTGATATGTTCCCAATCTACCTACCGTAATCATTATATTCTCTTTATGTCCAAAATCCTTCTCTACAATGGACAGAGTTTTCAATGTTTCTTCATCAAAGCCATTTGGCATTAACACCAATTTTAGTTTTATGTCATAAACATCTATAAATTCCTTATATAACCTATCATATAAGCATTGAGTCTCTACCGTTAATAAATCCACTTGCCTTAAAGTTCTAAAAAACACTTTATGTTTCAATCTCTTAAATAACGAAAGAGAATCAGAGCTAAAGAATAATGGATCTAGATAGCCATCTAACTTGACGGCAGTAATGCCTTTTGGGTTTATCATTTTATATAACAGCACAAATAAAGCTGTCATAAACGTAAAATGTATCCGTAAAAGGATATCAATCTCTTTGGATTTTCTAATTAAGAAAATTAAAAAATTCCATTCCCGATATAAGAACCAGCTAGATTCTTTCCCCTTAAAAGGAAGCGATTTTAGGGTTACATTTCTATATTCACTTGGAAAATTTTTATTTGAAGATGTCTCAGGATATACAATCATGGCTTTCCCTCCCACACATTTAGACAAAGTATAAGGAAATAGAAAGACATCTTTTCCAAAATGCTCTCTCTCAAAATGATTAAATATCAATACTATCTTTTTCATAACTACATGAATTGATCATTTAGCTCCTCTTATACCAAGTAGATTCAATATTTGCTTTTTGTTGATAGTATAATGAATCTTCCGGCATATGATTCTCTCTCTCATACCAAGGCATATGTTTAGCGACATAAGGATACCCCATCCGAATTTGATTACGGAAAACACCTAGGTGCTTCGTTACAAAAGGTCTATATAAGGCAAATGTCGTATCAATCATGGCCTCATAAAGTAAAAAATCATCACCATGTATCACTTTTTGCCAACTATCCGATTGAGTATTCCACACTGCTTTCCAATTTTCTTCCGGAATATCTTTCACCTCTAAAGCTGGCCCTACTTTATGTACTTTCGAATATCGTCCTAATATAGAATAAGCCTTTTCCAAGATATCAGCTGGGCATTCATCCGATAAGACAACATCTGAATCTGTATAAACGAAATAGTTTTTCCTGAACTTACGGATCAAACCGGAATCCCATAAAGCATTATAACCCACATTTTTATTCAAATAAAAAACAGGATAAATGCATTCTTTACTATAATAATCCAATAGTGGAGGATAGGTAGAATCATTATCAATAATATATATATTATTGTATCCTCTTTTCTCTAAAGAGGATATCAACATTTTCATATAAGTTAATCGATTCCTATTATTAATAATGATCGGAATATTTTTAACATCAAGGCAATTAGGCCGTATTAGCTGATTAATCAACCACACACCCCAATAAAAGAATGCGACCTTAATCTTAAAGTACAAATGATTTATATACTTCTTCATGTTTCACTTTTTTCTTAAATAGGTCAATGCCTCTTTAAATATCACTGAATTACCTAGCCACATAATTACCACATAAGAGAGTACAGACAAAACGATCTTCAAGATTAGCAATAGCAACATATCTTCTATCTGATAGGTCAACACCCATACGATAAAAAATGACAAGAATGTAGCGAACAAATAAGGTAACATATCCTTTATCACATATATTAGGCCCAAACAGATAAGTCGTGAGGCAAAATAATGCCAAAATAGGATTCCCAAGAAGTAAACGCTGATGTAAGCCCCTAACATATAATATATACCATAACGCAGAAAAGCAAACACACAGAGAAGTTGTATCATCCCAACAAAAACAATACCCCACATATACAAATCAGACTTCCCATGAGAGATCAACAGGTTTGAATATAGATTCCATAAGAAACTCACCGCTCCCCATATGCAAAAAAGTTGTAGGAAGGGTACGCTGGGTAGCCATTTATCTCCGATAAGCACACAGATAAATTCTTTTCCGACAAAAGCAAGACCAAGCATCACCGGAAAGGATACGAAGGAGCCAAAACGGACCATTTTCCTGAACACATTCCTTTGCCGGCACAAATCATCCCCCACCGAGACTAGAACAGGTTGAGCGACACTATTGATCATCCCTGAAATAAACGTATTACCCATACCCTGCCATTTATTACCTTGAGAATAAAATCCTACTTGCCGAGCATCATAGAACCGCCCTAATAATACAGAAAATATATTCGTATTAATTTGGGTAAACACATTGGTCAAGAAGAGCTTCACGCTAAAAGAGAACATATGCCTCAATGGGGAAAAATCAAATTCAAATGTAGGACGCCACGGAGAGACATAGCACTTCAGCAAAGAATTAATCGTCACGTATGACATACTCTGCAAAGCGATCGCCCAATAAGCGAAGCCATTTAAGGCGAGACTAACCCCTATAATCCCCGAGAAGAACAAAGACAGAATATCAATTTTGGCCTGTTCCTTAACCATCAGCCTTTTAAACATGACCGTATAAGGAACGGAAGCAATCCCAGAGACGAAAAAGCTAATGAACAAAACACGGGATAAAGCTGTTAGTTCCGGTCGGTGATAGAACTCAGAAATCAACGGCGCAGCCAGAAACAGCACTAAATATAAAATCAAACCGATAAAAAAGGTAAACCAAAACACCGCATTATAATCCTTATGAGTCGCATTTTGATTATTTGTTAGCGCTACCGTAAATCCACTATTGATAATCGTACCAGCAATTCCACTAAATATCGCCAACATCCCGACCAACCCATAATCCTCCGCATTAAGAATCCGAGCCAGATAAATACCAAACAACATCCCCAGCAACTGCTGTACCCCATTGCTCACCCCTCCCCAGAAGAGCCCTTTCGCTGTCTTATCTTTTAGTGATTGTTCTGCCATTTGATATTTACGGTAAAAGTGCTACAAAGATAAACATTTACTCTTGGGTAACGGGCAAAACCCGGAAGCTTTTCATACTTTATGTATAAAATAACAAATAGTACGTATGGAAATATGAATTAGTATCAATAGAAAACATCAATTAGTATCAATAGAAATCCGGATTTCTATTGATACTAATTAAAAAGCCTCGCACCTACTAGATATAATAAACTAATAATCAGAAACATACAAAACAAACCCATTCTAATATAGCTTATTGTATATTTTTACATTTTACTAGTCTTGCGAACTAAAGGAAGCGAAACAGGCACTCGTAGACTAATAGCCACATACACGGACATTGACAGACATAAACCGACACAGACCGATTTGCCTCATACGACTTGCGATACCTTTGTCATGTTTTCGAAAACAAGGTAATTCATTTAATCATCTTTTAAAATTTAGAAATTATGGCAGTAAAGTACAGATTGATCGAGAGAAAGAACTTGGGTAACGACAAGACAGAAACACCCAAGAAACAGTATGCGCAAGTGGTCTATGGAGATCTTGTAGAGTTCGAGACTTTCCTCGAGGAAGTGGCAGATGGAAGTGGAGTAGGCTCCGCCCAAGTCAAAGCGGTACTCGACCGTATCAATATCGTGTTGAAACGAAATCTCGCGCAAGGGCGCAGGGTGAATGTAGGCGAATTGGGCAATTTCCGTTTTGGGGTAGGCTCTACGGGAGCCCCTACCACCGAGGAATTTACCACCAGCTTGATCAAAGAACCTAAAGTTGTCTTTAGCCCCGGAAAGGCCTTGAGAATAGCTAAGAAACTCGCTAATTTCGAGAAAAAGGAACTCTCCGAACCGCAAAACGGAGGTAGCCAAGACAGCGAAAGCCCTGACGAGATCTAAAATCTCAATCTCTATTCACGGTGGATTTATGCTTTCAATACGTAAATCCACCGTATTGTTTCCAATATAAAACAAAAAGCAAGCGGATGCGTTTCTACATCTTAAACGTATGATGATTATCACCCGAGACGAGAAACGAACCATCCAAGTCCAAGAGAGAACGATCGAGGTAGTCCCTATCTGGGAATGGATTCTCACGCCTTCCCCGCATAAATCCTCCGTATAATATCCACCACCTTCATACCTTCCAAGACGTTGGTCGTTATGATCTCGCCGGGGGCGCCGGAAAGGACATTGACCACGTTACGGATCACGAAGTTGTGGTTTTGGGCGGAGCCTTTGTAAGGGCCATAATCATTGCCGGGGTTGGTAGGGGCCAATTCCGGCATTTCATACCCCTTGATATGGCAATATTCTACCTCATTCATATATTGACCGCCGATTTTCACGCTGCCATTCTCGGCCACGATCAGCATACTGCTTTCCAGATTCTTGTCCCATACCGCCGTAGAGTAGCTCAAACTGCCCATTCCACCGTTCACGAAATTAAAATTCACGAAACCGGAATCCTCAAAGGCGGTCAGTTTCTCGTGGTTGAAGTCGGCGAAACGGGTCTGGATATTACAGATATCCCCGAATAACCAGTACATAATGTCGATGAAATGGGAAAATTGGGTGAATAAGGTACCACCATCCAAGGTAGCGTCGCCATGCCATCCTCCGGGTTTATAGTAGCGTTCGTCACGGTTCCAGTAGCAATTCAGCTGCACCATATAAATCTGGCCTAATTTTCCGGACTCAACCATCTCCTTGATCCAGACCGAAGGCGGGGAATATCGGTTTTGCATCACGCAAAATACCTGCTTACGGAATCTCAACGAGGTATAAACCACTTTCTCGGCATCCGCCAAGGTCAAGGCCATCGGCTTTTCTATGACCACATGATGTCCGCTCTCTATCGCTTGGATCGCCATCTCGGCATGTAAGCCGTTGGGCGTACAAATATTCACCACATCTATATCCAATCCCAAACGGAATAGTTCATCTATATCCCGGGCGAAAGGGACCGCATAAGCCTCGATCCCCAGCTCCTCTTTCGGACGGATATCACACAAAGCGACCAACTCCGCCCCTTCATCCCGGGTAATCATCTCGGCATGGCGCTTACCTATATGACCACAGCCGATCACGGCGAAACGTATCTTCTTATTCATAAAACACTTATTCATTAAAGAAGTACAAAAGTACTTCTTTTAGCAACAAGAACCTAAATATTGCCTTAAAAACAAAAAATGGGCTGAGAACTATCTTATTCTTTATATTATTCACACTCATATTAAATTTATTCCGATATTTAGACGTTAATCTTAAAAACTCATTTTACAATGAAAATCATTGATAGCACATTACTAAATACCGTAAGCGAACAAGCTAAGACAAACTCACGCTTACGAATGAATTATAACTTCCATAAACAAATGGATGAGCCTGTTCAAAGATTATTAAATGCTCTTGAGCCAAATACATATTTACCTCCTCATAGGCATCTCCAAGCCCAAAAACAAGAGATATTCCTCGTACTAAGAGGGAGTGTACTTACATTTTTGTTTGATAACAAAGGCACAATTACACAAATCCACGAGATTAACCCTGCTAAAGGTGTTTTCGGAATGGAGATAGAGCCAGATATATGGCATTCTTTTATTGTTCTAGAAACCAATACTGTTATATATGAAATCAAACAAGGGCCATTTGCTCCTATAGACCCTAAAGATATGGCCCCATGGGCTCCAAAACCCCAAGAAACAGAAGCTGCGCAAAATTACATACAGGAACTATTATCAGCTTATCAATCCCAATATATAATCCACCCAACCGCAGAAGTAGCACCTTCCGCTACCATCGGGAATAAAACCATTATTGAGAACCATACAATAATCGGAGAGAATGCAAAGATTGGTGAACAATGTAAAATACACCGGAATATCTACGTAGACAATGATGTGCAAATAGGGAATAAAGTAAAGATTCAAGATAATGTCATGATTCCGCACGGAGTTACGATCGAGGATGGAGTATTCATAGGCCCCGGTGTAGCTTTCACTAATGATAAATGGCCCAGATCGATCACGGAAGATGGGGAATTAAAGACCTCCGAAGATTGGGTTTGTTCCGAAACCATCATAAAATACGGAGCCTCTATCGGGGCGAACGCTACTATAGTTTGCGGAATAACTATCGGAGAGTGGGCCATGATAGGTGCTGGAGCGGTCGTAACCAAGGACGTACCGGCACATGCGATAGTGATAGGGAACCCGGGAAGAATAATTAACCAGAAAGTAAGATGAGACAGTATATAATTGATTTCATACAAACCATTTGCATATCCGTATTCGGTTTAGCGATTGTAGCATCATACAAATTATATAATAGAAAAAAATCCATACGGAGCAGGGAAAAATATCTATCCACTCACTATAAGAGTGACAACGAAATAGAATTCGTATGTACCGACTTCGATTTTTTCGATCATGATGAAAAATATGAACAAGAATTGATGTATGTAACCCTTTCTGACACTCAAATACGATATGATTTCACCATATCTATAGACGAAAACCTCAAAAAAGGCCATTTCAAAAAAATAGATGATTTCATCAATGAGTTTTATCCAGATAAAATTGATACAGCATCCTTAATCCAATCCATCCTTATCCAAGAACCACCTTCCACTGGAGAGAACCTCATCCAATATGGCATCCAGTCTTTATCCAGAGGCAGAATCGACTTTGAGGGAAGACCAGAAGCCTCTTCTCTCTATATCACATTATGCGAGATCGACAAAAAAACCGCTTGGCTAATTGATAACATCTACAAACGTCTAAGAGAACAAGACGAGAACGTATTACGCCTAAAGAGCCGGGAACTAAAATTTAAGGTAAGTCAACTTAACAGCATTCTTGACCTAGAGAAACTTCTTATTTTTATGACTACAATACAGATATCCGGCTTTATCGCATGGAAAAAATCAGATAAAGGAACTGTTAAATTAATATTTCAACAAAAGGAAGATAAAGAACTGTTTTACGCATACGATTTTCCTTTGTATGCCCACAAAAATAACATCTTACTACCTATGAATGGAAACAATGCCTCATTAGACTATACCCGACTAATCCAACAAGAAATCTTAAACCATTATTCCCAGCCAACACAAAAACAAAAATACGACATCGTGATTACAGATATTTGTTTAGACTACACCCATGGGTTTCATCTAAAACTACTCAGTTACGCCGGATACACAGGAGAAAAGGAAATCAAGTCTCACAAAAACTCTATAGCTTTAAACATCGAGTACACTGAACTAAGGAATCATCTCACTTACAAATGCAAGAATAAAGAGATAGCCTTATATGCTCTTTCTCTCAGTCAAAAAGCGAGACATAATATCGAGTGTTTCTTAAATAATCTAGATTAAGCCATATGATACACCTATTTTATCCCTTATTATCAAACAGCCATCTATATCAGTTTATTACAGACTGTTTTTCATTTTCTATCCCAATTGTTGTCATCGGAATATTGGGTACTATAATCATAGAGGTCTTACTCTCTTATTTTTCTCCCTTGATTAAGAAGTTCAAGGACTATCTAAAAAAAAATAAACTGGAGAGAAAAATCAAAAAGATAACACACTTTAACTATACACCTTTAATATCTAGTTTCACATACGAGATAAATGGGTTCCCTATTGATATCACCTCTAACCGATTCATTTGGCCTATTCCTACAGATGGAGACAGAAGGACTCGGCTAAATAAAAAACTCCACTTCGGGAAACCTCAAAGAACAAATGAACACACATATATATATAAGGAGAATATAGAAAAAATAATAAAAGATTACTTCCAGCCATATATTCCCAATGCTAATAAGTTCCTAAATGAAACAGCAAATGAGGTAACAGATAAGTTCATAGAAGATCTCAAAGCCAATAAACTCCGTTTTAACAAATGGCTTTATGGAGTCTCTAAAATCAAGGGAAAGAAAATGATCCAACTATATCATTCCGATTACTTTACATTTAAATTCACAGTACATGTCTATAACAAATTGAAAAAAATCATATCAACAAATTCACTACAGACTTCATTATCCCACTACACAGATCTGAAGCATATCGAACGATTAAAACCATTTCTGAACTCCATCGGAATAGGGGGATTTCTAATTCTTGACAGAGGAAAGGGAGATGAGATTGTCTTTGGCTGGAGGGATAATCGTAGTTGTGAGAGTGGAGGGTATTGGCATTTTACATACGATGAAACTTTTACTCCCGATGATGTCGCAAATGACACAAAAGGCGAAAATGGTATGATCACTTGTCTAAAGAGGGCGCTATTTGAGGAAGTTGGCCTTACATATCATCAACAAAAAATTTGTATGCATCCCAATCATATGGGAATTATCGATGCTGGAATTATCCATACGGATGGAGACGATAATCGGTTTGAGTTTGAGGTATGCTCATTCGCCCGTCTCTGTTTTTCCGACGAATTCACAATTGATGATTTCATTAATAGCTACCAATTCGCTAAAGATGCAGCGATAGAAACCAGCAACCTGCATTTCGTACCAATAACCGAGCTAGACGAATTCTTAATGAATGAGAAAAACAGTTTTTCTCCCGAAGCAAGGTATCTCTGTCTGCAACTAAAAACACGAATTGAAGAAGAGGTCATTGCCAACGATTACACATGTTTTGAGGACATCAAACGAGCAAGAGAGTCTCAATCTATACATAAAAATCTTTAATCTTACATACAATATACTCTTGAACATCCTCTTCCATCTCCGTATGTATAGGGAGGGAGAGGACGTTTCGTGTAAGGCGTTTAGCTACAGACAAGTCACCTCCATGCCGAACATGATCCTTAAACGCAATTTGTTCTTGCATTGGAACGGGATAGTAAATCAAGGCAGGGATTCCATGTTCTTTTAAATAATTTTGCAAAGCCTCACGACGGCCATCCAAGACCTGTATCGTATATTGGTGGTATACATGTGTTGAGGATGGAATACAAGTAGGCAACAATATACCATCCAAGCTTGATAAGCCTGCATCATATCGCCGGGCAGCAGCTTGTCGGGAGGCAATAAAGTCATCTATATGTTTTAATTTAGCATTTAAGATAGCCGCCTGTAAGGTATCAAGGCGGGAATTACAACCTATAATCTGATGATGATACTTTACATTTTGTCCATGCACCGTAGTCATACGGACTTCTTCTGCCAAGTCCGCGTCATGTACGATCACAGCTCCTCCATCACCATAACATCCTAAAATCTTTGTCGGGAAAAAAGACAAAGCGCCAATATCGCCTATCGTCCCGGTCTTTCTTGAGGTTCCGTCCGGGAATGTATATTCCGCGCCCAATGATTGCGCATTATCTTCAATAACATATAAATCATTTTTCCTAGCCAAATCCAATATCGGATGCATATCACAGCTTTGTCCAAAAAGATGGACCGCAATGATAACCTTCGTACGATCCGTTATAGCTTCAGCTATGGCTTCCGGAGAAATATTAAAAGTACGCTCATCTACATCAACCAAAACAGGAACCAGACCTAATAAAACCGCAGCCTCAGCCGCCGCCGCATATGTGAACGCCGGCACTATTACCTCATCTCCTCGCTTTAAATTCAAACGCATCAAAGCGATTTGTAAAGCATCGGTACAGTTTCCACAGGGAATTACATACTCCGTATCTAAATAAGCTGCCAGATTTGAGCCAAAAACCTTCACCATCGGGCCATTAATAAAAGAGCTACTCTCTATCATTGAAAACATAGCTTCATCTATCTCTTCCTTTAGTCGATGATATTGACCTACTAAATCAACCATTTGTATTTTTTTCTCCATATCTGCGATCTTATTATTTAAAAATGAAAAAGGAAGGACATTCAAATAGCACTTGAATGTCCCTACTTTTAATTATACCATTCCAAAAGGATTTCCTATTTCACCTCACTACCCGGTTTCACCTCTTTCTCCGGGGTGATAACGGCCAGCTTTCCATCGAAATTCTCGGCGGAGAGAATCATGCCCTCGGAAACAATACCTTTCAGCTTACGGGGAGCTAAGTTAGCGATGAAGCAAACTTGCTTGCCTACCAATTCCTCGGGTTTATAATGCTGGGCGATGCCCGATACGATCGTGCGTTTCTCCAGACCATCGTCTATACGGAACTGAAGCAGCTTATCCGCTTTCGGAACCTTCACGCATTCCAGAACCGTACCCACACGGATATCCAGTTTCATGAAATCATCGAACTCAATATTCTCACGGATCGGTTTCGCCTTATAATTCGCTTCCTCATTCGCTTTCTTCGTATCCAATAATTTCTGCACTTGGGCCTCGATCACGCTATCCTCTATCTTCTCGAACAACAACTCTGCCTTGCCCAATTGATGACCGGCCTCCAATAGATCCGTAGCACCTAGGCGATTCCATCCCAACGGCTCTACATTCAGCATCTTGTTCAGTTTCTCCATGCTAAACGGCAAGAACGGCTCAAAAGCGATCGCCAGATTAGCCGTAATCTGCAAAGCGATGTTCATGATCGTAGCGACACGAGGCATATCCGTCTTCGCCAACTTCCAAGGCTCCATATCAGCGAGATACTTATTTCCGATACGGGCTAGGTTCATCGCCTCTTTCTGTGCGTCACGGAAATGGTAGGTATCCAACAGGCGTTCCACGTTCTCTTTCACATCCGCGAAATCCTTCAAGGTCTGACGATCATAATCCGTCAACTCGCCTGCCGCCGGCACCTTACCCTCGAAATACTTATCCGTAAGGACTAACGCACGGTTCACGAAGTTCCCTAAGATAGCGACCAACTCATTATTATTACGAGCCTGAAAATCTTTCCATGTGAAATCATTATCCTTTGTCTCCGGCGCATTGGCCGTCAAGACATAGCGCAACACGTCTTGCTTGCCCGGCATATCCACCAGATACTCGTTCAACCAAACCGCCCAGTTGCGGGAAGTAGAGATCTTGTCCCCCTCCAAGTTCAAGAACTCGTTGGCAGGGACATTCTCCGGCAAGTTATAAGAACCTTCCGCTTTCAGCATGGAAGGGAACACGATACAATGGAACACGATATTATCTTTACCGATGAAATGGACCATTTTAGTCTCCGGATCCTTCCACCAAGTCTCCCAGCTATCCGGCAACAACTCCTTCGTATTAGAGATATAACCAATCGGAGCGTCGAACCATACATACAGCACCTTTCCTTCCGCCCCTTCTACGGGAACAGGGATACCCCAATCCAAATCACGACTCACCGCACGGGGTTGCAGACCCATATCCAGCCAGCTCTTACACTGCCCGTAGACGTTCGGCTTCCATTCCTTATGATCCTCCAAGATCCATTTACGCAAGAACGGCTCCCACTTATCCAAAGGCAGATACCAATGCTTCGTCTCACGCATCACCGGCTTGCTGCCACTGATAGCGGATTTCGGATCGATCAAATCCGTCGGACTAAGGGAAGTACCACAAGCCTCGCACTGGTCACCATATGCCTTCTCGTTTCCACAATGCGGACAAGTACCCGTGATATAACGGTCGGCCAAGAATTGCTTCGCCTCCTCATCGTAGTATTGCTCGCTTGTTTTCTCGATGAATTCGCCTTTATCATACAATGTACGGAAAAAATCCGAGGCCATCTGATGATGCGTAGCGGAAGTAGTACGTGAATAGATATCAAACGTGATACCGAACTCCTCGAACGATTTCTTGATAATACCGTGGTAACGATCCACCACATCCTGCGGCGTGATCCCCTCTTTCTTCGCTCTCAACGTGATGGGTACCCCATGCTCATCCGAACCACCAATCATCAACACTTCCTCCCCCTTCAAACGAAGGTAACGGGCATAAATATCAGCAGGCACATACACCCCGGCCAAATGGCCGATATGCACCGGTCCGTTCGCATACGGCAACGCCGTAGTAATCAGCGTTCTCTTAAAATGTTTTTCCATACCTTGTGTTCTCTTTTTGAGGGGCAAAGGTACGGAATAATTTGGTTAGACGAAAAAGAATAATTTCCTTTGTGAGTGAGTTTCCTCTTAATGAGGCTAGGAATTTTACCTCTAATAATAATATATATGGTAAGAAGACATAAAAACAAGGTATAAAAAAAGAGCTTACCGCTAGGGGACATAAGGCGGAAGCTCTTGACATCATCGAAAAAGGTAATTTCTTCGACAAAAAGAAGATTATTATAATAAAGATCGAAGATAAGATTTACACAGCTTCCATTACTACTTCCGAGAAGGGGACTTTAATCTCGTTTATTTAAATCCAAACCTATACACCAGCGCCAACCGGAAATTAAGCATGAAATGGGTCGCTGAGAAATTCTCCGTAGTCTCGCTCACCTGTGCATCATAATCCCGCTCGTAAGTGGAAGCATCAAAGATAATTCGTGAGCCAAAGCCAAACCCTGCCTCAAAAGCGAAATTTCCGGAGATAGGTTGCAAATAATTCAGCATCGCCCCGATACCGAAGAACTGTCCAGTCTCTCCATGTCCTAACGGCTCATTATCGCGCACGTTGAAGTTTCCGTATTTCATCTGCAAGCCCACGTTGAATCCCCGATAAGTACCATCATCGTTAAACCATAGTCGAGGCTCCAAAGATAGCACCGACACTCCCCACAAATTATTAGGATTCCCTTTATAACCAAACCGAGAATACATACCTCCTAATACGACAGAACCCCAACCTCCAAACATATACTCCAATTCCAAGTTTGGCATGATAGACCCTGTCTTCAATTCCGCTCCCTCCTTACCGACACTTAAACCCGGGGGAACCGTCATCCAAGGCAGTACATTCGTCCTAACAGTCAAATTTGTCATTTGGAAAGTAGGATAAACTTTCTCCATCGTCACGACACGAGTCTCCTCCTGTCGGGGCTGATATGCGGTAGACTGCCGTTCCGGAGCTTGAGACTCAGAGGTTACAGCTACCGTTGCCTGCCGAGTAATCTCAGGTTCCGTCCGAGCCGGTTGAGAGACTACCGGCGTTTGCCTCACCTTCTCCTGCGCAGGAGGAGCCACCGGAACCATCGCCCCTTCCTCATAAGGAAGATCGGCCTTATTGCTGATCACGACATAAGCGAACACCTCATCATCCACGCAAAGATCCGGATCATTGAGCACGTAAATATAAGGGACCTCCGTATATCGTTTTAGGCTTGCCGAGATAGCAGGTATAGACTGATCCGTGGAATAAAAGATCTGCTTATTGGCAAACTCCGGCATAGCGAAATAAAGCAGATACACATGCACGCTATTCCCCCACTCCCCACTACGGTCTACATAGAAGGAGATTTGTTTATTATCAAGCTCGTATTTGTTTTTCAGATATTTCCTCACGGTATTCCCCCGCCACATGGCAGTGTTGACAGCGTTTTTGGATACCGCTCCTGTCTCAGTATAGATATGCGAGACGATCAGCACATGAAACTCCCCATCCATCAAAGGATTCATCACCGGCCAGATTTTCCGATTGAGTCGCTCCATCTCTATTGAATTATTCCCGTAGGTAGCTTGTAGATCAGCCTCTCCGGGTATAAAGGAAAACAAGAATGAATCGCCCTTGGATTTCTCATTCTCCGATTGCCCATGGGCCATAAAGATTGAGAGAAGCGAAAAACTGAATAGAATAATTAGCGAATGTCTCATACCTTGTTCTTTATGTTATATTTTTTGCAAAGTTACTACAAAAAGTAAGATACGTAATATCATTACACTTGGAAATCGGACGGAGAATTTGGATAAATGGAGACAATCACTCGTAAGGATTGACCTCGACCGGTATCTCGACAATCTCTACCGTTCCGTTTACATTGATGCTCAACGTCAATGTACCTTGCGTATTCGAAAGGCTATATTTCACGTTGTAGTTCTTCTTGGCCGTGGTAGTAGTACCATCCTTTTCCTTTATCGGTGACGAGGTAGCGAATGTCTTGGTCTCGTCTGCGATCAACTTGCCTTCTATGCGGATATATACATTCGAGAGACCGGGTTTCACAAACAAAGTCTTACCGGTTTCTAGGGTATTTACAGCGGATAGCAGGGAATATTCAGGGTTCTCTTTCGTAGGATCGGCAGCGGTACCGGTGTACACATAAAGTTTGGTGATCGTAGCCATCTTCTGCAACTTAGCGAACTCTTCCGTATTGATCGTGATGATCGAGTTGGTGAGCATGGCGGTGATAGAGGCCTTTGCAGCCGCGGCGTTGGGAGTGACGGTTACGGATTCCGTTGTCTCACCTGCTAACATAGGGCTATCGAAAGCCAGAGCATTTTCACCCATGCCATCGTAAGTGGCAGCGATCTTCGTATAGGTACCGGCGGGAACGGGCTTTGTGGCCCCATCAGCGAAATCGGAGGATTTGCCTAAAGTGATAGAACTGCCACCTTTTGTACCGGTGATCACCAGATTGTTTTTAACATGGTCACTGATCGTGACATTTGATGTAGCTTTCGTGGTTACATTGACGGAAGCATCAGCTTCAAGGGCAAGACTGAGCTTGCCGGTCTCGGCGATAGCCGAGGGGTTTCCTGAATCCTCCAAGATGTTGCTGCAGGAGGAAAAGAGAGCGAAAGCGGTTATTAAACCCAACAAAAAATTTCCTTTCATATTGAATGAATCCATTATACTCTTATCTATAACTAATCTTTACATAAAAGACTTCCGAATGCGTCCTTCCTGATCCATAGCTATTATTACACTTGACATAGTTATTAGAGGGTGACAACATTGAATTTCGATTTTCCTCAACTGTTTCACTTTGATAACCACTCCAACCCAAATCTCCTACTGTTGTTTTAAACAATTCATTAGTTCCTATAAATAAACTAAAAGTAGTTCCACGCGCCCCTCCCTGCACATAATACCTCGTAGCAACTGCCACATTTACATCCTCCGGTATATAGAAATTATTTGAGATTATAGAATGCGGATTAGAAGTAGAAGCGTTCCCTAATCTTACATGATCACTATTCCACACTATATTACCTTCCTCTTTTCTCCATTTATCTTGAGTCGGAGGTTCAGCCTTATACGGTAGCCCTGTTACATGGCAATCAAATGGAGCTGAAGCACTCTCTGTCCCATCAAAAACGACTGTTGCGGTCAACACATGCTTTTGCCAGGCAAGAGAAGTAAATTGAGTCTTTATTCCATACACTAACTCTCCGGACTCTTTTCCAGTATCCGTTTTATAACTGCTCGCCAATAAATTTCGATAATTTGGATTATCTAATATATCTTCAGATATACTTGCCGTAGCCACGATATCAATAATGCTTGATCCATTTATCGCATTTGCGGCGGTAGGATTATTCTCTTCCGCATAAACTGAATAACTCGTACGGCCCGAAACATTCACGGAAAACTGCGGTTCTGAGACCATAACATCTGCTGGAGAAAGTTCAAATTCCTCACCCGTTCGCAACTTAATAGACGCAGATAACTTACATCCTTTCGGAACATACGGCCATCCTTCCACCACAGTCATGGCACCGGTAAGATCATTACCTGAATAAGTCCGAATAGGTGTCTCATTATATAAAACACTCACTGTCCAAGTCTCCACTAACTCAATAGGAGCACCATTCGCTTGGCAACCCAACGTTACGTTAGAGCCCGTCAACAGATTCTCTTCATACGTAGGCGTAGCAACCGCTTGCAATTGTACATTCGAAAAAGCCGATAAATCTGGATTACACCGAACTATATATATCTTACAAGCCTCTGCCTGATCTACCAAAATCCAGTCCTTTGAAGCCTGATTACCTAATAGATTCGTACCTTCGAACAAATTTTTCACTGCCAGTCCAGACCGTGCGAACAAGACACCTTCAGGAGCCTCGTTAGATACTAAAATTTTTGAAGCTTCGCCAACTTTTACCGTCAAACGCCAATCCGTATAATGTTTTTTCAGATTGCCATTTACGACTGACACCAACATCGTATTCGCCACAGAAGTCTCAATGGATTCTTCCAAGCTCTCTCCCGGCACGATGCGCACCTCCTTGGAACCATAAAAATAGGGTTTCTCTTGGATCAGCTCATTCGTTCCCGCATATGCCTCCAAGGTATAAATGCTCGTAGGCAACTCCAATGTCTGCCCCTCTACCTCTGAAAAGGGTCTCGGATATCCATCATACGAAACGCCCCCTTGCTTGATATCAATCATGAAATCAGTTTTTGCGGGAATATACGTATCAGGCAACGTAAGCGTTCCCGCCTTCGTCTCCACCTCGCCGGAAACAGCGGCCGAGATGTCTCCCAGCGAAAGCCGGAGATACCCTGTTCCCTCCCCCTTCGGTTGGGAAAGCTCCTCGCCCACACAAGCGGAGAGTGCCGCAAGCAGGGCGAGGAAGGGTAAATATATGTACAAATGGATATGTCTCATCGTTTTCATCCTATCGTTTGTTTTCCTTATTGTTAATCATAAATCAGTTCACATTCATCCAGCCAGAGCTTACTGCCCTCGCCGCCCGTGAAGTAATCGCCATACTTGCTGGCAGAGGCGACTACCACGATGTACTTAGGCGTGCGGTTCGTGTAGCGGTAATCCAACTCGATATCCGCTTGCGTCCATGCGGCGACGGATTCGCCCTTCGTCAGCTCGCCGTAAGCGATCACCTTCGGATCCGAAGGGTCGAAGAGCTGTCGCTCGGAAGGCCGGGTACGGATCTCCAGTGGAGCGTCCCAATCGGTCAGGGCGATATAGACCTGGCACGAATCCGGACGACCTATCAAATACTTGAAATCATCATCACCCGACTTATTGATCGTCATGCAATTGTATTTATAATGGATCCGCAACTTCGAGGGGAAGCTCGTGAAGGGACGACCGAATTCCAACACACCGTTCGTCCCGTCTGTCCGCACGTAAGTACCCGTAAAGATGTTGCCGGCGGCAAACTTCAGGACGATATATTTCGACTCCAGCGAGGCCGCTTGCCCGCGCCCCGTACTCGTCTCGGTAGTAGGCGTGGAATTACTGTTGCCCACGGTGGTAGCCCCTTTGTTTCCCGTATCCCAGAAGGAGGTTCCTCCCTCCGCCCAAGGCTGCCAAAGCGTATTCTTGCCCGCGGCCACGGAACTCCAGTCATCGAAGCCCCCGTTCGTCAAGGGTACCGCCTCCGCCGTGGTAAAAGATTGCTCCTCTCCCGCTGTTCCATCCACCGATACCCGGTATTGATAGGCAGTGGCCGCCTTAAGCCCTGTCAGCGAGGCCGTAAAAGAGGTACCGGACACCTTCACCGCCGAAGCTGCCAACGTGCTCCAAGCCGCATCAGCCTGTCGCTTATACTCCACGACCGGTGTCTTCCCGCTCTGGATCTTCCCAGAAAGCGTAGCACGGGTTACCATCGCAAAAGCCTCCGCACCCCCCGCATTACTCTCCTTATGGTACACGAAGACATTCCATTTCGACATCGTCTCCTCCCAGTTATACCCCACATAGAACTGCCGGGGACCTTTCGAATAATCTTTCTCCGCCGGATCGGTAGGATCCGGTTCCACACGCCCGAACTCCCCACCAAGCATCATGCTGTTCACTCGCAGGTCGCTTAACGATTGATCCGGAGAGACATAGATAATCACGTTACGGTTCACCGGATCGATCACGGCATCCGCCACTTGCCCCGTCACGTCCACTTCTCGTTTGATCAATTGCGTCACCGACACCTTCCAGACATATTCCTGATACGTTTTCACCGTAAAGGAAACCGGCTTGGTAAAATCCACCCGCGTATTCGCATCGGAAGAGACACTGTCCAAAGAGGCGAAACCCATTGTCGGGAAACGACGTATGTCCACACATGCAGCCGAATCAGCCATCAAGGTCGCTCCCTCTGTCACTTTCAAGGATTTGATCTTCAAACGGGAGAGATCCACCGAGTCGTTCACGAATAGGGTCACCGTGCGGGCCTTCGCATCGATCGTAGCCTCCACGCTCTGTCCCTCCTCACCGGCACGCTGCCCCTCCACCGTCATCGAAAGGATGGCTCCCTCCAACAACGGATAAGGGATATCATCTTCAATCACGCAAGCGGTCAATGATAACAGACATATTATATAACAGATTATATTTCGATTCCTCATCTTCATTCCTTACAGATAAAACGTCATACCAATATTGATCGAGAAGAGATTGATCTTGAAATTTCCGGAAGAGACCCGCTGCCGTCCCTCCTCTACTTTGTTTGTTTCTTGATCAATCCACTTGAAGTCGAAGCCCATCACACCGACCGATACCTCTACCGCCGACCAATCCGTGATAAACGCCGTCATACCCGGGGCGAAACCGATCTGCATATTCTGCACTGTCTGATACGAGCCGTCATACTCCGCACCGGAACCGGTAGAGTTCTTTCCCGTGCCATACCCATACGTCAAGCGAGCCTCGTTGAAAAGACCGAAGATCTTGCTTTTGCCGATCGGCATATACGTCCGGATAAAGCAAGAGGCCTCATACTTATGCTCCAGATAATACAAATTCTTTAAACTGATATTGAAATCCTCGCCCAAGTTCAAGTCGAAATTACCCAGATCCAAGTAATTCCGCTTATAGGCGAAACGTGCGCCCATAGAGATATTATCGCGAAAGAAATAACCGAAATAAGGGCTTACGCTAAAGTCGTATCCCTTCCCCTCGATATCCTTGAGGACGAGGAAATTCAAGTTACTCTCGTTATGCTCCGAATAAGATACCGTACCACCAGCCATCCATGTTCCTTTAGGAATAAAGACTGTCTTCTGTATCTCGCGGTCGATACGTTGCATACGCCGTTGAGCCTGTGCCTCGCTGGCACCACACAACAGCCATTCAACCAAAAAAATTGTAATTATAGAAACTTTATATCGCATTGTTTTTTTAATAACGCTTATTTCTTCTTGTTTGCACATTCATGTAATGCTCTCATTTCGCCATCTTCTCCCACATCTTATCCAATTCCGCATCGGGATCGAAGCCCTCGGAGCTGGGGGGAAAGTCATTTCCAACACCTCCGGAGAGATCGGATGATCTTTTTCCAAATGGGGGATTACGATTAATTCTGTCATAGATCACATCCTCCTTAAATCTCATCCGGCGATTCGCTGTCTCCGTCACCCAGTTCCGTCAGTTCCGTTGGATCGACGGGATCGAGGGCACCGACCTTGCCACCCCGGGCACGCACCACCTGGCGTAGCTGCACGAAAAACTGGTTCACGCCATCGATCACGGCGGCGAGGGCGGTCTCCTTGGCGGCGTCCTTCGTCACGAGGCTGTTCACCGTGTAGGCGGCGTTGATGCCCTCGGCCAAGGTGCGGAAAGCCGTGTCGGAAGCCTTGCGCAGCTCCTTCGACGAGACCGGAAAACAAAAATTTACCAAATAGCAGGCTCTCCCTCGTAAATAAAAGAAAAATCGTCTACATATAATATACTGCCAACACCTCCAGTCATATAATCACCATACTTACTGGACGAACATACCACAATAATATGAGTAGGTTTATCCGTCAAACTCTTATATTTCAACGGGATGTTGAACTCCACGTAGCCATCACCCTCCGTAGCCGCCCCAGAGAGAAGCTCGCCATAGGCAATGATGTCTGGATCATCCACATAATTTATATACTCATCTTCATTCTTGTTATTGAAAGTAAACGACTTTTTTGCCAGCGCAATAAAGATAGCACATTGATCCAGCGTCTCGCCTGCTTTTATTGTTACTCCATTAGGAACTCTATCAACCTTATTTATAACAGCAGGTATATATTTATAATAGCCTTTCAAGGCAATCGGACGAGCATTAAAGCCCTTTCCAAACTCCATATTTGCGCTCATCCCATCTAGTCCCAAGAAACTTCCAGTATACAAACTGGCTGCGGCGAAAACACTCACTTTCTCTGTTGATTGCAATCGTGCAGCATAAGTTCCCCCATGAACAACATCGGTGACTCCTGTTGTCGGATTTACAGCACCTCCTATCGCACCCATGCCTTGAGATGTACCCGGATTGCTCGTATTCCAAAAAGAAGTAGTATTTCCAGCTTCAGCGGAAGAACCCGGATACCAGGTTTTACCGCTTTGACTCCAAAGCTCAAAAGAGCCGTTATACAAGGCTACCTCTGTAGCGGTCGTAAACATCACCTCATCGCTCGCATACTGATCACTTTCCTTATTATAAACAAGACGATACGTGTACGCCGTCCCCGGTTCCAAACCAGTCAAGATAGCTTTATAATTCTCCCCCTCCTGCGTGGAAGCTAAGGTATTCCAATTCACATCTTCCTTCTTTTTCCACTCAAATCTCATCGCACTCGGATCCGGCACGAAAGATTCCGACTTAGACAGGATACTGCCTTCCAAATGGGCGAACCGGCTCCATAACACAGCCGGAGTCTCCGCACCCAGTTGCGTGGAAGCGACCGTAGGCACCTCGAAGGTATAGGTATATTCCTTCTCCGAGTCATCCGCCTCCACGGTAATCCCACTATTGCCGGAATCACCCAACTTGCAATTCAAGATATAATGATCGCACGCCTTGACACCCGTAATCGGTTTCTCCAACGCCGGGAAAGTAGTCCCTGCCATATTGGTCACAGCGGTTCTCACGGTCAAATCCCCCACCGGGAAATAAACCACCCGCTCAGTAGAGGAGCAAGTAGCCGACTGCGAAAGCACCCCTGAGACAGAGGAAACAACCTCCATCGCCAAGCTCTTAAACACACTCAACACAGAGGAATCAAAACGGAATGTCACCTTCACGTTCGCCAACCGACAAACAATCGAGGCCGACACCGAACTGCCATCCGCAGGAATGGTCACCGTTGTGGAACCCGTATAATAAGGGATATCCTCACCCGAGGCGTTCCCGTCAAAACCGTTTGAGGAAGCGGCTATCGTATAATTCCCCGGGGACAGCATCATTTCCGTCCCTTTCCACTCCAGATCAAAATTGTCCGTGTGCTTCACGATGTTCCCACTCGCATCCTTGATCTCCACATGCAGTTGCTTCGGATTATAGCTCTCTGGGACAGCCGACTTGGTATTCGTGCTTGACACCGCAGCCACATCCAATCGCAAATAGCCCATATTACCCTGTAAAGAGGTATCTTCCTCTTGACAGGCAGACAAAATCACAACGGACAACAACAGAAAAAATATCTTTTTCATACGATACTCCCTTACTCAGTTATTGTTAATGTCAGAGAACCGGTAGCGACCTTGCCATTTGCGTCAGTCAATTCAAGATAGAATGTATGCGTACCCGCAAACTCCCCTAAGAAAGTAGAAAAAGCCGATATCGGAAACTCATATTCGGTCTCACCCTTTTGAGGTGTTTGCTTTGGATTATCTCCCCCTATCGCATCAAACAATTCCTGCATTGCAGAATTATTAACCAAATCCGCACCAGTCAATAAATCTCCTGGTTTTTTATCAAATGAAAGATCTTTCAATATCGCATTAAAACCTGCATTGCTGGTCTCAATCCTTACAGTCGCACTCTCCAATCCAGTAGGTGCTTTCAATACGGCATTCAAATCAGCCGGTATCGCAGTCTTAGAATAAGTACCTCCGGCAGGCAACACCATAGAAGGCTCTTGTTCACCCGGAGTCGGGTCCGGATCCGGATCTGTTCCCGGATCTGTAGGCTTATTCTTATCATTCACCTCGATCTTCACCTCCGTATCCGAGTTGGCGAAAAGGACATTCACCGTAACATCGATACCGATCGTACCACTCGTCGGTGCATCCGGAGCTTTAGGTTCCAAGGTGATAATCAGCGCATCGCCTCCCTTGAAATTAGGGTCATCATCCTCCTCATAGCCCGTCTCCGCATCCGCCTTGTAATAAGGCTGGGAAAAAGTAATCGTATTCCCCGTAACGGTAGTCGCACGGATATTCAACATGACATATTCAGCCCCGTTCTCCTCGAAAGCATAGTAACCGACCTTGGGAGTCGTTCCTATCGTATTGTCGTGCTCAACCTTATACGCTATACCAGAACCATCGTCCAACGTAATCGTCCACGATTGAAACGCCGCCAAGAATTCCACTGAATAGTTCAATTGGATCCGGCAGTTTCGCATCTTACACTGCACGTTGGCCTGCGTATCCTTATCCTTCTCGATCAGCAGCTCCTTGTTGCCCAAGTAATAAGGGTGATCCATCCGCTTCTCTAATTTACCCGGCGTATGCGAGACCACATTATATGTACCCACCGACAACTCAATAGAAGTGGGCAAGTCGCTCACCCGATCGAAATCCTTCGTATAATCCTTCACCTCATCGCTTACTCCCACAATACTCACCGCGAAGTTATCCGTAGCGACCGCCGACTTCGTCTGTACCTTCGGGGCGATCGCCTCCACGGACAAGCGTAACAAACCCGAACCTTGCGATTCCTTCTTACCCAAGATCTCTTCCCGCATCTCGCAAGAAGCCAGGCCCACCAACAGGCAAAGGGCCATTCCTATCTGATTCAATGCTTTCATTTCCTTTTCTTATTTATTTCCAAGTTGGAGGGATTACAATATCGATCGGCTTGTCCTCCGTTGTCTCATCTATCGTGATCTCCAAGCCCAGCTGACCGTGGTTATAATTAGGTTTCACCTTCAATGTCCAGCCTTGGTTCGGACTTAACGTTTTTGTCTGGACAACTGAGGCCTCCTTGGTCTCATACTCCGCCTTTGGAGTCAAGGTGATCGTCGCTTTGACCGTCTCACCTGCCTTATCAACCTTCAGGTACCAAGGTTCCGTATCACCTTTCGCCCACGTAGCCGTAGTAGATCCGTTCAACGCCTTGGTATCATATACCACCTTATAATCGCTGAAATAGGTCGCCATCGTCGCATCAAAATCCACTTGCACCTTGGCGCAAGTAGGCACACATTCCACGGAGACCGATTTGTCATGGTCGCCACCTTTCACGCCAAACGCTTTCTCTCCATACACGTAAAACTCATTTCGGGAAACCACTTGTTCCTTGCCATAAAAAGCCTTCAGCTTATACGCACCCTCCTCCAGCTCTATCGAGGCAGGCCGATCCTTAAACAAGAACTCATCCTTAATATTATCACCAGAAAGGATCTGCAACGTATATCCATTCTTATCTTTATACGCAGCCTCATCCACCGCCTTCGTCTTGGAACCGGAGGCGAATCCCGGCTGTGCGCTCAGTTCGAGCGTGATCGTGCCCGTCCCTTTCACCACGGGCACTCCACCCAGTTCCTCCTGTTGGCAAGAGGCCAGCGACAGGCATCCGCCCAGCAGACAAGCCATCCCCCAACTCATAAATCTCATTTTTCTCATATTAATATCTTTAATATACTCACTCCTCAACAATAAGGATATTCAACCCCAAATTCAACTGCAAAAGAACAACATCCCAACAACACGTACAAGGTCTGTTTATATGATTACCTATTCTTTTTTTTAGATTTCGCTTCTCACTACCACACATACAGAAGTGTTTAAGATAATCACTATGTCCGATTTTTGCAAGCCGATGTTCTCTTTTTCAAATAGCACAAAGCGACAAGCCATCGCCCCCAACGTGGAAAAAAGATCGTAACAAAATGACAATTTGTAATCTTAACTCCCGAAGAATCGATTATTCCGGGCAAAAGTACGTGCCGCTCCCAAATTTTCAAGAAAAAAACCGCAATCCACTGCTTAACAGCCCTATAGCCCAAAACGGCCTTTTATTCTAGCGAAAACAATTCATGCTAATTCATATTCGAAGCGTAAAAAAGGGAGATCCGGGGGGCAAGAATCGGGTTATACCAGTATACGAATGACCATTCGCGACTACTCACGATCCAGTTCTCGGCTACTTACGATGCCCAACGGCAGTATCAGCGTTGCCCAACGACACCTATCGTGCGTACTTTCGCCACCTAAAAGGTATCCAAAACACGGTTTTCTCACAAAAAAGGCCGATTATTACCTGTGTACTCCCGCTATTTTTGGAAGCCTAGAAAACAGTCTTGTCACGATATGCGGAACCTTTTGATCAAAACGTCACAAAAGAAAGAATTCTGATAACAAATGTTCTTTCCGGCAAAAGTGGAGCTCAATCCTACCAAGTACAAGAAATATTCCGCAAAAAGAAACGGCAAGTCTTTGAAAATATCTACTTTTGCCAAGTATTCATGCTTAAGGAATGATAAGAGAGACATGGAAAAAGACATCCCTAAAATAGATCTGCCCCAAGATTGGGTCATCGGGAAGCTCACGGCCGGAGATATTGGATTGCTGAACCTCTACGCCAATTATCCCTGCCGGCTGAAAGCGGGGATCTTCGTGTTCTGCCTGAGTGGAGAGGTGGAGGCCTCCATCAACCTGACGCAGTTCAAGGTTGAACCGGGAAGTTTTATCTCGATCTTGCCAGGCAGTATTTTCCAGATTCATAAGATAGGCGGAGACCTGCAAATCTATTTCATAGGATTCTCATCCGATTTCCTCGAAAAGGCAAACGCAAGTAAATCGGTCATAGATATGCACTATATCGTGAAAGAAAATCCGATCTACAAACCGAAAGAAAAAGCCCTGCCCCTGTTGAAAGATTATTTCGAGTTGCTGATCAAGACTTACGAGCTGTGTGGCTCCCAATTGAGCAGGAGTGTTATCAATCACCTGTTTACCGGCATCTTGATGGGGGTAAGCACCATGTATAAAGATCAAACGGCAGATAAACAAAATCTCTCCAAAGCAGAGCAAACCAGCAAGAACTTCACTCAATTAGTAATGCAAAACTACACCATGCAACGATCCGTTGCATGGTATGCCAAGCGGCTTGGCATCACACAAGCGCATCTAAGCAGCATTATCAAACAAACCACCGGAAAAACTTGCGTGGAGATCATCACCTCCATGGTAATCATGGACGCAAAGGCTCAGCTGAAATCAACAAACCTTTCCATACACGACATAGCCTATGCGCTTAATTTCACGAATATGTCTTTTTTCGGGAAATACTTCAAGCGCCACGTGGGTATGAGCCCGCAGGAATATCGGAATAGTTAAGTTGATACTCACATCCCCCAATTCTCCCGATCCAAGCTCCTGTACTGAATCGCCTCCGCCAGATGCCGTACCTCGATCCGCTCGGAAGCGTCCAAGTCCGCTATCGTGCGGGAGACCTTCAGGATACGGTCATAGGCACGGGCGGAGAGGCAGAGACGTTGCATGGCGGTTTTGAGGATGGAGAGGCCGGAAGCGTCGGGAACGGCGAACCGATGGAGTAGCTTGGAGTTCATCTGGGCATTACAATAAACACCCTCATAAGCGGCAAAACGCCTTTCCTGGATCGCACGGGCTTTTATGACCCGCTCACGGATAGCGATACTAGGCTCTGAGGGCTGTTGCTCGGAAATCTTCTCGAAAGGGACAGGGACAATCTCTATCTGGATATCGATACGGTCCAATAAAGGGCCGGAAATGCGGTTCATATATTTCTGGACGGCTCCGGGAGAACAGAGGCAAGGACGGTCCGGATGGTTGTAGTAGCCGCAGGGACAAGGATTCATGGAGGCCACAAGCATAAAGCCGGCCGGATATTCCACCGTGAAACGGGCACGGGAGATATTGATCACTCGATCTTCCAATGGCTGCCGCATGACTTCCAAGACACTCCTGTTAAATTCCGGCAACTCATCCAAAAAAAGGACACCATTATGAGCCAAGCTGATCTCTCCCGGCTGCGGGAAAGTGCCACCTCCTACCATGGCGACATTAGAGATCGTATGATGGGGAGAGCGAAAAGGACGTTGTACCATCAAGGAGGTGCCACCTCCTATCTTACCGGCTACGGAATGGATTTTAGTTGTTTCCAAGGACTCATGCAAGGTAAAAGGGGGCAAGATCGTGGGGAGACGTTTCGCCAACATCGACTTCCCACTTCCGGGAGGACCTACCATGATCAGATTATGTCCGCCGGCTGCGGCCACCTCCATCGCACGCTTCACGTTCTCTTGTCCCCGGACATCAGAGAAATCGCAATCAAACAATTGCTGGCGGTCGTAAAACTCCTTACGGGTATCAATGACCGTAGGCCGCAATGTCGGTTTACCCTCCATAAACTCCAGCACCTCTTTGATATTCGAAGCTCCATACACTTCCAGATCGTTCACCACCGCAGCCTCACAAGCGTTTTGCTTGGGTAAGATAAAGCCCTTAAAGCCTTCTTCCCTAGCCTTGATAGCGATAGGCAATGCCCCTTTTATCGGTTGGAGGCTCCCATCCATAGAAAGCTCACCCATCAATACGAATTTGGATAAGTTGGATGAATCTATCTGCTCTGCCGCTGCCAGAATACCGATCGCCAAAGGCAGATCATAAGAGGACCCTTCCTTACGGATATCTGCGGGGGCCATATTAATAACGATACGATTACGGGGGAATTTATAACCACATACTTGAAGAGCCGAGATAATGCGTTCATGGCTCTCACGAACAGCCACGTCCGGAAGACCGACTAAAAAGAATTGGATACCTTTGGAACAGTTCACTTCTACGGTAACGACCGTAGCGGAAATCCCCTGCACGGCAGCGGCATAAGATTTTACTAACATAGTTAAGAATTTTGAGTTACTAATTACAAATTAAAACCGGAACCTCCTGTTTTCAATCGCTCAGTCTTCGAACAAGTTCTCCAGTGTTTGCTTGATCTCGATTCCATTCTCTGTTTTCATCAAGATCTTATGATCCTCATCTATCAAGAAACAGCGTGGCAATACGCTTACGTTATACAGATCTATCAACATAGCCGCTTGTCCGGCCGAATCTGTTACCAGGTTCCACGCTATACTATCCTTCTTCAGTACATCCCGGACATTATCCGGATTATCGTCCAAGCTAACCAAAAGAATGTCCAACTGATCTTTCGGATATTTCATCGCTACCTTATCCAGATATAGATCCTCTGTCTGGCACATATCACACCAAGGAGCGGTAAACGTCAGCAATAAATATTTCTGCGGGAAAGAGTCCAAACTTACCGTATTCCCATAAATATTCCTTACGGAGAAATCTGGGGCTTCCGCACCCAAAGCCGTACGTTTCGCACGGGCGCTATATTGCTCCAGCTCCTTTACCAGATAAAAGTCTTTCAACCTTGGATTCAATAACGCCAATAACTCATCAATTTTACGAGTATCATCGGGATCTGAGAAAAAAGATTGAATCAAGACAACGGATGCCTCTTCATTCGGGTTCTCTTTCACGTACCGGATCGCTTCCTCGCTCAATTGCATATTAACATTCGCCAAACGAGCGGCGATATCCGTCTCCTCGATCGTATCGTTCAAATCCTTGCTATTTAAAGACTTTGATAAATTTGTCAATTCCGTCAATAAAGGAGCGATTTTTTTCTTAAAAGCGGTCAACTTATCATTTGTCCGTCCCCCCTTTACCTGCAATAGCAATGGAGAGTTAGCGTCGCCCGTGATTTTCACGGTTTCTCCCGGTTCCAGATAAGCCGTAACCCAATGCTCTTTATCCGCAAAGAAGATAGTCACACAATGGAAACCCGCTTCATTTTGATCGATCTGGAACTGTCCGGGTTTCGTACAAGCCACTGTATCAACTACTTTATAATTATCCTTCTCAAATACAGCATATACGGTTTGATCTTCCAGATTAGAAAGTTCCCCTTCAATCCGATAGACATAATCCTTGCCACAAGATGACAAACAAATTATAAAGCCAATAATAAGTGCCAGTTTTTTTATCATTACTCCTTTTTAAGCTCTTCTTATAACATATAATCCGGTCTAAAGGTAGGAATATTTTTTAAAACTACTTCACATTTATAATAAAATTAACGCAGTTATCATAAAAAAAGCGCAGAATTAGTAATTCTACGCTTTTTTATAAAGATATTTTTAAACCTTGACCTTTTTTGATCAAGGTTTTTTAAGCAATTATAACTGAGGACCAGCAGCAACCAATGCCTTACCAGCTTCGTTGCCCGTGAACTTAGCGAAGTTCTTCTGGAAGCGAGCAGCCAAATCCTTCGCTTTCTCATCCCATTGAGCAGGATCAGCATAGGTATCGCGAGGATCTAAGATCTTCGGATCTACGCCCGGTAATGCAGTCGGAACCTCGAAGTCGAAATACGGGATCTTCTTTGTCGGAGCCTCGTTGATAGAACCATCAAGGATAGCGTCGATGATACCTCTTGTATCTTTGATAGAGATACGTTTTCCGCTACCGTTCCAACCTGTGTTCACCAAGTAAGCCTTAGCGCCAGTCATTTCCATCTTCTTAACCAACTCTTCGCCGTATTTTGTCGGGTGCAATGACAAGAAAGCAGCACCGAAACAAGCGGAGAATGTAGGAGTCGGTTCCGTGATACCACGCTCTGTACCTGCTAATTTAGCGGTAAATCCAGACAAGAAGTAGTATTGAGTTTGCTCCGGAGTCAAGATAGATACTGGAGGCAATACACCGAATGCGTCAGCAGACAAGAAGATAACTTGTTTTGCGTGCGGGCCTTTAGAAACCGGCTTAACGATGTTCTCGATGTGATAGATCGGATAAGAAACACGAGTGTTCTCCGTAACTGACTTATCAGCGAAATCGATCTTACCATCAGCGGCAACTGTTACGTTCTCAAGAAGAGCGTCACGTTTGATAGCGTTGTAGATATCCGGCTCGCTATCTTTATCCAAGTTGATAACCTTAGCGTAGCAACCACCCTCGTAGTTGAATACACCTTCGTTATCCCATCCGTGCTCATCGTCACCGATCAACAAACGTTTCGGGTCCGTAGACAAAGTAGTCTTACCAGTACCAGACAAACCGAAGAAGATAGCTGAGCTCTTGCCCTCTTTATCCGTGTTAGCGGAGCAGTGCATAGAAGCGATACCACGCAACGGGTTCAAGTAGTTCATGATAGAGAAGATACCCTTCTTCATCTCACCACCGTACCAAGTATTCAAGATAACTTGCTCTTTAGTCTTCAAATTGAAAACAGTAGCAGTCTCAGAGTTCAAGCCTAATTCTTTGTAGTTGTCAACTTTAGCCTTAGCAGCGTTGAAAGAAACGAAATCAGGTTCGCCGTAGTTAGCCAATTCCTCAGCTGTCGGACGGATGAACATATTAGTTACGAAGTGAGCTTGCCAAGCAACCTCCATGATGAAACGTACTTTCAAACGAGTAGCCTCGTTAGCGCCACAGAATGTATCGACAACGAACAAACGTTTGCCAGACAATTCTTTTACGGCTTTAGCCTTCAAGTCTGCCCAAGCTGCCTCAGAACAAGGCTTGTTATCATTCTTATATTCATCAGAAGTCCACCACACAGAATCTTCGCTGGCTTCATTCTTTACGAAAAATTTATCTTTAGGAGAACGACCTGTATAAATACCAGTCATCACGTTTACAGCACCTAGCTCAGTTACTTGGCCTTTCTCGAAGCCTTCCAAACTCGGTTTAGTTTCTTCTGCGAACAGAACATCATAAGACGGATTGTGAACGATTTCTTTCACATCAACAATTCCGTACTTGCTTAAATCTAAATTAGCCATCTTGAATTTAATTTAAATGATTGACTTTATATAACTTTTCTCTCTACTCTAGTTCGATACGGTGAGGCTTTCCGACCTTTTGGAGCTTGCTGCGACTCCACCTTGTTAACCGCGGTACAAAAGTAATATTTTTTTTTATCGTACACAGCTTATTAAGGAAATTTTTCAGTAATAATTACTCTTTTCCATGCAATTAACAAAACCCTTAGTCTATTTGTAATATGGAGTTTACAAATCATATACTTTTAGCTAGCATCTCAACTATTTCCGAAGTCGTCATCATAGGTATTCGCTTTTATTGTGACTGAAACAAAGATATATACTTTTTTCCGCACAAACAAATCCAGCGTATAAATATAAGAAAGGCGCAGGATAAATATCTTGCGCCTTCTCTTATATCCGATCAGAAATATATTACTTTACCTCCCAAATCTCACCTTTCATCAAAAGGTCGTGTAATTTACGTGTAGGATTCTTCGCTTGTACCTCTTCGATTTGCTGGTGGACAGCCTCATCATAGGTCGGTCCCTCCACATCTCGTATTACGCCTAACGCAATTGGCATATCACCGCTCATCATGGCAAGCATCATATGCAAGGTGTTATCCTTCTCATGGGCGTCGTGTACCAATACGTCATCCATCGTATAACCATCTTGTCCGATCGTTACGGATTTCAGTTTTAGGCCATCTAGCACAAGACCTTTATCCATGTTAGCGCCATAAACCATTTTCTCGCCATGGCGAAGGAAAATCGTACGATCCGCACGGTATGCCTTATCAACGATCCCCTTATGGATACCATCATTAAAGATCACGCAGTTTACCAACACTTCCGTAACGGAAGCGCCTTTATGACGAGCGGAAGCCGTCAATACCTCGGTCGTATTCTTCAAATCCACGTCAATCGTACGGGCGAAGAAATTACCACGGGCACCCAACGCCAACTCGGCCGGGATAAACGGATCTTCCACCGTCCCATAAGGAGAGCTCTTGGATACAAAACCACGGTCGGATGTCGGGGAATATTGCCCCTTCGTCAAACCATAGATCTTATTGTTGAAAAGAACGATATTCAAGTCGATATTACGACGGACAGCGTGGATAAAATGATTACCGCCGATAGCCAAGCAGTCGCCATCACCCGTAATCAACCACACGCTCAAGTCCGGGCGAGCCGTCTTTACGCCGGTAGCGATAGCCGCTCCACGACCATGGATCGTATGGAAGCCATACGTATTCATATAATAAGGTAAGCGGGAAGAACAGCCGATACCTGAGATAACTGCCATATTGTGAGGAGCCACTCCTACCTCGGCCATAGCCTTATGCAGGCAATTCAGTACCGCATGGTCGCCACAACCCGGGCACCAACGTACGTACTGGTCGCTTTTATAATCTTTCGGTTGAAATTTAGTTTCTTCTGTTGTCATCTTTTAAGCCTCCAATATTTTAGTGAATTCCTCAACTAATCTCGCAACGACAAAAGGTTGTCCCTTTACACGATTGAAGCGATACGGATTAAATCCGGGTACCTTTCCACGTAAATAGTTAGCGAACTGCCCGTTATTTTGCTCAGCCACCACCACTTTCTTATACTTAGAAAGAACCTCAGCCGTATTCTTAGGCAGCGGGTTGATAAACTTGAAGTGAGCGAAAGCCACCTTCTTGCCATTCTCCTGCATCGTCTCCATCGTCTCGTAAAGGTGTCCGTAGGTTCCACCCCAACCAACGATCAATAAATCAGCGTCCTCATCTCCGATCACTTCCAGTTCGGGGATATAGTCGGCGATCTTATCGATCTTAGCCTGACGGGTCGTCACCATCTTCTGGTGGTTAGCCGGATCGGTAGAGATAGCGCTCGTCTCGTAGTCTTTCTCCAGACCGCCCAGACGATGAGCGAAACCTTCCGTTCCCGGAATCGCCCAGTAACGAACCAAGCTTTCCTTGTTACGACGATACGCCTTCCAAACTTTCTCGTCTTGATAATTAGCTACGTAATTCGGCTTAATCTCCGGATATTTATCCATTTCCGGAATTCTCCAAGCGGAAGAACCGTTAGCGATAAAGGCATCGGTCAACAAGATAACCGGAGTCATATGCTCCACGGCCAACTTACTAGCCCAGAAAGCAGCATCGAAACAGTCGGTCGGCGTAGAAGCGGCGACTACCACTACAGGGCTCTCACCGTTACGGCCATACAGCGCTTGCATCAAGTCCGTTTGCTCGCTCTTCGTCGGCATACCCGTAGAAGGACCGCCACGCTGAACATCGATAATCACCAAAGGCAACTCAGCGATTACAGCCAAACCGATCGCCTCGCTCTTCAAGGCAAGACCCGGTCCGGAAGTAGACGTAGCCGCCAAGCAACCGGCGAAACTAGCTCCGATAGAAGTACAGATACCGGCGATCTCATCCTCGGCCTGAACCGTGATAACGCCTAAATCCTTACGTTTAGATAATTCATGTAAAATATCAGTAGCCGGAGTGATCGGGTAACTACCCAAGAACAACTGCAAACCAGCTTTCTCGGCAGCGGCTATCAAACCATAGGAAGTAGCCTTATTACCATTCACGTCCGTATAGAATCCGGGCTCGGCTTTCTTACTCTCGATACGATACGTAGAAACCGAGGCATGGATGTTATTACCATAATTATAACCGTCCGTCAAAGCCTTGATATTAGCTTGGGCGATAACCGGTTTCTTAGCGAACTTATTCTGCAACATGTGCATAGCCTCCTCCAGCGGACGCTCGAACAACCAGCAAACAAGTCCTAAGGCGAACATATTCTTACAGCGAAGAGCCGATTTATTGTCCAAGCCAAACTCAACCAATCCGTCTTTTACCATCGTAGAGATCGGAGCGGCAACAACCTGCACGCCAGTCAATCCCAGCTCAGTAAACGGATCATCGGTCGTAAACAAGGCCTTATCCAAATCACTTTTCTTGAAAGAGTCCGTGTCGATTAAAACAATCGCATTGGGTTTTAGGTGTTTTACGTTCACCTTTAGCGCAGCGGGATTCATGGCCACCAATACGTCGGCCTTATCACCGGGTGTGAAGATCTTGCGCGATCCCAAGTGCACTTGGAATCCAGATACACCACTTAGTGTTCCTTGTGGAGCACGTACTTCTGCCGGATAGTCTGGGAATGTAGAAATCTCGTTCCCGAAAACCGCGGACAGGTTTGAAAAGATTGTACCGGTTAACTGCATACCATCTCCCGAGTCTCCCGAGAAACGAATTACAACCTTCTCCAGCGTCTTAACTTTTGTCTGTTCTGCCATAATATACTTTATTAGCTTTATCGCTTATTGGTATTTAGATCGTCCGCAAAGTAAAGCATAAACTTTGCGAGTTCAAAACTTTTCCGCATCAAAAAGCAGAGAGGTATAGATCAAGATTATTAGATGATAGATTAAAATGATTAGACACATAACTATTCACTGTCTTCCCATAATACATATATACTCCCGCCCTAAAGCCCTTATCCGATTTGATCATTCCTTGCACGGAACCGGCGTCGCCCAACGACAATAATAAAGGCACGAATATATTACTATAAGCCATCGAGGTAGTACGAGCCACCCGGTTGCTGATATTCAGTTTACAATAATGTAATACCCCATATTGCTCGAACACCGCGGGATCTTCCCTCGACAAGCAGCAAGTCGTCTCAAAGCAACCGCCTTGGCTTACCCTCAGATCGATCACCAAAGCTCCCTTTTTCATCGTACGCACCAAGTCCGTAGCGATAATATAGCGATGTCTCGTATTAATATAACGCATCGCCCCGATCACCACGTCAGCGCTACGAAACGCGTTATGCAGCACATTCGGATGGAACGTGGAAGTAAAAAGCCCTTGCCCCAAGACCTGTTGTATTATACGCAATTTATTGATATCATCATCGAATACTTTCACGGATGCTCCCAAGGCCAACGCGGCACGCGCGGCCACGGTCCCGGCGTTTCCGGCCCCGATGATCACCACTTCCGTAGGGGATACGCCCGGGATACCGCCTAATAAGATCCCTTTACCTCCTTGGGTATTGCTCAACAACTCGGAAGCGATCGTTATGGAAGCCGCCCCCTCGATCTCGGAAGTGACATTCAGCACCGGGAAACGATTATATTCATCCGCCATCAACTCATAAGAGATAGCGGTAATCCGTTTCGCCATCATCAACTCGAAAGCCTCCTGAGCGAATAAATTAAACTGCACCAATGAGAAAACGGTCGTGCGAGGTCTCATAAGTGCGATTTCCACCGGCAACGGAGGCAATATCTTCAAGATCAGATCCGCTTGGAAAACTTCCGCGGGCGTATCGACGATCTCCGCCCCCGCCTCCGAGAAATGATTATCGGAATAGTTGATGCCTAATCCGGCGCCACTTTCCACCAGCACCCGGTGACCGCAATCGGTCAGCATATCCACCGCCTCCGGAGTCAACGGCAAACGTTTTTCCGCCTCGCATCGTTCACGAGGAATACCGATAAGCAAACGGTTATTCACCTTGCTGATCTCTTTCAATAATTCCTGCGGGATATAGGCCCCCTGTGCCTGCCGGCCGTCGTTCGCTTCCATATGCTATAGGATTTTCATTAACGCGTTCGATATGTCATGTACATCAGATTCTGTTAACATCTTCTCGGCATCAAACATTATGGACGCCTTCGTATAAAACGGATTCCTTTTCTCCAGACTCTCGGCGATAAACGCCCTCAGTTCCTCCCCGGAACGTCCTTTCAACACCGGACGGGTATGTTTGCACAACTCCAGACGCTTCGCCAGCTCCTCGACTGACACTTTCAAGTAAACCGTCGTGCCAGAAGCGTTCATAAACTCCATGTTATCGAAAAAGCAAGGAGCGCCTCCTCCCGTGGAGATCAGCACGTCCTCAAACTCAGCGACCTCGTGAAGCATATTCCGTTCTATCTCTCGGAAAGCCTCCTCCCCTCTCTCGGCGAATATCTGCGAAACGGCCTTATGATAACGCCCTTCTATATAGAAATCAAGATCTATGAACGAAAGACCGGCGAGCTTGGCAAGCTCCTTTCCCACCGTTGTCTTGCCCGCTCCCATATATCCGACCAAAAAAACACGTTTCATACGTTACTATAATAGTTTTCGCAAATGTAAACTTTTTCCGGGAACTCTATCTTCTTTATTCCTAAGAATCAATAAAAAAATCATAGGCCAATGGCTTTTACTGTCTGGGTCGCACGATCCACTACCAATAAAGTATGACGAGCACCGGCTATTTTCTCGGGATAGACCATCGAATCTGTAAAGTCCTGCAATAATTTTCCGTTCTTAGGGCTGATCTCCCATAGCTCCGACCGTTTATCATCGACACGAAGCGTAACAAACAAACGATCCCCTACAAACGCTATCGCCTGGGGAGACTTTTCAAATCCCAATGCCACCAGATACGGCTCGAAACCCACGTTCCCTACCCGAATGTCCGCAGGATCGAATAAATAGATCATATTTTTATTCTGAGCCGTCACATACAAAAAGCCATCACTCCGTGCCGCTACCGCATAAGTACCCATTGCCTCTTGCAAATTCACGCTACGACTATATATAGGCACTCGAGTAGCGGAACCGGGCTGTACATCTTGCTCCAAGACAACTACTAACTTGCGTTTATCCCGAATAAAAACAGCTCCTTGACTAGCCGTGACATCAAATGCGTGAACGGTCTGATAGCCACCCTCACCCCAAGTACCCGTACCGATACAAGTAATGAACTCATATGTTTCAGCATCGAACACATCCGTACGGCTTCCCGCATTCGTGACATATATTTTCCCATACGAGCGAGTCACACCGTTTGGCTCCCCCGCAAAAGTCTCTTTCTTATCTCCATTCATCCACTCAACCATACTTTTCACATGATGTACATTACCGGAAGATACATCAAAAACCTCCAAACTATAATGTCCCGGAGCATCATTTACTACATATAGCGTATTCCCATAAAGATAGACCGCTTTCGGATGAAAAGTTTCCACAGTGGCACCGGGAATATCCAAGGCAGAAAGTATAAATGAGAGAGAAGGACCCTCATCGCCGGCTCTATCCGTCTCCATCGGAGCAAGCCCAAGCCCACCATCTATGGCATCCAGTTCCGGATCATCGATAATGTATTTCGAGGAGGTATACACGCTTTTGTTCTCTACCAAGTTCTTATTCCTCCGAGTATGCAAGAAACGGCGGGAATAAATCGGCAATTTCTTACTCACGGAAAGCTGTGAGTAAACCTTCATACAAATCGTAGGGAAACCGCCTTCCGCCGGATAATACGTCATATTCCCACTATGCCCATATCCCAAGCAGTGCGCCAGCTCATGATACGGCACATCAGTCCCGTTGGCATCATCCGCATAATGGGTAAGATAGACATATTCACCTAATCCAAAGGTATTTCCCCCGCCCAGGCCGACAACATTCACCACACGCCCATAACACAATCCGCCATGATTCAAGATCTTTTTCTTCAATACATCTATATCCACGATTTGCTCGTTATTTATCAGCTTACCACGCCACTTCTCCAGTTCCTCGTCAAAAAGCGAGGAAGAAAACATCGCCGCCATATTCAAGGAAAGGGCAACCGCCTCACGAGCCAGATGTGGCCTGAAGTTACCCCAGTTTGAACCGGAATACTTACCAAACCAAATATTCCACTTTGGTTTCACGTTAATCATTCCTTGATATACCGGATCTCCACATTCAATCCGCAAACTTATATTCTCGGCCGCCATATCCGGATAGGCTTCTATGGTAACCTCCTCGCCGGAACGCGTATAATAAACCTTCGCCTGTTCCAGAAAAGGCAACTTCATTTTAAACTCCTGAAAAGGTAAAACCGTAGTAAACTCCGCAAACCGTACCTCGTCCTCATAGCCTTCAATCGTCGCCCATACGATCACGTTATGTATAGCCCTGGGTGAATAGAAACGAAGCATCAGCTCATTCTGCTCGGTAACCGACACCTGCAAAGGTTCATTCACCTTGAATTTTCGCTGCGACGAATCGAAAAGAACCTCGTCCGGTTCCTCATCCTGAAGGATATAAGAAGTATTCGACGAATCATAATCCTCCTCCGCCATCCGTATCAAACCATATTTACTCGTTCCTCCACTATTATCCACATCATCTTCATCCGAACATCCGAGAACAAGAAAGCCTCCCATTACAAACAGAATGACACGAATGATCGTGTATCTCAACATTTCATTCATAAATAATCTCTTACCAGTTTTGGATGCAAAAATAGTATTTTTATTTAACTCGCATAAAAGTCACCGTTTTTATGTAATTTTGCCCCGTAGACAGATGTAGATTCGATGATGAAATTTATAGATAAGTTCAATACAATCATCCATAAGCCATTTTTCAGCAAATATAGTACCTTAATGGGGCTATGGGCATTGCTGGGGGTTATCGCATGGATCACCAAGTATTTCCCCGGGAAATATAACAACTTCTCCATCTTCAGGCAATCCTTTTGGCATACGTTGAATGAGTTACCGCTCTATGCCGCCTATCCGGAAGAATACAACGATATTTTTCACTACGGGCCGGTATTTAGCTTGGTAGTGGCTCCGTTCGCCATTACACCCTTATGGTTGGGATTGCTTACTTGGTCGGTGGCACAGAGCCTTTTCTTATTCTGGGCGGTCAAGATGCTGCCGGGAATCAAGCGGGAACGTATCTTTATCTATTGGTTCTGCGCCCACGAGTTGCTTACCTCGCTTTTCATGTCGCAATTCAATATCAGTATCGCCGCTATCATTGTCCTCGCTTACGTATTGATAGAGAAAGAGAAAGACGTATGGGCCGCTTTCGTGATCATGTTGGGTACCTTCACTAAATTGTATGGTATCACGGGATTGGCCTTTTTCTTTTTCTCCCGCCATAAGGTGAAATTCAGTTTATCGTGTATCGGATGGGCACTGGTCATGATCGTGGCCCCGATGATCCTATCGGGACCGGATTACATTCTCTCGCAATATACCGCTTGGTTCGCAGATCTAAGCGAGAAGAACTCCGATAACTTATTCGCCTTGATGCAAAACATTTCCTTCTTGGGAATGGTTCGTAAGATATCGGGATCGGTCAGTTACTCGGACATTTATCTGATAATAGGGGGATTAATATTATTCGGCCTGCCTTATCTACGCATCAGTCAATATAAATATGAGGCTTTCCGGAAAACGTTATTGGCCTCGGTATTGATGTTTGTCGTACTGTTCAGCACGGGTAGCGAGTCCAGTACCTATATCATAGCGTTTATCGGAGTCGCTATTTGGTATACGGCTGTACCGTGGAAACGTTCGACATTGGATATTGTCTTGATGGTCTTCGCCTTTATATTGACCAGTATGTCTCCGTCCGATCTTTTCCCGAAATACATACGAGTGCATTATGTATACCCGTATGCGTTAAAAGCGTTGCCTTGTATGCTGATCTGGCTAAAGCTGACATTTGAGATGTGTACGAGGAGTTATAATCCGGTAAAGGTATAAATGGAATGAACGCACGAGCAGACATAGATTTGGTATTACCTTGTTACAACCCGCCTTCGGGCTGGGAGGAACGAGTTGCCACCCATTTCCGCGAAGTGGAGCGATTATTCAGCCCGGTACGTTTCCACCTTTTTATTGTCAGTGATGGTTCGAGACGGGGATACGAGCCGGAAACGATCGACCGCCTCCGGCAATTGATACCGGATGTCTGCGTCGTGGACTATAAGCCCAACCGGGGAAAAGGATATGCCTTGCGAGAGGCGGTAAAGCGATGTACCTCTCCTTACATTATTTATACGGACTACGATTTTCCATATACAAACGACTCATTCGGCAGGATGGTCGAGGCGTTGCTAGGAGGAGCGGACGTAGTCGTGGCTACCCGCGGCAAAAGTTATCAGGATAATCTACCTCCTTTCCGGCAAATGTTATCCAAACTGTCCCACATATGCAATACATGGGTCTTGCGGATCAAGATCAAGGATACGCAAGGGGGCATGAAGGGATTCAGCCAAGCGGGACAGGAGATATTCCTGACGACCCGTATCAATAGCTTCCTATTCGATACGGAATTTATCTATAAGGCAAGTCGCCGGAAAGAGATAAACCTACAGACGATCAACGCGAACATCAAAGAAGGACTGGCGGTATCCGATATGGGATTCAAGGTCCTGCGGCGGGAAGCGTTGAACTTCTTATCCATCTTATTTCATAGAGATTAATTGACATACATGATATTACTTAGTTTTGATATCGAGGAGTTTGACGCTCCATTGGAACACGGCGTGGAATTGCCGTTCGAGGAACAAATGCGTACTTCCGTAGAAGGAACCCGGAAGATACTGGCATGTCTGGCCCGTCACCGGGTAAAAGCGACTTTCTTTTGCACGGCGAACTTCGCCCTTCACGCAAAGGATTTGATCTTGGACATCCAAAAGGGTGGACACGAGATCGCTTCGCATGGTTTTTATCACTCATCGTTCGAGACCGCCGATCTACGCAAGTCCAAAGAGGCATTGGAGGAACTGACCGGACAACCGGTGAACGGTTTCCGTATGGCCCGCATGATGCCCGTCGAAGAAGAAGAGATACATAAGGCCGGTTACTTATACAACTCGTCCTTGAACCCGACTTGTATTCCCGGTCGTTATAACCATCTAGGACAACCCCGCACCTATTTCATGAAAGATGGCGTATTGCAACTGCCCGCCTCGGTGACCCCGATCGTCCGTTTCCCCTTATTTTGGCTGGCTTACCATAACCTTCCGGCCTCCTTGTACCGTAAGTTAGCGCTTTGGACTTGGAAAGAGGACGGTTATTTCCTGACCTATTTCCATCCGTGGGAGTTCACCTCCTTAAGTGATCGGAAAGAGCTAAAGTTACCGTTTATCATGACCAACCATTCCGGTTGCGGCATGGAAAGAAGGCTGGACGCCTTGATCCGTTTCTTCAAGGATAAAAGAGCGCCGTTCGGTACCTATACGCAATTCTCACAAGAAATCTTGAGTAAGAGTCATGGCCAAGAATAAGTTTTATGTCGTATGGAAAGGTTTGAACCCGGGAATCTATGATAACTGGGCGGAATGCAAGGCACAGGTAGACGGACAAGAGGGAGCCAAATATAAATCCTTCGAGAACCGGGAGGAAGCCGCCAAAGCCTTCGAGGCCGGCTATACCCATTACCTAAAGACCGCCTTTTCCCCGAAAGCCGTGGCCCGTCTCGCACCGGAAGCCCCGATCGGAAACCCGATCAATGAGAGTCTTGCCGTAGACGCCGCCTGTAGCGGTAATCCCGGGGATATGGAGTACAGAGGCGTTTATACCGCTACCGGGCAAGAGATCTTCCATATCGGCCCGCTGAAGGAGGGCACGAACAATGTCGGGGAATTCCTCGCCTTAGTACACGGCCTCGCCTTGCTACAGCAAAAGGGAAGCGACCTGCCGATCTATTCGGATAGCCGCAACGCCATCAGCTGGGTCAAGAAAAAGAAATGCAAAACCCTATTAGCACGTAAACCGATCAACGAACCTATCTTCGACCTCATCGAGCGGGCCGAGAAATGGTTGAACACCCATACCTATACCACCCAGATCCTCAAATGGGAAACATCCGTATGGGGGGAGATCCCGGCGGATTTCGGAAGGAAATGAGGTAAAGGTAATTAAAATTATATCGTATATTTGCCCAATATATCGAATTCAAGCCTATGAAGATCGCTTTCGACGCAAAACGGATTACGCATAACGCTACCGGACTGGGTAATTATAGCCGGTTCGTAGTGAATAGTTTGTCCGCTTCTTTCCCGGAGCATACCTATCAACTCTATACGCCGGGCAAAGGCAAAGAGGCGTTACGGAAACGGATTGAGGAGCGTCCAAGTGTCTCATTCCATTATCCGGAAGGCAGGTTCGATAAACTATTTCCGTCTTTATGGCGTACCTCCGGTCTAACGGCTACGCTTCGAAAAGAGCACGTAGATCTGTTCCATGGCTTGAGTAATGAGATTCCTATGAATCTAAAACAGAACGGAATCCCAGCGGTCGTAACGATACATGACTTGATCTTCTTGCGTTACCCGCAGCTTTATAAACCGATCGATCGTTCCATCTATACCTACAAATTCAAGCAAGCTTGTTTACGATCGGACAAGATCATAGCGATCAGCAGGCAGACGATGCGAGACATCCGGGACTTCTTCCACATTCCGGAAAGCAAGATCGAGGTTGTTTACCAAGGTTGTGACCCGATATTCGGCCAAGCGGTTCAAGAAGACGTGAAATCGTCCGTACGCGAGAAATATCAGATAAACGGACCTTATATATTATATGTAGGGAGTATCGAGGAACGGAAGAATTTATTACTTCTGGTAAAAGCCCTGAAAGAGCTGAAAGAAGATATCTCCGTGATCGCTATCGGTAAGCATACGCCTTATACGGATACGGTAGAGACCTATATCCGGGAAAACAACCTGTCCGGTCGCGTCCGTATCTTGACCCATATACCTTTTAACGAATTAGCCGCTTTCTATCAGATGGCGACCTTATTTGTCTATCCCTCGTTTTTCGAAGGATTCGGTATCCCGATCTTAGAAGCCCAACTTGCCGGTATTCCGGTGATAGCGGCTACCGGTTCTTGTCTGGAAGAGGCGGGAGGACCGTCCGCTTTATATACCGATCCGAGAAACGAACAAGAACTGCGCAGCTTGATAGAGTCCGTATTGAACGAGCCGAAGCTGGCCGAATCCATGCGTTCCGGCGGACGAGAGAATATACGGCGATTCATGCCCGACGTATTAGCGGCTCATTTCATGCGAGTATACGAGAATATCTCACGATCTTAGCAAATCCATTTTATCCATACACAATGAATATACTTTTAGTCTATAAAGAAGCCGATATAGCGACCTACAAAATGCTGGAAGGATTGTCCAAGCTTGAGGACTTCAACATCTATATCGCTTCTCCCCAATCGTATACCGACAAAAAGATCTATGGGAATTGTACACCCTTGGATCTGCCGGTCATTACCTCGAAGTTCAACTGGAACGTTATTCGTGCCCTGCGCCAAATCATCAAGACTTATCAGATCGACCTTATCTACTCACCGAGCAGTTCCGGTTTATCAAACGCTTTATTCGCCTCCATAGGCACACGGGCGAAGAATATCGCATACCGAGGTACGCAGGCTAAATTGAAGCGGTTCGATCCGACCTATTATCTAGGCATATTAAATCCCGCCGTGGAGCATGTCGTATGCGAGACCAAAGATATCGAGGAATATCTCTCCCGATTCATCGCACGAAAAAGACTAACGACCAGCACAAAGCCATTTGATATCGATTGGATCAAGGAGGCAATCCGTACGCCCAAACAAGCAGACGATATTCCGGACGACGCCTTTCGTTGCATCTATATCGGAGCGACGAAGAACAGGCCGTTCAAAGGCTTAACCGATTTGATTCATGCGTTTATCTTATTGGATGATCCACGGGTACATCTTACGATCGTGGGAGAATATGGGGAAAATGATTTCCAATTAGCCCAACAGTCGAAGGTAAGCGCACAAATTCATTTTCTGGGACAGCGTTCCGACGCCATCTCTTTTCTGGTCACGTCCCAGTTGTTTATACTTCCCTCGCACCGGGATGCCTCCCCAAGAGTCGTGCGGGAGGCTATGGCTTGTTCCGTTCCTTGTATCGTAACAGATATACCGGGAGCAAGAGACTTAATCATAGACGGAGTCACCGGATTGTTAGTGCCGCCTTCTTCTCCTCAACAAATGGCGGCGTCTATCCGCTCGCTTATCGATAACCCGGAGCGATTGGAAGCGTTCGCCAAGGCCTCACGTGAGCATATCATCCAAGATTTCAGCGTAAAGGCTTATACAGACGGCTTCGCCACGTTATTCAGATCGATCAAGAAAGCATAGATTATTTACAGATTCAGAAACAACGGATATAAGCTAATGAATAGCTATCATAAAGATGGTCCTTCATTCCATGTTTATATTGGAAGGACAGGATATTTTTCTTAAGCTCATAATTTAGCTTTGTCCGTAGAATCATCGGCTTATCCCCATTATCCCGATATCCCCGGAAACCGGCATAATTACAATCCAACGAGAACCCCCGATAGGTCCCTAACACACCTGCCCCATAACAGAAAGCGTCGTTCTGACGATTAACGACATCGTTAGTCATCCAACAATAAAAACCCGCTAAAGCTTGCACACGGATCGAAGCGTTTACATCTTTCCGCTTCCACAACGTACGTCCCAGATTGGCGTCGAACCAATAAGAGGCCGCATCCGTATAACGAGCGTCGCACAAGCGTCCGCCACTGGCGGTTTTCAGGTTGGCGCTTACCACGATATCCATCCATTTCTCGCTCCGGAGGGCTTGGAAATAAAAATTAAAGATCACGTCGCCCCGGCAAACGATCGGGGATTTCAGTTCTACCGCATAACGCTCATCCCGCACTTCCGGCGACATCTCATACCATTCTTGGAATACCCAACTGACATTCACCCCTACACGTCCCTTTACGACAGGAATGTACAAACGGGTAAAGATATCTTTCGTCTGATCGCCTCGCGTCTTATGATATTCCCCCCGAAGCTCCACTTCCCAACGGCTGGACAGGCTTCCTCCTACCAACTCGGGAATCGGAAAGGCATTTGGGCCGAAATAACGGGGCGAGTAAGTCAGATACTCTACCTTTTCCCACCATTCTAACGCCTTAACCGGAGATACATAGGCCAAAAGACAACTAACGACTAAACAGAACCGGAGTATTTGTGTTTTCATAAAAGTCTATAATTCAAATTCAATCTCATGCTTCAACGCATATTTCTTCCAGAAACGATTTCGATAATATAATATCCAACGAAGGCATTCCGCCTTATCAAAATGCCGGCTCTCGGCATAGCTCTCCGCCATTAAATGAAAAGCGGCTTCCCGTCCCCACAAGCGGGAGAAATTCGCGCATCCTCGTTTTAGCGAGACAGGCCCGAAATACATCCGGTTTATATCGATCAAGGAAAACTTAACCCCTTCCTCCGTACGATCGTACAATACATTTCCGGGAGAGAAATCGGCATGATAAACCTCCGCCTCATGCAACTTTGCCATATAAGTACCTAACGCACGGAAAATATCCTCGTTCTCCTCTACCGGACGCTGTCCGACTTTATACAATGTCTTATAGCTGGATTGCAGACTGATAAAATAACTATATCCCAAAAGACCTTTCTCCCGAAAAAGGATATAAGCGATCGGGGCTGGTGTCTCAAAACCTTTGGCAACCAATCGCTGAGCGTACTCATAGGCTCGCACAGCCTTAGGCTGACGGAAAAAACGATAAATAATACGGTTTATCAAGAGGGGGATTCTATACCGCTTGACATTCAGTTCCACACCATCTACCTCAAAAACCTTGATCTCATTCCTCGCCTTATAAATCGTTTTTCCCTCTTCTGAAAATATACGAGGTACACGCCTTACAAAATCCTCGAATCGCCCGTACGCCGGGTTAATGACCTCCTTCATCCGAAACCGTTTCATTTAAAGAAGTTAATACCTTGTTTATGATTAGATCCGGATTGAGCTGTTTCATACACGCCCAATCCTTCCGCAGACAGGGCTTTTGGCCGAATACGGAACAAGGACGGCAAGGTAAGTCCAACTGGATACAATCTTCCGGATCCTGATGATATCCGTAAAATCCGGCATAGGGATGGGTAGCGCCCCAAACAGAAAGTACCCGTGTGCCGACCAAGGAAGCGAAATGCATATTGGCGGAATCCATGCAAATCAACAGATCCAACCGGCTGATCAAGGCCAGTTCCTGATCCAAGGAATACTTGCCCGCCACGCTTTTTACCCGGGGATACTCAAAAGCCCATTGATCCAAGAGCGCCTCCTCGTAGCCACGACCACCGAACAGGAAGATGGTAAAATCCTCTCGATCGGAAAGCTCGGCCATGACCAGCTCCATCTCCCCGGTCGGATAAATCTTTCCCCGGTGCTTGGCGAAGGGGGCGATACCGATCCATTTGCCCGTCTTCGTTCCCGCAAGGGGTTCCAAGGCGGATACATCCGGGGTCGAGGTCTCGTAAAGCGAGGTGAACGATTCCGTATAGTTAAGCCCGGCGTTGCGGAACACATCCGCGTAACGTTCGATCACCGGGCGAAGTTGTTTAAATTGCTTATGCTTCGCGTCGGTCAACCGGGCACGATCTTTCCGGGCCTTATCCACGACAAACACCCGTCTGCCGTTCAAGCGGAACAGCGTACGGATAATCATGGTTCGCA
>ULRN01031720.1_pt1 | contig 63343 bp, 48 predicted proteins | sample 1955461 | NCBI WGS metagenome assembly ULRN01 (sample SAMEA4835683, study PRJEB28245) | human gut metagenome | biome: gut microbiome; material: fecal sample | place: Denmark | collected 2008 | reverse complement strand
TAATTCCCGCTATTAGGGCTTACTCGGGACTTGCACCCGTTGACAATGCTCGTGCTGAGCATAAAAAAAAACCGAAGTCCAGTTCTAAAGGACTTCGGGCGGAGATTTATGCTCTTTGGAGTTTTAGCGGACAGCAATAATATATATTATTTTTCTGTCTATGCATTTAAAGGAAAATTCTAAGATAGGGGATAAATGCCAATTATGAACATTTATCCCCTATTATATCATCATTATTCTAAAATCATCTCATACAATGTAATGTATCACATGAATATAGCCAATCAGACTCTTTCCAACTGAACAGTGAAGTGCCTCATCAAAGGAGCTTCCCAAGCTATACGAACGCCATGAGTAATCTGCTCTCGACGATCATATACATTCTTCAAGGCTGCTGCAATTACGGCCATATGATTGTCTGTATATACACGACGAGGAATAGCAAGACGGAGCAAGTCAAGCCCGGTAAAACGGTTCTCACGAGTTACAGGGTCACGGTCTGCAAGCAGATAGCCGATTTCACAGCCACGGATACCTGCTTCCAAATATAGTTCTACAGTAAGTGTCTGTGCTGGGAATTCCTCTTTAGGTACGTGTGTAAGTACCTTTGGAGCATCAACGAATATTGCATGTCCACCAGCAGGACGCTGATAAGGAATACCATACTCATCAAGCAAAGAAGCAAGATATTCAACCTGATGAATACGAGTCTGCAGATTGTCAAACTCTGTATTCTCATCGAGACCAATGGCAAGTGCATTCATGTCACGTCCGTTCATACCACCATATGTCAAATAGCCTTCAAACTGGACACAGAATCCCTTGGCACCTTCAAACCAGTCCTGACGTTTAGTAGCTATAAAGCCACCCATATTAACAATACCATCCTTCTTGGCACTCATAGTCATACCATCAGCATAAGAGAACATCTCTTTTGTGATTTCCTTAATGGTCTTGTCAGCATAACCCTCTTCTCGAGTTTTGATGAAGTAAGCATTCTCTGCAAAACGTGCAGAATCGAAAATCACGGGTTTGCCGAACTTATCAGCAACCTTACGTACATCTTTCAGATTCTGCATAGAAACAGGTTGTCCTCCAGCGGTATTGTTGGTAATGGTAACAATGACAAAAGGCACCTTGTCACCATATTTCTCAAGAGCAGCTTCAAGCTTCTTAGGGTCTACATTTCCCTTGAACGGAACTTCAAGCTGCGTATCCTTGGCATCATCAACCGTGCAGTCAAGTGCCATAGCCTTACGGCCTTCGATGTGTCCCTTTGTTGTATCAAAATGAGAATTGCCAGGAACGACATCACCCTCGTGTACTAGATAAGAGAAAAGTACATTCTCGGCAGCTCTACCCTGATGAGTTGGTATAACATATTCAAAGCCTGTCAATCTTGTAATTGTCTCTTTCAACTTAAAGAAGGAAGTTGCACCAGCATAGCTTTCATCGCCAAGCATCACACCAGCCCACTGTCTGTCGCTCATGGCGCCAGTTCCTGAATCGGTCAGAAGGTCAATATAAACTTGCTCAGCACGCAACTGAAACACATTGTAGTGAGCTTCTTTTATCCATTGCTCACGTTCTTCACGAGTACTTCTGCGGATAGGTTCCACCATCTTGATTTTCCAAGATTCTGCAAAAGGTAATTCCATAGTTTTTCTTTTAAGTGTTTATAGCATCCAATAGGAATGCATATTATTAGATTTTCGACCGCAAATATAATAAATGTTTTTTTATGCAGAAAATATTTACACACACAAGATTAAAGAAAACAGAGTTTTTAACAATTAATAGGTAAACAAAGTATATATGAACGAAATCGTTCGCCCCTGAACTCCCCAAAAAGGAAACGGACAGCCCTATCAAGTCAGCAACAAAAGCACTGCAATAAGACAATCCGTTTTAATTATAAATTAGCTCAGTCTATCGGCACTCTTTCACAAGTCCAAGTCTATAGGCATATAAGAGCTTCTTCAAGTATTCTATCTGTCCTCTTAGTTCGTCACCTTTATCAGTATCGGCCACAAGCATTCTATGGGCCGACATCTCTACAATTTGTGTAGTGCTCTTGATGTCCGTCCCTCGCTCCACGGCATCAGCCTCGCTCGTAAACGGCTCATGCTGAACAAGGACAAACCCACGGCTGTGATAGACAAGAGTGTATCCGGCTATACCTGTTTCTTTATGATATGCCTGTGAGAACCCTCCATCAATGACCATCAGTTTTCCATTTGCCTTTATAGGCTTCTCTCCGCTCCCTGCATGAACGGGGACATGTCCGTTAATAATATGCCTATTAGGGTGTTTAACTTCAAAAGCATCAAGAATATTATCACACACGGCCTCATTATCCCGCAATTTGTAATAATTACCTTTTTTCTCCTCATGCGTTACTTTATCCTTGAGGAAATAGCGTTCAAAAGTTGCCATTTTCGATTTATCGAAGAGCGTAGAATTTGAGCCACACCATAAATAAAGGAAATAATCCTTTGCATATGTTCTTTCTTCAGGGACTGCATCTTTTTGGAATGCCGTACGAATGAGAAGGCCCGTTTGATGCATTAGTTCCTTACCTTTATAGCTATGCCCACCATATAGTTCAACCTCTTTAAGAGAACCATCATCATTCAGTGGAACAGAAGCATGGTAAAGCAGGTTATTGTTGGTAATATTATACATACATCCATGAGAAAGGAGCAAATCGATGTGTTTTCTGAGCTTCTCACTTACAACAAACGAGTGATGCAATTTCTCAACCAGATCCTTCTCTTCAATGGTCAGCTTGCTTGGATTAGAAGGATCTACAGTAGGGAAATGACAGCTTTTCATCTCATATTCTTTACCGTCAATCGTACAAGTCCCCTTCTCGTAATCAAGGCATTTGAAGAGGTTTCTCCCCTGCATTCCCCATTGTGGATGTTTCTTGAACATTGCGGCCTCCAATTTAAATTGGATTATCGAAATGGCCTTATGCATCATCGCTCCGAGCCTTATTGTCTTTTCATCTACAAATCCACTTCCTCCAGAAAGCTTTGGTATGAATTCCTCACAAGGGTCATCCCCATAGGTTTCAAGTGCAAATGTTGCAAGAGGAACCAGATTGATACCATAACCATCTTCAAGAGTAGCCATATTGGCATATCTAAGTGAAAGTCTTACGACATTACAGATACACGCATCATTTCCTGCACATGCTCCCATCCATAACACATCATGATTTCCCCATTGTATATCCCAATTATGATAACGCTCAAGCAAATCCAAAATAAGATGAGCGCCAGGGCCTCGGTCGTATATATCACCGAGAATATGCAGCTGATCAATAGCTAGCCTTTGGATAACCTTGGATATAGTAATGATAAAATCATCGGCCCGATCCGTTTCTATCATACTATCCACAACAGCATTTACATATCCAGCCTTGTCTATATCGTCAGTGCGTTCATGCAGTAGCTCTTGTATGATATATGAAAATTCCTTTGGAAGTGATTTTCTTACTTTAGAACGAGTATATTTACTTGAAACCTCACGACATACCGTTACGAGCTGGTGGATTGTTATATGATACCAATCACTTAGATTTTCTTCCTTAGGCTTGATTTGTTCAAGCTTCTGTTCCGGATAATAAATCAGCGTACACAATTCCCTCAACTCTGTTTCCCTGATCTGGTTCCCGAAAATTTCATTCACTTTTCTCTTGATGTTTCCAGAAGCGTTTTTCAGCACATGCTGGAACGATTCATAGGAACCATGAATATCGGCAAGGAAATGCTCCGTGCCTTTCGGCAAGTTGAGGATCGCCTGAAGGTTAATAATTTCCGTACTGGCATCTGCCACAGTAGGGAAAGTTTTCGAAAGAAGCTGCAGATATTGCAGATCTTTATCAGCAAGCTTTTCAGTTTTCTTGTTCATTGTATATTAGACTTAAAAAGATTATTTTCTATTCTTCTCTGCGTTCTGTCATGCCGTAATGCCATAGCGGCAAAACCATCTTCAAGCCCCATTGAATCTTGGAGAATTTTCAGTATCCGCTGTGCATACTTTTTCATCCCTATCTCGTCAAGCATGTTTTCAAGCAGATACTCATTGTAGGTTTCAAATCTCAATACAGCATAAACATCAACAATATTTTTCCTTGTCAGGATATTTTTATCTGCAAGATATTTCAGATTGAGCATCATTATGCAAATTTTCTTTTCCACATCGTCATGACTATACGTATCACACAGCTGACGTATTCTTGAGACCCTTATATGAGCCCTTGTAGTCTCCAGGAAAGCAATCTCCTGATGATGACCAAATCGTTCAATTGCTGTTATATCAATATGGATTTTACCAGGAACAAGGATATCCATCGCTCTCAATACAAGCTGAAGAATTCCTTGAGATTCCGAATGCAGCTGTATAAGGCGCCACTTCTCGTCACTCAACTCCTCCGCTCTTTTTTTAATATCTTCAACGGGAAGGAATATCTTATCCATATTGCCATCCGTCTTAATCAATGAAACGCCGAGGGCTAGTAAATCACTCTCCATTTTCCTGTCATCTCCTGACATAAGCATAAACGGATTGCTGTCAGCGACTTTTCGATAGAATATGCCCATCTGCTCCACTACCCTATTGGTGTCCACTCCACTCTCTGTCTCTTTTGCATATTGCACGAGGCAACTGTTAGCATTAATAGCATCTTTAGCTTTAAGCCCAGGACACCATGAAACAGTGTGAATACCTTCTTGTTCTTGCTCTGAGACACAATGAATTGCAGCAGCTTCCTTCAACATATCATGCTGAAAAAAGCAAAGCAACGGCAATTTTCTTCTCAAGTACTTATTATGGAAATTCCAATCCATCAGCTCTTTATATGGTGATATGACGATTGGTATTCTTTCCTTTTGAGCGAACTTGAATATCATCCAAGCATCAAATCCCCCAAGTGAATGAATATGAATAATATCAGGTCGAATACTCTTGACAATACTTTCCAATTTAAGCCAATTTGCCCTTGCACTCCATATTTTCCGCGATAAGCGATAAACGGTGGCGTGTTTCATCAAATCCTCCATATTGTCATTTACCGACATTGTAAGGATGTGTGTCGTAGTCTTGTCAATACCGCCTTTGAGCAAGTCGTTCATGAAGAGCCCAGACAGATTGTTTTTATCAAGATTCTTTATGAAATGCAATACGGTCATATTTCGTCGTTATTCTTTCCTATATATTATTATATTCGCTGAAAATATTCCTACATCCTTGTATTTGTGTCCAAATATACGTAAAAATATCATTCGGCCCAAGACTTTCGTGTTATTTTCTCGTTACTTTATGAATATTCCGCTATAAACTGGAGCATTATCATATTTTATGGCTGATAAAGTCGTATTTATCGGTAAACTTATAGCGTATCATCTTTACAGCATTTCTCAACGGTATTGTCAGTTCAAGCAACAAAAGATATGGCGCAGAAACGTCATTCAATAGTTTCCCTATACTCTTTTTTAGAACTACAGCCCTCAACACTATATTTATGACAAAAGCCAACGAACAAACTCCGAGAGTCACCCACCTTTGTGTCAACAAACCAACTGCTATACCTGCTATACACAACAAATATCCCATTACCATCATCCACATCGTAAGATTGAAAAACATCCTCGGGCACCTTGTACCTGCAAGGCGTCGTCGTGTAGACATATAATAAAGGTTTTTATTCCTCCATCCTTTATCAGTCAATTCCGTTTCGCTCATTCTTACATCTGGCAGAAGCAACACACCCGTATTGGAACTGTCAGCAAACTTATTGACGATGAAGTCATACTCTCCACGTATATATTTCAGATTGCCTTCAAACCCTTTACCATAAAGAAAAGTCTTCTTTCTGAATAGCAGGTTATTACCACAATAACCCCAGGCTTTACCTCTTTCTGCATCAACCAATTGGCGGTATATATTATAGACATGGTCAAACCTCCGTGGCGTGATATAGTCATCCATGAAAGAACTATAGCCCAGCATAATGTCCGTATTATCATTACACCCTACGGCCATCCCACTGAGCCATCGCTTTGAATCCGGCCGGCAATCAACATCGGTCAACAACACCCATTCATATCTTGCAGCCTTCACCCCCACAGTTATTGCAAGCTTTGTGCGGCTCATATATCGAGAAGAATCGGGAATAAAGGTTGCATAGAGATGTGGATTACCTGCAAATCCCTTCAATACGTTTTCAACCATTTCATCATTTCCTGTCATTACGACAATGACCTGATACCCACCAGGATAATCCTGGTCAAGAATCAGCGGCAGGTTCTCTTTCAGGTCCTCCCCCTCATCGTTCACTGTGAGCACGATAGATATTCCAGCTGCCTGGCGATGGTCTTCATTATCACTTATACCTACAGAATCTTCATCACGCCCCAGGGCTCTAAGCCTTCTGACCATCACGTTGATAAATGGCGACACAATTGCCACAACCATAACCACAATGCTAATTATCAGAGTAATATCGTCAATATTTTGCATTTTAAATTTTATATTATAGAGCCAACTCCAATAAGTCCGCTCCGTTATTATCTTATATCTTCTGTCACATATCCCGAAGGAAGCCTGCGGCAGTTATATTGCGATGCCATTATTTCGCCGTATGCCCCAGCTGAACGTATGGCTATAAGGTCACCACGATGACATTCATCCAAATCTATGGCCTTAGCAAACACGTCGCTCGACTCACATATCGGACCCACAACATCATACGTCTGCTTTTCCCCGTCATATGTAATATTTTCTATCTTATGATAGGCATTATAGAGAGCAGGACGTATAAGGTCTGTCATTCCAGCATCTACTATAACAAACTTCTTTGTAGCCCCCTCCTTAACATATAGTACTTTCGTTATGAGCGACCCGCACTGTGCAACGACTGCCCGTCCGAGTTCAAAATGCAAGGTCTGTCCTTCACGCAGTTTCAGATGCTTGGCGTATGTATCGAAATAAGCCTTGAAATCCGGCATCGGCATCCGGTTCGGATGACGGTAGTCAACTCCTAAACCTCCGCCCACATTTATCGTTTCCACCTTAATATGATGTCTTTCAAGCTGACAGAGCAAATCGTTTATACGATTGCACAACGCCTCAAAGTCACCCATGTCAAGTATTTGAGAACCAATATGGAAATGAAGCCCATGAAAATTTATATTCTTCATCTTCAAAGAAAGTACTATCACATTCTCCATATCCCTCATGGCAATACCGAACTTGTTTTCCGCGAGTCCCGTAGTGATGTTGGCATGAGTGTGCGCTCCGACATTCGGATTTATCCTGAATGCAACGTTCGCCACTTTTCCGCGTGCGGATGCAATTTCATTGATGACCTCCAACTCTGGAACGCTCTCCACATTGAAGCACTGAATTTCATTGTCGATACCGATATTTATCTCCCAATCGCTTTTCCCAACTCCTGCATATACTATTTTGTCACGACTGAAGCCTGCATCTATAGCGGCTTTTATCTCACCTCCGCTCACGCAGTCGGCTCCAAGTCCGGCATGACTGATTATGTTGAGCAACTTGGGATTCGCATTTGCCTTTATAGCATAATGCACTCTGAATTGTTCATGCTTCCCCGCTTCTATATTTATTGTACTTAATGTCTGGCGCAGCAACTCCGTATTGTAATAGTAGAACGGAGTCTCCATCGCCTTGAATCCTTCTATAGGAAATATTCCTTTCATGTTGTGTTGTGTTATTTTTTGTTTTTTCAGGACGCCGAACCGAAACAGGCCAGACAGACAGAACCGATATGATAATACCGATACCATTTGCCCTAAACCCATATTACCTTGTTGCCCTGTCCGTTCTGTCTCTATTTGTTGAAAAGCGTGTCGCTCAGACTCTGCAGAGCCCTCTTCTTGTCGCTCTCGCGTATAAGGAAAGAGATGTTATAGTTGCTGCCACCATATGAAATCATACGCACCGGTATATCCTTCAATGCATCCGTGGCAATGGTCTCGAATCCAACGTTGCTCCAATCAAGGTCGCCGACTACACAGACGATGCACATATCTGAATCGACCGTCACAGTACCATATTTCTTCAGCTCATCTACAATCTCAGTCAGATGCGTATTGTTGTCAATACTCATCGACACACCCACTTCACTCGTAGCTACCATGTCTATAGCAGTCTGATAGCTTTCGAAAATCTCAAAAACCTTACGCAGGAAACCTGTAGCCAAAAGCATCCTGCTGCTCTTGATCTTTATTGCTGTAATATTGTCCTTTGCTGCAATAGCCTTGATTTTGCCTCTCAATGTAACATTGTCGATGATTGTCCCTGGCGCTTCCGGCTCCATGGTATTTAGCAACCTCACGGGAATCCCGGCATATTTAGCAGGTTGGACACATGTGGGGTGAAGTATTTTGGCACCAAAATAAGCAAGCTCGGCAGCTTCTTCGAAGTGCAACTGGCGAACAGCCTCCGTATGATCAACCACACGCGGGTCATTATTGTGCATACCGTCGATGTCTGTCCATATCTGAATTTCTTCAGCATCTATTGCCGCTCCGATGAGCGAAGCTGTATAGTCACTGCCTCCACGCTGTAGATTATCCACCTCACCATATGCATTGCGACAGATAAAGCCCTGCGTGATATACACCTGACTTTCAGGAGCAGTATCAAGGACACGCTTAAGTTTTTCTTTAATATACTGTGTATCTGGTTCGCCATTCTTGTCAGTACGCATGAAATCAAGAGCTGAAAGTAGCGTTGCCATGAATCCTTGCTCTTTAAGATAATTGACCACCATATTGGTACTCATTATTTCCCCCTGTGCGACAATGCTTTTTTCCTCAAAGCTCGTAAAGAGGTCTTTCGTGAACGACCGCAAATATTCGAACTCAGCATGCAGGAAGTCTGCTGTTTCCCTTTTCATTTCCTCTGTAGAGTAGAGCTCCTCCACATGCTGCATGTATTTCTGCTCAAGATTGTTTATTATCTCGTTTGCTCCTTCGGGATTCTTCTTATAGAGGTAATTTGAGATTTCCACAAGAGTATTGGTTGTTCCCGACATTGCCGACAGAACAACAAACACCTGTTCACCGGAGCCGGTGACAAGTTTGGAGACGTTTTTCATTCTTTCGGGCGAACCGACAGACGTGCCTCCGAATTTCATTACTTTCATATTATTTTGTTTTAGTTTCTTTGTTCCACGGAAGCAATCATTTCTCAACCAATGTACCATCTTCACACGAATACTTAATACCAGGATATTTGTCAATGAGAGATATGTTGTGTGTCGACATAATCACGGCGGTACCCTTCATACTGATACCCTTGAGCAAAGATATGATATTCTCTGCCGTTTCCACGTCAAGATTTCCCGTCGGCTCATCGGCGATTATCACCTGAGGCTTGTTGAGCAACGCCCTTGCAATGGCTATTCGCTGCTGTTCTCCGCCAGACAGCTGATGGGGCATCTTGTCTTTCACGCCATCCATGCCGACAGCCTTCAAGACTTCATCAATACGTTCGTCCGTCTTTTCCTTGTCTTTCCACCCTGTAGCTTTCAGTACAAAATGCAGATTTCCATATACGGTGCGGTCATGAAGCAACTGAAAATCCTGGAATATGATTCCCATGCCCTTACGCAATGCCGGAATTTGCTTGCGCTTAATCTTCATCAGGTCATTATCCAGCACTTCTGCTTTTTCCGCTGACTCTATATCCAATTCGCAGTACATGGTCTTGAGCAGACTACTTTTCCCAGAACCCACCTTTCCTGTGATATATATAAACTCGCCTTCTTCTGCGTGGAAACTTACATCTTTCAGCACACAATTGAATTCCTGGCATATATTAACGTTCTTGTAATCTATCAGCATGATAACAATTTATATAAATTATATTTTGCACACGCATACGCATGCTACAGAAAATTTTATGCAAAAATACTAATTTCCATCAACACGACATAATAAAAGCTTCTTTTTTTCTTTGTTATGTCTGATTCTCAGGCATTGATGCAATAGAATACTGTATTTAAGAAGAAAAGAAAAACACCTCTGCAATCTTGATCCCACTTTTAAGAGGGGCATATTTTGAATTCAGCCTGACCATTGTGGTCATTCTGAGTGAAACATAGGAATCTGCTTCACGTGTGAATACCTTTCGAGAAATTGCCATGAAAGAGGGATCACCTGCAAAAGTGGGTGGCTACGCATAAATTCTAGTGAGCCTAAAAAGGAAGAAATTTCTGTCAATAATACCTCTCAATTGTGCTCTGAATTGCTTGATTTTAGCGTTAAGCGATTCTGCGGCAGCATTTGTAGAGCGAGGGATAAAATAATTTAGAATTTCATCTTCCTTGTCGTACATGGCGGCAGCGATGTCATTGAAAGCCTTGTTGTCATACTCACTCACTTTTGAATACCATTTTTTCAGATTTTTCCGGCCTTCTTCCTTACTGCATCTTTGCGAGAAAATCATACGAAGAGAGTGAGACAGACTAAAAGCCTTCTCTATTTCAGGATATTCTCTGAACAAGATAGCAGCACGTTCTTTCTGTGTATCAGTCCATTTGTTGTGAGACATCATGAGCAAGTATTTACTACGTGCCAAGATTTCAGCACGCGTCTCTCCATTCTCCAGTTTCTCAGGATGATATGCGGCATTGACACGGATAGGATTACATTCCTTGTCCTTCGGTGTCTTTCCCTTGTCAGTAAAAGCCTTCAGCATAAGCCTATGTTCCTCTCTTTCATTGGCTATGCGAGTCATTTCCTCACGTCTTAGGGAAACTCGAACTTCCTGCACGGTCTCCAGGCAGAACCGCTGGTGATGGAACCTGTCGAGTGTAAGCATCCCATTGGAAAACAAGCAATTACTATGCTATGCATGCTTTCGGAGAAGTCCAGCGTAACCTCCTCTACCTTAGAGCGTAAGTCTTCTTAAATTCTTTTAAGGGCTTTGATGACAGCCTGCGCTTTGGTGCCCTTGATGATAGCGATGATGCACCCTTTCCTACCATGCGCATCCTTGTTGAACACAATGATATAGACCTCACCAGTAGAGAGACAAGTCTCGCCAATGCACAAATGTGGACCGATATTTTCTGGAAACACCAACCACTCTTCTGCATGTAGAGCCTCTGGCCAATCAGAGAAGCCACAGATGCTTAACTTGTAAGCTCGCTCAAAGGCATCACCGTCTATGAAATAGTCTTTTTCAAACGAACGGGCCGTTATAGGGTGCGTCTCCAAACGCATCTTTTAAAAAAGCCGCTAATTCCTTGGAACAGCGGGTTGACTCTTGAACAAAATCACATTCGGTCATTACATTGTGTTCTTCTGTATCTAACCAACGACGACGGCGTACATGCAGAAGAACCTCTTGGCCACGAATCGGAAAATCGTGGAAGGTACTTTCACGGGTAAAGCCATTGGGACGAAGGTCTGTCCTGTCATCTGGCGTTTTCTCGTTCTCATCCCAATAGATATGGATGGTTATTTGACCATTGGCAGAGGTGGTTCGTACATCTTTCTGATTAAACCAATCCAACATCCTTCGGATAAAATAAAGTTTGCAAGTAATAAATATCGTTCATTGTCTGTTATCTTTTTTAAGAAGAACGGAAGATAACTGAATTTAGTATATTACATCCACACGCTTTTGCAGGTGACCCATTTTTTATTACATTTTGCAATAAAACCGAAAGTTTTTTAATTAATTCTTTGCCTGTCACCTTTTTTTATTACTTTTGCATACAGATACATTTGAATGACAAATAATATGTTTGTCAAACAAAGTCATAACAAAAAAAAGATAATAACATCTATCAACTTTAGAAATACACGACAAGGAAATTATGGTAAAAATCACGAAAGAAGCCGCTTTGGCTTACCACGAAGGCATACGCCCTGGCAAAATCGAAGTAAAACCGACAAAAGCATATAGTACACAGACGGACCTCAGTTTGGCATACTCCCCAGGCGTGGCATTCCCATGCCTCGAAATCCAAAACGATCCAAATGACGCATACAAATATACGGACAAGGGAAATCTCGTAGCCGTGATAAGCAACGGAACTGCCGTGCTCGGACTTGGAGACATTGGCGCAATGAGCGGGAAGCCGGTTATGGAGGGAAAGGGTCTCCTGTTCAAGATATATGGCGGCATTGATGTCTTCGACATTGAAATTGCGGAAAAAGATCCTGAAAAATTCTGTGAGACAGTGGAGCGCATAGCCCCTACATTCGGAGGAATCAACCTTGAGGACATCAAGGCTCCACAATGTTTTTACATAGAAGACAGGTTAAAGAAGACCCTTGACATCCCCGTGATGCACGACGATCAGCACGGCACAGCCATAATCTCGGCAGCCGGACTCAAAAACGCCCTTGAAGTCAACGGAAAGGATATTTCAAAGGTAAAGATTGTTGTCAACGGAGCCGGAGCGGCAGCAATATCATGCACGAAAATGTATGTAGCACTCGGAGCAAAGAAAGAAAACATCGTAATGCTCGACTCAAAAGGGGTAATAACAAGCGACCGCGATAATCTGACGGAACAGAAAAAACTTTTTGCAACAGACCGCCGCGACGTGCATAATCTGGAAGAAGCAGTCAGAGGGGCCGATGTATTCGTAGGTCTTTCAAAAGGCAACGTCCTGACAAAAGACATGATACAGTCGATGGCTGAACAGCCTATCGTGTTCGCACTTGCAAATCCAGTTCCGGAAATATCATATGAAGACGCCATGGCAAGCCGCCCCGACGTGCTGATGAGCACCGGCAGAAGCGATTATCCGAACCAAATAAATAATGTAATAGGATTCCCATATATCTTCCGCGGAGCACTCGACGTTCACGCCTCGGCCATCAACGAGGAAATGAAACTCGCTGCCGTTCATGCTATTGCAGACCTGGCAAAACAGCCGGTACCTGATGTGGTGAATGATGTATATCATGTAAACAACCTCACATTCGGCCCACTCTATTTCATTCCGAAGCCCATTGACCCTCGACTTATTACCGAGGTGTCTGCAGCAGTGGCAAAAGCTGCCATTGAGAGTGGTGTGGCACGCACTACGATAACGGATTGGGCTGCATACAAAAACCGACTACGCGAGATGCTCGGACAGGAAAGCAAGCTCACGCAGAAACTATACGATACTGCCCGCAAGCATCCTCAACGCGTAGTCTTCGCCGAAGGACTTCATCCGTCAATGCTAAAAGCCGCCATACAGGCAAAGGCAGAAGGTATATGCAAGCCGATACTGCTTGGCGACGATGAGCGCATAAAGAAACTCGCAAAGAGTCTAGATCTAAACCTTGACGGAATTGAGATAGTCAACATGCGACACGACCGCGAAAGCGAACGTCGCGAGAATTACGCCCGCCTACTCACCGAAAAGCGCCAGCGTAAGGGTTACACCTTTGAGGAAGCAAGAGACAAGATGTATGAGCGCAACTATTTCGGAATGATGATGGTTGAAACTGGCGATGCCGACGCTTTCATCACAGGTCTATACACAAAATACAGCAACACCATAAAAGTTGCAAAAGAAGTTGTCGGCATCCAGCAAGGATTCTCACATTTTGCCACGATGCATATTCTGAATACACGCAAAGGAGTATTTTATATTGCTGACACACTTATCAACAGACATCCCGACAAGCAGACATTGCTCGATGTGGCAAAGCTAAGCGCAAACACGGTTCGCTTCTTCAATGAAGACCCGAAAATCGCCATGATAAGCTACTCAAACTTTGGAACTGACGATTGTGGGTCACCTCTCATTGTACATGAGACAGTAAACGAACTGCAGCAGGAATATCCAGACCTCGCAATAGACGGAGAAATGCAAATAAACTTTGCACTTGACCAAGAATTACGCGACAGCAAATATCCATTCTCACGTCTTAAAGGCAAGGACGTGAACACTCTTATATTCCCCAACCTGAGTAGTGCCAACAGTGCATATAAACTATTGAAATGTCTTGACAAAGATGCTGAGATTATTGGTCCGATTCAGATGGGCCTTAACAAGCCTATTCATTTCACCGACTTCGAAAGTTCTGTGCGCGACATCGTTAATGTAACGGCCGCCGCAGTATTAGATGCATACGTACAAAAAATCAAGGAGAATAAATAAAACAAACTGAAACAATAACCGACAAGGTCCGGCAACTAGATTATGTCCAAAATCAACTGCCGGACCTTGTAATTAAAGCATCACAACAAGATTGGAAAGTGATAAAACGTTCGCTATATATATAAAAACCGTCATCCTTCATTGAAGGATTTGCTGATTAAGAAAGTATTGTCATACACTACAACTGCGACACTATTCGATTCATAGCACAAATCAAAGCCATACAGCCAAAGGCCTAATAATGAAGATGACAATATTAACATTATTTTTACTCTAAATCTAACAAAAATGAATAGGATAATCGAGAAAAGACAGTTCTCAGAAAAAGTGTTTCTCTTTAAAATAGAGGCACCACTAATAGCAAAAAGCCGGAAAGCCGGGAACTTTGTCATCATCAGAGTAGACAAAAAAGGTGAGCGCATGCCTCTGACCATAGCCGACTCGGACACAAAAGACGGCTCCATAACACTGGTGGTGCAAAAGGTAGGACTATCTTCAACGAAACTTTGCCGTCTGAATGTCGGCGATTCAGTAGAAGATGTTGTAGGACCACTCGGTTCACCTACACATATAGAGAAATTCGGAACGGTAATCTGTGCTGGTGGCGGCGTCGGAACAGCACCGATGCTGCCTATTATACGCGCACTGAAAACTGCAGGGAACCGTGTTCTCTCGGTTATTGCCGGAAGGAACAAGGACCTCGTGATTCTTGAAGATGAAGTAAGAGAGAGCAGCGATAAGCTGATAATCATGACCGATGACGGTTCCAAGGGAGAAAAGGGAGTTATCACCATAGGAATGGAAAAACTGATCAACCAGGAGCATATTGACAAAGTTTTTGCCATTGGCCCTCCTATAATGATGAAGTTCTGCTGCAAACTAACAGAAAAATACAATATTCCGACTGACGTATCACTCAATACTATTATGGTAGACGGCACCGGTATGTGTGGAGCCTGCCGTCTTTCAATTGGTGGAAAAACAAAGTTCGTATGCATCGACGGACCGGAATTTGATGGAGCTCTTGTTGATTGGGATGAGATGCTGAAACGTATAGGAACATTCAAAGAGGCTGAGCAAAAGGAAATGCGATATTTTGAGGAGCATCTTTGTAATAACACAACAAACACACCATGCCATGCTACAAACGCAGACAATCGAAAAGATACTAAGAAGTGCGAGGATTCCGAAGAGACTTTGGAACAACTAATAGACAGAGATTCAAAATGGCGCACAGACATGCGCAAGACCATGAAGCCAAAGGAACGCATGCTGATTGAACGCGTAACGATGCCTGAACTCGCACCCGAATATCGAATTAGCCACCGCAAGGAAGAAGTTAACCAAGGCTTAACTTTGGAAATGGCCATGAAAGAAGCCAAGCGTTGCCTTGATTGCGCCAAGCCTGCTTGTATGGAAGGATGTCCTGTAAGTATCAATATCCCATCATTCATAAAGAACATAGAGCGTGGAAATATCATTGGTGCTGCTCGTGTATTGAAATCCACGTCCTCCCTTCCTGCCGTATGCGGAAGGGTTTGCCCTCAAGAAAAACAATGCGAGAGCCGTTGCCTACATCTGAAGACAGGCGGTGAAGCTGTGGCAATCGGTTATTTGGAGCGCTTCGCTGCAGATTACGAGAGAGAACATGGCGGAGCTAACGTTGAAAAGGTAAAATCAAACGGAATCAAAATTGCAGCAGTTGGCAGTGGACCATCAAGTTTGAGCTTTGCAGGCGAAATGGCAAAAAGAGGTTACGACGTACACGTTTTCGAAGCACTCCATGAGATTGGCGGAGTCTTGAAATATGGTATTCCGGAGTTCCGTCTGCCTAACAATATTGTAGATGCAGAAATAGGAAATCTGAAAAAGGCAGGAGTAAAGTTTACTACAGACTGCGTAATCGGCAAGACGATAGGAATTGAAGGACTTAAAGAAAAAGGCTTCAGAGGTTTCTTTGTGGGAAGCGGTGCCGGATTGCCAAACTTTATGAATATCCCTGGCGAGAATGCCCTAAACATAATGTCTTCAAACGAATATCTGACACGTGTAAACCTAATGAACGCAGCAGACAGTGACACAGATACGCCTATAAATTTCGGCAAGCGTGTTCTTGTAGTAGGCGGAGGCAACACTGCTATGGACTCATGTCGCACAGCACGCCGACTGGGAGCTGAAGTCACTATTGTATACCGTCGTTCAGAGGCAGAAATGCCTGCACGACTTGAAGAAGTACGCCATGCAAAGGAAGAGGGGATAAACTTCCTTACATTGCACAATCCAATAGAATACATTGCTGACGAGGACGGAAAGGTGAAACAAGCCATACTGCAAATCATGGAATTGGGTGAACCAGATCGGTCTGGACGTCGCCGCCCGATACCGGCAGAAGGCAAGACGTTGGCCATAGACACCGACCAAGTGATTGTTGCAGTAGGTGTATCCCCCAACCCACTCGTACCAAATTCAATCAAAGGACTTGAGCTTGGAAGTAAAAATACAATTGCAGTAAACGAGGAAATGTGTAGTTCCAGACCGGAGATATATGCCGGAGGAGACATCGTTCGCGGTGGTGCGACAGTGATTCTCGCTATGGGCGACGGCCGTCGTGCTGCAGAAAATATGGACAAAAGCATAAGAAAGAAGTCATCACAAACAATTCTTTCATAATCACTTCTCCACAATTTTAAGTCTAACAAGTTCTATCTTTGTAAGGGTATTCTTTATAATCTTAAATTCAAATTTCCCTATTTTGACAACTTCGTTCAACTTAGGGAAATTTTCATATTCGTGAAGAATCAGACCTCCTACAGTCATATAGTCCTCGCTCTCCGGAAGATCAAGACCAAACATTGAATTTACCTTATCTATCTCCAAACGGGCAGAAATAAGATATGTACCATCTGAGGATTTTACTGCAATATAGTTTGAATTATCATGCTCATCCTCAATATCACCAAAAATCTCCTCTACAATGTCTTCAAGAGCAATTATACCACTCGTACCACCGAACTCATCTACTACAACCCCGAGACTCTTCTTCTGCTGCATAAGCATTTGCATAAGCTTACGTGCAGACATGGTTTCCGGAACAAAAGGTATTGTACGAATATGGTTATGCCAATCATCAGGATTGCGGAATAACTCCAAAGAGTGAATATAACCTATTATATGATCAATGTCACCCTTATAGACAAGAATCTTGGATTTACCGCTTTCAATGAACATATTCCTCAATTCCGTGAGAGGACATTTCTCTTCCACGGCACAGATTTCCGTACGAGGAACCATACAATCACGAACTTTGGTATCACTAAAATCAAGAGCGTTCTGAAATATCCTCACCTCATCATCAATACGAGAATTATCCGGTGCATTGTCAATGCTGGTTTGAACAAGATAGTCAAGGTCTACCTTGGAAAATTCATCTCCTGGACTTACACTATCAATCTTCGCACCGACAATTCGCAAGAAGAACCTTGACATGAGCGTGGAAAAGCGTGAAACAGGCCACAAGATTATATAGAAGAAAAATGCAGGTATGACAAAAAGAGCGAACAACCTGTTAGGATTGTTTTTAAATAAAGTTTTAGGCAAAAATTCACCTGTAAACAACACAATGATTGTAGAGAGTATAGTGTCTGCCGTTACTGTAAATGCAGCATCCAAACCTCTGAATATGGTACTATCAAAAAAATTTGCTATAAAAATTCCGTATATTACAAGTACAACATTATTACCAACCAGCATTGTACTGACAAAGTCATTAGGATGATGGTAAAAGAAGCTTTGTAGCTTTCTAGTAAAGCCGGAAGATTCTTTATCCATCTTTGCAAGCATCCTATTACTTGACACAAATGCAATCTCCATACCTGAAAAAAATGCAGAAAGAACCAATGTTACGACAATCCCCATGACAAGGGATATATTTATATGTTCCATATCTTTTAATTATTGAGTACGGGCTGACGAATGCGGAGTAGCCGGCATTCGTATCTTTTGCTTTGTAGTGTCGGAAGCAGAAACTATAGTATCAGCATCACGGCTTATCATGTCGCCCTTGATAAAAGATCCCTTGGTATTACTTACCATATAACGCATCATACGCTCATCACTACGGAAATAAGCACCCTGAAGTTCACGATCCGGAGTAACAAGACGTGAGAACATATTGCTATACAATTCATGTTTATTCTGGTCCCAAAACAATTCTTCACTCGAGAAACGTAGTCCGTCAAGTGTTCTAACCTTCACCCTACCACGTAGCTCCCATAGCTTCATTACATCATAGAAATACGCCGTATCACTTTGGATATAAGCTTCGACATGAAATTTCTCATCAAACTGCTCAAGGAAAATACCACTGTCAAATATCCATCGTGATGGATTCCTTGTCTGATTTATTTCCCATCGCTCTGCTACTATTCTATACTTCATCACACCTGAATCCGAAATCATGGTGTTCACGCCATATGATGTCATCCTCGCAACTGAGTCACGAGGAGAAATCGCCGGTGCGATATGTTCCTTCTGTTCCTGACATGACATGAACAGAAGCTGGGATATTGCTATAAGCAGTATAAGACTTCTCATTATTCCACTTTCCACTTCATGAACCAACGCTCATTGAAGGTTAAACCAATGTTTATACGGAATGTATTCTCCGTGATGAAATTCTTTGCAGAACTCTTCACCCATTGTCCTGATATGTTAAGTACAGAACGATTATTAAAGCTATTCACAATAGGTATACCGAATCCAGCGCTGACACTCAGCTCCGATGGGCCATCCTGTCCGTTTATTTTATAATATGGGGTCGCATAAGAGACTCCTGCGCGGAAGCGAATGCGTTTCAAGAAGTTACGCGAATATTCATCTCCACAATATTCGCCACCAAAAGTGACTTTATGACGGTCCTTGTAGTAATTGTCACTCAAAGCATACTTTGGAGAACCATTATATTCAGCATAAACAGGATAACTTTCAGCACCCCACTTCTGCATAGAATAATCAACACCCATCTTCAGCCTATTGTTATGATTCCACATCAAACCAATTCCAAACTGCATAGGAACAGAAAGGGCATCCTTTATGCCATAAGGCATCGTATCTGGGGTTGAAGTAAGGCTGCTTGCAGAAATCACATCGCATGTTGCCTTGGAACCAAGATTGTGACCAGGAGAAAAAGTAGCACCTATGGTCATCTCATTTTTCTTGTCAAAAGAGAACTGATACTGGGCACCAAAATTAAGTTTATAGCTTGTAACATTTGTTCCATACACTTTGGCCACTGTTTTAGCGTAAGAATCACTATAAGTCGTACTTACATAGCGATTAATATCACCCCAAAGATAACCGATATTGGCACCAATGGATAAGCCTTTCAGTATTTGCCAACCGGCACCGAGATAAACTTCATGCAAGCCACCACTTCCTGAATATGTTGTAGCATATGGATTGGAATGGTCACCACTAATATAACCCATACTGTTATAATTATAACCCACATTGGTGAAAGGTAAGATACCAAAACTCAATCCTACATTCTTTGCAGCACGAAATGAAGCAACGGCATACTCAAAATCAGCATTTTTCGCATTTTGCTTTTTATTCCCTTCCTTAAAGTTTGTAATTTGACCAGAAAATCCAACATCAAAAATAAATGTTATGGAATCTACAGAGGAATATGACGCAGGATTGATAAAGTTTACTTGATTATGCTCTCTGAATCCTAATCCCAGCCCATTCATTCCACGATTAAATCCTGCAGTCTGATCACTTTGCGTTCCAAGTCCATACTGGCTGTATGGAGAATTAGTTCCACTTTGAGCCATAGCACATATACTAAGCGCTACAGCGGAATAAGCGAGAAATACTCTTTTATTTATTTTCATTGTTATATTCTAATATTCTATTAAGCCCCTTGGGGACGATAAAATCATCTGCAAAGATGGAGATTTTTTCCGAAAAATGCAAATTTAGATGCACACCTCCAGTTAAATATACAAAAAGTTGAGGATATTTAGCTAAAAAATAGTGTATATACCCCTCTATTTCATATTTTATTCCATTCATTACACCGCTTCTGATAGCTGTTTCTGTGTCATAACCGAAGTCCTGCATTGTCCCAATACGCTCCACAAGAGGTAAACGATCAGTATAATTGTTCAGTGCCTTCAAACGCATCGTGGGGCCTGGCGATATATTCCCCCCTAGATATTCACCTGTGGCGGAAACAAAATCAAAAGTGACACATGTACCAATATCAACAATCAAAACATCTTTACCAGGCTGCATACAACTGGCCCCAACGGCAGCAGCAAGACGATCAGAACCAAGCGTATGTGGAGTTGAATATTTATTGATAATGGGAATCGGTGTTATACCACTTTTAAACTCTATCATTTCAAAAGGCAACGAAACAAGCACAGCAAGATACCGAGAGCTGATATCGGAAACTGTCGAATATATGCCACGCACAAAATTATAACGTCCGCAAAAACCTTGTAATGCACGAACGTCATCTTTGTCAGAACGGAGCTCTTCAATGACCTTTCCATCATTGAAACACACCATTTTAACACATGTATTGCCAATGTCTATTATTAAATTCACGTTTTGTCTTTTGACTTGTACTAAATTTTGAGGTGCAAAATTATTGAAAAAAAACGAAACAACATCACTATAAGTAAAAAATATAAGTTATTTTTGCAACGTGAAAATGATAAATAGAATAAAAATAAATGATAAACAGAATAAAAATATTAGCCGTTATATTGCTTTCTACACTGAGCATCAACAAGATACATTGTATGGAGACAAATTCAAACATCAAAAACAGATTTGACTCTATACATATCAGTCTACTTACTTGTTCGCCACATGACGAGGTTTATAGTTTATACGGGCACACCGCTATAAGATACCAAGACATAGCAGAAGGTGTCGATTTAGCAATAAATTATGGTGTATTCTCATTTAACGAACCATATTTCATACCACGTTTCATACTTGGCATGACAGATTACGAGATGGGAATATGTGCCTTTTCTAATTTTTGTGAGGAATATATCTATTATGGAGCCAATGTTACACAACAAGAACTTAACCTTACTCCCATTGAGAAAGAGGCCATATTCATTGCCTTGCAAAAAAACGCACTACCGGAAAACATAAAATACAGATACAATTATCTATATAATAATTGTACGATAAAAGCTCGCGATATACTCATTGGCAACATTAAAGATGAAGTAATATTTGAAAACAGAATTGACAACAGCATATCGTTTCGCGATATAATACATTCCTGTTTAAAAGACCATGTTTGGGCTCGCTTTGGAGACGACCTGCTATTGGGTATAAAGGCTGATCAAAAGACAGATCGTTCAGACCAGCAGTTCCTTCCGGCCAACCTTATGACGGATTTCAGCCACGCAAAGATAAAAAGGAACGGAAAGATTGTTCCACTTGTTAAAAGTACCTATACCGTAGTAAAAAGCAGTAACACAGAAAAAGACAGACAAACAGGTTGGTCTCCCACCCCAACTTGTTGTTCCATCGCAATACTACTTTGCATACTTATCATTGTTGGAATTGAACAAAAAAAGAGAATATATCTTTGGGGATTTGACTTGTTTTTAGCATTACTTGTCGGATTTCCTGGAATTATACTTACATTAATGATATTCTCACAACACCCCACGGTAAACCTTAACCTCCAGATTCTTATGCTTAATCCAATGGCTCTACTTATCATCTTCCATTTAATAAGACATAGAAAAGAATGCAACGAGTTGCAGAAAATGTGGGAAATAACAGCTTTATTTTTAATTGCAACACTTTTATGTTCAATTATTCAATCATTTGCAGAAGGAATGGTTGTTTTGGCATCATCTTTGCTATTAAGGGTATTGTATAATATCCGCATATGCGGAAAACTAACGAAAAAGAATGAGAAATAAATACATAACAGCCACAATCCTCGCTCTAATGTCGGGAGGGACAAATATTTTTGCAGAGGATGGAACGCCCGCACCACGCTTAGTCGTCAATATAACAATTGACCAATTAAGAACAGATTTTCTTGAAACTTTTGAACCTTTTTATGGTACTGATGGATTCAAGAAAATTTTGCGTGGAGGCCGGTTGTACAAAAACATACAATACCCATTTTCACCAATTGACAGAGCATCTGCAATCGCAGCAATAAACACTTCAACAACCCCTAATCTAAACGGCATTACAGCAGAGCAATGGTTTGACAGATCATGTTCCATGTCCGTTTCCTGTGTAAATGATGTATCATATGGAGGCTTGCTTACTATGGAATCGGCATCCGCACAAAATGTAATGACATCTACATTAAGTGACGAGTTGAAAGTCGCGACAAAAGGACATGCCTTCATATATAGCATTGCGGAAAGAAAGGAAACGGCTGTTATTCCAGCTGGACATTGTGGCGACGGAGCGTTTTGGGTTAACAAACAGGAAAATTGTTGGTGTACATCCACTTATTATTCAAAGAAAGCTCCTAAATGGCTGGAAACATATAATTTATCAAACACTCCGTACAAGAAAAGCAGTTGCGTGAATGAACAAATCACAGACTTTGCCCTGAATTGTATTTCACTTAATTCCCTCGGCAAAGACGACAACACAGATATATTATTCATTACATATAATGCTGCACCCTCAATTGACAAAGACGGAAATGAGAACTGCAAAGACACTTACATACAGATAGACAGAGATTTAGGCAGATTAATCAACAACATTCAGTCATCCATCGGACTTGACAAAGTCTTATTTGTCATAAATGGAACAGGCTATTACAACAGCCTGATATCGGCGAACAAGAAATACAGATTACCAGGAGGTACGGTTTATATAAATCGTACAGCAAACCTCCTAAACATGTATCTCGGAGCAATTTATGGCAGCGATAAATATGTGGAAGGTTATTTGAATAACAACATATACCTGAACACAAAACTCATAGATCGCAAAAGACTTAATATCAATGAGATAACCGATCTGTCAAAAACATTTGTCAGGCAATGTCAAGGTATTGCAAATGCCTATTCCATAGAAAGCATTATATCCAGACCTTCATCTGAAACGGAGGATATAAGACGGGGTTGTTATCTGTCAAGATGCGGAGATATAATCATCGAGGCAGCACCAGGATGGGATATTGTGAACGAAGACACCCAGCAACAGTATAGTCAATATCGAGGATACCTTCTTACACCTGCAATTTTTTATGGATACAACATAAGGGGGGAAAAAATAGACAATCCTGTTTCGGTTGAAGCCATATCGCCAACAATTGCAAAAATCATCCGAATAAGAGCTCCAAATGCATGCAAATCAGCACCTTTGTTTTGATTAAAAGCCTTTTTATAACGCTTTTTAAAATAAAAGAATGTGTAATCAGACAATTTAAGGTGCCATTATGCCTTATTCACGAATAAATTAATTAAATTTGCACACAATATCGAAAAAAAAATAAAAACAATACATAAAATGGGATTTAACAATTTACTGAAATCGCTATTCGGTGACAAATCGACTCGCGACATGAAGCAGATAAGACCAATCGTTGAGAAGGTAAAGGCTGCATATCCTGAAATAAAGACTCTTACTAATGATCAGTTGAGAGCCCGTACAAAAGGGCTTCAACAACAGCTGCAGGATGCTGTAAAAGGACAAAAGGAGAAAATTGCAGAACTTAAAGTTCAAATTGAAGGAACTCCAATCGATGAACGTGAAGGTATCTTCAGCCAAATAGATAAATTGGAAAAGGACATACTTGACACATACGAGGTCGTTCTTAACGAAATTCTGCCAGTTGCTTTCAGTATAATGAAAGATACCGCACGTCGTTTTGCTGAAAACGACGAAATTGTAGTGACCGCAAACGATTTTGACAGGGAATTAGCCACCACCAAAGATTTTGTCCGTATCGAGGACGACAAAGCAATTTACAGTAATCATTGGATTGCTGGTGGCAATGAGATGAAATGGGACATGGTTCACTATGACGTACAGATTTTTGGTGGAGCTGTTCTACATCAGGGTAAAATTGCAGAGATGGCTACAGGTGAGGGTAAAACACTTGTCGCAACACTTCCAGTATTTTTAAATGCCCTTACAGGCAATGGAGTGCATGTTGTAACTGTAAATGATTATCTTGCAAAGCGTGACTCGGAATGGATGGGACCACTGTACATGTTCAACGGATTATCTGTTGACTGTATTGATAAGCATCGACCGAATTCACCAGAAAGGCGTAAAGCATATCAGGCTGATATTACATTCGGAACCAACAATGAATTTGGCTTCGACTATTTGCGTGACAATATGGCCATTTCACCTGATGATCTCGTTCAGCGCTCCCATAACTATGCTATTGTGGACGAGGTTGACTCTGTACTTATCGATGATGCACGTACACCACTTATTATATCTGGCCCGGTACCAAATGGTGATGACCAGATGTTTGAGCAATATCAGCCATTGGTGGAAAAGCTCGTTGGCGTACAGAGAAAACTTGCTACTCAATTCCTTGCGGATGCCAAACAAAGAATTTCCGAAGGCAAGAAAAATAATGATCAGAAACTTATAGACGAGGGATTCTTAAGTCTTTATCGTTCACACAAAGCTTTGCCTAAAAACAAGCCTCTCATCAAATATTTATCAGAAGACGGAATAAAGTCTGGAATGCTCAAAACAGAAGAAATATACATGGAGAACAACAACAGGCGTATGCCAGAAGCTGTTGAGCCATTGTATTTCGTTGTTGACGAGAAGCTAAACTCCGTAGATTTAACCGACAAGGGTACAGATTGGCTTGCAAAAGAGGTAAATGATAAAGAACTCTTTGTTCTGCCAGATATTACATCCCAGTTATCAGCTCTTGAAAACGAGAAGAATCTTGATGACCAGCAACGTTTGGATAAAAAAGACGAACTGTTGAATCACTACTCCGTTCAAAGTGAACGTGTACATACACTACAACAGCTACTGAAAGCCTATACGATGTTTAACAAGGATGATGAGTATGTTGTCATGGATGGTGAGGTTAAAATCGTGGATGAGCAAACAGGCCGCATCATGGAGGGACGGCAGTGGAGTGATGGTTTGCATCAAGCCGTAGAAGCAAAAGAGCATGTAAAAGTAAAAGATGCCACACAGACTTTTGCAACCATTACGCTGCAGAACTATTTCCGTATGTATCACAAACTGTCTGGTATGACAGGTACTGCAAGCACAGAGGCTGGTGAGTTCTGGGACATCTACAAACTTGATGTTGTTGAAATCCCTACGAACAAGCCTGTATTACGTAAAGACCTTGACGACCGCCTTTATAAGACAGCACGCGAAAAATACAATGCCGTCATCGAAGAAATTCAAGAGATGATAAATCAAGGACGTCCTGTACTTGTAGGTACGACTTCTGTGGAAATCTCCGAATTGCTTTCCAAGATGCTTAATATGCGTCATATTCCACACAACGTGTTGAATGCCAAGCTGCATCAACATGAGGCCGACATTGTGGCAAAAGCCGGATTGAGTAAAACCGTAACTATTGCAACCAATATGGCAGGTCGTGGAACGGATATCAAACTCTCGCCAGAAGTAAAAGCTGCAGGAGGTCTTGCCATTATTGGTACAGAACGCCACGAAAGCCGCCGTGTTGACCGCCAGTTGCGTGGACGTGCCGGACGCCAAGGAGACCCGGGAAGTTCTGTTTTCTATGTAAGTCTCGAAGATAAACTGATGCGTTTGTTTGCCAGCGAACGCATTGCAAGAGTCATGGACCGCCTTGGTATTGATGATGGTGAGCGCATCGAGAGTCCGCTAATGTCTAAGAGTATTGAAAGAGCCCAGAAGAAGGTTGAAGAGAACAACTTTGGTATTCGTAAACGCCTGTTGGAATATGATGACGTAATGAACAAGCAACGTACTGTTGTCTATGAGAAGCGCCGTCATGCCCTAATGGGAGAACGCATAGGTATGGACATTACCAATATTATTTGGGACCGTGTCGTTAATATCATAGAAAGGAATGACTATGAGGGCTGTAAGGATGAATTCCTTAAAATACTTGCAATGGAATGTCCTTTCTCTGAGGCAGAACTGCAGAACGAAAACAGGGAAAATCTTGAGGAAAAGGCTTTCCAAGTTGCAATTGCTGATTTTAAACGCAAATCAGACCGCATACAGTCTGTAGCTTTCCCTGTCATCAAACAGGTATATGAAGAACAGGGTGCCATATATGAAAGAATCATGGTACCATTGACTGATGGTAAAAGAATGTTCCAGATTCCTTGCAATCTGAAGGAAGCATACGAAACTGAAGGCAAGAGTGTTGTGAAACAATTTGAAAAGACAATTCTCCTTCATATAATTGATGAGTGTTGGAAAGAAAATTTGCGTGCACTTGACGAACTGAAACATAGCGTTCAGAATGCTTCTTACGAGCAAAAGGATCCATTGGTGATTTTCAAGCTCGAAAGTGTCAAACTTTTCGATGACATGGTTGATCAAATGAACAACCGCATCGTAAGCATTCTGATGCGCGCACAGATTCCTGTTATGCAGCAGGAGGAAGTAAAAGAAGCTACACCTGAAGAGCACACTCAGCGATATAACGAGGAAAAAGTAGACCTCAACGATGAAGCACAGCAGGCTGCAGCGCAACACGATACACGTGAGACTGCACAGACAAGGGAACCTGTCGTAAAAGACAAGCTTCCAGGAAGAAACGATCCTTGTCCATGTGGTAGTGGAAAGAAATTCAAGAATTGCCACGGCAGAGGTCTTGTGTAATTTTCTCACGACACTATGATTTTATATTATAAAGACCAACAATCGAGATGTGCCAAGCAGAGTTCTTTCTCTGAAAGCACATCTCGGTTTTTCATTACAGGAAAAATGAACATTAAATACAAAAATCTAGTCAAAACATTCAACGGAAACGTAGCAGTTGATATTGACGAGTTAAACATTGGCGAAAAGACCATACTTGGACTTGTTGGAAATAACGGAGCAGGCAAGACTACACTCTTCAGATTATCGCTTGACCTTTTAAAAGCAGACTACGGAAAAGTAGAGATGAGTTTTACCAAACAGGACAACACGTTTTTTTCAACAGACGTCAAAGTGGATGAGGAATGGAAAAACCAAACTGGAGCATTTATAGATGAGAGCTTCTTGATTGATTTCCTTTCGCCAGAAGAATACTTTGAATTTATTGCAAGAGTCAACAATATAGACAAAAAGACACTTGATATAAGATTAAAAGAATATGCAGTCTTCATGAATGACGAAATTGTAGGAAAGAAGAAACTGATCAGAAGCATGTCTGCAGGCAACAAGCAGAAAATCGGCATAATAGCAGCAATGATCAACAGGCCACAATTGCTTATCCTTGATGAGCCATTCAACTTCCTTGATCCTTCAAGCCAGAATATGCTAAAGAAAATGATTATAAACTACAATAAAGAAACTGGCGCAACAATACTTATAAGCAGCCATAACCTTACCCATACCATTGACATAAGCAATCGCATAGTAGTGATGGAGCACGGCAAAATAGTAAAAGACCTTGATAATACAGACATCAAAGCAAAGATAGAACTTGAGGAGTATTTCAACATGTGATACCTAAAATTGATGACAGGTACAAAATAAGAGAAATAATCCATCATTACAATTAGGTAAATCAACTATAAAATTGCTTGATTCAAGAAAAACTTATTATCTTTGTAGATATTCATAATTATATTGAATATAAATATAATAAACTGGCAGGATTAGAATACCCAAATTAAAGATTATGAAATTATCAGAACTCAAGACAGGAGAAAAAGGTGTCATCATAAAAGTATTGGGACATGGCGGATTCCGTAAACGTATTATTGAAATGGGATTCATCAAAGGGCAAGTCGTTGAAGTTTTGCTCAATGCTCCATTACGTGATCCCGTAAAATATAAGATCATGGGGTATGAAGTTTCCTTGAGACACAACGAAGCAACGATGATAGAAATCATCTCCGTAGAAGAAGCAAGGAAACAAGAAGAGGAAGAAAAGAAAAGAAATCACGACGAATGTATTGATAATTCATTAGTCAATGACGATATCGATGATGAATGCTTGGAATTTACAGCTACAAGACTTCATAATGCAGCCATGAAGAAAAGACGCATCATCAATGTTGCCCTCGTCGGCAATCCAAATTGTGGAAAAACATCTCTTTTTAATTATATTTCAGGGGCACATGAACGTGTTGGCAACTATTCCGGTGTAACAGTTGACGCAAAAGAGGGACATGCCACTTTTGAAGGTTATCAATTCAACATAACGGATTTACCAGGCACATATTCATTGTCCGCCTACAGCCCGGAGGAACTGTATGTAAGGAAAGAGATAATTGAGAAAACGCCTGATATCATCATCAACGTTATAGATTCAAGCAATTTGGAGCGGAATCTTTACCTCACCACACAACTGGTGGATATGAACCAGAGAATCATCTGCGCACTGAATATGTTTGATGAATTCGAAGAACGCGGTGACCTGCTTGACTTGAAGACTCTTGGCAGGCTTTTCGGAGTTCCAATGATACCGACTGTATTCCGTTCTGGAAAAGGTGTAAATGAACTTTTCCACACAATCATCAAGATGTATGAAGATGAAGACGATACATACAGACACATCCATATCAACCACGGAAAGGATATAGAGGAAGGTATTGACCGCGTAAAAGCCTTATTGCAGGTTGACGAACAGATACGATACAAATATTCTACAAGGTACCTTGCAATTAAACTTCTTGAGATGGACAACGAAGCAGAAGCCTTTGTCAGAACACTACCAAACGGAGAAGAAATAATCAAACTTCGCGATAAGGAAGCCATAAGGATAAAAGAAGAAGTAAAGGAAGATAGCGAAACTGGCATCATGAACGCAAAATATGGCTTCATTAATGGAGCTTTGAAAGAAGCCGGGTTTGAGACGGGCGATAAGCAAGACGCTTATCAGACGACACACGTAATCGACAAACTGTTGACGAACAAATATTTGGGTTTTCCACTCTTCTTCTTCTTACTGTACGTAATGTTCCAGGTAACTTTCTCCATCGGACAATATCCTATGGATTGGATTGATGTCGGCGTAGGTGCATTAGGTGAATGGATTAGTCAAACTATGCCTGAGGGTCCGCTGAAGGCAATGCTTGTAGACGGAGTAATCGGCGGCGTGGGCGCTGTAATTGTTTTTTTGCCACAGATTCTGATTCTGTATGCTTTCATCTCATTCATGGAAGACAGTGGATATATGGCACGTGCAGCTTTCATTATGGATAAGCTTATGCATAAGATGGGACTCCACGGAAAATCATTTATACCATTAATCATGGGATTCGGATGCAACGTTCCCGCAGTAATGGCTACAAGAACTATAGAAAGCCATAGAAGCCGGCTCATAACAATGCTAATTCTGCCGTTTATGAGCTGCTCTGCCCGTTTGCCGATTTATATCATGATTACAAGCACGTTCTTTACTCTACAATACCGAAGTGCGATAATGATCCTACTATATATAATCGGCATATCCATTGCTATCGTGATGAGCCGGATATTCAGCAAATGGTTGATAAAAAGCGAAGATGTCCCATTTGTAATGGAGCTACCCCCCTATCGTTTCCCTACTTCAAAAGCCATCATCAGGCATACATGGGAAAAAGGAAAGCAATATCTCAAGAAGATGGGAGGCATAATACTTGTTGCAAGTATCATTGTCTGGGCATTGGGATATTTCCCGCATAATGACAAGCTCAATAGACAGGAACAACAAGAGCAAAGCTACATAGGAACAATTGGCAAAGCTGTAGAACCGGTGTTCCGCGCACAAGGCTTTGATTGGAAACTGTCTGTAGGACTTATTTCCGGCGTCGGAGCAAAAGAGATTGTCGCTTCTACAATGGGAGTATTATATTCGGGCGACGAATCTATTGCAGATGACAACAACTCTGACACAGCGAAATACCAGTACTTATACAAAAAAATGTCGGCAGACGGTGTGACACCGCTCATTGCTTTTTGCTACTTGCTTTTCGTATTGCTCTATTTCCCCTGCCTGGCAACCATTGCAGCAATAAAGAACGAGTCAGGAAGTTGGAAATGGGCTTTGTTCACAGCATTCTATACGACTGCCGTTGCATGGATTGTATCGGCTGCAGTTTATCAGATTGGAATATTGTTTTAAATAAACATAAAAAACAAAGGCGTGTGTTACAATTCCATGTGACACACGTCTTTATATAATGAGCATCACACATTACCAAAGGAAACATTCAAGCAACATAACTTTTACATTAAATCTAAAATTATGACAAACAGATTCTTTTTGCATGAAATGGCACACTTCGACCCTGGGCGGAACTCTATATCATTACATCGGACTACAAAAGGACACATTGCCTCCTGCTGCCCGTTTTTTAGTTTAGCATAATTATCATCATATAAAATATAATTACTATATGGCTACAGTAGACGACAAGAAAGTAATCTTTTCAATGGTGGGAGTCTCAAAGATCATCCCACAAAACAACAAGCAAATTCTAAAGAATATTTACCTATCGTTCTTCTATGGTGCAAAGATCGGTATCATCGGATTGAACGGTGCTGGAAAATCTACTCTGATGAAAATCATTGCAGGACTCGAACAGCCCACAATGGGCGAAGTGGTTTGGAGTCCAGGTTATAGCGTAGGATATTTACCTCAGGATCCACCGCTTGACGAAAACAAGACAGTGAAGGAAAACGTCATGGAAGGCGTCAAGAAAGCTTATGACGCCTTGAAAGAGTATGAGGAAATAAACCTGCTGTTCGGCTTGGAAGAGTATTACAGCGAACCTGACAAAATGGACAAACTGATGCAAAGGCAAGCAGAGGTCCAAGATGTTATTGATGCGACAGATGCTTGGAATATGGACTCCAAACTGGATCGGGCAATGGCCGCACTCCGCTGTCCGCCTGGCGACTGGGCTGTGACAAATCTCTCCGGAGGCGAACGCAGACGCGTAGCTCTTTGCCGCCTGTTGCTACAAAAGCCAGACGTCTTGCTTCTCGATGAGCCTACCAACCACCTCGATGCGGAGAGTATAGATTGGCTGGAACAGCATCTGCAGCAGTATGAAGGAACAGTTATCGCTGTTACTCACGACCGCTATTTCCTTGATGATGTCAGCGAATGGATCCTTGAACTTGACCGCGGAGAAGGCATTCCATGGCACGGCAACTACTCATCATGGCTTGACCAGAAGACCAAACGCATGATGCAAGAAGAGAAACAGGCGTCAAAACGCAGAAAAGCACTAGAACGCGAATTGGAATGGGCTCATATGGCTCCAAAAGCCAGGCAGGCAAAGGGTAAAGCCCGTCTCAACGCCTATGAGCAGATGCTCAATCAGGAGCAGAAAGACAGGGAAGAAAAACTGGAAATATTCATCCCCAATGGTCCTCGACTCGGAAACAAAGTCATTGAAGCCCAACATGTCAAAAAGGCATTCGGAGACAAAGTGCTATTCAACGATCTGAACTTTATGCTACCACCTAACGGCATCGTTGGCATAATCGGTCCCAACGGAGCAGGAAAGACAACCCTATTCCGACTTATCATGGGGCTTGAAAATGTTGATGCCGGAACTTTTGAAATTGGTGAAACTGTAAAACTGGCTTATGTTGACCAGCAACATAAGGACATAGACCCCAAGAAATCGGTATATGACACCATCAGCCAAGGCAATGAAACGATACGCATGGGCGGAAGAGACATCAATGCACGTGCCTATATCTCGCGTTTCAACTTTGCAGGAACCGACCAAAGTAAACTCTGTGGTACGTTGTCGGGAGGCGAACGAAATCGCCTGCAGCTTGCCATGGCCCTGAAACAGGAAGGAAATGTACTGCTTCTTGACGAGCCGACCAACGACATTGATGTCAACACACTTCGAGCTCTTGAAGAAGGTTTGGAGAATTTTGCAGGCTGTGCCGTTGTAATAAGCCACGACCGTTGGTTTCTTGACCGCATATGTACCCATATTCTTGCATTTGAAGGCAACGGAGAAGTTTTCTTCTTTGAAGGCAGCTACTCCGAATATGAAATAAACAAGGCAAGAAGACTTGGCAACGAAGAAATAAAGAAAGGCAGATACAGAAAACTTATGGAAGACTAGGCTATTGCCTCCACAAATACTACAATCCGAGCAGCATATTCAAAATAATAAGCTGCTCGGATTTTTCCAGACTTCGTCACCTTTTTGAAATAAACTTGTAAAAATCTGATAATCAATACTTGGACTTTTACCTTGGATGACACAAAAAAACTGATAAAATAGCAGTTCTGTACTTCTAAACGAGAGACTGTTCGAATTTCGCATTCTCGTTGAGATACATTGGATGATTTGTTTTTCTTGGGTGACAAATATGGCTCATCCGACATTTCGAGTGATGCGGCAATCGTGCAGTGCATATAGCCTTAGTTTGAAATACCTTTCATCTCTAAAGCCATATGCATTGTGTTTCATTACTTTTATCTTGTTGTTTATCCCTTCTACCTTGCCTGTTGAGATATGACAATCATACCATCATAGTATTCCTCTTCTGCAAGCCAAAACAGTCATAGCCATCTTTTGTAACTGGGGTATTTTACTTTCCCTTGCCTGATTCACCCAATCCGTCAAGACCTTTTCCGCATCCTCCTTACATCCCTGTGCCCGGATTCCCCTCAGCTGTTCTTTCAGATAATAAGCCTTTGACAGAGACTCGTTCTTTGCCAGGGCATTTTCCAGCCTCGTCTTGTTTTTTGTGTCATAGATGTCAGCGCCATTCCCAAGTAACAGATATCTGGTTCCCTTGAGCACCTTGCGTTTGTTGATGTCCTTTTCCATATTATACTGCATTCGCCGTATATCGTCAAGTTTGTCATTCATCAGCTTTACAACATCAAAATGATCAAACAAGTGTATGGCATTCGGGCAGTTGTCAAGAACAGAGCTAATGAAAGCTACGAACAAATCTGTTGCTACATATTTGATTGATATATTCTTGCACCTTACCTTCTTCCAAAAATCCCCCAATGCTTCAATCCCCTTGCCTTCACCGACATAGAGGATGCGGCCGCTGAGCAGGTCTACTACAATAGTCTTGTATATATGACCTTTCTTGACTGCGAACTCGTCTATGCCGATACATTCCACCACATCAAGAGATGAGGGGGAATAGTGACTTTCAGGATACCGTGAATGTATATCTTTTACCATGCCCCAACTTATATCCAGCCTTGCCGCAGCGTCTTTCAAGGTCATGGATCGCAATAAGTCCACCACATGTTTTGCGAAACAGTGGGTGTAGGAACAACTGCCTGTCGCAAATGGGATGTTCTCCTGCTGGTCGTAATCGCAGCCATCGCATTTGCACTTGTAGCGTTGCACTTTCATACGTATGATGATTTTCTTGCCTCCTATAGGCAAGCCAAGGAAATCCCTTGTACGGTATCCGTTCTTGACCAAATTGCACTTTCCGCACTTGGGACAAGTCTTTTGAGGCTTTTTGCTTTGCACATGAAGAATAATTGTATTACCTTTATATTCCTCTCTTGTACATTCAAAGCTATACAGGCCCCATGCATGATATAGAAAACTGCTGTTCATTTTTATATATTTGTTTGTGGTTATTCAAATATACAAAAACTTCGGCAGTTTTCTTTTATTTTATATTAACTTTATCACTCGAAATGTCGGATGAGCCTTTATTTTTTAGGAAAGTGGACACATCAAAATTTGAGAAATATTCATCCATCCATTCTAACTACACCACAGATGTCTGTCTTTAATATTATAGGGCGCTGTATCCATTCTGTAAAAGGCAGTTCACGGGTAAGGGGATAATAGTCCTCAACCTTATCCCCACATAATTTCACTACATACAAACCTAAAAGCTTTCCATCAAGATATACCCGATTCGAAGCAATCTTACATCGACCTGTCATCATTAGACCACATTAAAAAATGATGAATATTAAGGCATATTCATTTTATTCTCACTCATGCCGATTCTGCTCGTATCTACAGTATTTGTTCTCTCCCCGCTCTTCATCAACTTCTTGTCATCCAAAGTTCCTACAGCCAGACTGTTTGCATGACACCTTATAAGTTTGATATTCGATACAAACATCAGCTTAAGAGTGGTCTGAGATGAATTCTGAGAATTCTGCAAACTAATAAAGCCACGAATGTCTTTTATACCAATTCTTTCATCATCTCCGATGGAAATGTCATAATGACTTGATCCGGAAATATGGATTGACCTGATGGCAATGCTGTCATTCAAAAGACGGACTGCAAGCACAGCAACGCCATCCCTATACCCATCTTGGAAAATAAACTGCGTATCAAATGAAAAGACAAGCTTATCACCTTTATGATAAGCAGTATCTGCAACTATATGGAAGGATTCGACATTATCCGGCACAATTGTAGCAAGCACAATAGAAGAAGCCCCTTGCCAAACATTCGTGGTATCGCCAACCAATGTATTATCACCGAATTTACTTATATCACCGACAGATGCACCTAACGAAGCAGCCTCATCCCCCAAACGCTTCGACAAATTCTCATAAATCGCAAGCAAGCGGTCAGAATGCCGGGTGTAATATACCAAGGAAGAATCAAATTCTGCCTCCGTAATTCCATATTTCTTGAATACGGAAGCTGCAAATATACGCTTTTCGAAATCATTTGTGTCATTCTCTGATACCATCCCCATCGCTACATGATAGTCAAAAAGAATATCCTCCATCTCTCCTGGCTGTAAATAGCGGCCCGGCACCTGTGGCTTACATGAAAGAAGAATTACTATCATGAATAAAGACACACAAAACAAAGCATGAAACCTTTTCATAATAACCATAGACTATTTCTTCTCAAATGATAACTGTGAGAGTTCTTTACGACAGAATAGTATCAGCAAGACAAAACCTACACTAATACAAGCATCTGCGAAATTGAATATCGGGCTGAAGAAGACAAACTCCTCACCGCCAAACACCGGCATCCACTGGGGCCATGTGGTGACAATCAACGGGAAATAGAACATATCCACAACTCTACCCGTGAGAAAAGTGGAATATCCATCACCAAATGGTACAAGATATGATACATAATAAGGGGATGAGCCGCTGAAAATCAAGCCATAAAACATGCAATCAATCAGATTTCCGACAGCACCAGCAAATACCAAGCTCAACACAAAGACATATAATGTGCGGGCATTCTGCTTTATCTGCCTGAATATATACCACCCGAGCAGACTTATCAATATAAAACGGAAGAGACTGAGAACCGGTTTATTGATAAACGTCATACCATACGCCATACCATTGTTCTCAATGAATTTTATATAAAACCAGTCTGTAATATGTATCTGCCCCCCTAACGGCATTGCCGTCTTGACCTCGAACTTAATTATCTGGTCAATGACAATTGCTACAATAATCGTCAAACAGGCTATCAGCCTCTTCTTGCTCTTCAATTTTTCTAAAACCATTAAATTATTTCTTTCTTGCATTCTTCGAAGCAACGCTTAATGTTGCATGAGGAACTATACGCAGACGTTCTTTCGGAATAAGCTCACCGGTAATGCGATCAATGCCATAAGTCTTATTCTCTATTCGTACCAACGCAGCCTCAAGAGCCTGGATGAACTTCTGCTGGCGACTGGCCAATTGCATCATCTCCTCTTTTGACTGGGTCGCACTACCCTCCTCCAAGACTTTATAAGTCGGAGATGTGTCGTCTACGTCATTACCATCAACATTCATGAGTGAACGCATCATCTGATTATAATCACGACGAGCAAGATTCAATTTATCATTGATAATCTCACGAAACTCTTCAAGCTCCTCATCGCTGTAACGTGTTTTTTCTGTTGCCATAATATATAAGATTTTAAAGATTTAAAACTTCAAGTGACCAAAGCCTTTTGAGAAGGCTCTGGTCACTTTGAAAATCTATGACTTAGTCACTTTTATATTCACATTAAGTCCATCAATTTCTGCCAATACGCCTTCATTTGCGACAAGACTTACATTATCAGCAAGAACTTGGGTCTTGATATAGTCTGCATAGCTATTTACTGCAGCCTCAACGTTTGGATCTGGAGTAAATTCAACATTTATACGATCTGTTATCTCATAACCATTTTCCTTACGGATATTCTGGATACGATTGATAAGCTCACGGGCCATTCCTTCATTGCGCAACTCGTCATTCAGTTCCACCTCAAGGGCTACGGTCAAGTTACCCTCATTGCTTACGAGCCAACCAGGAATATCCTCACTGATAATCTCCACGTCAGCAGATTCGACGACAACATCCTGACCATCTACAAGAACATTTATCTGTCCTGAATTCTGAAGCATTGAAATTTCGTCTTGAGAAAGTGCATCCATTGCAGCCGCAATACCTTTCATGAGTTTTCCGTATTTCTTTCCCATAGTACGGAAATTACACTTTACTTTCTTGACAAGCACGCCTGAGCCTTCAACAAAACGGAGTTCCTTAACGTTTACTTCATTCTTTATCAGCTCTTTAACAGCATCTATATAATTCTTCTGTTTATCATCAACAGCAGGTATCATTATTGCCTGCAACGGCTGGCGTACCTTGATGTTAACCTTACGACGAAGGGCCAAGACCATAGAGGTAATTTTCTGCGCCATGCTCATACGAGCCTCAAGGTCTGAGTCTATAAAGCTATCGTCTGCAACAGGGAAATTCGCCAAATGAACAGAGCACTCACCTCCCCTACCTGTAACATTTGTAAGGTCGAGATAAAGTCTGTCTGCAAAGAATGGTGCAAATGGAGCAATAAGCTTTGCTACAGTTTCGAGACAAGTGTATAGAGTCTGATATGCAGACAGCTTATCCTTACTCATCTCCTTACCCCAAAAACGTTTACGGTTAAGTCGTACATACCAGTTGCTGAGATCATCATTTACGAAATCATCTATCAGTCGTCCAGCACGTGTAGGATCATAACTCTGCATCTCATGATCCATTCTTTTAATCAATGTATGAAGGACCGAAAGTATCCAACGGTCTATCTCTGGACGTTCAGACAACGGAACTTCAGGCTGGGAATAATCAAAGCCGTCAACATTGGCATAAAGACTGAAGAATGAATATGTATTATACAATGTACCGAAGAACTTGCGACGCACTTCATCAACACCGTTTGCGTCAAACTTCAGGTTATCCCAAGGCTCTGAATTTGTCATCATGTAGAAGCGTACGGCATCTGCTCCATACTTGTCTATCATCTCAAACGGATTCACCACATTGCCTACATGCTTTGACATCTTATTACCCTTGGCATCCAGCACCAAGCCTGTAGAAATAACATTCTTGAAAGCAACACTGTCAAACACCATAGTAGCGATTGCATGCAGCGTGAAGAACCATCCACGGGTCTGGTCCACCCCCTCATTGATAAAATCAGCAGGGAAAGCAAGACGCTCATCTATCATTTCCTTATTCTCAAAAGGATAATGAATCTGAGCATACGGCATTGAGCCTGAATCAAACCATACATCTATAAGGTCTGCCTCACGCTTCATCGGCTTTCCAGTACCACTCACCAAAACGATATTGTCGACATACGGGCGATGCAAGTCTACTTTATCGTAATTCTCAGTAGAATAGTCGCCTGGAACAAATCCTTTTTCTTTCAGAGGGTTCGACGTCATCATACCTGCATCAACACTCTTTTCAATCTCATCATAAAGTTCCTGCAAAGAACCTATGCAGATTTCTTCCCCATCTTCATTACGCCAAATAGGAAGAGGAGTTCCCCAATAACGAGAACGGGAAAGATTCCAATCATTAAGATTCTCGAGCCAATTACCAAAACGACCTGTTCCTGTTGACTCCGGCTGCCAATTGATGGTTTTATTCAATTCGACCATACGTTCCTTCCTTGCTGTTGAGCGAATGAACCAACTGTCAAGCGGATAATAAAGCACCGGTTTGTCCGTACGCCAACAATGAGGATAATTATGGACATGCTTCTCAATCTTGAATACCGTGCCCTCCTGCTTCATTTCCATGCAGATAACGATATTCAAATCTTCAGCCTTGGCTGCGGCCTTCTCGTCATATTTCCCATCTTTATTAAACTCTGGCGCATAAGCATTCTTCACGTAATCACCGGCATGATGGCCATACGCTTCCACATCAACACATTCTTTGACAAAATTTACATCAAGCTCGTCTATCAGATAGTATTTTCCCTGAAGATCGACCATAGGGCGTGTCTCACCCTTCTTGTTAATAAGGAATAGAGAAGGAATTTTGGCATCTTTAGCCACTTTGGCATCGTCAGCACCGAAAGTCGGAGCAATATGCACAATTCCGGTACCGTCTTCTGTGGTCACATAGTCACCAAGGATAATACGAAATGCACATTCCTCCATCTCTACAAACTTATCCTTCCCATTCTCCGCATCAAAGACCTTTTCCGGATGCGAAGTTGCATATTCCGTCACAAAGGCAGGCGAATTCTTATCGACTTTTGCCGTTGGTTTAACCCACGGCATGAGCTGCTCGTAATGAATTCCCTCAAGGTCGCGCCCCATATATTCGCCAACAATACGATAAGGAACTATCTTATCACCATGCTTGTATTCATCCATCGGTAAATCTTTACCTTCCGGCTTGAAATAAGAACCGACCAAAGGCTCAGCAATAATTATCGTAAGCTTCTCATCATTATATGGATTATAAGTCTGTACTGCAAGATACTTTATCGATGGGCCTACACAGAGTGCAGTATTTGAAGCTAAAGTCCAAGGAGTTGTGGTCCAAGCCATAAAGCAAGGCCTGCCCCATTTTGTCCATTCGTCTTTAGGTTCCGAAATTTCAAAAAGAGCTGTACATGTCGTATCTTTCACATCACGATAACATCCAGGCTGATTCAGCTCATGAGAACTAAGTCCAGTACCAGCACCTGGGCTATAGGGCTGAATTGTATATCCTTTATACAACAAATCTTTGCAATAAAGCTGTTTCAGCAACCACCAAAGCGTTTCAATATACTTATTGTCATAGGTGATATAAGGATGGTCAAGGTCAACGAAATAACCCATTTCTTCCGTCAATTTACGCCATTCTGCAGTAAACTTCATCACATTCTCACGACATTTATGGTTATAATCCTCAACAGATATATATTTATCAGATTTCTTGTCATCAATATCAGCTTTGGTTATTCCAAGTTCCTTTTCCACACCAAGCTCAACAGGCAAGCCGTGGGTATCCCAACCTGCCTTTCGATGAACCTGCATCCCTTTCATTGTCTTGTAACGATTGAAAGTATCCTTAATGGAACGTGCCAGGACATGATGAATGCCTGGATGTCCGTTTGCAGAAGGTGGCCCTTCATAGAAAACGAATTTAGGACATCCCTCTCTCTCGTCTATTGACTTATGGAACACATCATTCCGGTTCCACATCTCCAATATCTCATTGTTAACCTTTGTCAGGTCCAATCCTGAATGTTCGGCAAATTTCTTAGCCATATATTTATATCTTAAAAGTTTTTATTTATTATTTTAGGGGGCAAAGATACACAAAAATTAATTCTCTGCAAAATTGTTTATAAATTCTTTTCTATTAACGCATTATTTAAGATATGCAAGCAAAGTAACATCTCAAAAAGTCAAGAACAAATAAACATTATTTGTATAAAAACTTGTAGAAACATTCATAATGATTACCTTTGCATCAAATTTGCATTAAAGAAAAAAACATCATGAAGAATCTGATATTTACAATAATGATCTGCCTTACAAGCATCCACGCTTCAGCACATACGAATGTTTGTGACCTATGGGCAAATATGCCGGACAGCATTATTCCATATTTCAATTCTGGAATCAGGAATGAAATGCTAGACATGTATAAGTCGAAGAACAACACAAAGTCCAAAAACCTTTTGAATGGTTCATGTTGGATTGACAGCATATCTGACAATCTGATGAACTTGCACATCAATGAATCAACACAACTACAGATTGCAACATACCAATGTGCAGACTCTGCTCAAATTATATGCATGATAAAAACCTATAATATTTCTGCTCCTGAAAGTGAAATAACATTCTACTCACTAGAATGGAGCAAAATCAGCAACAGACTTGAAACAACAGAAACAGGCAACACAAACCAAATAATCAGGACCTTCACCCAACATCCCAACACAATGGAAGAACAGAAATACAATGAGATAATCAAATGCATAGAACCCATTATGTTTACTGCTACGATAAACAAAAATCTCGAAATAGAAATTACAATAGCAGGCACATTTTTGACAAAACAAGAACATGACGATTTCGAAACCATAAAAAAGAAAAAATGCTTTAAATGGAATGGAGAAATATTTAAATAATGTTTAATAATACATCTTATTATGACAAATAATTTGAATATAAGAATAAAAACAGTAAATTTGCAATGTGTTTTTCATGGTATTAGATTATTAAGGTTAATAAAAGATTGGTTGTCGTGAGACAATCAATTTTTTTGTTATATAACAAAATGAAGGAAAAACAATCACATTTAAAATACATCTTATATGAAAGCAACCGAAGGGTTCGTAAAAGAAAAGTTCGACGAGTTTAACAAACTCATTTTCAACAATAAGCTTCCCAATATCCCTATCAAAATAGGGAAAGCAAAGACTCAACTTGGCTCTATTTCTTATAAAAAAAGAACAACAATAAACGCAATAAACTATTATGACCTGAAACTTATAATCAGTTCTTGTTATGACTTGCAAGAAAATGAGCTGGAAGATATCATTATCCACGAGATGATACATTACTACATTTTACATCTCAGAATTAATGATACAAGTCCGCATGGCAGAATCTTTCAAGAAATAATGCAAAAAATCAACTCCAGATTTGGACGCAACATAACCATTAGTAAACGACAAAACAAGGCCATAACGGAAGATGCAAAAATCACAAATTCACCTCAGCGACAACATATTATCTGCACGGCAGAAATACCTGACGGACAACACGTCATCACGGTTATTGCAAAAAGCAGGATTTTTGCATTTTGGGAACTACTCCCCAACCTCTTTAAATTAAGGAACGTAAAATGGTACGTCTGTATAGACAAATACTTTGACAGATTTCCCAAATGCATCAAACCCAAATTGTATATAGCTGATACAGTAACACTTGACCACCTTAACAACGCAAAAGAACTGATCAAATCAGGAAACAGGATAATCATGAAGAAATTATGACATATAAAAAAATGGGAATCGAATGATTCCCATTTTTTATATACATCAACATAGCAATTATTCTGCATTTTCAGCAGGCCTCATGTTTGTATAAACATTCTGCACATCATCATCATCTTCAAGAATATCTACCATCTTATCTATAACCTCACGCTGCTCCGGAGAAACCTCTTTCAAATCTGTAGGAATTCTTGTGAATTCTGCACCTGTAATCTCAATTCCAGCACCTTCAAGATGTTTCTGCAGATCACTAAAACTCTTCGGGTCTCCATAAATGGTTACTTCTTCCGTTTCCTCGTCATAGTCATAGTCTTCCTCTACACCGTAGTCAATGAATTCGAGGATAAGGTCGTCCATATCAATATCAGCTGTTTTCTTGAAAGTAAATACAGCCTTCTGGTCAAAAAGAAATGAGAGAGACCCCTGAGTTCCAAGGTTTCCACCATACTTGTTGAATACAGCACGCACATTTGCAACGGTACGTGTTGTATTGTCAGTAGCAGCATCAACAAAGATGGCAACTCCATGAGGTCCATAGCCCTCATATGTCACCTCTTTAAAGTCCTTCTGGTCTTTACCCATTGCATTTTTGATGGCACGCTCAACATTGGCGTTAGGCATATTCTCCCGCTTTGCAGTCTGGATAATAGCCCTTAGATGCGGATTGTTTTCCGGATCCGGTCCGCCAGCCTTGACAGCTATGGCTATCTGTTTTCCGATTTTTGTAAACGTACGGGCCATATGACCCCATCTTTTCATTTTTGTCGCTTTGCGATATTCAAATGCTCTTCCCATTGGAGTAATTTTATTATTTTTTCTAATGTTTGTATTCCACTTATATTCGGCATTTTACATTTTCATATACCGAAGACAGCTTATCTTAATTCCGCACCGATCTGCTTCTTCATATTGGCAATTATCTTTGTCATAACAGCCTCAATGTGCTTCTCTGTAAGAGTTTTCTCCTCATCCTGCAAGATAAAGTTTACGGCATAACTCTTCTTTCCTTCCGGAAGATTCTTTCCTTCATAGACATCGAAGAGCTCAACCTTCTTCAGGAGTTTCTTCTCAGACATATAAGCAACCTTCTCTATTTCAGCAAACTCTACGCTCTTATCAACGAGCAGTGCAAGATCACGACTCACTGGCGGGAATTTACTTATCTCCTTGAAACTGAACTTGTTCTTCTTTATTGCCTTCATCAATGCCGCCCAATTAAGCTCGGCATAATAGACTGGAGCTTCAATTCCAAAAGACTTCAAATGTTTCCTACAGACGATACCCATCTCCACAAGAGTCTTTCCACCACGGTTTTCAATGGACATAGCAGTAGAGAATATGTCATTATCACTCTTTTTGAAGACTACTGCCCCAATCGGCAAACCGATACGGCGGAGGATATTCATCACATAAGCCTTCAACTCATAGAATGATGTATCCTCATTCACATGAGCCCAGCTTCCGCTCACACGCTGACCAGTAATCCAAAGCCCCAAATGATATTCTTCACTATAGCCACTTTGTGGATTTTCCGTTGTATGTTTCTCCTTATTGAAAAAATAAACATTACCGAATTCGAAGAAATACAAATTCGGGTTCTTGCGCTTGATGTTATGCTCCAAGCTCTCCAAACCGCCGTAAAGCAATGTCTCACGCATCACATTAAGATCAGAACTTAAAGGATTCATTATTCTCACCAGATTATCCTGATGATAATGATTAAGGTTCTCATAATAGGCAGCCTTGGTCAGGGAATTGTTCAATATTTCATTGAAGCCACACCCCACAAGTTGCTCTCCTATAATGTTTTCCAGTTTATGTTTGTTATCCTCTTCACCCTTAATAACGAGAGAACTCTTAAGCTGTGTAGGTATCTCAACATTGTTGTAGCCATAAACACGCAGGATATCCTCAACTACATCACAAGGACGCTGCACATCAACGCGATATGCCGGAACCTCAAGCACAAGTCCCTTTTCCGTTTCTGTAAGAATCTTCATGTCAAGCCACATACAGATATTCTTTATCATGTTATGTGGAACATCCTTTCCAATCAGCCCTGTGGCATAATCGTATTCCAAATCAACTTTGAAGTTCTCCATTGGCTCCGGATATACATCCCTTATCTCCATCGAAACCATTGCACCAGCAAGTTCCTTTGCCATTATTGCAGCCTGCTTCAATGCATATATTGTTCCATTAGGGTCAATACCACGCTCAAATCGGAACGACGCATCAGTACTGAGCCCATGACGACGTGCGCTCTTACGAATCCACGTCGGATGGAAATAAGCGCTCTCCAAAACGACATTCACCGTTGAATCATATGTTCCACTACCTTTTCCGCCGAACACTCCTGCAATACACATCGGTTCTTCAACATTGCATATTGCCAAATCCTTACTGCTAAGTTTATGCTCTACTCCATCAAGAGTGACGAACGGTGTTCCTTCCGGCATTGTCTTGACAACAATTTTCCGACCTTTTATCATGTCGGCATCAAAGCAATGCAAAGGCTGGCCGTAAGCCATCATTATATAATTGGTAATGTCCACAATATTGTTTATCGGCCTGAGTCCTATCACACGAAGTTTCTTCTGCAACCATTCCGGACTTTCCTTCACCTCACAATCGGTAAGGCTGACGCATGCATAGCGCTTGCAGGCATCATTGCAAACCACATCTACATCGATGGTCATTTCGGTATTGTCCACTGTGAAAGCCCCACAATCCGGGCGATGCAGGCTTGTCTCATATCCATTACGCTTGAGCCATGCATACAAATCACGTGCAACTCCCCAATGCGAGAGCGCATCTGCACGATTTGCAGTTATATCAATTTCAATCAGCCAATCGCTTTCCAGATTGTAATACTCTGCTGCCGGTGTTCCCACCTTTGCGTCATCAGGCAGGACAATAATTCCATCATGGCTTTCGCCTACACCTATTTCGTCCTCTGCACAAATCATTCCGAAGCTCTCAACCCCACGCAGTTTCGACTTCTTTATAACAAATTCCTTGTCTCCATCATAAAGCACACAACCGAGGTCCGCAACAATCACCTTCTGTCCTGCAGCCACATTTGGTGCTCCACAAACTATCTGTGATGGTTCATCCTTGCCCAAATCAACAGTGGTCACATGAAGGTGGTCTGAATTCGGGTGCAATTCACACGTAAGGACCTGCCCTACGAACAAGCCCTTCAAGCCGCCCTTTACACTTTGTACTTCTTCAAGAGAGTCAACTTCAAGTCCCTCTGACGTTAAAGCGTCACACACCTCCTGTGGAGTAAGATTGAAATCAACATACTCCTTCAACCATTTGTAAGATATATTCATTATAATGTTTTTTACAATTTCTTATTCAGTTGGGGACAAAAGTACTAAATTTTAGCCGTTTACACAAAACTTTACGCTAAAAAGTGTGTTTCGCATACAACACGGAAGAGAAAAACATTTTCATCCATAAAGGAGATACAAGAAAAGGGATATGCACATTGAGCAAATCAAGCACATATCCCTTAATATCAAGTCACCAGAATTCAGGTCAAATATCTACACAATAATCTATTCGAGATTGAGAGACTTCTTGATTGCCTCAATCTTCTCATCAGCCGCCTTGCAGCAACGTTCATAACAACCGGCACATTTGAAAGAAGGATCCTTCACTTCGATGTAGAATTTAATCTTAGGCTCTGTTCCTGACGGACGGACACTAACCTTTGTGTTATCATCACAGAACCACTGCAGCACATTGCTCGTTGCCGGCATGTCAAGTTTCTCGACACAACCGTCTTCATGCTTTGCCTCGAGAGTCTTGTAATCTTTCCACAGAACGACCTTGCTGCCACCAAGATCTTTTGGAGGATTAGAGCGGAAATTCTCCATCATCTGCTTAATCTCGTCAGCACCGGTTTTTCCTGGACGTACGACGTTTATGGTAAATTCTTTGGAGAACCCATACTCCTGATAGATTTGCATGAGCAAGTCATAGAGTGTCTTGCCCTGATCCTTAGCCCAAGCCGCAATCTCACATATCAGACAGATAGAAGCTGGAGCATCCTTATCACGCACTTTATCGTATGGCAAGAAGCCGAAGCTCTCCTCTCCGCCACCGATATAGTGTTGCTTACCTTCTGAGATTGCTATTTCACGTGCAATCCACTTGAAACCGGTATAACAGTCGCGGAGTTCAACATTGTTCTTCTTGGCAATCTCAGCAATGACTTCCGTCGTAACGATAGTCTTCACGAGATAGTCTGTAGGATTCAACTTGCCAAGCTTCTTCTTGTTGGCAATGATATAATAGCAGAACATCATACAAGTCTGGTTACCATTGATGATAACCCACTCGCCCTTATCATCACGACAGACGATTGCAAGGCGGTCGGCATCAGGGTCGGTAGCAACGACTAGATCCGCATTCAACTTAGTACCAAGCTTCATGCCAAGAGTCATTGCCTCAGAATTCTCTGGATTAGGTGAAACAACTGTTGGGAAATTACCGTCTACCACCATCTGCTCCGGCACAACATTGATGTTCTGGAAGCCCCATGAACGCAGACACAAAGGAACGATTACACGTCCTGTTCCATGCATCGGCGTATAAACGATGTTCAGATCCTTCTGCCGGTTGATGACATCCTGGTCGATAAGAGCCGTATGCACCGCCTGCATATAATCGTAATCCATCTCCCCGCCGATAATCTTGATGAGATCCCAATTAGCCTCAAACTTCACATCGTCGACCTTAACCTTGTTCACCTCTTCAATGATACCCGTATCATGTGGAGCCAGGACCTGTGCACCGTCGCTCCAATATGCCTTATAACCATTGTATTCCTTTGGATTGTGGGAAGCCGTCACATTTACACCGGCCTTTGCGCCCAATTCGCGTATTGCAAACGAAACTTCCGGTGTTGGACGCAAACCTTCAAACAGATATGCCTTGATTCCGTTTGCCGAAAATATCGCAGCAACGGTTTCTGCAAACAGGCGCGAATTGTTGCGACAATCATGGCCGACAACAACACTTAAGTCCTTCTCGCCAGGAAATGCCTTCAGAATATAGTTGGCAAAACCCTGTGTCGCCATACCTACAATATATTTATTCATCCGGTTTGTACCGGCTCCCATGATTCCACGCAGACCGCCCGTTCCGAATTCCAAATTCTGATAGAATGAATCTATAAGTGCTGATTTGTCTTCTGCCTCAAGCATTGCCTTCACCTCGTTACGTGTCTCTTCGTCAAACGCTGGAGAAAGCCACTGCTGTGCTTTTTCCTCACATAGTTTAATAAGCTCTTTGTTATTTTCCATAATTATTTATGTTTAGATTGTTGCTTTATATAATTACGCTACACTTCCAATTTATACTATAACGTACTAATACCAGTTTGCGTAATGCAAAGATAATCTTTTTTTATAAATAAAATAAGGTTTATCGAAATAAATAAGAGAAAAAGAATATTTTGACATTTTCTTGCTATAAACTGATGCTGTTTTTCTTTGCAAGAAGACAATCTTTTCACCCTTGTTGTCTAAAGCAAAATTAAGTTTTTTCACCTTATTCCAACATTTGCATATCTTTGAGTCCGACAAGGCAAGACTGCAAATATAATAAAGAAGTCTTCACCATCTTCACATTCGTGTACACAATAGCAAGACAGAATTCAAAAGATCTGCCAAGCATAGACACATTTAACGCACAACACGCTGATATTCAAATAGACAAACCGCTTTTCGTGCTCAATAAACACTTCCTTAAATTGGAAAGCATTGCTTTTCGTGGGTCGAAACATAGCTTTGCTCCAAGAGAAACAATGCTTTGCTCTGAGAGAAGAATTTGCCTTCGTTTCCTCGAAATGCGAATCGAACTATAATCCGTTTTTCTTTCTAAAGCACCCCTTTTCTGCAACACGAAACGCCCATCGTTATTTTAGCACACAATACAGGGAAGATATTTCTTAACATTACTAAAGAAAAAGATATAAAAAATCCCTGTTATTTTTCCAAAAGCAACAAAGATGTTTCAAAGACTGATGTCCATCACGAAAGGACATAATATTTAAACAAGCTTATACGAAGAAGACCGGACACATACATCAATAAGCCTCGCGGTACTTGTTTTCATCCTTATCATCAAGCATCGAAAGATAGCTCTGATAACGGCTCGGAGCGATGAAATGATTCTCCAATGCCTTGAGCACAGCACACCCAGGCTCATGGGTATGGGTACAATTACCAAAACGACAATCTTTCGAAAAACGGAAAATCTCCTTGAAATAACTCGTTATTTCCTCTGGCTCCATATTGAAAGTACCAAATCCTTTTATCCCTGGAGTATCTATAATATAACCGCCTTCGGGCAACTCAAGCATTTCGCTGAATGTGGTAGTATGCATTCCCGTGTTATGGGAATCACTAATCTCCGCAGTACGAAGGTTCACTTCTGGCAGGATGCGGTTTATCAGTGTCGACTTACCCACTCCGCTGTTTCCGCTCAAGACCGTGGTCTTGCCCTTCAGCAAAGGCAGGAGTTCATCCACCCCATCACCTTTTTCGGCAGAAACGGCGATACACTTATACCCCACCGTGTCGTAAAGCGTCATCATCATTTTCTGATAACGCTTCTCGTCAGAATCCAATAAATCTGACTTGTTGAACACAAGTATTACCGGAACGCTGTAAGCCTCGGCCGAAGCCAAGAAGCGGTCAATAAAAGTAGTGCTCGTCTGCGGATGATCTATGGTAACAATCAGAAAAGCCTGATCAACATTCGCTGCAATGATATGACTTTGCTTGCTCAGATTCTGCGACTTACGTATTATATAGTTTCTACGTTCCTCGATGGAATCAATGAACGCCGTACCTTCTTGATTGCGGATTATCCCCACCCTGTCGCCAACAGCAACAGGATTTGTACTGCGGATTCCCTTCAAACGGAAATTGCCTTTTATCTTGCTTTCCACAATTTTACCATCATCAGTCTTCACAGTGTACCAGCTACCTGTGTTTTTGATTACTAATCCTTTCATGCTACTATTACAATAAAAAGTGGGGATTAGGTTCTACGAATAATCTTATGTAACCAAGAAATGCCACCAGACATTCAAAGAACCATTTTACAGAATCTCATCGAGCAAATCTTTCATTTCCCGGTATCTTCATTCGAAGCACGCAATATCACACTTGTTGCACCAAGCGTAAAAAGCGTTCCATCATATATAATCCTACGCTCCTTGTCGCCAAGAATCTCATTATCGACAAAAGTGCCCGTATTACTCGGACCGTCACGCAGTATATATTTAAGCTTACCTGTTTTCTTGTCTCTTGAAACATTTATCACACAATGACTTATATCCATACTCGGATCATTCGTTTCAATCTTCAGATCAACTTTGGCATTCTTCATATATCGACCAATGATATTGTCACCCATTTTCAAAGGCAACACCTGCTTGTAATGAAAGACATTCTCTATTACGACTATTGAACCGCAACCATTCTCATTGGCATTTTCATCCGGGTTCTCGTCTTTCTGGCGATTACGAAGCTTGGAGGCCCCTATACGTATCCCGAATTCCTTTCCGCATTCAGAACACTGGAATACCAACGATTGACCTTCTTTATATTTCGTCTCATCGAAAATAATATAATTATCGCATTTAGGACAACGCACTCTCTTCATAAAATAATCATTTTATATAATAAATCCAAGCCTCTTTGAACATTTCAACTTCCCGGAGTGAATTCAACTTGGCATACGCCTCTGCCTCCGACGAATAGCAGCCATATACTACCTTAAGCGAAGAACCAGCCTTGCCTATCACCCTTGCATCCGCATAACCTTCGGAATGAAGTTTGTATACGAACTCATCAGCGTTGGATTTTTTTATACGGCAAGCCAACACGATACAATATCCGGATTTATCCGCAGGGACAGACAATTGTTTCTTATCTAATTCCATATGGGACTGAACATTTTCGGCAGCCTTAGTATTTACGGGAGAAGCCTTTTCTTTCACAACAGATTCCGCACGCAAGGCACCACTAATGTTCAGCTCTTGACTGCCACCGTCATTGGGCACAAGATTATAAAGCAGACCATTGACAATAGCACTTTGCTTAAGCCCGTTTTCATACACTTCCGTATTTATCGGAGTGGAAAGCAGGAAAAAGGCCACAACCGCACAGGCAACAGCAAGGACATTACGCAAGACACTTACTTTTATCTGTATGGTCTTCCCTGCATCATCATTGCAATCATCAGATCCTCCTTCAAGCTTTGTTCCGCACAAAGTCACGATTTCCGCATTTTCACCCTCGGCATCTGCCTTTTCCTCTATAATAGAAGTAGGCTTGCATGACGCACAAACAGGCAAATCAACAGTGGCGACAGATTGTAATTGCTTTTCATCCGTCGTCAAGCGTTCAACCTGCACGCCTGCCAAGCCATATAAATCCGGAGTAAGGATTCCACTCTCGCAAGGTTCAAATTCATAGTTTCCGTCGCCATTAATCGAAAGTATACCTATATCTTCAAGTTCAAAGCAACCATCTTTCTCAAGTGTCTGCTTTAGTTCATCGACTTCCGAATCAATTCTAGTCAATGCTTCGGGATAACTAATATCATACGCCTCAACATAAGATTGCGCCAAAAGCGAATCATTCATGTTCAGTTTCGGATTAAAGCCGAGAGTTCGCAAAGGTGGCAGAAACAAACAATCCCTGCCATCGTAGCACGCATCAATGCGATGTGCAACAAAACCTCCAAGCCCAGGAACAATAACACAGTCATTGTCGAGCAAAAGTATTTCAATATGTCTTTCCAATTCTATCACGAATGCAAAATTACTCATTTCCCCACAATGTGCCAAACAAACAAGAGAAAACAAAGTAAGTATATTAAAAAAAAGCAAAAAGTGAACCGCTTTATAATTTTATTTCTTACTTTTGCAAGAAATTTTAAAATCAGACATGGAATATATAAAGACCGATATTGAGGGTGTATACATTATAGAACCCAAAGTATTCAATGACGCCCGCGGATATTTCTTTGAAGCATTCAAGCAAAAAGAATTTGAAGAAAACATCTGCAAAATCAATTTCATTCAAGACAACGAATCGAGATCTTCATATGGTGTCTTAAGAGGCTTACATTACCAAAAAGCGGAATTATCACAGGCCAAGCTTGTAAGGGTAATTAAAGGCAGGGTTGTAGATGTTGCAGTAGACATCCGCAAGAGTTCACCGACATTCGGCAAACATGTAATGGTTGAACTAAGTGAAGACAACAAGCGCCAACTCTTCATTCCACGTGGTTTTGCACACGGTTTTCTCGTATTAAGTGAAGAAGCGATATTCACATATAAAGTTGATAATGTGTACGCCCCACAAAGTGAGGCATCAATAAGATTTGACGACCCGACGCTCAACATCGAGTGGCCTATTGACAAGGCCAACGTCGTGACAAGCGAAAAGGACTTGGAAGGAAAGAAACTTGAAGAAGCCGAATTGTTTGACTAAACATTTTCAAACCAAACCATTTTAGAGCAAATTGGAACAGATAATTCTGTTTCACGGAATTATTGTGCAAGAAAAGAAAATGAACAAACTGACTTTAATACTTATTTCTGTACTATCTTTTATTCTCTCTGCATGCAATGGGGGGAAAACAGGAGACACAACAGAACGCAAAGAAGACTTGCAGGCAAAAAAGCTACTGCAGGGCATTTGGGTTGATTCTGATGACGACAATGTCGTTTTCAAAATCAAAGGCGACACTATATATTATCCAGACTCACTGAGTCAACCAATAAAATTTGCCGTCTATGGTGATACACTTGAAATGCAGAGTGCGGCAAATTCCAAATATGCAATAATAAAACAATCCGCCCACCTGTTCGAATTCAAGAACCCTAATGGCGATATCATGAAACTATACAAAGGGACGGACTCTACTTACGAATTGCAATTCGAGAGAAAGAAACCAATGAGCGTCAACCAGAACAAAACGATAAAAACCGATTCTGTTGTAACTTGCGGACAAGAGAAATACCATTCCTACATTCAAGTAAACCCTACTACATTCAAAACCTTCAAGACTTCATACAATGATGATGGTCTTGAAATTGAGAATGTATATTTTGACAATACAATACACATAGGCGTCTACAAGCAAGGAGTAAAAACATTCTCAAAAGACTTCTACAAGAAAGATTTCTCTGAATTTGTTCCTGCAGACTTTCTAAGACAAAGCGTACTGAGCAACATCATATTAAGCGGCACGGACAGCAATTGTCTGTATTATCAGGCACAGCTCGCCATACCAGACAGCTATCTAAGCTATATCGTGAACATCAAAATCACGACAAACGGAAAAATGAGTATGGACATACAGAAATAAGAGCCAACAAGAGATTTTACTAATTTTGCATTTCATTCATCATCCCTCACTTTTTCTTGTCTTAACGGACTGACAATCTATCTCAAAGCAGCAGTGAGGGATGGGTGAAGGAGAATTATACCATCACTATCCTATATACTCCGCATTTTCAGCTGCAATATGTTTGTTCCTATTGCAAGCGTCAACTGGATAGGATTGTAAAAACAATCAAATAACGGTACCAGAAAAGCAAAGCATCCTGGTACCAAGAGTTCAGCATAAGTATACCAACAGTATATCATAGCTATACTCCCGGTATACCGCTGCTTAATCACTCTTCTAACGAACAAACAGTAACGCCCTGAAGACCTATCAGGGTTTAAAAGGCTCTGCTGCAAAAAATCTAAAGCTGCCCAACACATGTTTACGGCACCGTCAAAACAAAAGCGCCAGCTTGCAGGCTGTGACAATAGCCAAACTCTTTGATGAGGAATTATGGGCAGCACGATGACGAAGTCTGGAAATAAGAGCCAAATAATTCCAGAAGTAAGCACCTCACTTTACCTTCTGAATTCAGAGCATGTTATAGCAGTAGCTATCGCCACATTCAGACTATCTGCAGTTTGACGTCCTTTAGGAAAATTCGGTATAAGCAGACGGTTATTTATATACTTTGATACAGACGGAGAAATCCCTTTTCCCTCATTTCCCATAACTATTATTCCATTAGGCGTGAGAGATCTTTTGTATATATCATCACCGTCAAGAAAAGTGCCATACAAAGGATAACCAGAAGGAAGAGACGAAAACAAATCCAACAAATCCGTATAGACCACATCTACTCTGGCAATACTTCCCATAGTGGCCTGAATGACCTTTGGATTATACACATCTGCTGTATCGCGGCTACAAAATATCCGGACAATTCCAAACCAATCTGCAACGCGGATTATAGTACCCAGATTTCCAGGGTCTTGTACTCCATCAAGTGCAAGATACAAATCAGACTCCCCTACTTCATTATCTTTAAAAGAAGTTTTTCCTATCGGGAATAAGGCCAACACACGTTGCGGATGCTGAAGAAAACTTATCTTATGAAGTTCCTCTACTGAAATCTCAACTACATTCAATGGAACATCATCTGCATGCTCGTCTATCCAATCTCTTGTTGCAAAGAGTATCCTGGGTGTCATTACTGCCATTAAGTCTGCAACAACCTTCGGCCCCTCAGCAACAAAAAGCCCTTCTTTTACACGTCCTTTTTTTGTTTCCAGCGAACGTATCAATTTTATCTGATTTTTGCTTATCATTTTATTAATTCAAAATTATAGTGGCAAAAGTACGATTTTTTTCTTACTTTTGCAGTCTAATTCATAAAAGAATTATCTATAGCAATTAAAACGATAGAAGTGGCACGCATGACACTAAAGAAAACAATACATATATATATTGTTGTATCCTTAGCATTGATGCTTACTGGATGCTCCGTCACCAAATTCATACCTGAGAATGAATACCTGCTCAACAAGGTCAAGCTTGAATCAGAAGACAAATCTCTAGATTTGTCCGCATATGAACCATACATAAAGCAAAGAGGGAATACAAAATGGTTCTCATCACTAAGAATACCGCTTGCCACCTACTCACTTGCAGGAAAAGACTCAACAAAATGGATAAACAAGACCTTAAAGAACATAGGTGAAAAGCCTATAACACTTGATTCTTCCCTTGTCAGCTCTACATGTACAGATCTACAGACAGCCATGCAGAATGCCGGCTACCTTGATGCATATGTCACCACAAGAACAAAGATAACAGGAAAAAAGAAGATCAACCTTACCTATAACCTTATCCCAGGAGAACCATATCATATCAATAAAATCACATACGACATTCAAGACGACAGTATTGCAAACAAATTCAACGGGATATATCCAGATAGGAAAAGGCTAAAAAGCGGCATGAAGTTTGATGTAAACCGTCTTGAGCTGGAACGGAAACAGATCACAGCAGCACTAACTGACAACGGCTACTACCATTTCCATAAAGATTATATATCTTTCACTGCAGACTCCGCATGTGGAAGCAAACAGATAGACTTGGTTTTACATCTTGCCAAATACCATCCGGTAAACAGTGAAAAGGACACGTTGCACACCTGTTATTTCATCAACAAACTGAATTTTATGGGTAGCAACGATAACAAAATCAATCTTCGCAGAAGAATTTTGGAAGAAAACACTTGGATAGAACCAGGTAAGGCTTTCAGTTCAAATGCCCTGAAACAGACGTATAACAGTTTCGGAAAGCTACAAGCTGTAAGATACACGAATATACAGTTCAATGAAACCCATGGTTCTGACAAACTCGACTGCAACATTACAATAAGCCCTGCAAAGCCAAATAGTATCAGCTTTCAACCTGAAGGGACAAATACGTCTGGCGACCTCGGAGCTGCAGCGTCTCTAACATACGAAAACAAAAATCTATTCCGCGGTTCGGAGGTATTCAGCATTAATCTGCGTGGTGCCTTTGAAGCCATTACAGGATTGGAAGGATACCAGAATCAGAACTACATGGAATATAGCCTGGAATCAAAACTCTTGTTTCCAAGTTTTGTCTGTCCCTTCCTGTCCAAAGACTTCAGGCGACGCTCATCAGCATCCTCGGAGTTTAACATTAGCTACAACATGCAAAACCGTCCGGAATTCCACAGACGGGTTTTCTCCGGAGGGCTCAGATACAGATGGAGTGACTCCAAGCAAAGACACATATACAAGATTGATGTAATTGACTTGAATTATGTCTACATGCCATGGATATCTGCAACTTTCAAAAATGATTATCTTGATGACGTTGACAATCGCAATGTCATTCTGCGCTACAACTATGAAGACCTGTTTATCATAAAAATAGGCTTCGGAATGTCATACAGCCACAACAACAGTGCTTTCAAGATAAACTGTGAAACAGCCGGCAATTTACTCAACGGAATCTCCCGCGCCATAAAGATGGACAAGGACAACAATGGAAATTACAAGCTCTTCAACATTGCATATGCACAATATGCAAAATTTGATTTTGACTATACCAGACAAATTCCATTTGACCAGAACAACCAGCTTGTACTACATGCCGGTTTGGGAATAGCTTACCCTTATGGGAACAGCATTGTACTGCCTTTCGAGAAACGTTATTTCTCGGGTGGCGCAAACTCTGTGAGGGGATGGACAGTCAGAGGGCTTGGGCCTGGCGGTTTTAAGGGAAGAGACGGTAGGATTGACTTCATCAACCAGACCGGCGACATGAAACTTGATTTGAATATGGAGTTGCGCACATTCCTATTCTGGAAATTCTATGGCGCGGTATTCATTGATGCCGGGAACATATGGACGATAAGGAATTACGAAGAACAGCCTGCCGGACAATTCAGGTTTGACACATTCTACAAGCAGATTGCCGCAGCATACGGACTTGGCTTCCGTATGAACTTCAACTATTTCATCCTCCGCTTTGATATGGGTATGAAAGCTATAAATCCCGCCTATGAAACGGAAAAAGAACATTATGCGATTATCCATCCAAGATTAAGCCGCGATTTCTCCTTTCATTTCGCTGTTGGACTACCATTCTAACAGAACATCGCCAAAAGATCCTGAAAATCCTTTGGCAATGTTCTTGTCAATCTAAACAATCAGGAAAGCCAGCCTCTTGCATTTCTGTCTGAAACGCTTCGTTCATTTCAGAAACAACCGGCTAAGCATTAATTTTTTTATCAATGAAATACTTAGGACGGCGCTTCACTTCAAGATATATCTTTCCGATATATTCGCCAGTAACACCACAAGCAAGCAGTATACTACCACCTATAAACCACATACTGACAAGCAGAGATGTCCAGCCCGCTATAGTATGCCCGGCAAAATGTTCATACAAGGCATATGCAATAACACCCAACGCCACAAGAATAAACAACAATCCAAGATAGGTGATGACACGCAAAGGCTTCACGGAGAACGACGTGATACCCTCAAGGGCAAAAGCAAGCATCTTCTTCAACGGATATTTCGACTCACCAGCAAAGCGCTCGCTACGGTCATAATACACCGATGCGGAAGGATAGCCAATAGATGCCACAATGCCACGCAAGAAGAGATTGTCCTCCGGATACTGCATCAGCGACTGCATGGCCCTGCGGCTCATAAGACGAAAATCCGCATGATTGTAGATTATCTTTCCGCCAAGCGCCGTCATCAGACGATAGAAGGCAAGTGCTGTATTACGCTTGAAGAATGTGTCCGTCTTGCGCTCGCGCCGCACGCCATACACTATGTCGTTGCCATCAAGCCAAGCATCCACCATATCATATATAGCATTGACATCATCCTGCAGGTCAGCATCAATAGACACCGAGGCATCGCTGTTCTCGGCAGCCCATCGAAGTCCTGCCCACAGGGCAAACTGATGTCCGCGGTTGCATGATAGTTTTAACCCACCAACCATCGGTGTCTCCTTTGCAAACTGCTCTATTAGCTGCCACGTATGATCACGGCTTCCATCATCGACAAAAAGTATCTGCCCTCTGTCAATCTTTTTCCTATCTTCAAGATTCTTCAGCACATCTATAAGACGTTTGCGGGTCTCGGCAAGAACCTCTTCCTCGTTGTAACAAGGAACTACAATCACCAGTTTCATAGTATATGAATTATTAAGTTTTATCTGTTTACGAATTTATAAAGCGTAAGATACCGCTTGTCGTCACAGCTCCTGTGGCTAAAGCGCTTCACCCTTGTAAGCACATACGACGGACAAGAATCACGGAACGCAGCTACATCATCATCCCCCATAATCATATAGCCGCTCCGGGGCTTGTTCTCGTCAAGCGGCACGATGCGGTCATCAAGATAGAAATTTATGGAGAACTGATGCATGCGGTTTCTTTCACCAGGTTTCCAATCACTGCGGTAGTCCCATATCTTGCAGCCATCCGGTACCAAACTGCGCAACTCCTGCGCCACATAATAATCTGTCTTGACATCAAAGATATGCGGCAGAATCACTCCGTCGAGCATCATGTTTATCGCAATGACAATCACAGCAAAGCTGCTACAAAGACGATAGCCCCCTCCCGTCTTGCGGCTGCGGACGAATACCAATATACCGACAAACGTGAAAACCAGTGCCAAAACCAAGGGAAAACTGAGAGACAGATGCTCCAGGCCAGACAGATAGGCCAGGTTTTCACTGGCATGTTTGCCATGAAAAATCCCATGAGGCACGAGTCCCATACGAGTGACAAAAGTAAGAACGGGCAGAAGCAAAGCAATGACCGACAATACCCACCCATACACATTCGCCATACTGCGACGGTTGCCGGCTATCCACAACATGAAACGTGCGAGATAATACGACAAAAATGGATATACAGGAAGGAGATAGACACTGCGTTTGCTCTTTGGGATGCAATAGAAGACGAACACAATTACCGCACTGAGAAGTGCGAGCAGGTCCTGGTCTGAAAGATTCGAGACGCGGCTCCAGCATTTCTTCAACCATCCGGAAACGCCTACCGTCAGACGCAACCTACGGTATCTGAAAGCGAAAAGCGAAAACAACAAAAGCAACGTGTAGGGAAGGAATCCTGTCAAAAGCGTCTGCACATTGTAGATGGCAGGTCCTTCATGTGAAGAATAAACCATCTTGCCTGTAAAACGCAATACGTTCTCTTCGTATACGAGATACAGGAATCTGTCGCCACGCTCAAGATAAGCGAGATAATACCAACAGAGAGGGAGCAGACATGAAGCAAGGAAGAACACCATGCAACAAAAGAAGGCTCGAAAGAAATTCTCTCTTCTCACGAGCATGTAAACGCCCATCACCATACATGGCAACAATGCGCCCACCGGTCCCTTGGTAAGAAATGCCCCGCTGAGCAGCAACACAGTGAGAGGAACTAACCAAAGGTTACGCCCAACATACCATCGATGGAAAGTATAAAGCGCGATGACGATGAATGCCGACAGCATCATGTCCACTCTGCACGCCATGGCTGCACGATGCACCTCAAACGTGGTCATCGTTATCAGTCCTGTAAGAAATGCCAAACGTGGATCCACCTTATTCTTGAGCATATAGCAATATGATGAAAGCAGCATCACTATCGTTGCAAAAGCGGAGGGGAAACGCGCTGTGAACTCCGTCACCCTGCCCATAAGCAGAGAACACAATGCTATGCACCAATGAAAGAACGGAGGCTTGTACGCTATATCAACACCATTATTCACTGGTGAAACCCAATCGCCGGACTGAAGCATGGATAATGCAACTATCGCTTCTCGCGGTTCACCCTTGGTATTGAACAGCGATGAGCCAAGGAACAACAAAAGCGAAGCTACAGAAAGCACCGCCAGTAGCCAAAACAGTAATCTTTGTCTGTTTTCAAGTAAATTCATCCTAATTATCATTGTTTATTTATACAAAGGTAATAAAAGCAATTCAAATATATCAAATAATTCTGAAGAAACTCTGTTAAAAGTATTAACTTTGCACGTCGATAAATAAGCAACAACAAAAAAATATGGGAAGAAACAAATATTCGGAAAAGGAAATAAAGGAAATCTGCAAATTGCTTAGGATGAAGAATTCTGCCAACAGAGCCAAGCAGAAAGGAATCCGCCACATACTACGCACCGATTTTGAATTCAACATTTCGGACTTCAACGAGCCAGGAAAAGCTTTCGGTGAGATGGAACTCAACGACGCCATACATCGCGGGGCCATACGCATTCTTGACGAAGCAACAATTGAATCGATGAAAGAGAAACGCGCTCGCGACAAAGCCCGCGATGAAGCGGAACGCCAACGCACAGCTATAGAATCAGGCGAGCAGACCGATTGGCAGCAAGCATTGATGGAATGGAAAGAGGCAGGAATGGAATAGAAGAACGTGTTTCTCAACAAAGCATTGCTCCGCTCATAGGAGCATTCTTTTATAATTGGCGTAAGGAAAAGCAAAAGAGTTTTTCCTGTTCATGTACCTGTTTGGATAACCTATTATGGTAAAAAGGAACTGGTATGAAAAAGAAAACTCCTAAAGCAGATGACACATAAATTAGAGTGTCTTCCACTTTAGGAGTTTTTATTTTACCAAAGTTTCAAACGCTGCTCGGCAGGAATGAACAACTTATCGGTATTCTTGACATTAAATGCATCATACCACATGTTTATATGAGGCAGCGCACCATTTACACGCCATCTGCCAAGAGAGTGAGGGTCACTCTTTGTACGCTGACGGATTTCTGCCTCTGTGATGTTTGCAGCCCAAACTTCTGAATATGCAATAAAGAAGCGCTGGTCAGGAGTGAGTCCGTCAATTGTCTCAAGCGGAGCATCCTTTGTTGCATCCTTGTATGCCTCGAAAGCAACCTGCAGACCTCCATGGTCGGCAAGATTCTCACCCAAAGTGAAACGGCCATTTGCATTAAGGTCAGGAAGAACCTTTATCTTCGAGAAGAAATCTGCATACATATCTGCACGCTTGTTGAAATTGTCACCATCATTTGCAGTCCACCAATCATTCATATTTCCATTCTTGTCATAATGGCGTCCCTGGTCGTCAAATCCATGGGTCATCTCATGACCGATAACCACACCGATTGCCCCATAGTTGAAGGCATCATCGGCGGATGGGTCAAAGAACGGCTTCTGAAGAATACCTGCAGGGAAACAGATTTCATTTGTCGTAGGATCATAGTAGGCATTTACTGTCTGCGGATACATCTGCCATTCATCCTTGTCAACAGGCTTGCCAATCTTGTTGGATACAGTCCATTTGTTCCAGAAGCGGCGGCATTCCTCTATGTTCTGATAATATGACTTAGCTGGGTCGATATTCAAATCCTTCATATCCACCCACTTGTCCGGATAACCGATTTTTACATAGAATGCATCCAGTTTGTCATAAGCGTTTTTCTTGGTTTCTTCACTCATCCAATCCTGCGCAGCAATACGCTTTCTGAGGGCCTTCTGCAGATTGGCCACAAGTGTTTTCATGCGCTCCTTTGAAGATGCAGGGAAATACTTGCCCACATAAATCTTTCCAAGAGCCTGGCCCATCTGGCTCTCCACCTGTCCTGTAGCACGTTTCCATAGCGGATGGTTTTCCTTTCTTCCGCTCATGGTCTTTCCGAAGAAATCGAAGTTTGCCTGTGCAACCTCATCGCTCAGATATCCTGCAGCACTCATTATCTGTCCCCACTCCATATAGTCACGATACTCAGCCGGAGTAAGAGAGGCTATGAGCTTGTCTGCACCTGCCATGAATTCCGTCTGACCAACAACAACTTCCTTTGCGTCTGCAGGGTTAATGCCTGATGCACCAAGAAGTTTTGAAATCTGGACATTAGGATATCTCTTGTTGAACTCATCAAGAGTCATCTTGTTATAGTTAGCTTCCGGATCACGTAATTCTGTGTTTGACTTTGAAACCTTTGCAAGTTCTGTCTCAAGCTTGAGCACGTTCTTCATCTTTGCCTCTGCAGCCTTCTCCGAGAATCCGAACATCTTGAACATTCTTACCACATGCTTCTTGTATGCCTCACGTATCTCCACTGTTGCAGGATCTGAATCCAGATAATACTCCTTCTGACCAAGTGTGGTTCCACCCTGCATCACATTGATGATATTCATCTTGGCATTTTTCTGGTCTGCACCAATATACAGGCCGAAGAACTCGCTGTCGCCATAAGGAATCAGGGAAAGCTGGATTGCAAAGAGGTCCTTCACGCTCTTCGCCTTCTCCAACTTGTTCAAGATAGGTTTCAGAGGTGTCACGCCCTCTGCATCTCTCCTTTTCTCGTCCATAGCCAACTTATAGAGATCGCTGAGCTTGCGTTCAACGGTGCCTGCGGGATATGTTTTTTCAAGAAGTTCCGTCAATATGCCATTGATTCTCTTGTTGTTGTCTTCACCAAGTACGTCAAAACTGCCGTATCTTGAATATGCAGCCGGAAGAGGATTATTCTTCATCCATCCACCACAGGCGTATTGGAAGAAGTCGTCTTGCGGACGTACACTATTGTCCATATTCTTCAGGTCTATACCCGAACTTAAAGTCTGGCCTTGGGCCATCGCTGAAAGCGAAATGGAAGCAAAAGCTACCATAGGAATAATTTTTTTGATTTTCATTGCTTATTATTTAAAGTTGTTATGTTTAACATAGAATATCGATACAACCGATAAAGCCCGGATAGAGACATTGGGCATACCCTCTGTCAGCTGATCCTAACCATTAGCGCTTAATTTATCCATGTCCTCAGAGAGTTGTTCCCATCGCTCCACCTCTTCGTCAAGGGCTTTCTTCGTTTCCGTATACTCTGTCACGTACTCCATATTTGAAGCGTTCTCCGGCAGGCACAGCAACTCATCAAGCTCTTTAAGACGGTTTTCCATCTTCTCGATTCTCTGCTCAGAATCCTTCACGGCCTTTTCAGCCTTACGTATTTTCTTTTGCTGTTCTTTGTGTTCCGCATAGCTGATTTTGGGAGATGACTTTTCTGCTTGGTCTGCGGGAACTGTCCTTGAACTCTTTGTCCCTGAATCAGAAATACCGTTTTGCGGCTGTCGGCCTAAAGAATCCAACGACTCCAGATTATGCTTTTCAAGGAAATCATAAATTCCGCCGAGATGTTCTGTAACTTTTCCACCGCCGAACTCATATACCTTAGACACCAGTCCGTCAAGGAACTCTCTATCGTGGCTGACAATTATGGCCGTTCCGTCAAAAGACTTTATTGCCTCCTTCAGCACATCTTTGGAACGCATATCCAAATGGTTGGTCGGCTCATCAAGGATAAGCAGATTAACCGGTTCAAGCAGCAGACGAATCATGGCCAAGCGGCTACGCTCTCCTCCACTCAACACAGAAACTTTCTTTTCAGATGCCTCTCCGCCAAACATGAATGCACCAAGGATATCATTAATCCGCAGGCGTATTTCGCCACGTGCCACCCTATCGATAGTATCATATACAGAAAGATTGCCGTCAAGCAACTGTGCCTGATTCTGTGCGAAATAGCCAATCTGCACATTATGCCCTATCTTCAGACTGCCAGTAAATGGGATTTCATTCATGATACACTTCACAAGTGTTGATTTTCCTTCGCCGTTCTTACCCACGAAGGCAACTTTCTCCCCTCGCTTTATAGTAAGTGTGACATTGGAAAATACTGTATGCTCACCATAATCTTTCCTTAAATCATCACAGATTACCGGGTAGTCACCGCTTCTCAGACATGGAGGGAACTTGAGCCGCATCTGCGAATTGTCTACATCGTCTATCTCTATCGGCACTATTTTCTCAAGTTGCTTAATACGACTCTGCACCTGCACCGCCTTTGTTGGCTTATAACGGAATCTCTCAATGAAATCCTTTATGTCTGCTATTTCCTTCTGCTGATTCTCGTATGCACGGAGCTGTTGTTCTCTTCGCTCTCTACGCAATTCAACATACTGGTCATATTTCACTTTATAATCCACGACTTTTCCACAGCTTATCTCAAGCGTGCGGTTAGTCACATTATTTATAAACGCACGATCATGGCTTACAAGCACTACAGCCTTGGCACTTTGAGCAAGGAACTGCTCCAGCCATTGTATACTCTCAATATCAAGATGGTTCGTAGGCTCATCAAGAAGAAGTACATCCGGACTCTCAAGCAGAATCTTTGCCAACTCTATTCTCATTCTCCAACCTCCGCTGAATTCACGGGTCGGACGGTCAAAATCCTGACGGGAGAATCCTAATCCTGTAAGAGTTCTCTCCATATTTGCCTCCATACTGTCCGGCTCCGCCATCATATAGCGGTCATGGGCATTGGTAAAGCTCTGGACCAGATTGAGATAATCTTCACTGTCATAGTCTTCACGTACCGACAACTGGCTTTGCAGTTCATCAACCCTCTGCTTGAGTTTCGATACGGAAGCAAAAGCCTTACGGGTTTCTTCCCTCACAGTAGTATCATCGGTGAGTTTCATAACCTGTGGCAAATACCCTATAGTGGTATCATTCGGAACGGAAACAGTTCCTGCCGTAGGCTTTTCCTGACCACAAAGGATTTTTAGCATCGTGGATTTTCCAGCTCCGTTTTTTCCAACAAGTGCTATACGGTCACGATCGTTTATTACAAAACTCACGTCCTCAAAGAGTGGCTTAACACTAAATTCCACTTTCAGTCCGTCTACTGATATCATTTCGTCTTCTAAAATTTATATTTTCGCTGCAAAGTTACAATAAAAAATGATTCTTCGGGCATCTAATATAAGAATAATTGAAGTTTAGCACATCTCTTATGCCACAAAAAGGAATATACACAAAATAAAAAAGACTATTCTGCTGAATAGTCTTTC
>ULRN01036390.1_pt1 | contig 64184 bp, 60 predicted proteins | sample 1955461 | NCBI WGS metagenome assembly ULRN01 (sample SAMEA4835683, study PRJEB28245) | human gut metagenome | biome: gut microbiome; material: fecal sample | place: Denmark | collected 2008 | reverse complement strand
GGCGTCCGACGGTTTCAATTCCATAAGGTACGATTAAAAGTGTTTTGTTAATCCGTATTGTTCCGTCATTGCTCTTGTTTCAATTCCATAAGGTACGATTAAAAGTGTCTGAACTCATGCTACTGTTATTTACATGTTTTGTTTCAATTCCATAAGGTACGATTAAAAGTATAGCGTATCTGCCGAATAACTTCTATATTCTTGGTTTCAATTCCATAAGGTACGATTAAAAGAGACCAGAGGAAAACCCCACGCCGCGAATTTCAGTGTTTCAATTCCATAAGGTACGATTAAAAGCACGGAATCCGGTAGGACTCCCAGACCGGAGATGTTGTTTCAATTCCATAAGGTACGATTAAAAGTTTATAGTTCCTAATCTTTGCAGTTACGATTCCCGCGTTTCAATTCCATAAGGTACGATTAAAAGATTAGATCCTATAAAGGAAGATCTCGATGAACTAGGTTTCAATTCCATAAGGTACGATTAAAAGTTAACGGGGTACCTTTTATTTCTCATTGTAAGATTGTTTCAATTCCATAAGGTACGATTAAAAGGTTACTTGCAAATCCTCTTCCGGCTAGTGTTCCTAAGTTTCAATTCCATAAGGTACGATTAAAAGCTCTGTTATTTTTGTTTCTGCTTTTGTTTTAGCTGGTTTCAATTCCATAAGGTACGATTAAAAGCATTTGCAGACGAAGATGGAAAAGGCGAGGCGTTCAGTTTCAATTCCATAAGGTACGATTAAAAGCGGAATCATTGATGCTGGGTGCTATTCTGCTTCTGTGTTTCAATTCCATAAGGTACGATTAAAAGAAAACCTCTTCTGCCTAGATATGCAAATATACTGCTGTTTCAATTCCATAAGGTACGATTAAAAGCACTAGACGAACTGAGAGAAGCGATACTTTCAAAGTTTCAATTCCATAAGGTACGATTAAAAGAGAAAATATATTCCGAAGAAGAGCGGGAAAAACTTGTTTCAATTCCATAAGGTACGATTAAAAGACCAATCAGCGACGGAACAACACAAGCTGTAGGAATGTTTCAATTCCATAAGGTACGATTAAAAGACATTGCAATGTTACACAACAATGCTTTAAACGTGTTTCAATTCCATAAGGTACGATTAAAAGACATGACAGACTTAATGTACGCCGAAAACTCTTTAAGTTTCAATTCCATAAGGTACGATTAAAAGCAACTTAAATTACGACAGCAAAGGAAATATAACTGAGTTTCAATTCCATAAGGTACGATTAAAAGTTCAGAAGATTCTTGTATTCTTTGCGCATATCGAACGTTTCAATTCCATAAGGTACGATTAAAAGGCAGAGTGCAAGGAACAGGCGTACGATCGTGCAAGTTTCAATTCCATAAGGTACGATTAAAAGTCACTTACAGTTAGATTAGTAGTATTTAGGATTATGTAGTTTCAATTCCATAAGGTACGATTAAAAGGAAGTTGTGCGGTGTATGTACAGCTTCCTGACGGTGTTTCAATTCCATAAGGTACGATTAAAAGTACAACGAACCTTCACAATGCTTCACAATGTTTCGGTTTCAATTCCATAAGGTACGATTAAAAGGTCTGAAACCTTCCTATCAGTGTAAGGTCTGAAAGTGTTTCAATTCCATAAGGTACGATTAAAAGTAAAAATGTCGGAGAGGACGAGTTAATTGAATTAAGTTTCAATTCCATAAGGTACGATTAAAAGGAAGATATAGTTAATGCCTTGATAAGAATATTCACGTTTCAATTCCATAAGGTACGATTAAAAGATTCGCTGACACTTCCTTAGGTAGTCAAAACTTTGTTTCAATTCCATAAGGTACGATTAAAAGTGTTGATAAATTTTTGATAAATAACAAGAAAATAAATGTTTCAATTCCATAAGGTACGATTAAAAGCGCTGGCTTATCAGTAGGGTTGCTATATGGTACAGGGTTTCAATTCCATAAGGTACGATTAAAAGCGTACCGCTTTTTATAACCAAAAAAGCGCGAAAAAAGTTTCAATTCCATAAGGTACGATTAAAAGTCAGAACGGACAAATGGGAAATTGCACAACAAGCAAGTTTCAATTCCATAAGGTACGATTAAAAGAAGGCAAAAGAATACACGGTGACAATCCCGAAAAAGTTTCAATTCCATAAGGTACGATTAAAAAAAAACTAATTCGTGAAATCACAATCGCAGTATTGTGTTTCAATTCCATAAGGTACGATTAAAAGACTAATGAAGAAAACAACAACTTTATTGTAACAATGTTTCAATTCCATAAGGTACGATTAAAAGAATGAGTATCACGAAATCAATAGGAAAAAACACTCTGTTTCAATTCCATAAGGTACGATTAAAAGTCGGACTACCCGGAGATACATGGGACATTAACCTAGGTTTCAATTCCATAAGGTACGATTAAAAGTACGTACCGACAAATGGGAAATAGCACAATCGGCGAGTTTCAATTCCATAAGGTACGATTAAAAGATAAGTCGTGCGTACTTCTTTCGTAACTTCTCATTGTTTCAATTCCATAAGGTACGATTAAAAGCTTCATTTCTATTTCTCATATACACTGAAAATGAAACTCTTTCCGACTGCAAATATATAAAAAATATGAGAAAAGAATGTCGATACTTAATCCTATAAAAAAGCTTAAGCATCGACACTCTTATAAAAGTCTGTGTTTCAACAAGTTAAAGAACAATCGAATAATTTATATTCTACAATGTATAAAATGATAACTCATCGACAACTACACTTTTAAAGAAAAAGATCTAAGTCAGCACATTCTTTACCTACAATCACTTTATCCATTGCATTTTGAGAAGAACCACTAAATATGATAATACTATCTTCTTCTTTTTTCATAAAAGCATCACATTGCATCAATAGCTCCTTTAATCGGACCTCCGAAATTTCACCTTCAAATACAGAATTTTGAATCCAATTCAAATACCTACGACATAACTTCAGCATCTTACCGACTCTCCGCTCCCCAAAATCATATACTAGAATCACATACATCTTTACCAGTACATTTTAAATGGTTTGTATTCTTCCATTGCTAGCAAATGTTTGGCCAGTTTATAACACTCCAGTTTAACCAAATGACGATAACTTACAGATCGTTTCAACGACTTATGCTGGATTGTTTCCTGCAAACGATCCTCCAATGCTTTTACAAATATCTTCTTTCCTGAGGAATTAAGCAAGCATTTATTCAGCTTTCGATCAAAATGTTTCTCCTGTATTTCTTTTCGGTTCAAGACTTTAAAAATAACCCGGTCCACTAGAATAGGTTTGAAAATTTCGGCTATATCCAGTGCCAAAGAGTACCGACGCTCTCCTGGCTTGTGCAAATAACTTATGGTAGGATTCAATTGTGTTTGGTGAATAGCACGCAAACAAATTGTATAGCATACCATATTACCAAATGAGATCAACGCATTTACCTCATTCTGTGGAGGACGTTTCGTACGACTTCCCATTTCAAAATCGTTCAAAATCAAATTAAATGCAGCATAATAATACTGCCTTATCTGACCTTCTATACCCATTAGCTCTTCAGTACTTTTTGTCTGAGGTATTTTTGATGAAAGATTTTTTATTATGTTTATCAACTCTTCCATATCCTTCCCCCTCCGATTGTAATATTGAAGGTTCTTAATCATATTACAGGCTGCTCCTTCAATAAACTTCTGAGCAATACACATTCTTTTTTTATTATTTTGGTAATGAGAAGTCTGTGCCAATAACATTCTACCGGAAAGCAGACTGTCTTTGGGCATAAATGAGCCAGTATAATTTTCATAATAATCAAAAAAATGAACAGCAATGTCTTTCTGTCCCAAGAAATTAAACAATGAGCTATTGGCACGTAATGAACCAAACACATAAAATTCACTAATATCTTCCACAGGTAAGTAACGGGGGTGAGCAGTAACTGCCATTCCTTCATCTTCTTCTGTACAAGGAGTGAATTTCAACGTATTATCTTTTCTTTCCAAAATTCCAGGATTAAACAAATAAAAAGTTTTTTTCATTCTTCCACTTCCTTACTGTAACAAAATTCAAAATAACTACAACTACGACACAAAGATTTTTGAACCAACGAAGGACAATTCTCATCTAAGATAATTTTCTCAATATTCTCCTTCATTTCTTCTATCTTTTCTCGATCAAAATCACTCAGAATGACCGGCTGAGTTTTCCTTAAAACTGGATATTCTAGTAAACCTGTCACTCCTTCTATTCCATTTTGTTCAAATACATAAAGGTAATACTTTACTTGCCATTCATGAGCTTTTTCTACCTTGTTTGATTTCTTAATTTCATGAATCACCTTACTCTTGGCATCATAATAATCGACCTTTATTCCATCCAGTTCTATTTCTTCATATCTTTCCGAACGTTGTGGATAAGAATCTTCATGAATCAACTTTCCTTCGAGTACCAGGTCAGAGGTATGTTCAAAATGAATACCACTCGCAAACAGCCAAAGCTTACGTTTACAGACCTGATAATAATTAAAATGTGTACCAGTGATTTTCATGTTTGTTTATTATATTATCTCATAACAATCCTGTTTCTTTTCAATACAACCTTGTTTTTCATCATAGAATAATTCCTGCGCAATCCACACATCCCAATTGTCATCGTAACTCCTTCTATCCAAATGATAAGGATATACGGAAACTAGCAGTTCATTTGCCTCAATATAGCGTTTCTGTTCTATCAGACTACAATATTCGTCTTTCAGATTATAGCATAACACCTCAATTTTCTGATTATTCTGATCCATTATCTCATCAGCCCAATCTCTACACATCCCAGCAATCCATTTATCTAAAAAATCAGAGGTAGAATTCAATCCTTGATCATAATCTTGTTTCTGTTTTTCAGAATACCCTTCTTTATACACTTCATTGCAAACATGTATCAAATCATCCTCAGATAAATCACACTCGTTTAACTGTAACATTACGTTCCAGGTATTCCGAAGTAACTGGTCATCATAAAAAGGAGTTTTACCCATAACTTTCTCGAAAAGATGCACATCTGCCATTTTCTTGTTACCGGAAGTATCTGCTAATTTTCCACCACGATTTACACGTCCCAAACGTTGAATTAATGAATCTATAGGAGCATTCTCAATATAAGCTGTATTGTAATCAATATCTAGACTGACCTCAACAGCCTGTGTGGCAACTAATAGCTGAGGGCGTAGGTTTCTATCCTCATTCGTCACAGAACGTTCAATCTCTCTCCTCGACCTTTGATTGAACCCGCCATGCAATATCAATTTCTTTGAATCGTCGAAATCAATCGCCTGATAAATTTGCTGACAAGTCTTCACATTATTGACAACTACCAGTACCGACATGCCTCTCTCTAAATCTGATTCTATCTGCCCGATATATTGACCTATATTTTCATCTGCATGGCAAACCAGATGATGACGTTTTCTTCCCATTACACACGCATCTGAAGGAAAAGCAGAATCGGGACGAATGATTCGAGAATGATCTCCATCATAAACTTTCTCTATTATCTGCTCCAGCAAGAAATCAGGAATTGTAGCAGACATGAACAAAAACTTAGCCCTGAAAAAACTTCTGAAAATTTTCACCGTACCCAGCATTTTTCCTGTCAGAAACGCATTATATGCATGAAATTCGTCAATGATAAATAAAGCATTCTGACATTCCAGCATAGAGAACTCCCATCCTTTCCCATGACAAGGAATCCTTAAAAGTTGATGCAAGGTCATAATTTTTATTGGATAATAGACCTCACGCGATAAAGAGTTCAAACTTCTAGCCTCTTGTTCAACTTCTGCATAATTAGATATAACATTCGAATATTCCTCACACAATTCATTATATATAAAGTTTAAGGATTTAGAATGTTGTATCATTACCTCAGAACGGTCATATACTTTGCAGAGGCGGGTCATCATCGCATTGATGGAAGCAGTGTAAGGAAGTAAATAAAACAAGCGGTTCCCTTTTGACTGGTTTGCATAAACCCAGCTCAAGGCAGCTTCTGTCTTACCGGAACCTGTGGGAGCATGTAAGATGGCATCCCCCTTCCATTGCTGTAGCTTCTCCTGAAAATGACGGAACGGATATTTTGTCGACTTGTCACACGGCTGGAAATCATCTAAAGAAAGTATCTGATAGTCTGGAATTTCTATTTTTCCTCCCGATGCAAGATGATCGGCAGCCTGCAAAAAAGCTCTCATTAAAGAGAATCTTTGTCTGTCTTCTACACAAGGAATCACTTTTTTCTGTTTGCTTTCTCTGAACATATAGCAAAAATTAGACGAAATCCTGTCAAGCTTCTCCTTTCTGTAAACAAACTCTGTTAAGAATAAAGAAAGCCATGACTGCAAGGTTTCCATACACATACTTCCTTCTGAGTCACGTAAATAAGCTCCTTCATCAATTGAAATACTGATTCCATTTAAATCTAGCATGCACAATGACTTTTTGCAAGAACGTGACTCCACACTTTTATGATGCGTCGCAATTGCAAATAATACCGCATTATCCATCTCCAAGAAAGTTTCTGCAAACCAAACAGATACCAATTCATGACGGATACTGGCATATTTATCTCCATTCAGTCTTTTCTGAAAAGTCGGATGCACTTTCCCCAAATCATGTAATATAGCAGTCTGCAAAAAATTTTTTTCTATAAAAGTTCGCGCATCATCGGATAAAGACAGTGACTGAAGCAACTTCAGTCCTGTCTCTATCACCATACAGGTATGTTCATATAAAGTGGTTCCGTCACTTTTTGCTTTAATCCTCTTTATTTCCTCTACATTCATATCGTAAAAGTATGCATATAAAAATCTACAGGCTGTTCATCCTGAATACGATACAGATTAGAGTTCCTGACATACACACCTTCACCTTCTCCGCGGATGGCTACAAACATCATCGGATTGACAGGTACTCTTCCATTTCCGACTTTTTCACCTTCGGCATAAGACTCAGCCAGTTGCACCAGTTGTCCAGGAATCGTTTCACTCATATCAAAAGGAATCATACAGCCTTTTACGCAACCTTCTGAAATCTGTACCACTTCTTTTATACAGACTTTCTTTACCTGAAGCAAATCCTGCGAACGTCCCAACGCCGGAGTTCCTACCGGAGATTCAAAAAAACTAATCCAGTCCAGACGGTCAATCCAAATAGTCAAGCAAGGATTAGTATGAAACTCACGTATATAAGCATCGCTCCCTTTGTCATGATTTTTTATCTTCTTCCCGTCAAACTGTAATCTTCTACGGGTCTCTATATCTAACGATACAGTATCATAAAGATACCGGAAACCCACCTTCACTTCACCGGGAGAAACAAACCGCCCCAAACAACAACCTATTATTCCTAGAATAGTAGAATATGGAGGTACTGGCATGCATAAAGCATTCCCGGAAAGAACAAAAGGAAGACGGGGAGTCGCTGTCCAGCCTGAGAACTGTATTTCCAGTACTTTATCCATTATCTTAAATATTTATCTACGAACACCTCTACTATCTTTATCGGGCTATCAACCATAAAGTCATCACCAGCCAATGCCTTTACCTCTTCTTCATTTTCCAAATATCCTTTCCGGATTCCTATACAGACAGGTGTCTGAAGTTTGTCTTTATAATCGTCCACAAGTTCTTTCAGTAAATCTATATTTAATCGTGGACGCTCACCGCTTCCAATATATAAATTATTGAAACAAGGATTCGCTGATAACATTCCTGCAAATACGATCACTTTAGGAGATACATCTGCCCCAAATGCAGCCATTTTAGCTCCTCCACGCAAATGTACCAAACCTTTCAATAAACCCGCAGCACGCTCTTTTCTTAATTGTTCTGCATTCTGTACAGTATAAATCTGCACATTTTTCTGTGGATTTTCCTCTATAAGAGAATTTTTATACCTCTCTACTAAATCTTTTGATAATTCTACCCGTGACGATGTATTCACAAAACTACCTAAACGATAGCATTCCAGATTAAAGAATCCCTCCAGATGAGTGGAATAAAAGCGGGTTGAATAAGGCAAAGGAGTACCGTCTTTAGGAAAAACAAAAGCATTATCCGTTGTCAGTGCACGCATTTTAGGAATTCCTTTCAAAATAGAAGTTTTGAAGGGTGATGTGCGTTGAATGCTTTCCTCTCCTTTAGAGCCACTCTTCATATAGCCAAATAAATCATCTTCCGGATAGGTTACTGGATCCAGTTCTGTAGCAATCTTAGATGTAGCGCCTTTCGCATTTGTTTCAATTACATGTAACTCACTGGGCTGCCATCCGTTTTCTTCATTAGCTGTATTTCTAAGCCAACGACGCCATGCTTGTGCCGAAACATAAGGTACATCTTCCTTGCGGCCATTGACAGTTTCTTTAAAAGTTTTCGGAATTACTGTATTTTGGTCTTCTCCCGTAGCCAATCCGGAACCATTTAAAAAAACAGCTGTTGCATCACACAATACGTTTCCTGTAATGTTTTGAATTTGTTCTGACATAATTATTTATTTTTAAGGTTATTATTAAAGTATATTGAAAAAATTTCATTGAGTTTCAGTTTGAAAGCAAATAGAAAAGTTCTGAAGGCATAATTTCCCCAAGGATCATAAATCAAATCATACTCATTCCATTCTTTTCCACTCTCGTTCAAACGTTGCATTATGGAATAAAACCACACAATTTGTGAACGTAAATCACTACGCGGTATCGAACGTTTTATCTTCTCACACAATGCGACATATTTAGAGTCATCAACAATACTTTGAAATCTGTAATCTGTATATTGAGCGGTAAATTTATTGATACGATCTAACCATTTCTTTATATCAGGATCTATCTGCTGAGATGAAAAATATATTTTATCTTCCCAAGATGACAAATCCTCCTTATTCATATAATACAGCCTTAACAGAGAACAGATTCCATATACATTTTTCTTCCCCTCTATCGTATAGAACAGCGGATATAAATGGTAAACACCTTCTTCCCAAGCATTCTCAATCACCAGTTCATCTAGAATAGAAAAATCTACATCATTATTCTTTTCACCATATCGAAAATCCAAAATTCTGTCAATAATTTTCATCCGTTGATACTCAGAAGCCTGGTTCAACAGTTTGATTATTTTTACACAAAAACGAGAGGCCATCGTTTCTTTTACATTCACCAATGGTATGGCAGACACAGAAGTTCCTTTCTGATAATAAAAATGCACTAATTTATAAATCTGAGTACAACGATATAAAACAGGTAGCTGTTCAGGGTCATCCAGAATAGCTAGTTGACAACTCATTGACCAATCACCTTTTTCAGTTGCTCGCAATAAAATTCTACTCAACAACGACGCATAATCATTCTTTATTTCGTAAGCATCAGTCTTACTCAACACTATTTCATCTTTCGCATCTTTATATTTCATTATTAACCCAGAAATATATTGAGCCATTGCGGTCAGTTTCTCCTTATGAATGACCTCCCAATATGATTCAAAGAACTTCACGCTAACTCCTTCAAACTTTTTAGAGGGATAAAGAAATTTCCACTCTTTTTTATCAGACAAACATTCCAAAAAGCCAGAACTTAAAAAAGAATCATTCAAAATATGCTCCAATTCTCCTCTATGTCGATTACGCAATACAAACAATTGTCTAAGTAATTCATTTGGTACTCGGTCTATGAAGCAACTAGCTCCTGCTCCTGAATTTGAAAAACTCCACAAATTAACATCTGCATGTTCACAGTCAGCCTTACATCTTTCCATCACCTCCAGGGCTTCCAATACATAATTACCCTTAGTAACCCCCTTCATATTCTCAATTGGCGCATTTGTTGCAACGACATCCCTTACTTTATCAACCAAATCATTTACTTTTTCCTCTACAAACTCCTCACAAAACTCCAAAGCTGTGGAATCAATAAGTAAAATACCTTTTTTATATATATAAGCACAGAAAGGAAGGAACTGCAACAATACCACACAAATAGGGTGCACATGATAAGTCTGTATAGCCATAGGAAGGGACTGAGCATCAGAGCCAAGCCCTCCTAATAATGGGAACCAGCATCTGTTCAAAGTCAAGTCTTTCTTTCTCGCCTCCTTTTCTGGTACACCCAAACTAACCAACGTGTCCAACATAAAATCCGAAAAACTTTTAGAATAATGTAGTCCCGTTAGATTACACTGCTTATCCCCTTCCGATTCAAAGCCGTCCACTATCTTATATAATAGTGTTTCATATATTTTTTCTCCTAATTTCTTATCATTGTACAATGGTCCGTTTTTAGTAAATAGCATTGTATAACTTTTAAAGCGCAAATTCATACTCATCAATGAGTAAGGAAGATCATCACATACTTTCGCAATCATATTACGCAACAATTTTGTTGTAATGTCACGTACACTATTCAATCCGGCTAATGCTTTTACCGTCATCAAAGCATTATTAACCATCGGATTTCCGGTATAATGATTAATTATATTCATAGTTCAAACAATAAAGTTCTCAAAATCAACATTATTAAATCTACAGTAAACACCAGCAACTCCACATTTTTTCTTTGAATTAAATTTTAACCACCAGACAAGCTTTACATCAGTTATTCTATTTTTGTACATAGAATAATTGAAATTTAGTATATTTGATTTATCAGACATAATAATCACACCATATACTTGCAAATCTGCCGGGAAGTTGTTTTTACTTTTTTTCAACTTTCAGGAATCCAAAGCCCATAGAGCCAAGACTTCCCGCCGAGGATTCATAAAGCAACTTAATCAACTCCATAGGAGCTGATATCTTCAATCTGCACATAAATCCACGCACGCTGGTTTCCTGAGGTGTATCAGTTTTAATTTTTACCAACGCTGATTTAGGTTGGTCCAAAACCTCCATCCGACAATCCTCCACACAAAAAGGGCATTTAGTACCATAAAACAAAGAATACTTTTCAATAAGCCCTTTAAATAAAATGTAAGATGAAACAGAATCCGCAGGAGACAGATAATCGACTTTCTTCCCTTCATGACGAAGCTTCAAACATATCGGCGACAAAGTACGGAAAACCATTTCTTCCACAAATTCAGGAGAAGGCATTACCTCTACATTGCGTACGATAAACTGTACAGCCGATTTACAGTCACCTATTTCAAAAACCTGATTCATAAACAGTCCCTGAATGAAGCACCGGGTACTTTTTTCCGGCAAGAAACTAAGTTGCCATTCTACCGTATCCGACAATATCTGCAACCGTCCTTCCTCGCGCAATATTCTGTATTTTTCTATCAGCAGACGGGAGTAAGAGAAAAACTTGAATGTTTTCCCATTCTCCTTACGGAAACCATTCTCATGTAACCAGGTTGCATAGTCCTTATTTGCCCGGGCAAGAATCTTGTATATTACACAAGACTGCTCATACTGATAATTAATTGGTAACCGATTTCCGAAGGCTTTCTTATTAACTTCCAATGTAAGCTTAAATCTCATAACATTATAATATATGAAGTTCCTTAACTAAGTCTTTCGATTCACTACAATACGCATATAAATCGTTAGGGACAATTATCCCTTCCGCAAATGCGCGCTGAAGCATTCTTTGATATTTTTCAGCATGATCAACCAGTGGATATCCACCCCATCCTTCTTCTGTAGGATTCTGCTTAATCCATACATCAAAAATATGATTATAATATGCATCTGTTATCACATCCAGATCTTTTAACCGATGCACTAACGCAGATACAGATATACCATACGAGTTCTTCAATTCAACAAGTTCTTCCAATGACAGAGCACTCCGCTTTTTTCCTATATGCATATAAACGACATAACCAGGAAAAAGCAATGCAGATGCAAATTTATGGCAGCATTTTTCTTTCGTCCGAATATCAAGTGATTCTATAAAATCAAATAAGAGGTGTCCTAATTCATGCAAAGCGGTAAACCTCTTCCGCTCTACCCGTAATGTCTGTTTGTTTAATATAACAAAAGGAATATCTTTATTTATCCAGCCGCTAATTCCATCAATTCTCATATCCAAATCCAGCTCTAAAACTTTTATACCAGCCTTTTCCATGATTCTGCAAACAGATGGCAGAGAATCATCACCTAATTTCCATTTTGTCCGCAAAATCTCAGCCGCAGACTCCATATCCGACATAGAAAGAAAACGTTTACTAGAGAAAGGACACTTATAACTCGTTGACATTCCTAATTTATTTTCCAAAAAAAGATACTGCCGCAAAGCAGAACTGATTTTTTCCTTCATCATTTCCTCTTCTTTAGCCGACAATATTTCTCCTCTACGAAAATTCCATCTATCAACCATAATAGATTGTGTCCCCTGTAAATATTCCAAAGAAATTCCATATACAGCCAGCAAGGCATCAAGTACTTTAGAAGAGGGCTGCATCAATCCTCTCTCATATTTTGACAAAGCTTGTTTGGAAACTATCTGATTTATACAGTCACATACTTCATCTAAAGTCAGACCCCGCATTTTCCTTATACTTTTCAATAGATCAGGTTGTATCATACTTTATTCAAATCTAACATCAATAGGTTTACAAATATATAAAATTTAAATAATATAGTAAACAATAGAATATAATTTATTTTGATTTTAAGAATATTACTACAATATTTTCATAAAAAATCAAAGCCATATCAAGCTCTTTTCAGAGAATGATATGGCTTTATAATTTCATCTATATAAGATTAAACTTATCTCTACATAGCCCTCACCAAACTATATCCATCTTTTCAAACGATGATATCTTTCATAGATATCTACAGGATAATTTTCACTCAAGTCTGATGAACTATGCAATATCTCATTCTGAACTTCTTCAAAGTCACCGCAACACATTTCATCTACCAGACCCGTGTCATACAGTTTCTTTATTTCAGGCAGTAATTCCGTAGCATGCATATCTATCAGACTATTCGCCAGCATACCTATAAGCATGCCATCGCAACACTGACAAGTTTCCAGTCTACCATCGTAAAAGCTCAGCAGATGGCGGAACCACTCTATGACTTCCAGACGGCGCTCTGGCTGATAACGGCAAATCCGGGCTACAGCCTCGACTATATGAATACGGGCAAATGAATAAAGCCCCGGAGTTTTCATATATTCCATTAGCTTGTCCAGATGGTCTTTTCCCAACATATAAAGCGTAGGCACGTAAGCTTCTTCCGCCATATCTCCAAAATGGAAATCATAATAGTCCTGATTCTGACACAGCGACAGCAATACAGTCGACAAGGATTCTTCATTACCGACCTCACCCAATAATACGATACAATGCAGAAGTTCTGTATCAGTCTTGTTATCCCAGCATTCGTCGGATATCTCTTCGCAGGTACGTCCTGTTTCATAAAGCACAATCTGTTCTAAATCTTTCCTCAGTTCATCCCGAGGCACTGCCAGAATTGACTTAATCGACTCATCAGACAAATAAAGCGCATTAACCGGATTACTTAATAAAGGAATCAGCCATTCATATTTTACAGACAAGTTCTCAGGATAACCGGTGTACGTAAAAGAATATCTTTCGGTATCTGTTTCATCCGAAGATAATCCTGTAAAATCAAAACCCGAGTATTCACGTCCTTCCATAGGTTTATCCATGTCCGGCAATACGAACAAAAAATCATCTCCCAAAGCCTTCTGAAGCTTGGTTACATAGGCAGACAGCTCCAAGCGGTTGTCAGCAAATATACAATGCCTTCCGTCTTTTCCAAATGTATATTCTATTAAAGGAATATCCTCTGTATCTTCCTCCAAAAGGAACTGAGTAAGGTTAAATGACGAATCTGGTTCTATGCCTCCTTCCTGAGCAAAGGAAATCACTCCGTATATCAGATTATGAACCTCTTCGTAAGAAACTTTCTTCAAGTCTTCACATTCTTTCATCTTTTTCAGCAAGTCTGCATAATCCGATTTATCGAGGCTGAAATACCAGTGACTATCTTTTACTCCACAGCAGAATGTATCAATGAGATAAATTCCTACTGTATAGGTTTGCTGCGGGTGACACCGGGTTACCCATACCATCAATTCTCCACAGTCTTCCCATCCTTCTGTGAGATAACAATCACCAATGGGCAACTTACGTGCTCGCTGGCGGATATATTGTTCTGGAGATAATGCTTTTTGTTGCTTTGACATGATTATCTATTTTATTTTTCACAAAAATAAAATATTATTTCTGTAAATCATCATACCCCGTCCATCATTCCCCAAAGTATTCAGCATGTGTTTCGGAAAAGATGTACAAATTATGTCATTTATTTGTACAAATTATTTTATCTTTCGTACAAACTTTCAAAAAGTTTGTACAAAGTTTTAGCAAAAATTCAGCATGTTTTTCATAAAACTTCAGCAATGGTTTTGGCAATGTTGCCCAACAATCTGACAACACTGCCAACTATCCTGTTTTTCTGATGTATTTAACCTACTCCAGGTCCTGCAAGTCTTTCATTCCTTGCTCTATTTCATCTACCGAACGCTTATCTACATAGCGATAACATATATATCCTGCCATCATCCCCACAGACAGCATCAGGATATCGAAAACAACCATAAGCAGATTGCGGTAGTGATGATGAATAAGGAAAACAGAGATAAAAAGTCCCAGTGTAAGAAAGGGAGTACACCAGATTTCTATGCGAAGCCTGCGCTTATAGGATAATATCCAACGGTGGAGTTCGAGTAAGGTACGGGTAGCCAGATTGAATTTATACAATACATGTATGTTCCATAGTGAATATAGAATGAGGAGTGGAAACACGATGTAGAACATCCAGAGAAGTTCTTGTCTGATAATTACTCGGGTAGCTGCTAGTGGAAACAGAAACAGCATGCCTGTAAGTACAAAAACGGCAATAACATTGGCCCCTATCAGACGGTCGCGGGCACTCAGGGTACGTTTTTCTATCATTCTTTTTATCGCTTCATGATTGATGATTTCATTCTTCTTCAGTTGTTCACTAAGCAAGTTCCATTGATTTTTCAGTTCTTCAAGTTCCATAAAGCAGACATTTATTGGTTCGACATATTTTTCAGTTTTTCACGGATACGATTCAGACGGACACCGACATTGTTTTTCGATATTCCCACTATCCGGGCTATTTCATCGTAGCTTCTTTCTTCCAGCCAAAGCAGGATAAGTGCCCGTTCCAGCGGATTGAGTGCGTGTATCAGCCGGTAAAGCTCACGCAATTGCGACGATTTGTTCCCGTCATCTTCGGCAAAAGCTTCGAAATTGACCGGTAAGGTTACAGCCTGAATCTGATGTTTTGATTTCCGCCGGTACGAAATGCATGTGTTCAGGCTGATGCGGTATATCCACGTGGCTGGAGAGCTTTCGCCACGAAAACTGGGATAGGCGCGCCAAAGGTTCATTACTATTTCCTGATACAAGTCGTTCAACAGTTCATCGTCGGTTGCATACATGTAACAGACTTTATAAATGACTCGTTTGTGCGACTCTATCAGCAGGAGAAAGTCTTTTTCTTGTTGCAGGTTTTTATTCATACAGCATCTGGTTTCTACATGTTTTTTACTTTATTTAGTCGCTCGTTCGGGAATATACTTACATCGATATCATAAAAAAATGCGTAAAGGAACAACAAAAGGCTGAATCCTGCCACGAGGAAACAGCCTTTTTAAAGAAAAAGCGCCACCCGGAAATTTTCCCTTTCCGAAGTGGCGCTTAAGTAATATTTATTTTATCAAGAGGCAGGATTATTTATATTCGTCCCAGCTCTTGATAGCGATGTCGTCGATAGTCATCGTGCAGAATGCATGGATAAAGGCACTTGCCAGACGTGCATTTGTTACCAGAGGAATATTCAGGTCGACTGCTGCACGGCGAATCTTATAACCGTTATCGAGCTCTCCGGCAGAAAGGTCACGCGGGATATTTACTACCATGTCGATCTCTTTCTTATGCAGCATTTCCAATGCCTGCGGATGTCCTTCTTCGCTCGGCCAGTATACGCGGGTATTCTCTATTCCGTTTTCGGCAAGGAATTTTGATGTTCCGCCTGTTGCAAAGATATTGTAACCTTTTGCCTTCAGTTCCTGAGCAGCTTTCAGCATTTCTACTTTCTGCTTTGGTGTACCGGTTGACATCAGGATATTCTTTTCCGGAATGCGGTAACCTACTGAAAGCATTGATTTCAGTACAGCACACGAAGTATCTTCACCGATACATCCTACTTCTCCGGTTGAAGCCATGTCGACCCCCAATACAGGGTCTGCTTTCTGCAAACGGTTGAATGAGAACTGACTTGCCTTGATTCCAACGTAATCGAGTTCGAACAAGTTCTTTTCTGGTTTTTCTACCGGTAAGCCAAGCATAACCTTTGTTGCAAGTTCAATGAAGTTTATCTTCAATACCTTGCTCACAAACGGGAACGAACGGCTGGCACGCAGGTTACATTCGATTACCTTGATATCGTTTTCACGGGCAAGGAACTGAATGTTGAACGGACCAGAGATATTCAGTTCTTTAGCAATCTGACGAGAAATGCGCTTGATACGGCGAACTGTTTCTACATACAGTTTCTGTGGCGGGAACTGGATAGTTGCATCTCCTGAGTGAACTCCGGCAAACTCAATGTGTTCGCTGATAGCATATGCTACGATTTCTCCGTTTTGTGCTACAGCGTCCATTTCTACTTCTTTGGCATGTTCGATGAACTGGCTTACAACAACCGGATGTTTCTTCGATACATTGGCTGCCAGCTGCAAGAAGCGTTCCAGCTCTTCCTGATTAGAACATACGTTCATGGCTGCTCCTGAAAGCACGTACGACGGACGAACCAATACAGGGAATCCAACTTTCTGTATAAAGGCGTTGATATCTTCCATCGAAGTCAGCGCGCTCCATTCAGGCTGGTCTACACCGATGCGGTCGAGCATAGCCGAGAACTTGTCGCGGTCTTCAGCATTGTCGATGCTCTTAGCAGAAGTTCCCAGGATATTTACTTTCTGAGCATCCAGACGAAGTGCCAGGTTGTTTGGAATCTGTCCTCCGGTTGACACGATAACGCCATGAGGATTTTCCAAATCGAGGATATCCATTACACGTTCGAATGTCAGTTCGTCGAAGTACAGACGGTCGCACATATCGTAATCGGTTGATACTGTTTCAGGGTTATAGTTGATCATAACCGAACGGTATCCTTCTTTGCGGATAGTATTCAGAGCCTGAACACCGCACCAGTCAAACTCTACTGACGATCCGATACGGTAAGCACCCGAACCAAGAACAACGATACTCTTATGGTCGCCCAAATAGTGTACATCGTTTGCCACACCGCTATAAGTCAGATACAGGTAGTTGGTCTGTGCCGGATATTCGGCAGCCAGCGTATCAATCTGTTTAACGACCGGTACGATACCTACGCTCTTACGGTGGTTACGGACATCGATGATAGCATCTTCCATTTCTCCTTCGTAACCGATAGCACGTGCAACCTGGAAATCGGAGAATCCCTGACGTTTTGCCTTGTACAGCAAATCGTTTGGAAGCTGTGACAGCAACTTGTGGTTGTTGCCCCATTCGTGAAGTTCCTTCGAAGTCTGCATGATGTTCATCAGCTTGTCGAGGAACCACTTGTCTATCTTTGTCAGTTCATGAATCTGATCTACGGTATATCCAGCACGCATTGCCTTCGAGATAACGAAAATACGCTTGTCGGTCGGTTCACGCAATGCCTTGTCGATATCGGCAATCTGCAATTCTTTATTTTCTACAAATCCGTGCATGCCTTGACCAATCATACGAAGACCTTTCTGGATAGCTTCTTCGAATGTACGGCCGATAGCCATCACTTCACCGACAGACTTCATGCTTGAGCCCAGCTCACGGTCTACTCCGTGGAACTTACCTAAGTCCCAGCGAGGGATTTTACATACTACATAGTCCAGTGCCGGTTCGAAGAATGCAGAAGTTGTTTTAGTAACCGAGTTCTTCAAATCGAACAAACCGTAACCCAGACCCAACTTGGCAGCAACGAAAGCCAACGGATAACCGGTTGCTTTAGAAGCCAAAGCTGAAGAACGGCTCAGACGAGCGTTTACTTCGATTACACGATAATCTTCCGATTCGGGGTCGAACGCATACTGTACGTTACATTCTCCTACGATACCGATGTGACGGATAATACGGATTGCAAGTTCACGAAGTTTGTGATATTCACTGTTTGTCAGTGTCTGTGAAGGAGCTATTACGATAGACTCACCGGTATGAATACCCAGCGGGTCGAAGTTTTCCATGTTACATACCGTAATACAGTTGTCGAAACGGTCGCGCACTACTTCGTATTCTACTTCCTTCCAACCTTTCAAGCTCTTTTCTACCAAAACCTGCGGAGAGAAAGAGAATGCTTTTTCAGCCAGTACGTTCAGTTCTTCTTCGTTATCGCAGAAACCAGATCCCAGACCTCCCAGTGCATATGCCGCACGGATGATAACCGGATAACCCAGTTCTTTGGCAGCACGGCGAGCGTCTTCGATGTTTTCAACAGCTTCACTCTTGATGGTCTTTACATTGATTTCATCCAGCTTCTGAACGAACAGTTCACGGTCTTCTGTATCCATGATAGCCTGTACCGGAGTACCGAGTACACGTGCATTGTATTTCTCGAATATTCCTGCCTTGTAAAGAGCAACACCGCAGTTCAAGGCTGTCTGGCCACCGAATGACAATAATACGCCATCAGGACGTTCTTTGGCAATAACTTTCTCTACAAAATACGGAGTAACAGGCAAAAAATAGATTTTGTCTGCCACGCCTTCCGATGTTTGTACGGTAGCAATGTTCGGATTTATCAGGATAGTTTCAATACCTTCTTCCTTCAACGCCTTAAGTGCCTGCGAACCTGAATAGTCGAACTCACCAGCTTCACCGATTTTCAAAGCTCCGGAACCTAACAATAATACTTTCTTTATATTTTCTTTCATTGTTTTCTTTTGTTTTTAATGGATTACAGCAACTTTACAAACTCGTCGAACAGGAACTCTGTATCAGTAGGACCGCTGGCAGCTTCCGGGTGGAACTGTGCAGAGAACCAAGGGTTCTTCTTGTGGCGGATTCCTTCGTTAGAACCATCATTCATATTGATAAACAAAGGTTCCCAGTCGGCTCCTAATGTATTATTGTCTACGGCATAACCATGGTTCTGTGAAGTAATGAAACACTTTTCTGTTCCTACCATGCGAACCGGCTGGTTATGGCTGCGGTGACCGTATTTCAATTTGTAAATTTTTGCTCCTCCTGCTTTCGAAAGCAACTGGTTACCCATACAGATTCCGAAAATAGGCAGCTTTTCATTTTGCATAGCTTTACGAATGTTCTGTACAGCAGCATCACAAGTATCAGGGTCACCCGGTCCATTTGAAATGAACAGCCCGTCGAGCTCAAGCGAATTGAAATCGTAGTTCCAAGGTACGCGGATAATCTCTACATCACGTTTCAGCAAACAGCGGATGATATTCGATTTCACGCCACAGTCCACAAGAACGACTTTCTTCTTGCCTTCACCTTCGTTGTAACGGATTACTTCCTTGCATGACACCTTATCTACGTAATTTACTCCCGCATAAGTTGCTTCAGGAACATTGTCTGGTTCATCATCGAAAACGATTTTTCCCATCATCACACCATGTTCACGCAATACCTTGGTCAGCTCACGTGTATCAATACCTGTAATACCAGGAATCTGTTCACGCTTTAACCAGTCACCCAAGCTCTCTACCGCATTCCAGTGAGAATACTTTTCACTGTAGTCGCTTACAATAATCGCTTCGGCATGAATCTTTTCACTCTCCATAAAAGTAGGCAGACCGTTTGCTTCGATTGTGAAAGGAGGAACTCCATAATTGCCCACCAGCGGATAAGTCAGCGTCATTAACTGACCTGCATACGAAGGATCGGTCAAGCTTTCCGGATAACCGGTCATTGCGGTGTTGAACACAACTTCACCGGCTACCGGCTTCTCATAACCGAACGACTTGCCATGAAAGCGGCTCCCGTCGTCGAGGATTAATGTAACATTTCTCATTTTCTATCTATATCGTTTTCTTTAATATTGTTTTTCTTCTTTATATAAAGGCACCAAAACTGCTAGCGACTTCGTTCTGTAACGTTTCAGAACTGATAAATCTCTTCCACGTAATTGATAAAGGCCTGATTGACGAGTTTCACTCCACCCGGTGTCGGATAATCACCGCTGAAGTACCAGTCACCTAAATGTGCCGGACATGCCTCGTGCAATCCATCAAGTGTCTGATATACGATTTCAACCTTTGCCTGTGTACCAGCCGGAGTCAGCAATTGTACCATCTTGGCAGAAATTTCTTCGTCGGTGAATGGAGCATAAATTTCTTTCACGTAATTCACCATCTCTTCCTTCGGAAGTCCAAGCTGTGCTTTCGACTTACGGTATGCTTCTTCTATCACATGCTGCATTCCTCTCTCTTCAAGCAATGCTATCGCGGCCTTGAAAGCAATGAACTGTTCCATACTTGCCATATCAATACCGTAATAATCAGGATAGCGCACCTGTGGAGAAGAAGATACAATCACAATTTTCTTCGGATGAAGACGGTCGAGTATGCTGATAATACTCTGCTTCAAGGTAGTACCACGTACGATACTGTCGTCTATAATAACCAGATTGTCTTCATAAGGAATCAAGCTGCCATAAGTTATATCGTACACATGTGTAGCAAGGTCATTACGTGTATTTCCTTCAGCAATGAAAGTACGCAATTTGATATCCTTGATTGCAACTTTCTCACTACGTATACGCTGTGACAGAATCTGCTCCAATTCTGTATGACTCGGCTTGTGTCCCAGGGCCTCAATACGCTGCACTTTCAGTTCATTCAGATAGTTATCGAAACCTTCCAACATTCCATAAAAGGCAACTTCTGCTGTATTCGGTATGAAAGAGAATACGGTATGTACTACATCGTAGTCTATTGCCTTCAGTATCGGATTAACCAGTTTCTTACCCAACAGCTTACGTTCGCGGTAAATATCGATATCACTTCCTCGACTGAAATAAATCCGTTCGAACGAACAAGCCTTCTTTTCTTTCGGCTCATTGATTTGCGCCAGACGCATTTCTCCCTTTTTGTTTACCAGAATAGCTTGTCCGGGCAGTAACTCATGAATACTGTCAGCCGGCACATTCAATGCTGTCTGTATAACCGGACGTTCGGATGCCAGCACCATAATTTCTTCATCCATATACCAGAATCCCGGACGGATACCCCATGGGTCACGTACAGCAAAACTTTCACCACTACCAGTCAGCCCACATATCACATAACCTCCATCCCACTTCGGACTGGATGTCTTCAATACGTTAGTCAAATCAATACGGTCTTCAATAGCATGTGTAATATCCATACCCTCCAGACCTTCAGCCTTACACTCATTGTAAAGACGCTCCACTTCACGGTCCAAGCGATGTCCCACCTGTTCCAACATGATATATGTATCGGCATATTTACGAGGATGCTGTCCGAAGGCAGTAATGTCGGCGAATATTTCATCCACATTTGTCAGATTGAAGTTTCCGCACAAAGCAAGATTCTTGGCACGCCAGTTATTGCGACGCAGAAAAGGATGCACATACGAAATACCACTCTTTCCTGTTGTAGAATAACGTAAGTGTCCCATATAGAGCTCTCCGGCAAAGGGTAAGCACTTTTTCGCATATTCAGCATCACGAAGCTGTTCGGCTGTAAGATCTTTGAAATAGCTGTGTACCGTTCCGAATATTTCAGTAATGGCTCCAGCTCCCAATCCTCTTTCGCGGAACATATATTCCTCTCCCGGATCAGCCTGAAGTTTTACACACGCAAGTCCCGCAGCTTCCTGACCGCGATTATGCTGTTTTTCCATCAGCAAATACAACTTATTAAGCCCGTACATCCACGTGCCATACTTTTCCTGATAATACTCTAGTGGTTTCAGCAAGCGAATCATCGCTACTCCACATTCATGCTTTAGCGGTTCCATATTATTTCGTATCGTTTAGTTGGCTACTCTATATATACAAAAATACCTGAACTTACTGAAAAGTAATTCCAGGTATTTTTATTATTAACGCATTTGCTTAAAATCTTACAAAAGAAAAAATCAGAATGAGTAATGCCTAATGTAGCATTATTCAGAAAAAAGGAAAGCTTCGAGGAAAACGAAATCCCGAAAAGACCTCTGTTTTCCACCACTGCCTGAATCAAATTCTGCAATCTCGAATCCGGAGTAAAACCTTTTTTCTTTACCTGTTTCACTAAACTACACATTAGGGTACATCACAATTCGGGATGCAAAGATAAAGATTTATTGGCATATTTCGAATATGTTTCTTAAAATAATCTACATCTTTTTTAAAAACTTATCTCCCGACTGTAAAAAACAGGTCATACAGGTTATTCTTGCCAGCCTCCTCCAAGTGCTTTATAAAGATTTACCATACTAATCTGCTTGTCGCGTACGGCATTACTCAAACCTATCTGAGCGTCCAGATATCCACGTTGTGCATCCAGCAAATCCATATAACCGATAACTCCGTTCAGATATTGAAGCTGTGCAAGGTCAAGAGTACTTTTCGATGCCTGTTCCAGACGCAGACGAGTTTCATAGATTTCCTTTATCTTATTAAATTCGGCTATGGCATTATAAGCATCTTTAAAGGCATTCAGTACAGCTTTTTCGTATGCATAAGCTGCTTGTTCGCAAGCTGCCTTCTTTGCTTTCAGCATCGCACGATTCTTTCCCATAGCAAAAATCGGTTGCAGAATGTTAGCACTCAACAAATGGTAAGGCGATTTCAGTACATCACTCAATGCAGCACTCTCGCTACCATAAGTAGCAGTCAACGTTATGCGAGGAAACAAATTGGTAAAAGCCACTCCTACCGCAGCATTTGCAGCAATGACAGCCTGCTCTGCCTGACGGATATCCGGCCGGCGTTCCAGCAGTGCTGAAGGCAAACCTACGGGTAAACTGGCAGAAAGCATAACATCTTCGGGCAACACCGAACGTTTGATATGATGTGGATATTCGCCACTTAAAAATGCGATTTCATTTTCTTTCAGAGAAATCTTACGCTCCAGGTCAGGAACCAATGTTGCTGTTCGTGCCAACTCCACCTGTGCCTGACGAAAAGCAGTTTCAGAAGTCAGTCCACCTTCGTAACGCACGCGCGCCAAATGCAAACTTTCCCGACGGGCATCTACTGTCTTTTGTACGATAGACAGTTCATTATCCAACGCAACCAGTTCAAAGTAAGCCTGAGCAACCTGTGCAACCAGACTCATACGAAGCGCACGCTGATTTTCGACAGATCCCATAAATTCGGCAAGACTCTTATCGCGTGCCCAACGAAGATTGCCCCATAAATCAAGCTCCCACGAAACAGAAGCCTTGGCATCAATCTCATAATCGGACTTATAATGATTGCCTCCATAATTCTCCGCTTCCTTCTCAGCATACACCTTTGCACCGACTGCCGGGAACATATTTGCATAATCAATGCGTTTCATTGCAGCCAACTCCTTAACGCGCGCTGCGGCTATCAGCATATCTTTATTATACGACAAGGTCTTACGTATCAATCCTTGCAAGGTCGTATCGGTGTAGAGCTGTTCCCACGGATAATCTCCGATGGAAACAGTGTCTACACTCATGCTGTCGAGCGTTTCGGGCAAGTCCAGTTTCGGACGAGTATAATGTTTGCCCAACTGACAACTGCCCAAAAACAACAGAGTTGTCAGCATGTATAAAAAGCGATAAGTATATTTCGTTCGTTTCATACGTTTCAGGTTTTGTTAATTAGCTTTTTTTTGTTTTCAGCTTGTTTTTCGCCTTATAAATCATCACAAAGAAGAAAGGCACAAGCAAAATACCTACCGTCACAGCGACAATCATACCAAAGAATACACCCGTTCCGATAGCTTGACGGCTGGCCGAACCCGGTCCGGTTGCAATAACCATAGGAACCATACCCAGAATGAAAGCCAGTGATGTCATCAGGATAGGACGGAAACGAAGATGAGCTGCATGCAAAGCTGCTTCCACCAGGTCTTTTCCATTATCTACTTCCTCTTTGGCAAACTCAACAATCAAAATGGCATTCTTGGCTGCCAGACCAATCAACATAACCAAACCAATCTGGAAATAGGTATCATTTTCCAATCCACATAAAGCTACGCCGGCATACGCTCCAAGCACAGCTACCGGAAGTGAAATAAGCACGGCAATAGGAATACTCCAACTTTCATACAGTGCAGCAAGGAACAAAAATACAAACAAGAATACCAATGCGATAATGGCTCCGGTCTGACCTCCCGCCTGCTTTTCCTGATAAGAAAGTCCACTCCACTCAACACCAATGTTACTTGGAAGCTTTTCGCGTGCAATCTGTTCCAGAATCTCCATTACCTGTCCGGAGCTGGCGCCATTGGCTGCCGTACCGCGAATAATGGAAGTATTAAACATATTGAATCGCTTAATACTACCCGGACCAGTCGTATAATCGGTTGTACCCAGTGAAGTCAGCGGAATCATATCGCCGTCACTTCCTCTCACGAAATACAAGCCGATATTGTCACGGTGCTCACGATAAGGGGCCTCAGCCTGAATATATACACGATAAATACGGTTGAACATATTAAAGTCGTTCACATATACCGAACCTGTATAAGCTTTCATGGTAGAGAAGACATCTGCCATCGGCACTCCCGACAATTTGACTTTATCACGGTCAACATCGAAATACAACTGAGGTATTTCAGCCTGCAACGAAGTAGAAAGTCCTGCAAATTCCTTACGTTGCGAAGCATAATACATCAATGTATCGGTAGCACGAACCAGATCATCATAAGTTGCATCTCCACGAGCTTCAAGCTGCATTTCAAAACCACCTGAAGTACCCAATCCCGGAATAACAGGAGGAGTAGACAAATAGACTTTGCACTCAGGATACTGCTTCAGTTCATCCTGAACATCCTGCATGATTTGTCCGATAGTTGTATCATCTCGCTGTTTCCATTCTTTCAGTATCACGGTAAGCTGACTGCGGGCCTGACTGGTTCCTACACGCGGACTACTACCGGTAACGTTCTGAACATATTCTACAGACGGATCTTTCATCAGGAAAGCTACAGCTCTGTCGGTTACCTCACGGGTTCTTTCCAGTGTAGTACCTTCCGGTAGTTCAAGCTCTACGGTAAAGAATCCCTGATCTTCAGTAGGAAGGAAGCTGGTAGGAACCAGACGGTGGAACATAAATATACATATAATTACGATACCAAAACCGACTATCACCCGACGCGGATGTTTGACAACTCTCTTTATACCTGCCACATATTTAGTATTTCCAATAGCAAGCCATTTATTGATGAATGTAAACACGCGATTTTTCGGCTTATTAGGATCGGTTGGCTTCAAAATGAGCGAACACATTACCGGGCTCAAAGTCAATGCTACAACAGTAGAAAGGATTACAGATACGGCAATAGTCACACTGAACTGACGATACAGCTGGCCTGTAATACCCGACAGAAAACTTACCGGAACGAATACTGCTGCAAGAACCATTGAAGTTGCAATCAAAGCACCTGTCAGTCCGTCCATAGCTTTCTTAGTAGCTTCATATGGACTGAGCTTCTCTTCTTCCATGATACGTTCAACATTTTCTACTACCACAATGGCATCGTCCACCACAATACCGATGGCAAGAATCAATCCCAGCAAAGTAAGCATATTGAGCGAGAAGCCGAATATAAGCATAAAACCGAATGTTCCGATCAAGGAGATGGGCACAGCCACAATCGGGATAACCGTTGCACGCCAGCTTTGCAGAGAAAGGAATACCACGATAATAACCAGAACCAATGCCTCGAACAAGGTTTTATATACCTCATGAATAGATTCTGAAATATATGTCGTTATATCAAACGGTATCTCATACTGCAATCCTTCGGGGAAATTCTTACTGATTTCCTCCATCGTTTCCTTTACTTTTTCTGCTACATCCATTGCGTTTGCACCAGGCAACATGTAAATACCTAATACAGCCGCATTACCTCCGTTTATACCACTCTCCGTAGTATACGAGGAAGCTTCGAGTGAAACGCGTGCAACATCACGCATACGGATAAGCGAACCGTCGGCATTGGCACGAAGCACGATTTCTTCGAACTGGCTAACCGTAGAAAGACGGCCCTGAGCCGTGATAGGAATGGTAATATCCAATCCGCTGACCGGCTGCTGTCCCAGCACACCAGCTGCCGACTCACGGTTCTGGTCTTTTAAAGCATTCTGAACATCCTGTACAGTCAGTCCGAAATTAGCCAGTTTGGCCGGATCTACCCATATCTGCATCGCGTAATAGCGGCTACCGATATTTGACACACGTCCTACTCCAGGCACACGACGAAGCAAGTCGAGCACATTGATTGTCGCAAAGTTACTCAAATAAATTTCGTCAAACTTCGGATCATCCGAACGAAGACAGATGGTCATCAACTGGCTGGCTGCCTGTTTTTCCACCGAAATACCGTTTTGGATAACTTCGGCAGGAAGTCTCGATTCCGCCAGCTTGATACGGTTCTGTATTTCTACCGCAGCCAAATCAGGATCTGCTGAAATATCGAATGTTACAGTTGCCGAGAAACCTCCTGAGTTGGAGCTGTTCGACTCCATATAAAGCATACCAGGAGTACCATTAAGTTCCTGCTCTATCGGTGTAGCAACAGCCTGCGATACAGTCACGGCACTTGCACCCGGATAAGATGCACTGATCTTCACTACCGGAGGAGTGATTTGAGGGTACTGGTCTATCGGCAACATTTGCAGTCCGATAATACCCACAATAACTATTAATATAGAGATGACAGCCGAAAAGACCGGTCTGTCGATAAAGAAACTCACTTTCATGAATCGTAAAGTTTAATGGGTTAATATGGTTAATCCTCTTTCTGTTCTTCCGACTCTGCCTTCGGAGCCTCACCTACACGGACTTTCAGTCCCGGAGTCAGTTTGTGGTAACCTTCAGTTACAATCATTTCTCCCGGTGCAAGTCCTCTTTCTACTACCATATTATTCTGGAATTCAGGTCCAAGTTCGATAAAACGCTTTTCTACAGTAGAGTCACGGCGCATTACGAAAACATAGGCTCCACCCTTTTCTATAATCAATGATTTTTGTGGAACAACGGTAGCATTTTCACGTACATCAAGCAAAAGTTTTACCTTGGTAAACTGTCCCGGCAAAAGAACATGCTCAGGATTTGCCATTTCTGCACGTACGGAGAATGTTCCGGTTTTCGGATTAACCTGAGGCTCCGCAAAATCTACTACACCTTTCTGTTCGTATACACTGTTGTCGGGCAAAGTAATAGTAACAGTAGGCTGCCATGAGCGAGTAGAATCTTTCTGTCCCAATGTAACATTACGCTCCTTACTTTTCAGATAATCGAGTGCCGTCATACTGAAATCGACAAGCACTGTATCACTTTTCACGATAGTAGCAAGCAACGATTTACCGCTTCCGCCTACTAAAGTTCCCAAATCGACGTGTCTTTCACTTATCTGACCGGAAATAGGAGAACGAACAATCGTATATCCCAATTCAAGTTCTGCCTGATCCAGATCAGCACGGCTCATACCAACACTGGCCACAGCCGTTTCGTATGCAGCTACAGCATTATCAAGGTCAAGCTGGCTGGCAGCATTCTGCTGATACAACGGCCGGATACGTTCCAGGTCACGTTCAGCCTTACGGGCCTGAGCCTCATCTTTCTTCAACTGCGCACGTACCTTATCGGCTTTGGCACGATACTGGTCTTGATTGATAACAAAAAGTACCTGATTACGTTTTACATATGTACCCTCGGCAAATAACATCTGTTCAAGGAAACCTTCCACACGGGCACGGACCTCGACGAATTGTTGCGCACGAATACGGCCTACGTATTCTCCATACAATTCTACATCCTGTTGCTGAACAGGAGCAACACAAACTATAGGAGCTTCAGGCTCAACATGCTTTTCTCGTGTGAGAAACAAATAAAGTGCAATGATAATGACGATGCCGATTGCAGCATAAATACTCTGCTTCTTTTTTAACTTTAATTCTTTCCTTGTCAAAAAACGTTTCATACTTTCTTTTTGATTTTTTTATTATTAGATGCCATAGGAACAAGGGCAATACCTGTGCCAAAGGTACGAAAATATTTTTGTATATTGAAAATCAGAGCATCATGACAAACGAATATAAACAGAAGTTGAGGATTTTTCTGATAAGTTGTGGAAATTATCCACAATCAAGCCACGTTTTTATTCCCCATTTTCTCTTCTCCTATCTCCCTATAAAAAGAAACATGCAAAATATTTTCCTCGTTCTTTTCTAAAAGAATCAACACCAACATTCAGATTCCCATGATGTTTTTCCTATCTTTTTCATACTTTCAGAACGGGAAAGCTCGCCTCTGAATAATATTTTTGCTAACTTTGCATCCGAAAAAAATCTTTAAACAAAATGATATTAGAGGAACATTTAGAAACTACTGTAAAGGTTCACGACCAGCAGTTGCACCGGCGAGTTGATCTTTTGCTTCGTACAGGAAAACTTTTGGTAGAGAGTTTGGCTGATACCAATCGAATTGTGAGAAACATGAAGCGTACAGCAGCTTATTTAGGTATCCCCGAAGAAAAGTTGCACATTAACGTAAGTTTCACCATGCTGATGGTGAATGTAAGTGACGGCGATTATTCGTTTACAAAATTCCAGCGAATCGAAGGACATGGCGTAAACATGACTGCTATTTCTGAAGTGAGCAAACTCTCATGGAGAGCTATAGAAAATGACTACACGCTCGACCAGTATGAAGAAGAGCTAGAGAAAATACGTACCAAGAAGCGTAATTATACTCCCCTGCAAGTCGCTATCGGAGCAGGTTTTGCCTGTGGAGGATTCTGTATTCAGTTCGGTTGCGACTGGATGGCATTCTTATATGCGTCTATTGCCGCTATTATCGGTATGCGCGTAAGACAGAAATGTAACGAGTCGGGCTTGAATCATTATATGGGTATTGCCATTTCTGCATTCATCGCTACTATGATAGCATGGGCCTCTACCTTCCTTCCTGCCGAATGGACTAATACTCCGTGGCATCCGTTGCTGGCATGCGCACTGTTCATCGTGCCGGGAGTTCCATTGATTAACTTTGTAGACGATATGCTCGACAATTACATACAAGTAGGTATCGTACGTGCAGTCAATACCTTGTTAATGGTGGCAGCTATGGCATTCGGTATTGCCTTTGCTGTAAAATTATGTAGCATCGCCGACTTCTTCCCGACTATCAGTATGGTTCCTCACCACGCTTATTGGGAATATGCACTTGCTGCAGCTATCTCGGCCATGGGCTTCTCTATGATCTTCAATATCCAACGCCGGTTATTATGGGTAGTAGCTATAGGAGGAATACTCGCTGTATGTACCCGTAATTTCGTAAACCTTGGACCAAGCACAGACAACATTGGTCTGGATATGGGTCTGGTTATCGGTTCGTTTGCCGGTTCTGTATTGGTTAGCTTAATTGCAATTAAAGCCGTACACTGGTTCCATGTGCCCAACCATGTGCTAACCATCCCATCTGTCATCCCTATGATTCCGGGAGTATTGATGTATCGCATGCTGTTCGGTTTAATCAATATGAACGTTCAGTCAATCGATCAAGTTACCCCGCTGATGAAGGCTATCGAAAGTGGTGTAAACTCGGGACTGGTTATTATGTGTATTGCACTAGGTGTTGCTATTCCTAATATCTTCGGACGTAAATATATCGCGTCATCAAAGAACAAACGTCTTGCAGCTATCTTGAAAGAACGTAGAGCAAGAGGTAAGTTTGTAGAATGGTAATACAGACAATATAAATAAGGAGTAAGTAAAGGGCGAAAAGTTAAGATATCCAAATATCATAATCTTTCGCCTTTTATATTTGTTTAAAGAAAGAACTGCCTGTTTCAGGCAAATAGTAATTCAATATAAATATATACAATATTATGATCAGACTAAACGTATTTATCAGAGTAAAAGAAGAAAAGCGTGAAGCAGTACTCGTTGCTGCTAAAGAACTTGTAACAGCATCTCAAAAAGATAAAGGCTGTATTGCTTACGATGTATTCGAAAGTGCAACTCGCCACGATGTACTGATGATTTGCGAAACATGGAAAGATGCAGAAGCATTGTCAGCTCACGAACATACTCCCCACTTTATGACACTGGTTCCACAGATAGAAGAACTGGCTGAAATGAAGATAGAGAAATTCGAATTCTAAAATACAGTATACGGCATTTGTCCTCTGATGGAACAAATGCCGTATTTTTTATAAAGCATTACATTTCAAACTTTGTATTCCGCATATCTCCTGTTTCAGCAAACGCTATATGCATCTTCAGTGCATTACGCAATGACATAGGAGTATGACATCCTTTTCCTTCCGAAAGCTTCAGATAATCCCAAAGCAGCTCTTTATAATCAGGATGAGCACAGTTTTCAATGATACAACGTGCACGCTGTGAAGGTGACTTGCCACGCAAATCAGCAACGCCTTGTTCGGTAACCAAGATGCGTACATCGTGTTCAGTACTGTCTACATGCGAAACATGAGGAACAATCGATGAAATAAGTCCATCTTTAGCCGTAGAAGGAGTAGTAAATATGGAGAGATAGGCATTTCGTGCAAAATCGGCCGAACCTCCAATTCCATTCATCATCTTGCTACCTAAGACATGTGTACTGTTGACATTGCCAAATATATCTGCTTCCAGAGCTGTATTGACCGCTATTATTCCCAAACGACGAATCATTTCGGGATGATTGGTTATCTCCTGCGGACGCAACAAGACTCTTTCTTTCATCACATCAATATTATCATAGAGCATATCCAGACGGTCATCAGACAATGTCAACGAACTTCCGGCAACAAAACGGATGCGCTCTTGCATCATCAGATCGATAACTGAATTTTGAATGACTTCCGTATACATGGAAAATGCCGGGAGTTTTTTATCGGCTCCCAATGCTCCTAACACAGCATTAGCTATATTACCTACCCCTGACTGCAATGGCAGAAACTCTCGTGGTATGGCTCCCCGCTGATATTCTCCCAAAAGAAAATCAGCAACATTCTGCCCAATCCGACTAGTAGTATCATTCAGTGGAGTAAAAGCTGCTATCCGATCTCGTTCATTCGTGCGAACCACTCCTACAACCTTTTCCGGATTAACCCTTACACTGATACTTCCTGCGCGATCATTTACCCGATAAATCGGAATCTCTCTTCGGTATGGTGGAGCATCAGGAATATAGATATCATGCATTCCGGTCAACTTGCCGGCATGGGCTTCGTTTAACTCAATAATAACCTTATGGGCAACCTGTATCAAGGTGGGAGAAATTCCGACCGATGTACTAAGCACAATATCTCCTTCTTCTGTGATGTCGGATGCCTCAACAATAGCTACATCTATATCTCCCAGAAAACCGTAACGTACATCCTGACCTATCTGCGAAAGATGCACGTCATAATACTGTACTTCTCCTACATTGATAGCATTACGCATTTCTTTATTCGACTGAAAAGGAGTACGAAAAGCTACGGCATGTGCCTGTGCCAATGCAGAATCAACCTGACTTCCGGTAGCTCCTCCGGTTATAAGTCCAACTTTAAACTCTTTACCTTCACTGTGTAGTTTTTCGGCATAAACGGCCAAAGCAGCCGGAACAGCCTTAGGTGTTCCCACAGACGAGAAGCCTCCTATGCCTATCGTGTTTCCATTATGAATACTGGCGGCAGCTTCTTCTGCCGATATAAAAGAATATTTCATGTTGTAACAAATGTATCAGTTATAATATTTTGACAGCAAAAATAGGACAGATTGTTTAAAATAGCAATACAAAAAGTATTTTTTATAACCATTTATCAAATCACACAGAGTTCAAAAGAGGTAAAGAAAAATAAAAAGAGATATACTTTTTATTTTCAGTATATCTCTTTTTCTGAAGAGCCGAAAGCGGGACTCACCAATAAATCAGCATATTAGTGAGTTACCGACTTTTTAAGTTCTTTGGTATAGCATCTCAGTACAGCGACTTGCAGAATTAATCTTTTTGTATTGAATTTAAATAGGCATTATATAAATCCATAGTACATTTATCCCCACATTTTTCACAACGAGATTTGCAAAAATCAAGTATTTCTTGTTCCGAAATAAACTTAAAATCAAACTTCACGGATTTATTATTATTATAAAAATCTTGTATGTATAAGATAGTTTCATCCTTAATACCATTCTCTAATTTAGAAATAGTTTGATTGCTTAGAACACAGATATTAGTATCAGGATAAATACTAAGGTCATCACCAGCAGCACCAAGATTTCCTGTCATCTGATTGAAAAGTGAAAATTTTCCAGCAAAACCTTTACCGTAAAACAATTCTTTAGATGCTATTACATTCACATCATTTTTAAATTTAATATGGTGCTTGTTATAATGGTCGATAGTAAAATCTAAATCTTTAACAATTTCTTTATTTTCACGATATTTATCCCATTCTCCAGAAAGTATAGCACCTAAATCTTCTTGATATAATTTACGTATTGGAAATCCATCATGCAATAACTGGTCTATTTTTTCAAGTTTACTTAATCCAGGATCTTCACCAATCAGAACAAAATTAGTTTTCTTACTTATACTAGTATTTATATCAGCACCCATCTTTTTTAGCATTTGAGCAAGTTCTTTACGCTCATACTTGAAAATGCCGGTAATAACTACCTTCCTATCGTAAAATGGGTTATCAGGATTTGCATTCGATAAATCTTTTACAAGAATATCACCTCTAAGAGGTGAATGACCTTTCATTGACTCATCATCGAAAAGCATATTAGATGGAGATTTTACTGGAACTTCACTTGTAGGCTCAACATTATTAACCCAATTCAAATATAACTGAGCACAAGCCTTAGCATCGCACAATCCATCATGGTGATTGGAAAGTTCAATCCCATACAAAGAACACGCCTTATCAAGTGTCAAACGATTAAATATTTGACATGTACAAGTATAACATCTAATGCTAGGATAATTGATGTTGTAGTAGTTAAGAATATTTTCGAGTACAACAATATCAAACGAAGCATTATGAGCAACAACAACAGTATCTTCAAAATATTGCTTTATATCATTCCATACTTCAGGAAACTCTGCCTCATTTTTTGTTACCTGTGGAGTAATATGATGTACAGCGATGCAGCGTTTATCGTAATAATTTTCAGGAGGTTGAATAAACCTTGATATACATTCTTCAATTTTTCCTCCACGCACAACAACTATACCGATCTGACATGGATACCTATTTTTAGTTGTAGCAGTTTCAAAATCTATTGCTGTAAAATCAAGTGTTCTAACATTATAGTCATTTAAGTTCTTTAATGAAGGTTCAATGTAATTATATTTTGTACCACGACATTGAAGACTAGGACACCATAACCTACCATCAGGTAATTTAATAAAATAGTTATCTCCTTTTTTTATGTAAGACTTTTCCATGAGTTGTGTGTTTTATTGTTTATAAAATGATATTGTTAGATCCTTAAAAGTCCAACAACTAAGCTAATTGAATATATTTCAGATTTATCAATAGAAAAAGGAGGATATTCAGGATTATATGATACACACTTTATTTTATCTCCATCCTCATAGATTCTCTTAATTACAATTCCCTGAGCTGTATCTAGAACATGTACTTTTCCCCACTGAATAAAGGATGTACCATCTACACGCTTGCACGCAACCTCATCACCTCCTTCATATTTAGGTTCCATGCTATCACCTTTTATTATGATTGTAAAATCGTAATTAGGGAAAGATGATACTATAGGAACTTGCTCACATTGTGATTCAGTAATACCTTCAACGGCATTAGTAATATATCCAGCTGCAGCTGTATATGGTATACGAGGTTTAGTTATTAAGGAAGATGATATGTTTTTTTCAGACCTAATCATATCTCCTTTTCCTGTAATAACCCATGATATAGACAAGTCCGGATAAATTTGTCCTAAAACCAATAGAGTAGCAGTAGTAACATCTTTAGAGTTTTTCAGATAATTATTAGACTTTCCTATACTTTTTTCAAATGAACTAATAGAGATTCCTCTAAATTTAGCATATTCAATTATTCTATCTGTAGGAGTTTTCTCTTCCATTTATGCAGGTATATAGTTAAAATAAGTAAAAACATAGATTATACTCTATATATTTCTTGATTATATTAGAGTATATTCCTATGTTTGCATCTGTAATCAACAACGGTCGGTTACGGGTGTAAAAAAGGTGGTTGCGGTATTTGCCGTAACCTTCAATTCAATCATCACTGGCAAATATAGTAACTTCCTTTTTATCACCAAAAAATATGAGATTAAATCTACTATTTCGTGGCTGTTATAGTGGGTATAGTATAGGACTTTAGGTTATGAATATAGGTTAAGCCTGGATTCGGAGAAAGCATCAAACAGCCACAATAGGATGCTTATCTGGATTCGGGCTTTTGATTTTTTGGTATGGAAAGAAATAACACAGTTTTGATTGAGCTTCCCTGTGATGTAGCACAGTTGCTACATGTTCGTAGCCGGGGAATCAATCGGTGAGAAAGGAGGATGTATAATGACAAGTTCGGACATAAACAGACTGGCAGCTAAGGTAGCAGAACAGGTGCTGCAAATGACGGATGAATTGATGACTCCCAAGCAGGCGGCAGAATACTTAGGCATAAGCCTGAACGCATTGCAGCAGAGGAGGGCTAAGACACAGATACCATCCCATAAGAAAGACGGATGTGTGTACTACAGTAAAAGAGAATTAATCAATTATTATCTGACCTATGAAACTAAATGATATGACAAAGGGGGCACTTTTATGCCTGGGCATGATGGTAGTGATGGCGATTGCCGGAACATGTGACTATCAGGATGCCGTACACTTCAAAAGTATAGAAGAAAATGATAAAATCGAGATAAAAGATACAGTTGAAAGTGCGTACGATGTAGTAAGATATGTACAGAAGGTGGAAAAGAAATAATCGCAGTGATGCGCTATACTTCAATACTTTAACTCACTTTTTATCCCGGCCTCAACAGGACCGGGATATTCTAAAGAACATTATTAACATAAAATATAAGTATTATGATTCACACATGGTTTGAATGTAAGATCCGTTACGAAAAGACAATGGAGAACGGAATGAACAAGAAAGTAACAGAGCCTTATCTGGTAGATGCACTCAGTTTTACAGAAGCTGAATCACGCATCATCGAAGAAATGCAACCTTTTATGAATGGCGAGTATCACGTTACGGCAATAAAGCTGGTGAACTATAAAGAATATTTTCCCAGTGACGATGAGGTTGCCGACAAATGGTATAAGGTAAAAGCAAACTTCATAACGTTAGATGAAAAATCAGGCAAAGAAAAGCGGACCGCCTGGTATGCTATAGTTCAGTCCGACAGTACAGTTAATGCTGAAAAGTATTTCCATGAACGTATGAAAGGTACACTTGCAGACTACACAGTAGAGTCTGTATCAGAAACAGCTATTATGGATGTATTCCCTTATGCATTAGAAAAAGAAACAGAAGAAACAAGATAAAAATATGGAAAGACAATATACCCCAGAAAACATAACAGAACTGAAAGAAAACGAAGTATTTGTATTTGGTTCAAATCTTAATGGTAATCATACTGGTGGTGCTGCTTATTTGGCAGTAGAGAAGTTTGGTGCGGAAATGGGTAATGCAGAAGGCATACAAGGTCAGTCGTATGCTATCCCAACATTGGACAAAAACATGGAACGCATTAACCTTACTGACTTGGAGCAATCAATAAATAGATTATATGATTATGCTGAGGAAAATCCGGAAAAGACCTTCTACATGACAAAGATAGGTTGCGGTATTGCTGGATATGAAGTATCGGATATTGCCACAATAGTTAATTGTCGTGACATCCCTGCTAATATAATTATACCGGAAGAATTTACTCATGTATCAGGATTTAAAGGATTTGATGAGAATATGCAATGTCGTGGATTCCAATATGAAGAAGGTAAGACTTATCATGAAGATGGTGAGATACAAGCGTGTCAGTCCGGTTTTCACTACTGTAAATATCCTCTTGATGTATTTGGTTACTATCCTCCTGCTAAGAGCCGTTTTTGTGCAGTAGAAGGCTTTGGCAAAGTATCAAATGATACAGATGATACAAAAATAGCTGTATCTGACCTAAAAGTAAAGGCTGAAATTGGTATAGCAGGAATTGTTAAGGCTGCAATTGAGTACACAAAGAAGAGATGTACAAATAAATGTAATACAGAAGAAGGGAAGCCAGCAACAGCTGGTTCTTATGGTGCAGCAACAGCTGGTGATAATGGTGCAGCAACAGCTGGTTCTTATGGTGCAGCAACATCACGAGGTAAATCTTGCACAGGCAAACATGGTATATCTGTAGCACGTGGAAATGATGTAAAGGTAAGAGGAGGCATGGGCGCAATATTAGTGATTGCAGAGGAAGAAAAAGAAAGATATGAAATTGCATCATGGAAGGTAGTAATCGTTGATGGAGATAAGGTAAAGCCAGACACTTGGTATAAATTACAAAATGGTGAATTAATTGAGTGTTAATACGTATGAATAAGGAGTTATCCGGAACAATATATGTACACCCATCAGTAATGAAAAGGATAAAATCGGGCAACCTCTCTCCCATCGTAATCAGATATGAGGTTGATGTGGGTGACATAGTTGAAGTAAGTGATGATGAGGAGATAAACTCAGTGATTACGAAAATAAAGAGTGTAAAGAAAAAAGGTACAGGTCTATACCAGATAGAACTGGATGATCCTGCTACTGCATTTATGGAATAAACAATTCACTGGCTCCATCTTTTCAGGTAACACTAGTTAGTTGGTATAGGTAGTTGGAAATAGGTAGAGAAGGTAAAAAGTAGATGGAGCCAGTATCTTAAAAAGATATGTGGCAAAATAGGAATAATAAAAAGAAAACGTCTAGCAAATCAGAACATCAAAAGCTAGTCAGCCAGTTAGACAGATGTTTTTCTCAATATATCCGGCTTCGCGATTCTTTTGTTGCAAATGGCGAGTTGTTTTTCCATTGCATCAGCTGTGGAAAGATTAAGTCATACGATGAGGCTGATTGTGGCCACTACATCAACAGAGGTCACATGTCAACTCGATTTGATGAAGATAACTGTCATGCTCAGTGTCGTTTTTGCAATCGGTTCGATGAGGGGAACATCTACAACTACAGGGAGCGGCTGATCAATAAAATCGGATTGAGCCGGGTGTTATTGCTTGAATCAAAAAAGAATCAGACTTATAAGTTGAGTGATTTTGAGTTGAAAGCTCTGGTAAGTCACTATAAAGCTGAAGTAAAACGCTTGAAGGAGGAAAAGACATGAAAGAAGATGTAATAACAATTCCCAGAGCAGAATGGGATGATATGGTAAAAAGGATTAATGACCTTCAGAAGAAGGTTGAAACGCTGTATAGCCGTGAAACTGACTACGTTTCCATGTCGGAGTTGTGTGAGTGGTTACAAATATCACGTACTACACTATGGAGGCTAAGAAGTGAAGGAAAGATAAAGACATGCCTTATAGGAGGTAAGATGGTAGCTAATAAGGATGAGATTCAGAGGCTACTGAACGAAGGAAAGATATAATTGAAATAACATGTTTGACAAGATGATTTTTAATGCCCAGATTGATTTTGTACGTGATGCAGAAAGGATAGCCAGGAAGCACCATCTGATACAATGTACGGAGGGGAACGAAATCTATTATCAGTCATCGGCATTAAGTAACATCGAGGGAATATGGTGGAAGATAAGAGGCAGAACGGCTCAGATTAAATGCTCATTGCATAAGCTATTCTGGAGGTCCAGATATGGTACGCTTGACAACTCTCAGATGTTCACCATATCTGACGCAAAACAGATAATATCGGAGTTACTGGATGAATGGGATATAAATCCGGAACAGGTAAGAATTACCTACTATGAAGTTGGATTGAATATACCGGTTAACCATGATCCGATTGAATACATATCTCTAGCCGAATCTATTGGCGTGCTGAGAAACAAGGAACTTTTCAATGATGCAAACTTTGAGAAAAACCGTCAGAAAACAACTGAAAAATCAAAGAACATCAAAAAAGTATTCAAGATATATGACAAAGGGTTCGAAGCACGAGATAAAGGCAGGATGTGTGAAGGGAATATATTAAGAATAGAAACAATCTATAGAAGGCAGTCGATCAACCTGATTGATTTCTTTTCAGAAGATTCAATCAATAATATACTACACACATTTTATCGAGATTGGGCCACAATATCTTTCCGTAGAAGATTGTCTGCTGACAAAGGTGTTAAATCAAGCCAAATTGAAAAAGCAGAATCATTGTTGAGGCTTGGAAGGGATGAATATATGAAACGCACAAAGTCTGATTGGAAATCCGGATATTTATCTGATAAACAGTATCGTACTATCAGAGAATTTATTCAGTCATGGGACCTTATAAAAAGCCATTTTTTGTTACTTCCTTCCTCACTTGAAACTGAATATAGATCCAATTTATTGAGCCTTTTCAATAAGGCAAAAATATAATGCCTATATAGTCATATACAAACTCTATTAGAAATCAAGGTATTACATTATTTATGAAACGTGCTGAAACATTATTTGTTTCATTTAGGGAGCTATTAAGTAGCTTATAAAAACTAGGTAACTTGTCCTATACAGCCGTAAGGCTGCTAGGTAAACGATAAACAACATGAAAAAAGAAAAGATAACAATATACTACGCTACGAATCAAAAAGAGGAAATAGCAAGAATACAGGCAGAGAACAACCTGCCAACCGGATATAACATAAACGGTGAAATAGAATGTCAGTTGAGCAAAGATGACATTGAGAGATTAGACAAAGAAATAAGAAAAGGACTAATTCAAATCAGGAGGAAATAATATGAATAAAGAAGGTGATCCAATATTGACGAGAAAGATAGACCTGGAAAACAACCCTCACGGAACAGAACTGAAAGTGATACAACAGAATGAACGTGAGAAACATGGAAGATACGTTGCAATCCCAGGCGACAAAACAAGAACTCGGATTTTTGTACGTAATGGTGAAGATCCTGAAAAAAGAATTGCATCCTACCTAGAGAGAATAAACAACAGACCCCAAAAATGGAATTGAGAATGATAACCTATAAATTATGACCTATGGCAACTCAGTTTGAAGATACAATTAAAAATTATCTGGATGGCCGCGCAAAGGAGGATTCTCTCTTTGCTGAAACCTACAAGAAAGAAAACAAATCCATAGAGGAATGCTGCAAGTACATCATGCAGCAAGCTCAAAAGATGTATAATAAAAGAGTAAATGGAGGTATAGCGATAGATAGGAAAACCGTATACGGATGGGCGGTTCACTACTATGATGAGGATGATATCAAGTTAGAAGGTGAACTGGAACGTGTAGAAGTTGCGGCTCCATCTACTATTCAAAACCCTATTAGCAAAGAAAAGCCAGTGCAGAAAAAAAACGAAAGAAAGAAAACAAAGCAGGAACGGCAAAAGATATTTGAATCAAGACAACTGTCATTATTTGATATGTAATTATGACCAGAAAGAGTTTAAATAAATTGGTACTTAAAATGAGCAGCCATCTCAAACCAATATCGGATAAAGAGAAGGGCTATGCAAAGAGTATATTTCCATCATCTGGTTACTACAAGCAAAATGGAGAAGTATGGTGTCATTGTTGTGGTAACATAGAGTACCAGATACCAGGTATATTGGAAGTGGATTTAGAGTTAGGATATCAATGTAGATGCTTGAATCATCTCATATTAGAACACAATCCACGGAAAGACAACCTGACGGAATCGAAGTATTACTCAATAATACAGACATTCAACAAATGGCAGGTAATAAGAACTTTTGATGTTCATCGCATCAATCGCAAAGGTTTTCAGACTGAATACACGTATAACGAAGTATATCAAAACTGGGTATCTCCTGATGGAGAAGAGATAATAATCTCAAAAAGATATTCTCGTGGATGTAACTTTTTTAATTGGTATTACAACACCGAGTTTAAAGTCAGGAAGCATAATCAGAGTTGTGCTGGATATTATGTATTTGAAGATGTGTTCGATGTAACTGGTAATTATTTCTATCCTCAATATAAAATCACACGTAAACTTCATAAATACGGATGGTGCAAGGCTATTGAAAAACTGCCATACGTATCAGTAGTAGAGTGTATGAAAATGTTACTTACATCAAGACATGCAGAAACAGTTGTAAAACAAGGTCAGTACGATGTATTCCTTTGGATGGTACGGAGTAAGAAACCGGAAATAGAATATATGCCTCAAATGAATATCTGTCATAGAAACCATTATGTGATAACCGATGCTTCAATATACTTTGACATGCTATCATTCATGGAACAAACAGGTAAGGATATCCATAATCCCAAGTTTATTTGTCCGGATGATTTGTACAAGGCACACGAAATTGCATTAGCTGCATATACTAAAATACGAAAGAAAATGGAAGAAGAAACAAAACGCAAACTGGCAGAACAGTTTAACAAAGAATATGTGAAAGATAAAGGAAAGTTCTTTGGAGTAATAATAACGGACGGTGAAATTTCAATAAAAGTTCTAAAGAGTGTATTCGAATTTATAGATGAAGGTAAAAGTATGCATCATTGTGTATTTGAAAATGAATACTACAAGAAAAAAGACAGTCTGATTCTATCTGCAAGAGTAAATGGAAAACGTATGGAAACTGTGGAGGTGTCATTAAAAACCTTTCAGGTAATACAGTCAAGGGCAATATGCAATCACACAAGCGCATACCATAACCGTATAATTGAATTGGTAAACCGTAACATGGGACTGATCAGGAGGGTTGCATCATGAAAGAATGTATAGAGTGCTCTCAGATTCTTCCTGAGAGCAGATTCCGCGCCTATGAAACAAAATCCGGCATTCATTACACTAGCAGATGCAGGTTATGTGAAAGCAGACACACTTCGGAAAGAAGAAAGCAGGACAGACTGCATGGACGGCTGGCCAGATACACCAATGAGCAGTTGGTGGCCGAACTTCGTAAGCGTGGAGCGCATATCATGTATGGGAGTGATTTTGATTGTGTAACAACGATAGAATAATAAAATGGAATACATAGATTTTTTGAAAAATAAGATGGCAATAAGTGCTCAATATGGCTTTACAATTGATGATAGTGAGATAACTGAATCATTATACCCGCACGTAAAAGATACGGTAAAGTGGGCTATCGAGGGCGGCTGTAGAGCAATATTCAGTTCGTTCGGTATGCAGAAGACAGTAACGCAGCTGGAAATTATTAGAATCATTCTGAAGTATAAAGGGGGCAAAGGTCTGATAGTATGTCCTAAGCGTGTGGTCGTAGAGTTCCTGCATCAAGCAAAGGAACATTTGAACCTGCATGTTACCTATATACGCACCATGCAGGAAGTCAAAGATTGCCCCACAGACATAATGATTACCAATTACGAACGTGTACGTGATGGAGAAGACGGAGTTCGTATCGAACCGTCATACTTTACTGTAACATCTTTGGATGAAGCAAGCGTACTGAGAAGTTTTGGAACTAAAACATATCAAGAGTTTCTTCCTCTTTTCAGTAACGTTCCTTATCGTTTTGTGGCAACTGCAACACCATCGCCGAACCGATATAAGGAGTTGATTCACTATGCCGGATATTTGGGTATCATGGACACAGGGCAAGCCCTTACACGATTCTTCCAGCGAGACAGCACAAAAGCGAATAACCTTACACTCTATCCACATAAGGAGAAGGAATTTTGGTTGTGGGTAAGTACCTGGGCGTTGTTTCTTACTAAACCCTCCGACTTGGGATATCCTGACGATGGCTACAAACTGCCAGAACTGAGAGTACACGAAGAGGTGGTAAATGTAGATAACTTAACAGCCGGGACAGACAAGGACGGACAAATGAAGATGTTCCGTGAAGCAGCATTGGGGCTGGCAGATGCTGCACGTGAACGTCGTGACAATATGAATATGAAAATTGCCCGTGTCGTTGAGATTATCAACAGACCGGAAAACAGAAACGACCATTTTCTTTTGTGGCACGATTTGGAGGCAGAGCGTATCGAATTGTGCAGAGCTATTCCCGGATGTAAGGCTGTTTATGGTTCACAGAATGATGAGGAAACGGACGATATTATACAGGAATTTAAAGATGGACGACTGAAATATCTTGCAGCAAAACCTGAAATGCTAGGAGAGGGATTAAACTTCCAATACCATTGTCACAAGGCTATAATGTTTATTGACTATCGTTTTAATGATAAGTTTCAAGCTGTTGCTCGTATTCATCGTTTCATGCAGAAATATCCTGTTGATTTATACTTAGTATATGCTGAAAGTGAACAGGAAATTTACAAGTCGTTTATGCAGAAATGGGCGCAACATCGTGAGATGGTTGAGAAGATGACGAACATCGTACGTGAGAACGGGTTATTCGGACTAAAAGCTGAAGAAAAGATGATGCGCTGGATGTTTGCAAGTCGGGAAGAAAAGAAAGGTAGATTATGGAAAGCAATCAATAATGACAATGTTCTAGAATGTCAGAACATGGAAAGTAATTCTGTCGACTTAATTGTGACAAGTATTCCATTCTCGAATCACTATGAATACACGCCAACCTATAATGATTTCGGTCATAACGAGGATAATGATGCCTTCTTCAGACAGATGGATTATCTGACACCTGAACTTATGCGGATATTGAAGCCGGGTCGTCTTGCATGTATTCATGTTAAAGATCGTGTATTATTTGGTAATGCAACAGGTGATGGTATGCCAACCATTGACCCATTCAGCGAAATGACAGTGTTCCATTATATGAAATACGGATTCAGGTATATGGGGCGTATAACAGTGGACACGGATGTTGTAAGAGAGAATAACCAGACCTACAGACTTGGATATACAGAGATGTGTAAAGACGGTTCAAAGATGGGTATAGGTTGCCCGGAATATGTGTTATTATTCCGCAAACTGCCTACTGATACATCAAGAGCATACGCAGATTTACCTGTAACAAAAAATAAGAATGAATACTCTCTAGCCAGATGGCAGATAGATGCACATGCAAGCTGGAAATCATCCGGTAACACTCTTTTAAGTTATGAGGATATGAAGAGTGCAGGCATTGACAAAATACGTACCTTGTTCCGTAATTATGAAAAAAGTCATATCTACAATTATGAAGAACATGTTGCATTTGCTGAGGAATTGGAAGCATACGGTAAATTACCTAAAACATTTATGGCAGTAGATCCTGTGAGTAAAAAACCGTGGATATGGGATGATGTTGTACGTATGCGTACCTTGAATAGCAGGCAATCTCAGAAAAATAGGCAGAACCATATATGTCCGTTACAGCTTGATATTGTTGAACGACTCATTGCAAGGTATTCCAATAAAGGTGAAGTTGTATTTGATCCATTTGGAGGCATTCAAACAGTTCCTTATTGTGCTGTAAAAATGGGTCGAAAAGGTTTATCTACAGAGTTGAATTACGATTATTGGAAAGATGGTTTATCATATTTGTATGAAGCTGAAATGGAAATAAGTGCTCCAACATTATTTGATTTAATGGAGGTCGGTTGATATATGAGCATATAAAATGAGTAAAACAAAATTGTATTACCTGTTCCTGGCAGTCATGTGGTGGCTGCTGGGATAAGTAGAAAGGAGATAAGATGAAAATTATAAGAAATAATAAAGATGTTAAGAGTTTAAAGACAGATGAAAAATTAATAGAGTGTCGCCGGGGATTAGTGACATATTATAGATTTCTATGCTTCCACCCACGAGAACCTGATTATGTAATTCTGTTGAATATTCATGAAGAGCCTAAGAAATTTCACATTTCTGAACTTATAGGACGATTCTATACAAATTATAGTAACAGAGATATAGTTACTTATCGTAGAGACTTTGCTTTGAAACAGATTGAATCATTTGAAGAATATTTATCTGAATTAGAGAAAAATGAACATTAAAGGGCAAATAACCGTGGTGAAAGAAATAGAATCAATCACTACAAAAGACAAAAGAATAATCCTAAAACGTACAGCTGTAGTAGAAACAGACGGAGGGAAATACTCCCAGTCGATTGCATTCGATGTGATGGGAGAAGATGTAAACAACCAATGGCTGGCAGTTGGTCAGAAGGTAGAAGTAGATTACAACTGTCATGTAACAGAGTTTAATGGAAAGTTATACAACAATATCAGAGCATGGAGAATCATTGAATGTAAAGATGGGAAAGGATAAAAGAGTAATGGTGAGATTTGATGAATCAACCTTCATGGCACTCAATGAAGTGGCCATAAAGATGAAAACAAATCTTAGTGTAGTGATAAGAGCTTTTTGTAAAAAGCAAATAAGTGAAATTACAGATATAAATGGAAACATAATACTCCATGAAGGAACGGAAAGCAAACAGCAATGTGCTGTTGATGATAGCTAAGCTATATGAAAGACTCTCAGACATATCAGCAAAGGACCGGCAAATATACTATGCCGGTCTAAGCTATGAAGATATATTTCAGGATACGATTATCAAAGTAAGTACAGATGAGAAAGCAGCAGAAATAACAAATGATGATGAGTTTGTGAAATACTTTCTATATCGAATGAAAACAGTGCAATATCAGACAATAAAAGACTCAAAACGATTAAAAATTACAGCTTATGCCGACAATTTACAAGCCAAAGAAGCCGAAAAAGAAGGAGAATAACCTATATGATGAGGAAAGAAGGGAAATATATAAGTCTGCAAGATGGAGAAAACTAAGAGAATTGAAGATAGCAGAACATCCACTATGTGAAATATGCCTGAAGGAAGGAAAGACAACTATCGCAGAAGATGTGCATCACGTTCAATCGTTCATGTCAACAGATGATCCGGTAAGAAGAATGGCTTTAGCCTATGATTATGAAAACCTTATGAGCATCTGTAAGATGCACCACCAAATGATACATAACAAGTCGAATGTGAATGACATCAAAGGGGGTATGGGGTGAAATTTTAGAAGGTCAAGTAACTTGAACCTCGCCCCATCCCAGTTTACACGCACGGCAATTTTTGAAAAAAGCCAAAAATGGGATTTTGTTGCGATTTGTTAAAATGAGGATTTCGTCTGACAAAAATCACGTTTGAAAAAAAGAGAAAACTATGGCAGAAACAAGTCTGGTGCAGTTCAAGCTGCCCAAAAACGTAAAACATAAAGAAGCTAAAAAACTCATTTGCAATCTTGTGAGAGATATGAATGAGCGAGGCGAACTGGCTCCTTTCGATGTAGCGTTGTTACACCGGATGGCAACAGCTTATGAAATGTATCTTATCTGTGTGGATAAGATTACTACAGACGGAATGACGATGACAAACAAAAAAGGAGAACTGGTAAAAAGGCCGGAGGTTAATATACTCAAAGAAAACTGGTCACAGTTTCTGGAACTGGCTAAAGAGTTTGGATTGACAGCTATGAGTAAACGAAAATTAAAAACGATGAAAAACATTGATGAGGCTATCCAATCGCCATTGAAAGAATATCTCCGTGAACACCAGGTATGACAAGACCGAAGAAATACATACAATATGCAGAAGATGTATTAAGCGGAAAGATTGTAACAGGACATTACATAAAGCTGGCTGCTAAGCGTTTCTTCAGATTAATGGATGATGAACGGTATGAGTTCAGGGAATATAAGGTTAAGCAAGTGTGTGAATTTATATCTATTATCCATCATTACACCGGAAAACATGCTGGTAAAGCATTTGTATTAGAAGCGTGGCAGGAATGGATTGTTGCATCTATGTATGGTTTCTATCTGAAAGGAACAAATGAAAGACTGGTGCAATCAGCATACATCGAGATGGCGCGAAAGCAGGGTAAATCTGCTTTTGCGTCTGCATTGTGTTTATACCATCTGATAGCGGACGGAGAAATGAACGCAGAGGTATATATGGCTGCTAACTCAAAGGATCAGGCAAAAGTATCTTTTAACATGGCATCCAATTTTAGCAAGATGCTAGACCCAGGAAAAGAGTTTCTGGATCCTTACAGAGATACTATCAAGTATGAAAGAACGTTGAGTTTTCTGAAAGTGCTGGCAGCAGATTCAAGCAAGCTGGACGGTCCGAACGCATCTATGTATCTGATTGACGAATATCATGCAGCAAAAAACTCAGGTGTGAAAGATGTATTACAATCATCACAAGGAATGCGAGAGAATCCGATGGCGGTAATCATTACCACTGCAGGGTTTGACCGTTTGGGAGTATGCTACCAGTACAGGGAGATGTGTACGGAAGTAGTGTCAGGGCTGAAAGAAGATGATACGCTGTTTATCGCTATCTATTGCCTGGATAAGGAAGATGACTGGAAAGATGAGGCTGTATGGGTAAAAAGCAATCCGAATTTAGGTGTTACTGTACAGCCTAAATACATAAAAACGCAAGTCAAGAAAGCAATTAATACACCATCAGATGAAGTGAGTATCAAGACTAAGAACCTTAATATCTGGTGTGATGCTGAAAAGATATGGATAAAGGACGATTACATACTGACAGCTTCTGCTAATGTCAACCTGGAAGATTATAGCGGATTAGATTGCTTCATCGGAGTCGACCTGTCATCCACTTCCGACTTAACGGCTTTTTCTGTGATGATACCCACAACAGAAAATATGGTTTGGAAAACATACTATTTCCTTCCGGAAGCAGCATTAACAGAAAAGCGATTCAAAGAGCTGTATGGGGAATGGGCACGGCAGGGAGCCTTATTTATTACTCCAGGAAATGTAGTGGACTATGATTTCATACTTAATAAAATTATGGAGATAGGTCAGATTCTTAATATTGTTACTATAGGATATGACAGTTGGAATGCCACACAATTTGTTATAAACTGTACAGAGAAAGGGTTACCAATGGAGCCGTATTCACAGAGTATCGGTAACTTCAACAAACCGACAAAAGAGCTGGAAAGGCTGTTACTTTCTGGAGTGGCAGTGATTGACAATAATATCATTACCCGACACTGTTTCCGGAACGTGGTAATGGCACGTGACAAAAACGGGAACACGAAGCCGAGTAAACAATACGAAGAGAAAAAGATTGACGGGGTAATTGCCATGATCGAAGCATTGGGAGTTTATTTGATGTGCCCGAGATACGATAATGTGATTTATTAATTTGTCAGACAAAAATTTCGTTTCAAATAAAAACGAAATGAAATTATTTGGTTACGAGTTTAGAAAGATTTCCAAGAAGGAAATATCTCAGGTGTCAGCTTATGGAGGAACTGGTTTAATTCAGCTGGCATCACGTGAATACCCAATGCTATTGAGTACGGTTTACAGGTGTGTAGATCTAATATCCGATTCAGTGGCTGTATTACCATTGGAAGTGTTCAGACTGGATGAAGCCGGATTCAAGATGAAAGACACGAAGCATCCTATCTATGAGCTGCTGGATCTGGAACCAAACGAGAACATGACGCGCTACGTTTTCATAAAAACTCTTATGGCATCTGTATTGCTGACCGGAAACGGATATGCTTACATAGAGCGTGATGAAGATGGAGTCACTCCGATTCAGCTGATATACATTCCATCCAACCAGGTATCAATCCAATGGATAGTAGACAAAGAAGGAATCAGAAGAAAAAGATATCTGGTATCAGGATTCACACAACTGGTCGAACCATGCGACATGATACATGTACTTAACTTCAGTTATGATGGAATTATCGGAGTTTCTACGTTAACACATGCCAGACAGACTTTAGGAATCGCTACAAGTTCTGAGGAACATGCAGCCGGTTTCTTCAAATCGGGGGCTGCTGTTAGTGGAGTACTTACAATAGAAGGAGCACGACTATCGAAGGAACAAAAAGAACAAAATTATAAGCAATGGGAAGAACGGTCTAACTCTAATAATGGCCGTCCGGGTGGTATTGTAATCCTGGAAGGGAACATGAAATACCAGCCCATATCAATTTCTCCAAAGGATTCTCAGTTGCTGGAAAGTCGCCAATTTAATGTAGTAGATATATGCCGTTTCTTTTCGGTATCTCCTGTTAAGGCATTCGACTTGAGCAAATCCTCCTATTCTACCATCGAAGCAACACAGCTGGAATACCTGACAGACACAGCTTTACCGGTTATCACCAAGATAGAGCAAGAAATAAACAGGAAAGTATTCAGCAAAACAGAAAGAAGCATGTACAAGGCTGAATTTAATACATCGGCCATACTACGTGCAGACAAGGCAGCTCAGGGAGCTTTCTGGAAAGACATGGCAAATGTAGGTGCTGCCACACCAAATGAAATCCGAAGAGAAATCGGTATGAGCCGAATTGAAAATGGAGATGAAGCTTTCGTACAGGTCAACGTGATGACGCTGAAAAATGCTGTAAAAGAAAAAATGATAGAGGGAAATCAAGAATAATTGGATTTTGTCAGACAAATATTTCGTTAGAAATAAAAACAACTTATGAGTGAACACAAAGAATTGCTGGAACAGAGAAATACCACATTCCCTGTATCAGTGACAGAAGAAAACGAAAAGCGAACAGTAGAAGGATATGCTATGCTGTTTGGTGTAAAATCAGATGGATTGGATTTTGAAGAAGTGATTGAACGTGGAGCACTGGATGGAGTGATTGAGAAAAGTGATGTATTTGCCTTACTCAACCACAACCGTGACAGAGGAATACTGGCACGATCAGTAAACGGGAAAGGCTCACTGACATTAACAGTTGATTCAAAAGGATTGAAATACAGATTTGAGGCACCACGCACGATGCTAGGTGATGAACTACTGGAGAACCTGAGAAGAAACGAAATCAATCAATCTTCATTTGCCTTTACTGTAGCAGACGGTGGAGAAAAATGGGAAAGAATGAAAAACGGTAAATGGAAACGTACTATCAGCCAGTTTGCCCGGATATACGATGTTTCACCTGTATACAATGCAGCTTATAGCAAGACAACAGTCAGCATGAGAGGGAAAGAACAGGCTGAGAGGGAGCTGGAGGAAAGAAAAGAAGTAAACGAAGAATATTACAATAACATTATTAACAGTCTTAATATTTAAGTTATGGCGAAAGAAAAAACCAAAGTTGAACTGGCTGAAGAAAGAGGCCAATTGTACAAAAAAGGCGTTGATCTGGTAAACAAGGCAAAACAGGAAAAACGCGAGTTGTCTAAAGAAGAAAAGGACCAGATTACAGAAATTCAGCTCCGTATGACAGAAATCAATCTGGAGCTGGCACAGCGTGATGCAATGAAGTTTGCAGACGAACATACTACTGGAGAAAAGTTCAGCTTGAGAAAAGCCTTGCTGGAACTGGCAGATGGAGGTCATTATAGTGAGAATACTCAGAAAATGAATGAACGCGGTGCAGCATCGTTGCTGAAATCGGGTATTATCCCGAAGAGCGGATCATCATTGCTTATACCAGTTGAATCACGTGCTGAAATTACGGCTGGTACAGCAGGCGCAAATGTAATTGAAACAGACTTTATGAACATTGTAGAACCTTTGCGTGACCGGTTGGTATTAGCCCAGGCTGGAGCAACTATGCTTACAGGACTTGTATCGAATATTGATGTTCCTTCATATTCCGGAAGTACTTCAAACTGGGCTAATGAAAATGATTCAGCAACAGATGGGGCTGGCACGTTCAGTAAAAAAACAATGAAGCCGAAACGACTGACATCTATATTGAGAGTATCACGCCAGATGCTGGTACAGGATTCTTTGGGAGTTGAGGCTATGCTGAGAGCAGACCTTATCAACTCTATTGCTTCAAAATTTGAAGCAACAATTTTAGGAGGAGAAAGCACGTCTGCTGAAAAGCCGGATGGACTATTTACCGGATATGGAACGCCATCAGAAGGTCTTTCGTGGAAAGGTATTGTTAAGTTGGAAACAGATGTAGATTTGGCAAACGCACTGATGGGAAACACTAAATACATCATGCATACTTCATTAGTCGGTCTGGCAAAAACGACATTAAAGAATGAAGGTGTAAGCGGTTATATCATGTCAGAAAACGGACAGATGAACGGTTACGATACTTTGCGTACAAACGCAGTATACAAATCAGGAACAGACTACGGTGCATTGTTCGGAAACTGGGCTGATTTGCTTATCGGTCAGTGGGGTGCTTTAGATTTGACAGTAGATCCTTACACAGAGGCTGATAAGGCATTTGTTCGTATCATTGTCAATTCATATTGGGATGCTTGCTTGCGCCGTGACAAGTCAATTGCCAAGGCACTGTTTAAGGATCCTGCTAGCGTATAAAGAGGTTATGTATATCACTTTAGATGAAGCAAAGAAGCATCTTAATGTAGAATCAGACTTCACGGAAGATGATTCTTATATTACATCGTTGATTGAAGTAGCTGAGGCTAAGGTGGCTGCAGAGTTATGTCTTAAAAATACGGATGACCTGAGCACCATAGGAGGTGGAGAGGTCATCCCTCCTCCCATAAAGCAAGCTATTATGTTAACAATTGGTTTGTATTACAACAATAGAGAGGAGGTGACGGTTTCACAGACTCATACGCTGGCTCAGGGAGCTTTACACCTTATTCAGCTATACAGGGATTATTCTAAATAGTATCACAATGAAGGCAGGTCAGTTACGAGACAGAATCACAATTCTCAAAAGAGAAATCACACAAAAGCCACATGGCGGAGAAAAATACTCATGGAAAGATTTCATGACCGTGAGAGCTACTGTAAAATTTGCATCCGGTAAGATTGAGGAAACAAACATGGAGTATGCTCATAATCAGGTGAACAAAGTGACAATCTACTACCGGTCTGCCATTAAGCGTGAAATGAGGGTGAGATATAATAATGAAATGTACCAAATTAATTCAATCAATCCAGATCAATCCCACAATATGATGACATTAACAATAGAATTGATAAATGAGTAGCATAAGTAATGATTACATAGAAGCAACGATAGATGTTAGCAAAGTAAACCGTATGTTCAAAGAACTTAATATGAGTACTGATGAATCCAGGAAAGCATTAAGAAGAGGTTTAGCTGCATCTGCAAGGGTTATACAAAGGCAAGCAAAATCAAATCTGAATACAGTTCAAAACAAAGCTTCAGGCACACCTCTGTCATCGACCAATTTAAAAAAGTGGGTAAGATACGTGGTATATAGAAGAACATTAGGTTTTAGAGTTCATATCCAACAAAGCCGGGGATCTTCTAAAAAAGAGAATCCTTCTTTTCTTCTAAAGTTTTTTGAAGAAGGGACAAATGACCGTTTCAACAAAAAAGTAAAAAAAGAAAGATTGTTTTCAAGAAGATTGAGGAAAGAAAGATATACAGGAAAAATTTATGCATCTCATTTTTTCTCAAATGCATCTAAATCAAAGATTGGTGAGGCCCAATCTACCTTACAGAAGCATATTGAAAGACATATTCAAAAAATAGCGAGCAAACGATGAACACAACAGATGTATTCAGGTACATAAAAGAAAGGCTGGAATCAGACAGCACAATACAAGAGATCGTAGAAGGGAAAATATACCCTATTGCAATCATGCGAAATGTAAAGCTACCATATATCATTCAGAACGCAAAGCTGAATGCATCCAGTGACACCAAAGATGGAGAATATGAACGTGAAATCACTTCTACGATAGCTGTGTTTGGCGAAAATCAGGATGTGCCGTTACAGCTCATATCGGAAATAGAAAGGTTGTTTTCTGGAGATGTGGAAACAGTAGATTATCTGGATGTGTCAGAAATAAAAATAAACACATGGGATTTTGATGAGGATGATGGAGTATTTGGTGGAGTAATAGAATTAACAATTAAAATTGATGTATAATTATGAAAAGGAAAGCATTAAAAGGGAAAGACCTTATGATCTTCGTGGATGGTAAAGCTATAGCTCTAGCTACCAGCCACACATTAACTTTGAATGCTGAAACAAGCGATACAGCATCAAAGGATTCAGGAATGTGGGATGATGCAGAAGTCACAAAATTGTCATGGGAAGCTTCATCTGAGTCTATAGGAGCCGCAGATGAAGGCGAACCAGTTGATATATCATACGAAACACTGCTGGATAAATGTATGGCAGGAGAAAAAGTTCCGATAATTTGTGGTATTCCAACTAATGCAACAAATGATGGTGTACCTACAGAAGGTTGGACTGCTCCTTCAGAATCTCCTAAACAAACATATTACAAGGGTGAAGCTCTTATTACATCAGTTACGCTAACAGGAGCCAATGGAGAAAACTCACAGATATCAGCTAATTTCAAGGGAGTAGGTAAGTTACAAAAAGTTGCTAAAGCCGCAGGATAATGAAAGTAACGATAAAGGATAAAGAGTACGATATACGCTTTTCGCTTAGAGTACTTTTCAAGTATGAAGAAGTGTGTGGCCATCCATTCGAAGGAAAAAGACTTCAGGAACTTTACATGCTTATGCATTGCGCGCTTTTGGCGTTGAATGAAGATTATACACTGACATTTGACGAACTGATTGATTATTGTGATGAAGACAAAAGCGTGTTTGAAACATTTCAACAAGTATTAAGTGATTCGCAGAAACGTGACCAAAGTAAAAAAAAAGAGGTAACGTAGATAAGCCTGTAAGCGTTGTGTCTTTATACGAAGAAATAGTAGGCAGGGGTGGTGTATCTCCTGCCTATTTTTTTGACTGTATGACATTCTCTGAGTGTGCTGTTTTTCTGCGAGGAATGAGGCGAAAAGAAAGGGTGGAAATGGAAAGGGTAAGGCTATTAATGTGGTCTGTGTTTCAATCACAAAGCAGACGGAGACTAGATGTAGAAGATGTATTGCGGCTAGATGATGAACATGAGGTTTCGGATAAAGCTGAAAAAATCAATGAAGAAGAAATGAAAGGATTGAGAGAACGTGCTAAAAAAATAAAACTATGAGTAACATATTCACACGATTATTGCTTAATACAGATGGATTCAATAAGAATCTGTATCAAGCACAAAGAAATCTGAAAGGATTTGCATCTATATCGAAGGGTGTATTTGGAGGGCTTACAAAGTTTACCAGTTATGCAGCTGCATTTGTAGGTATATCGACATCGATACATGAAATAGCAACGGCAAATATGGAGCTTGAAAAGTCTTTGTCTTCTCTTAGATCACTGACGGGGGTATCAGCTCAGGAGTTGAATTACTTCCGTGCTGAGGCAGTGAAGATGGCTATGGACAGTACGCAGTCGGCTGTTGCTATGGTTGATGCGTACAAGCTGATTGGTAGCCAGATGCCGGAACTGCTAAAAAACAAGGAAGCTTTATCTGCAACAGCTCGTGCAGCGGTTACGCTTGCTGAGGCAGCTGAGATTGATGTACCGACAGCGGCGAAAGCACTTACAGGCTCACTGAACCAAATGGGCGCAAGTTCAGCACGTGCGAGTGAATACATTAATATACTTGCGGCTGCATCCCAACAAGGTTCAGCTGATATCCCATACCTTAACCGTGCAATAGAGAATGCCGGTGGTACTGCATCTGCTGTAGGTATCAAGTTTAATGAACTGGTTGCAGCCATAGAAGCTATTGCGCCACGTATTACGGATGCAAGTTCAGCAGGAACCAACCTACGAAATATATTCTTGACTTTAGAGGCATCGGTAGATAATAATCTTAAGCCATCCGTTGTAGGTCTGTCAACAGCAATTGATAACCTATCTAAGAAGAATCTGAATGCTACAGAACTGACTAAGATGTTTGGCAAAGAATCCGTTACAGCTGCAATAGCATTATTACAGGAAAAAGATGCATTTGATAAATTAAGAGTAGGAATAGAGGGAACTAATACAGCGTATGAACAGGCTAAGATTAATACTGATAATTTGGCTGGATCTGTAACCAAACTTGGTAATGCATGGACTGCATTTGTAAATTCTATGTCTTCAAGTAATGGTATAATTAAGGCTGCAACAGACTCTCTTACATTTCTTATAAATAAAGCCAACCAAGCTTTTTTTATGAGTAAAAGTGAAAGCAAGCAATATAATCTTGATAAAAAATATGGTAGTAGTGCAGAAGCTGTATTGAACAGTTCAAATGAATGGATATCGCAGAATGTTGACCAATACGGAGTATCAAGAGTTAAGGCTATTGAAGATGAAATGGCTGCATTAGGAAGAATGTATCCTTATGCGCTTAAATATGAAAATATACTGGCTAATTATGAAAAGGAAAAAGCATCGTATGAAGAAGCCTGGACTGCTGAAAAAGCATTATCTTTAAATAAAGCAAAGGAGCAATTAAATATAGCTGATAGACAAAAATACATATATGACTATGTGTTAAGCAATTTAAAATCACAGCTACAAGCCGAAAAAGATTTAGGAAAGTCTAAAGAAAAGACTAACAAAGTAGCAGAAGAATCAATAAAATTAACTCAAGAAAAAGCAAAATCGGACTGGATTGCTCAAAGCAATGTAAATGGATGGTTAAAACAAAAAATGTCCGATAGAGGAAAATTTGATTCAACACCAGGCAGCCTTCCTATAGTGGAGATTCCTGTATCAATAGACGAAGAACAGATAGAAGAACAATTACCTCAATCTGCTTTAGAAATAAAACTAAAAGCAAAATTAGTCGATTTTGAATTTGCAACTGGTAAAATAGAAGAGTTAGAATCTCTTATGAGATTTGCTAATCCTGAAGAGAAAAAGCAGTTGCAAGAGCAGATGAATATGTACAAGCAATATGTCGGAGAAGATCTTTTCAAAGACAGAATAAGCGAGGCTGATAATTACGCTGCGAGTATAGCTAATGTAGCCAGTGCATTCGGAATGTTGACAGGGGCGGCACAAGATGATCAAACAGCAGTAGCGCAATGGGCATTACAATCTATAGCTAATATAGCTAATGTAATCTCCCAAACAATGGGACTCGCAATGGCTAGGGGTACAGCATCAGCCGCGGCTGCTCCATGGCCAGCCAATATAGGAGCTATAGCATCTGTTATAGCTACAATAGTAAGTACTTTCGCTTCATTCCCCAAATTTGCAGACGGTGGTATAGTTGGAGGCAGCAGTTATTTTGGTGATAAATTATTAGCAAGAGTCAATTCTGGAGAATTGATACTTAACCAAAAACAACAGGAAAGTTTGTACCACATGACGGAAAATGATAGAAGTAATATTAATATTGGTTTTGATCGTGTTCGAGGTAGTGATATATATTTGGCTTTAAAAAATTATATGAAAGATACAGGTAAGAAGCTATGAGTTACGGATTAGTATATACCCTGCCCTTCGCGTCAAGAGACGGAAGGGCATACGAAGTGAGAATTGAGCGAGAAGGATATACCGGAGAATCTAGGGAACTGAAAGGACAGACATCACCGTTTACAGTGACTATAGACAGCGAGGAATTTATCTACACCCCTACCCGATTCAGTACGGCTACACTGGCGATATTCGGAGGTGATTACCTTCAGGATCTATTTAGTACTGATTACAGGATGCACAGAGTGACTCTATATGCGGATGGTGTGGCTGTGTGGTGCGGTTTCATAAAGCCGGAAATGTACACTCAAGACTATTCTTCAATTAAATTCAATCTTGAAGTAAACTGTTATTCGGCAATGTCAGTGTTGGAGTTTGTTGAATATAAACAGGCTAGCGAAGAGAGGGGATTCGTGTCTTTATGGTCATTGCTAAAGAAGTGTATCGAGGAATCGAAAGGACAGTATTCGGCGGTATATCTACCCCATGTGTATGGATTATCTCAATCTGATTATAACAGTTGGAACAATCCGCTGGAAAGCATGATGGTATCGGAACAGAATTTCTTCGATGAGGATGATAATGCGATGTCGCTACTGGAAGTGCTGGAAGAAATTATGAAGCTGATGAACTGGACCTGTGTAGACTGGAGAGGAGAATTATATTTCGTTGATGTGAATAATGAAATAGGAGAATATTACAAGTATACTGCTGATATGTCAAGCTATACTCAGATTCAGGCTGATGAAATGAATGTTCAGGATATTGGTTTTGCTGGTAGCGATCATACACTTGATGTACTTCCTGGCTATAACAAGGCAAGCGTGAGATGCAGTAATTATCCGGCCGGAGAAGCACTACCTGATTTATCTTTTGATAAAATGAATTATGTATGGAAATTTACTAGAAATGATAGCGTTTATATCAAAACATCCTATGTATTTAAACCGCAAACATTCTACACACTATCATCTTATGAAGAAAAAACAGAGAATGGAGATTTTGAATGGAGAGAAATTAGCGAAGATGAGCAGAGAGATATTATGAAGCGTTGGGAAGAAGAAGGAGTAAATTACTTTTCTTTTAACGTTGGTTGTTATCCTGAAAAATATGAACGGCTTAAATCAGAAGATATAGAAAATCATACGATAGTCGATCATGAGTTAACCGAACGATATCGAGTTAATACGGTGAATTGGATTAGGAATTATGGGGAAGGGAAAGACATATTGAAGATAGAAGGTGTTTCAACAGTATATTATAACGATGCTTTATATATTAATTTCGATGTGGTAATCCCATCTAGATTTAGCAAATTTTCTTTTGACAAAGAACATAGATATGATTTTAGGTTTAGACTTCGTGTAGGAGATATGTATTTCCATTTGTCAGAGAATGGAGAATATAAATGGGATAACAATTCAGAATTTGATGATACATATACAAATATGGTTTGGCTAAACAATGAGCCGATTTCATCAGATTCTGATATGTATGATAATGCTTATGCTCCTAAATTCAAAACAAGAACAGTATCACGACAATTAGATGACGGATTTGAAGATGCAAGTGGAATTGTGTGTAAGTTTCCACGCGATAAAATAGTAAGTGGAAAATTGGAATTATCTCTGATAGCACCAAAGATAAGAGTACGTTTAGAAGATTTGTCTGGTTGGGAGGACATATCGACAATCTTTATTGAAGATGTAAATATAGGAATATCTCATTACACAAGTTTTGACATGAACAATAAAGAAGATGATAATTCTGACAGAATTTATGAAAATATAGTAAATGAAAACTACCTTAACGAGCTTGATGAAATAGAGTTCAAGATAAGTAGCTATAACGATGATGGAGCCTGCTATAGTAAAGTAACCATAAACAATAGCTATCTAACAAATAATCTATATTGTGGAATTGTTGGTGAGAATATCCGTCCGGAAGAATTTCTAATACGTCGTATTGTTGATCATTATAGTGTTCCTAAAATTAAACTTACTCAGGTATTAAAAAGAGCAGACATAAAACCTTATACAGTTTTGTCAGACAAATATTCCGTTAACAAGAAATACATTAATGCCGGAGGTGAAATAGATTATAGAAAGAACCGGTTCAATTGTATAATGATTGAGATTTAGATGAAAAAAGTAGATATTAAAAGTATTGTAATACCGAACCGTTCACGAAGCGGAAATTACCCGACAGGTTCTACCGTCACTCCTAGTGGTGGCGGTAGCAACTCTACTATAATCAATCAAGGCGGTGGAGTAGATTTAACACAAGCAAGAAAAGAATTTCTTTCGAAAAAAACATCTGATGAGGCTAAAGGCATTATTAATTTTTTGAAAGGTATTAAAATTGCGGGTAGGAATATATCTAATTTGCTTCAAAAAAACTCTGAAGAAGAAATCACAGATGAGGCTATAATGTCAGCAGCTAGAGTCATACTCGAAATTGGGAATGCAATCGGTAAATTAGATAATAAATTTCTTAGAAAAGACCAGTCTGATAGCACAAATTTTCTACTACAATTATTGGGAGGTGCAGAGTTCGGAAAATATGCTTCTGGCATATCCGGCGGAAAGATTGATGAGCAAGGCGCAGCGGAATTACTCTCACTATTGCTCCGTAGTGCTCTGACAATAGGTGAATACAAGAAAGGCCTGAAAGGTGCTAAGATAGATGAAGAAGGTGTTGCGGATTTGCTTTCCATACTCGTTAGAAGCGGTATAGAATCAGCTAATTTCTCTACTGGTGCGTTAGGGGCTGGATTTTGCCTTAAAAAAGACCAAAACGGTGACAGTTACTTGGAAGTAGACCGTATGCTTGTCCGAAAGGTGGCCACATTCATCCAGTTGCTTATACAACAGATTAAGCATGTTGGCGGTCAGATTATTCTTACTCCTGCTTCTATGTCATGTGTTAAGGTAGAGGATAAAGGAGATTTCTACCGTTGCTATTTTGAGAACACGGACGGAGAAAAGACAATAGAGCAGGAATTTGTGGTCGGTGACTTGGCAAGGGCACAGACTTTCAACGTTAAGGAAGGTGTTAATGAGAACGTCACTAATACCTACTATTGGCGTGCTGTTGTAGGAACAGGAGATAACTATATAGATTTATCCAAAACAGACTGCGATGCAGGTTCTACCGAGCCAAAAGCAGGCGATGATATTGTGCAGTTAGGCAACAAAACTGACGCTACACGTCAGGCAGCTATTATCTTGTCTGCATACGGGAATGATGCACCTTATTTCAAGTTGTACAGAGGAATTAATTCTTATTCACTAGACGGAAAAGAATTTGTTTCTTTTTCACGCTCAGAAGTAATGATTATTGCCGACACGATTAGATTCAGCTCTGGTGAAACAATAGAGGAGTATATCAACAATGTCACCGGCGGTTGGGTTGTCGATGTAGAATCAGCAAAGAAAGCTGCCGAGGAAGCACAAAAAGCAGCAGCACAAGCATCAGAAGATGCAAGCAAAGCGGTAGAAAGACTTGATAAATGGTCGGCAGACGGCGTTATTTCCCCTACAGAAAAACAGTCTTTGAAGGACGAAATAGCTCGAATTGATGCAGATAAAACACAGATTGCAAACGGATATGCTAAATATAACTTAGGTACTCCTACAAATTACAACAATGCACACACGGCTTATCGTGCTGTGTTGGTAACTCTTACTGCATCAACCCCGGAAACAATCAGTATTCCGTCCGATTTCGCCACAAAGCAAACTGCATATTATACACAGAGAACAAATGCTTTAACTGCTATTTCAAATGCTGCACGTGATTATGCGCAAGGTATCGCCAACGACTTAAATACCTATAAGCAAACTGTAAGTTCGCAATTTGAGCAGACCAACAATAGTATTACTGCTGCTGTAACCTCTTCTAAAGAGTATACAGATAGTGCTGTTAGTGGTGTTCAGATTGGAGGAAGAAATTTACTCTTCAACTCAAATTTTAACGGTACTCTTTCAAATTGGTACACCGCTGGAAATACTTATAACGTTTCATTTCTTGAAAAAGGAATAAGAATAACAACAAAAGGTGGTTCAGCAGATTGGGGATATTTAACTCAAGCAAGAAATATAATAAAAGAAAACACTAATTATGTCTTCACTATTAAAGCCAAAGCGAATAGAAACAGAAATATTAAACTTTGTTTAAGAAGAGGAGATAATGGAAATTTAAGACATCAAAGTGTTATATCGCTATCGACAGATTATACGGTTCAATCGGGTTTTATAAAAATAACAACTGATGTTTCAGCAAATCTTCCAACAATAATTCTTCAAGATTCTACCCCCGTTGTAGACGATTGGACTGAGATAGAATGGGTTAAATTTGAAGAAGGAACAAAAGCAACTGATTGGTCGCCTGCCCCTGAAGATGCAGAAAACGCTTTGGCTGAATATAAAAAAGAAGTTACGGCACAATTCAGTGTACTAGAAGGAGAAATTAGCAGCAAGGTTTCTTCCACAGAAATTACTACTATTAAGCAGGAAATAATTAATACGGCAGCGAGCGATGCAACTTCCAAGGCAAATAAGGCAAAGCAGGACGCTATATCTACTGCTGCTACAGATGCTACCAACAAGGCAAATCAGGCTAAGAATGATGCTATAACAACAGCCGGACAAAATGCAGATAAGAAGTACGCAACGATTACTACCGTATCATCTATGCAAACTTCAATTACTCAATTAAGCAGTAGTTTGTCTTTGAAAGCCGAAAAGTCAGAAGTTACTGCAGTTCAGAGCAACCTTAATCAGACTAATAACAATTTGTCAGCGCTGACTACACGTGTAAGCAAAGCAGAAGTCGCGTTACAACCTGATAATATTTGGATTGGGATTTCATCTAAGGTCACGACAACCTCAAAGGTAAACAATATTGTTCCTGATAGCTGCTTCGATGATGCTAATTACAGCTTACTTTACAGTGGTGGCTCAAGGGTTAGTGCATCAACCGCTAACAATAGCTGCCCAACAAGTTATTGTATGAAAAGTACAGTTGGTACGATTTATGCTAAGTCAGACGTTAATGTTAATGTAGGAGAAAAATATTATGTAACTGCCTTAGTTAATGCGGAGAAGTGTAATTATAATGTAACAGTAGGTCTTAGAATAAAACTGAAAAATGAAACATACAAATACATAGAGCTTGATGCAATAGAATCCAAAACAAAAGGATGGAACACCTTGTCAGGATATATAACAATACCAACAGATTCTATTTCTGCAAGTATATGTTTCAGTATTAAAGGGACATCTAATTTAGGCGAAGCTTACTTCACCAAAGTATATGCATATAAGGTGGATGAATCCGTTAATCAAAACTATGCTCTATTAACTAGTAAAGGAAAGAAGCTGACGACATTTAGCAATATAAGCAATCAAACATGGAGCGTTTATAATATAACAGGACTTAAAAAAGGAGATATAATTACAGTTTCTTTTGAGTATGAGGCAAGCAATCTTAATTTTAACACCACAACAGAATATACAGCAAAAATAAATTGCCAATTTGGTTCTTTGTACGGATGGGCTGGTACTACTTTTGATTTAAGATCTAATGGTTCAGGTAAATACATATCAAAACCTATAACTATTGGTGGCACAGCAACCGAAACAAATGAAACTAATATCTTCTTTAGATTAGATTACATTTCTTCTGTACTACAAAACGGCAGCCCGATAGGATATTTCCGTGTTTGGAATGTAAAAGTTGAAAAAGGCGAAAGAGCAACCGATTGGAGTGCTTCTCCTAGCGATTATTCCACAACAGAAGAGATTAAGGCTGGTATGCAGATAACCGACAAAGGATTCAACTTCTTCGGTCAGGAGTTTAACTTCTCAGGACGTATATCAGTCGGAGATTTAGACCCGACAATTATCGAAAATGGTTATTTGCGTGCAAGTCTTATTAATGCCGATACACTTGTAGTTAAAACACTTAATGCTTCAAATACAGATGGTGTAAGCACACTTGTCAACAAGGACGGCATGAAAATGACGCAAGGAAGTAATGTATTATTTAAGCTGACATCCAATAAGGCTACTGTTGGAACGGCACGATACTACGCACAAATGGACTTGACAACGGTTTATTCGGATGGTTCTACTTTGCAAGGTACATTAACGCCCGAATCTTTATTCCTTCGTGGTAAGACTAAAAGCACTGACAAGACATTGAAAACTACATTGATGTATAATGGCTTGTCGGTTTATGATGAAAATGGTACAGGTCTTATTGTTAACACAAAAGGAATACAGCTTACATATTGTGGAAGAACACAAGGGGGTAGTAATATTTGTGCTGTCGTTCATTATGCTAAGTGTATATTCTCTGCCTACATTACGGCGCAGGGACGTGTATCATATAATATAGGAGGAAGCATTCCTAATTCATCCGGAACACCAATTGAGTTTTCCGTAACAAGGACAGGCGCAGGAAGATATAAAGTAACTCATAATATCAATGATTTAAGATATATGGGACAAATCACTGCTTTGTCAAATGGAAATTTGACTGTAGGTATTTTTGAAAATAGAAATAGCACATCATTCGATTACTCTACTATTAGCTTTAACGGAAGTGGATGGTATGCTCAAGATTGTGGTGTATATTTATCTATATATTACGAATCGCCTGAACTGTTTACATTCTGATTTAATAAAACTATTTTACCATAAATGATTTACAAAAATTATAGTTGTATGAAAAAACTAAATTTTAAAGCCGTTCCTTGCAGGGATATCGAAGGCAACCTAGAGCCACGTGACATATCTAAAGAATTGGGTAATTTCATCTATCGTGAAACATCAGATTTAGGCGAATTAGACCTCGCCCAGAGGATTTACAAGGGAGGTGAGATTGAAGCCTCCGAAGAAGAAATTGAGATTGTCAGAAAGTATATCAACGGCGGATATAAGGCATTTGTAAAGAAAGCCTTCGAGGAAATGGTTTCGGATATTGAAGAAGTTCAACCTTTATAAATCAGATAAATATGGATGTAAAAAATCAATCTTACGGAAAAGTTATCAGTGCTTCTTATCAGCACTACATTACACTGACAGAAGTGGAAGATAAGTATAAACCTATCTTAACCACTATTACAATTCCTTCGTGGGAAGGAATAGATCAATATCAAGAGATAGACCAAGCGGAAGCAGAAAGAATCAAATCGGTCAAGAACGCAGCAAAAGGAAGTGTAGAATACCCCGAACAGGAAGTAAATCAAATGATAGGGCTGCTGTCAGTATCTATCAATGATATGAAGCTCACTGACGAACAGTCTTATAAATTTAAAAATTTGTATCCTAAATGGTCAGAATTTATCGGAGAAAAGCTTTCTGCTAATTTCAAAATCCAGCATCTTGAAAAGCTTTACAAGACCCTGCAAGAAATTCCAGTAGTGCTCGATCAGGAAGGATATAGACCGGGAGAAGTAGGATCAGAGGCTCTGTATGAAGAAGTCAATGAGAAAAATAAGGGAACACTCCAAGACCCTATCCCTTACAACAACAATATGGAGTTGTTTGAAGGGAAATACTACTCTCAGAACGGTGTGACTTACAAATGTACACGAAATACAGAGCAGGCAGTCTATCAGGATTTGTCGGACTTAGTAGGTATTTATGTTGAACAAGCTTCTTGATTAATACAATGGAAAAATATGTAGGATTCATCACACAAGATTTGCGGGCAGGCGTGGCAATTATATTTACCTGCCTTGTGCTTATAGTCTTTGCCTGTCTACTGGATATGTGGACTGGAATAGATGCTGCACGAGCCAGCAAAGAAAAGATATGTAGTCGACCTTTACGAAAGACAGGTACGAAAATCGTGGACTATTACAGGCTGGTTATGTTCTTCATCCTAATTGACATTCTGGGACTATGCTTCCCATGGTACACGCTCCCTTATGGAGCTGTTATCGGTACAGCTGGAGTTCTGTTTGTAGAAGGTTTCTCTGTAGTGGAGAACCTCAGGAAGAAGAAAAGTCATGCTGCTGAAGTTGCTGATATGGCCGCAAAAATTGTTGAGTGTCTAACTCCTGAAGAAGCACAAAAATTAATTAAGAAAATAAAGGAGGATAAGAAATGAATAAGATAGATGCAATCGTAGTTCACTGCTCTGCAACTAAGGCAGGGCAGGATATTGGCAAGAAAGAGATTAATCAGATGCACGTTGCTCGTGGTTTCCAGTGTATCGGATATAACTACGTCATCCGGTTAGACGGTACGGTAGAGATTGGTAGAAGCTTGACGATTGATGGAGCACATTGTAACTCGAAAGGTTTCAGTGGTGTAAGTTATAACAAACATTCGATAGGAATTTGTTACATTGGCGGACTAGATGAAAATGGCAATGCTGCTGATACACGAACGCCGGAACAGAAGGAAGCATTGCGCGAACTGATAGCTAAACTGATTAAGCAGTACCCTGATATTAAGGAAGTACTGGGACATCGTGATACTTCGCCGGATCTGGACGGTGACGGCATTGTGGAACCGGAAGAGTGGACAAAGATGTGCCCCTGCTTCGATGTGCGTACGGAATATCCTTT
>ULRN01005343.1_pt1 | contig 65161 bp, 56 predicted proteins | sample 1955461 | NCBI WGS metagenome assembly ULRN01 (sample SAMEA4835683, study PRJEB28245) | human gut metagenome | biome: gut microbiome; material: fecal sample | place: Denmark | collected 2008 | reverse complement strand
CTTATCTCATTCTCAATCACTTATAAAAAATACGTACTTTCACCTTTAGTATAGCTATGTTATACGATGAGTATTACCTATGCTGCACTGTTGGTGCAACTATGCTGCCCCTTTGGTGCACCTATGCTGCCCCTTCGGTATACCTATGCTGGACTACCGGTATACCTATGCAGAACTCTTGGTATACCAATGCTGAACTATCGGTATACCTATGCTGAACTCTTGGTACCAGAATGCTATACTTTTCTGGTACCGTTTTTTCAATTTGTTTACAGGCTATGTTTCCTGATTAATTCCAATTTATCTTACGAATATTTATTATAGGAAGTTGACGAGTAAACAAGTTGAAGAGTTGACGAGGAGATCAGCCATATTTATTTAAGTCTTGCAAACGATAATTATCAAGAGAAAAGACCTTTCGCCTTGTTCTTATTAATTACGGGAAGACGTAGTTTTTTATTTTTATCAAGAATTTATTGACCAAAATCATTTGTCAAACAATTCAACGCCCATAAATGCAATACGGACTTGGCAAAAACGGAAGAAAGGTGTCACTAAAACACTTTTATTAAAAAAACTTACCTCCAAATGAGTGTTATTCGGAAAATAAATCGTACTTTTACAAACAATTTCAAAACACAGGCATTTGCCTTATATCAAACTCCAAAAAACGGGGGAAACAACAACCGCAATAAAGAAATCTAACATTTTGAATTTATGAAGACCTATAGAAACATTCTTTGGGGAGCAGCATTAGCAATTGCGACTTTTGCATCATGCGTGAAGGGCAATGATGCAAAACTGACCGTATCCGGTCTTGACCCGGCAGCCTTTGACACGACGATAAACGAAAAACCCGTGAAGCTCTACACGCTGAAGAACTCCAACGGCATGGAGGTCTGCATCACGAACTTCGGCGGCCGCGTGGTATCGCTCTGCGTGCCAGACAAGGACGGCAAGCCGACGGATGTGGTTCTCGGCTACGACAACATCAGGCAGTATGCCGACTCGGTGAACAGTCCAAGCGACTATGGTTCTTCGGTGGGCAGATACGCCAACAGAATAAACAAGGGACATCTGACCGTGGACGGCAAGGACTACCAGCTGCCGCAGAACAACTTCGGCCATTGTCTGCACGGCGGTCCGTCGGGATGGATGTATCAGGTGTATGACGCCAAGCAGCCCAACGACTCAACCCTCGTCCTCACCATCGTTTCGCCCGACGGCGACAACAATTTCCCCGGCACGGTGACAGCCACGACCACATACACCGTGAAGGGCGACAACACGCTCGACATCACATTCGACGCCACGACAGACAAGGAGACCGTGATAAACATGACGAACCACAGCTACTTCAATCTGAACGGCGACCCCTCGAAGGAGGGCACGGACATGGTATTGTATGTCAATGCCGACAACTTCACCCCTGCCGACGAGACATATATGACGACCGGCGAGATAAGGCCCGTGGAGGGCACGCCGATGGACTTCCGCAAGGCGCACGCCATCAGCGAGACAATCAACGACACGGCGTATGACCAGATAAAGAACGCCACGGGCTACGACCACAACTGGTGTCTGAACACATACAGGGACGGCAAGGGCGACGACACAAAAGTGTGCGCATCGCTCTATTCGCCAAAGACGGGCATCATGCTCGAGATGTTCACCAACGAGCCTGGAGTACAGGTATATACGGGCAATTTCCAGGGCACGGGCATCGCCTGCAAGCACGGAATAAAGTATCCGAAGCACGTTTCCGTTTGTCTGGAGAGCCAGAAATACCCCGACTCGCCGAACAAGAAGGACTGGCCGTCGCCTTACCTAAAGCCGGGTGAGAAATACCACAGCCACGTGGCTTACCGCTTCAGCGTAAAGAAATAAACGGAACAAATCAAACTATACAACTTACAAATAAACTCTTAAAGAAAATGGAACTATACGACTGGTTGGTTATCGGACTCTTCTGCGCTGCCCTGATCGGCATCGTGGTGTGGGTCGTAACACAAAAGAACAACAATTCAGCAGACTACTTCCTGGGCGGACGCGATGCTACATGGATTGCCATCGGTGCGTCGATTTTCGCCTCGAACATCGGTTCGGAGCATCTTATCGGACTTGCCGGAGCGGGTGCGTCATCCGGCATGGCTATGGCACACTGGGAAATCCAGGGATGGATGATTCTTATCCTGGGATGGGTGTTCGTGCCGTTCTATTCGCGCTCCATGGTATACACCATGCCTGAATTCCTGGAAAGAAGATACAACAAGGAGAGCAGAACGATACTCTCCGTAATCTCGCTGATAAGCTACGTATTGACCAAGGTTGCCGTGACGGTATATGCCGGAGGTCTCGTATTCCAGCAGGTATTCGGAATAAAGGAACTCTGGGGCATCGACTTCTTCTGGATTGCAGCCATCGGACTGGTGCTCATCACCGCCCTCTACACAATCTTCGGCGGAATGAAGAGCGTGCTCTATACCTCCGTGCTGCAGACTCCTATCCTGCTCCTTGGCTCCATCATCATCCTCGTGCTCGGACTCAGGGCCGTGGGCGGTTGGGACCAGGTGATGGCCATCTGCTCGGCAGAGCCGGTGAACCAGTATGGCGACCACATGACAGACCTGATGCGCGACCTGCGCGACCCTGACTATCCATGGCTCGGAGCTCTTGTGGGCTCAGCGGTAATCGGCTTCTGGTACTGGTGTACGGACCAGTTCATCGTGCAGCGCGTATTGTCGGGCAAGAACGAGAAGGAGGCACGCCGCGGAACAATCTTCGGCGCATACCTGAAGCTCCTGCCTGTATTCATCTTCCTGATTCCGGGAATGATTGCATACGCCCTCAACGTGAAGTCGGGCGGCGCTTTCCTGCCGGTTGACGCCAACGGCGTGGCAATAAGCGACGCAGCCTTCCCTACCCTCGTGGCAAAACTGCTGCCTGCGGGATTCAAGGGACTCGTGGTCTGCGGTATCCTCGCGGCACTGATGAGTTCGCTGGCTTCGCTCTTCAACTCATCGGCAATGCTCTTCACCATCGACTTCTACAAACGTCTGCGCCCTGAGACTTCAGAGAAGGCACTCGTGAGAATCGGCCAGATTGCCACCGTGGTAATCGTGATTCTCGGTATCCTCTGGATTCCTATAATGAGAAGCGTGGGCAACGTGTTATACAACTATCTGCAGGACGTGCAAAGCGTTCTCGCTCCAGGCATCGCCGCAGCATTCCTGCTCGGAATCTGCTGGAAGAGGGCATCGGCAAAGGGCGGAATGTACGGTCTGCTCGCCGGTATCGTTATCGGTCTGACACGTCTCGGCGCAAAGGTATACTACAGCAACGTGGCCGAAGCAACGGACAACTGGTTCAAGGCCGTGTTCTTTGACTTCAACTGGCTCTACTTCTGCGGAGTGATGCTCATCATATGCTGCCTCGTGGTGGTTATCGTCAGCCTCATCACCGAAGCACCGTCGGAGGAAAAGATACAGGGACTCGTGTTCGGCACTTCCACTCCGGAGCAGAGAGCTGCAACGAAAGCCAGCTGGACGAAATGGGATGTGATCCACAGCGCAATCATCATTGCGATAACCGTGGCATTCTACATCTACTTCTGGTAAGACAACAACAGGAAAATTATAATAATACACACATATCAACAATTATCGCCGTCTGCCGGCAACACGGCAGACGGCGTCTAAAAAAACCGTAATGACAGAATTCTATAAAGAACACTCAAGGGTGTATGTGTCAGTAGACTGCATCATCTTTGGCTTTGAGGCAAACAAGCTGAAACTGCTTGTAGGTAAGAGAAACATGGATCCGGGACGTGGAGAACTGTCTCTCTACGGAGGATTCGTAGAGGAAGACGAGAGTATCGACGAGGCTGCCAGCCGCACCCTGAAGACCCTGACCGGACTTGACCACCTATACATGAAACAGGTGGGAGCCTTCGGCGCCGTGAAACGTGACCCGGGCGAAAGGGTAATCTCCATTGCCTATTGCGCACTAATCAACGTGAAGGACTATGACAAGGCGCTGCAGGAGGAACACGACCTGCAATGGATCAACCTGGACAAGCTGCCCAAGATGTATTCCGACCACAACGACATGGTGAAGGAAGCCATCATGCTTCTGAGAAGGAGAATCTCTACAGAACCGTTGAGCTTCAACCTGCTGCCTGAACTCTTCACTCTGACACAGCTGCAGCATGTCTACGAGGCCATTCTCGGAGAGGAAATCGACAAGAGGAACTTCCGCAAGAAGATAAAGACAATCGACTTTATAGAAAAGACGGACAAGATTGACAAGGTGACATCCAAGCGCGGAGCGGCGCTATACACCTTCAACAAGAGGATGTATGCCAATGCACCTTGCTTCAAACTCTGACAGACAAGGTTATTAGCTTATAAAAATAATATTATGTTAGAAGAACTGAAAGAAAAAGTATTTCGAGCCAATCTTGACTTGGTGAAACACAACTTGGTAATCTTCACATGGGGCAACGTTTCGGGCATAGACCGCGAAAAGGGCCTCATGGTCATCAAGCCTTCGGGAGTGTCATACGACAAGATGAAGGCATCGGATATGGTTGTGGTTGACGTGGAAACAGGAAAGGTGGTCGAAGGAGACCTCAACCCTTCGTCTGACACGCCTACGCACCTCGTGCTCTACCGTGCCTTCCCCGAGATTGGAGGAATCGTACACACCCACTCCACATACGCCACAGCCTGGGCGCAGGCAGGCAAGGACATTCCGAACATCGGAACAACACACGCCGACTATTTCCACGACTGCATCCCATGCACGGAGGATATGACGGCAGACCAGATGCCGGAATACGAAAAGGAGACCGGAGAGGTTATCGTGAAGCGTTTCAAGGATATCAACTATGTCCATACGCCGGGCGTTCTCGTGAAGAACCACGGACCATTCTCATGGGGAAAGGATGCCGACGAGGCGGTATACAATTCCGTAGTGATGGAACAGGTGGCAAAGATGGCATTCGTGTCATTCTCCGTCAATCCGCAAACAACGATGAACCCTCTGCTCGTGGAGAAGCATTTCAGCCGCAAGCACGGGCCTAACGCCTACTACGGACAGAAGAAGAAACAATAACGGACAAACAAAAAAGAAAAAAAAGAAAAACAGACTATGATAAAAGCATTTGAGAATCTCGAGCTTTGGTGGATAACCGGAGCACAGCTTCTTTACGGAGGCGAGACAGTAAAGACAGTGGACGGACACTCACAGGAGATGGTGGACGGACTGAACGAGTCGGGCATCATCCCAATAAAAGTCGTATATAAAGGTACGGCAAACTCCGACAAGGAGGTGGCTGCGATAATGATGGCTGCCAACAACGATGAGAAATGCGTGGGTGTAATCACATGGATGCACACATTCTCACCTGCAAAGATGTGGATACACGGACTGCAGATGCTGCACAAGCCGCTGCTCCACCTCCATACACAATACAACCAGGAGATTCCATGGGACACGATGGACATGGATTTCATGAACCTGAACCAGAGCGCCCACGGCGACCGCGAGTTCGGCCATATCTGCTCACGCCTGAGAAAGCCGCGCAAGGTTGTAGTAGGCTACTGGAAAGAGAAGAAGACTCAGGAGCACATCGCCGTTTGGGCGCGTGTTGCCGCTGCCGTTGCTGACGCCAGGGACATGCTTATCATACGTTTCGGCGACCAGATGAACAATGTTGCCGTGACCGACGGCGACAAGGTGAGCGCCGAGCAGGTTCTCGGATACCACGTGGACTACTGCTGCGTTTCGGAGCTGATGGAATACTGGAAGAAGGTCAACCCTGCCGACGTGGACGCCCTCGTGGAGGAATACCACAAGCTCTACAAGATTGTGCCTTGTGAGGCCGGCGAGGAAATCGGCAAAAAGAAAATATGGAATGCTGCACGTGCGGAACTTGCCATCCGTGCGATTCTCAAGGCAAAGGGCGCCAAGGGATTCACGACGAACTTCGACGACCTCGGCTCATGGGACGACCCGGATTCGGAAGGCTTCGTAGGTTTCGACCAGATTCCTGGCCTTGCATCGCAGCGACTCATGGCTGAAGGCTACGGATTCGGTGCGGAAGGCGACTGGAAATCGGCTGCTCTCTACCGCACTCTGTGGTATATGACCCAGGGATTGCCTACGGGATGCTCGTTCCTTGAGGACTACACTCTCAATTTCGACGGCGAGAACTCTGCCCTGCTACAGAGTCACATGCTGGAGGTTTGTCCGCTCATCGCAGTGGCAGACGAGCCTGTACGCCTCGAAGTACACCATCTCGGCATCGGTGTGCGCAAGCAGCAAACCGCCCGTCTGGTATTCAACTCAAAGGTGGGCGACGGCGTTACGGCAACTGTCGTGGATATGGGCAACCGCTTCCGCCTCATCGTGAACGACGTGCACTGCATCCAGCCGAAGCCACTGCCAAAGCTGCCTGTTGCCAACGCCCTGTGGATTCCGCAGCCTAACTTCGAGATAGGTGCCGGTTCGTGGATTCTCGCCGGAGGCACTCATCACAGCTGCTTCTCATACGATATCACTCCGGAATACTGGGAGGACTACGCCGAGATGCTCGACATCGAGTACCTGCATATCGACAAGGACTCCACGTTCGAAAGCGTGAAGCGCGACCTGCGCATCAACGAGGTTTACTATATGCTCAACAAGGCTTTGAGATAATTATATATCCGACAAGGCTCCGAGACAAAAAACATGACAATGAACAACGCTAAACAAACAATACAGGAAGGCAAGGCCATTCTCGGAATAGAATTCGGTTCTACGAGAATCAAGGCCGTTCTCATCGATGAGAACAACGCCCCCATCGCCCAGGGCAGTCATGAATGGGAAAACCAGCTCATTGACGGTCTGTGGACATACAGCATCGAGGCTATATGGAACGGTGTGCAGAACTGCTACGCCGACCTCCGCGCCAATGTCAAGACGCAATACGGCGTCGAGATTGAGCGTCTCGCCTCCATCGGCGTGAGCGCAATGATGCACGGATATATGGCATTCAACAAGGATGAAGAGATTCTCGCACCGTTCCGCACATGGCGAAACACCAACACCGGTGCCGCCGCCGCAGAACTGTCGGAGCTCTTCAACTTCAACATCCCTCTCCGCTGGAGCATTTCCCATCTATATCAGGCTATCCTCAACAAGGAGAAGCACGTGGAGGATATTACCTATCTCACCACTCTCGCCGGATACATCCACTGGCAGATTACGGGAAAGAAAGTGCTCGGCATAGGCGACGCTTCGGGCATGCTGCCTATTGACTCCACAACAAACGACTACTCCAAGGAGATGATAGAGAAGTTTGACAAACTCGTGGAGCCATACAATTACAAATGGAAGATAGCCGACATCCTGCCAAAGGTTCTCCTTGCCGGCGAGGATGCAGGAACGCTGACTACTGAAGGCGCCCACCGCCTCGACATCTCCGACCATCTTCAGCCTGGCATCCCTGTATGTCCGCCTGAAGGCGACGCAGGAACAGGTATGGTGGCTACGAATGCCGTAAGGAAGCGCACGGGAAATGTTTCCGCAGGAACATCCTCTTTCTCCATGATTGTATTGGAGAAGGCTCTCTCCAGACCATACGAGATAATCGACATGGTGACAACTCCAGACGGAAGTCCTGTAGCTATGGTACACTGCAACAACTGCACCTCAGACCTCAACGCATGGGTGAACATCTTCAAGGAATACCAGCAGCTGCTTGGCATACCGGTGGATATGGACGAGGTGTTCGGCAAACTCTACAACCATGCCCTCACGGGAGATGCAGACTGTGGCGGACTTATCTCATACAACTACATCTCCGGCGAACCGATAACGGGACTTGAGGAAGGCAGACCGCTCTTCGTACGCTCCGCCAACGACAATTTCAACCTCGCCAACTTCATGCGTGCACATCTCTACGCCTCTGTAGGAGTATTGAAAATAGGCAACGACATCCTCTTCAAGGACGAGAAGGTGGAAGTGGACCGCATCACGGGACATGGCGGACTGTTCAAGACCAAGGGCGTGGGCCAGCGCGTGCTTGCTGCAGCCATCAACTCGCCCATCTCCGTGATGGAAACAGCCGGCGAAGGTGGCGCATGGGGCATTGCGTTGCTTGCATCCTATCTCGTAAACAAGGAAAAAGGCGAGAATCTTGCTGATTTCCTTGACAAAAAGGTGTTTGCCGGAAATACTGGCACAGAAATTGCCCCTACCCCAGAAGAGGTGGAGGGATTCAACGAATACATCAAGAATTACCAGGCCTGCCTGCCTATAGAGAAGGAGGCAACAAGAGTAAAAAAGCCATAAACCAATAAAATACAGAAAGACGAAATGAACGACAAGAAGATTATGAACAGAGCAGCGGACAACATCCGTATCCTCGCAGCATCAATGGTAGAGAAAGCTAACTCCGGCCACCCTGGTGGTGCAATGGGAGGTGCAGACTTCATCAATGTATTGTTCTCGGAATTCCTCGTATGGGATCCGGACAACCTCGAATGGGAAGGCAGAGACCGTTTCTTCCTTGATCCAGGCCACATGTCGCCGATGCTCTACAGCGCACTTGCTCTTCAGGGCAAATTCACACTCGACGAACTGAAGCAGTTCCGCCAGTGGGATTCTCCAACTCCAGGACATCCGGAGCGCGACGTGAAGCGTGGCATCGAGAACACATCCGGTCCGCTCGGACAAGGTCACACGTTTGCTGCCGGTGCTGCCGTTGCAGAGAAGTTCCTTCAGGCCAAACTCGGTTCTGAAGTTATCAAGCACAAGATTTACGCATATATCTCCGACGGCGGCGTGCAGGAGGAGATTTCCCAGGGTACGGCTCGTATCGCCGGCAACCTCGGTCTCAACAACCTCATCATGTTCTATGACTCAAACGACATCCAGCTCTCTACCGAGTGCAACGTCGTGATGAACGAGGACACTGCAAAGAAATACGAAGCATGGGGATGGAACGTAATGACCATCAACGGCAACGATCCAGACGAGATACGCAAGGCTCTGCTTGAAGCACAGAAGGAAGAGCAGCGCCCTACCCTCATCATCGGCAAGACCGTGATGGGCAAGGGAGCGGTAAAGGCCGACGGCACAAGCTATGAGCACAGCATCAAGACCCATGGTGCTCCTCTCGGCGGCGATGCCTACATCAACACTATCAAGAATCTTGGCGGTGACCCGGAGAATCCATTCGTCATCTTTGATGAAACAAAGAAGCTGTATGCCGACCGCAAGGAAGAGCTCCGCAAGATCGTTGCCGGGCGCCATGCCGAGGAGAAGGCTTGGGCTGAGGCAAACCCGGAGAAGGCTGCCCAGATGAAGGAATGGTTCAGCGGCAACGCTCCTAAGGTTGACTGGTCTGTCATCGAGCAGAAGGAGGGTTCTGCCACACGTGCCGCTTCGGCTGCATGTCTCGGTGCTTTGGCCGAGCAGGTGCCAAACATGATCTGCTCTTCTGCCGACCTTTCCAACAGCGACAAGACTGACGGATTCCTGAAGAAGACACGTTCTATCGTACGCGGCGACTTCGGCGGTGCATTCTTCCAGGCTGGTGTGAGCGAGCTCACGATGGCTTGCATGTGTATCGGTATGTATCTGCACGGCGGTGTAATCCCAGCCTGCGGTACATTCTTCGTATTCTCAGACTATATGAAGCCTGCTGTCCGCATGGCTGCCTTGATGGAAGTTCCAATCAAGTTCATCTGGACCCACGACGCATTCCGCGTAGGTGAGGACGGACCAACCCATGAGCCTGTAGAGCAGGAGGCACAGATCCGACTGATGGAGAAGCTGAAGAACCACCACGGCAAGGACAGCGTACGAGTATTCCGTCCGGCTGATGCCGACGAGACAACCGTTTGCTGGGCTATGGCAATGGAGAACATGGAGACTCCAACTGCACTCATCTTCTCTCGCCAGAACATCACCAAGCTACCTGCCGGCAACGACTATGAGCAGGCTCGCAAGGGTGCTTACGTAGTGGCTGGATCAGACGAAGACTTCGACGTTATCCTTCTGGCCGACGGTTCTGAGGTTTCCACACTCGTTTCAGGTGCTGAACTCCTGCGCAAGGACGGTATCAAGATCCGTATCGTGAGTGTACCGAGCGAGGGACTTTTCCGCAGCCAGAGCAAGGAATACCAGGAGAGCATCCTGCCTGCAGGAAGCAAGATCTTCGGTATGACGGCAGGTCTGCCTGTAACACTCGAAGGACTTGTAGGTGCCAACGGCAAGGTATTCGGTATGCCAAGCTTCGGCTTCTCTGCTCCTTACAAGGTGCTCGACGAGAAACTCGGCTACACGGCTGAGAATGTCTACAAGCAGGTAAAGGAATTCCTGGGATAAGGACATCAGGGAATGAGAGAGGAGTGAGTAACGGGGAATGAAGGATCGGTCATTAACAATTGACCAGTGATTACTAATGATTAGTGATTGACGGTTGATTATCAGTGATTGATACCACACACACTGATTCTTACGCCTCTCCCATCCTATAAAATAAGTACTAACCTTTTAAATTTTAACGACTATGGACGTAAAGACAATCGGTCTGGCATGTGACCACGCGGGATTTCCATTGAAGCAGTTTGTTATCCAGTATCTGGAGTCTAAGGGCTATCAGTATAAGGATTTCGGAACTTACAGCGATACAAGTTGTGACTATCCAGACTTTGCCCATCCTCTGGCAGAGGCTGTAGAGAGCGGAGAGTGCTATCCAGGCATAGCTATCTGCGGCAGCGGCGAGGGAATGGCAATGACTCTCAACAAACACCAGGGCATACGTGCCGGCTTGGCATGGTGCAAGGATGTTGCCGGCCTTATCCGCCAGCATAACAATGCCAACATCCTCGTTATGCCAGGACGTTTCATCGACAACAAGACAGCAGAGAAAATCATGGACGAGTTCTTCAAGACTCCATTCGAGGGCGGTCGCCACGAAAGAAGAGTCGAGAAGATACCAGTAAAATAACTTCATCCTACATCTACAATAACAAGTCGGGACCAAATGTTCCGACTTGTTTTATTTTATACAATATCCTTTCCTTATTATTCAAACCGCTGCTTTACTGACGAAGTACAGTCTTCTCACATTCTCACGCCCTCACCATTCATAATCCATCACGCCTGACCATTCATCCCTCACCTTTACCTTCATCTTTACTCTCACCCTCCATCACCAATGCCCTCAACTTTACCCTCACCCCTCACCTTTACCCTCACCCTTGAAACCCCGATAAACAGGGCGTTTCAGCCGGATAGTGAGGGTGTGAGGGTAAGAAAAGAAAAAAAATTATTTTTATTATATCGCTACTTGAATGGAGAGAATCCGCCGTCAGAGGCTATGGGATATTCCTATCATTGCAGAAAACTACAACGAGCAGAATGCAACAACGAATATCTGACGGGAATTATGGGAGACACGATGACGAGGTCAGAAGAAACGTCAGGAATCAAAGAATTAGAGAAGTTCCATTCACTTATGAATAGAAAACGAAGAGCAAGCGGTGGAACTCTCTAATTCTAAAATTCCCGACTTAAATCCAATCTCTATACCTTCATCCAAACATCAATGTCTCAAAAACATCAATCACATATATATTAGCAATAAAACCTTTTCTCGGAAAATGCGACCGCCGTCCGATGCATTTGTGGCTCTACACCGGCTAATTATATTCGGCGGCCGCGGACACTATTTGCTGATGTCATTGTTTTTACGTTTCTATTCTTTATATATAGAAGTCATGTGTCAGTACATCTTAATATATGTTTTCTGAGACTGCATACCACATTTACATGTTATCTGCATCAGTTTATCCCAGTTACACGATATATCCCAGTTATATGTTATCTGTGTCAGCATCATAGAACTGTAATATGACATCATCACCTTAAACTGTTTCAAAGAGCATCTCTCATTTCTCTGTTGCAAAGTTAATACAGGAAGCCCCCAAACCAGTAGGATATTTTTTACAAAAAACAGCCATTTTTTATCATTTTCGCCCTTTCAAGCCATCAAAAAGCGTCAACAAAACAAATTTTACTCATTGACACCCCTTTTCACGCTTTTTCCACCATACAATAAAGCTAAAATCAGGTCATTTTATAAAGACAGAATATGATTTGTTATAAATGCAATCATCATTTGGTATTAACGAAATTCAAAATCTCCAGACCCCTTTGACGTTTCAGCATACAGCCATAAAATTTACTATAACACAATATAGGTCATAATGGAGGCTGCTTCTGGCAACCTCTTTCCATATAACAATGTTCAATCATTCGGCAAGGAAAATACTATTTAGCTAAAATCCAAGCAACCTTTCATTAACCATTCTTAGCACAGAATTTTCGTTTTTCTCAAAATAAGTCAATACCTTTGCACTCACTTTCCAAAATGGGGAGTAGTTCTTTTACTTTTTGAATAAGTATCAAGAGACAGCTTAAGTGCTGAACCAACCGAGCAGACATAGCCACGGTGGTAAAAATGATACGAGTTTAAGGATTTAGTAATAATCATTAAATTAAAAAGTTATGTCACAAGAAACAGAAACTTTTGAAATTATCTTAGGTCGTGTGGAGCACATCAACGCTTCACACTTTAATTGTTTGTCATTCTCCAAGGCTTCGGACATGGTGAATGGCATTAACGTGCGTCTTTCTAACATGGCAGGTGGCTATCCGTTTTCATTCGGAGGTGCGACTTGGCATGATAGTGAGACGCTTTATTTGTGTGGCGAGTTTTCAGATGCTTCTGACAAGCATCTGTCTGTACAAAAGGAAATGCAGCGTCAGACAAGTGGCTTTGCTGCCAAACGCTTTGTCAAGAACAAATACAAGAGATTCATTCGTAGTGATTTCTCTACATTCCGCATACAGTGGATGCTATTTGTTGTATGGATGAAGTGCAAAGACAATGCGGATTTTGCTAATATGCTCTTGCTGCTACCACATAACGTTATCATTATAGAGGACACAACCAAACAACATAGCGACACTAAGGAAATTTGGGGATGCACCAACCAAGCGTTATCAGCAAAAAGAGCAGAGGTAAAAAAGGAAACCGTCCGACAGGCAAAAGAGAGCAATCCAAAGATTAGCAAGGCTGCATTGAAGCGTATAGTTAATAGTGAGACTTGCAAAGTCAATGGCATTGGAACGTTTGTCGGTCAAAACAACTTAGGCAAGATTCTCATGATTTGCCGTGATTGTCTTATACAAGGCGTAGAACCACCAATAGACTACGCTCTTTTGGAGTCAAAAGACATTCACATCATGGGCAAACGCCTCACGTTCCCAACCAATAACACACCAATGTCTAACTTACATATAGTGGCATGAAAATTAGCAATACAATCAAAATAAAGAGTGGCAAGGAGTTAAAGCTCTATGGCGACCAAAAGCACAGTAACAAGAATACTATAAGGTATTTTTGCGAACATGCTGATTTCTTTTACGAACATAGAGAGTTCATTTTCGATAACAGCCGTATGTTTTTGATACCTGTATATCAAGACAGAGATTTCATATACACTTTAGGTGGTTTATTGGAATGGTTGGAAAGTATTACACAAGTGGCTACCATATCGGAGGTAATCAAAGATGTTCTTTTTCAAAAAGACAATTCCGACAGGCTAAGTCGCTTAAAGCAACACTGTAGCCGATACAGCAAGGCGGCAGGTGAATACGAACATCTTACGCTCAAAAACGTGCATGATACAATTACATCATTAGTCAAACAAAGAGAGCATAATTTGGCTGAAAAAAGGATATGGAGTCCATATATAGACAACATCGAATTGCTTTATGAGCATCGAAATGAAATTCTTGCTCATAAGGAATGGGCAATGGCTACAATACCATTGAAAGTATATATGGTATGTCAACCTATCTGTATTGGCACGATGTTAAGACTTTGGGCGAATGAAAACGAGTGGCTTACATATCAATGCGAATGTGGGCACAAGGCTTTCATATATAGTTTTGCAGGTAGTCCGTTGAGTGGCACAACATCAATATCCTACAAGTGCATACATTGCCATAAAAACGGGAACGCCCAAGTTGGAAGTTTCCTTAGCCGTGCGCGTACTCTTGCCCTTACGCAACAAGAATTATTCAAGGAGGCAGAAGGTGACGAAGCTATTACGTTGACAGAACTTTTAGACAATATAAAAACAATTAATTTAAAGTAATAAATTATGATTGAAAAAGTAAATCCTTGCCATCCCGATAAGGTGGCAGACAGAATTGCAGGGGCATTGGTTGACCTTGCGTACTCAAAGGTAGAGAATCCGAAAATTGCTGTAGAGGTATTGCTCGGACATGGTGTTGTTAATCTCATTATTGAGAGTTGTGTGAACATTTCTAACGCTGAGGCTGAGGATATTGTTAGCCGTATCACTAAGCGTAGAGACTTGAAAGTATCTCTCGTAATGGTATCACAAGACCCAATACTTGCAAGCAACCAAGACGGAGAAATCCGCTGTGGCGACAATGGTATTTTCCGAGGCGTTCCACTCACAGAGGAGGAGCGTACCCTCAGCAAAATAGCCCACGACATCTATGAGAGTTACCCTTCGGATGGCAAGTATGTATTAGGCAATGGCAAGCTGATAATATGTCAGAGCAACGCCAAGACTGAGGATTTAAAGAAGCTCTATCCAAATGCTGTTATCAATCCTCTTGGAGATTGGAGTGGCGGAACAGATGTCGATTCGGGTGCAACAAACAGAAAGTTGGGCAGTGATATGGCGCAATCGGTTTCGGGTGGCGGTCTAATGGGAAAGGACCTTTCCAAGGCAGATGTTTCCGTCAATATCTACGCTTTCTTGAAAGCTCAAAGAACAGGCAAGCCTGTGGAGTTGTTTTGTGCCATCGGTGACACAGAGATAGATGGCAAGCCTTATCGTGAAATAGTGGAAATCGCTCGTAACTACATCACGAGAATTGGCGGATTCGAGAAATTTGCCGAGTGGGGATTGTTCTAATGAGCAAGTGACATGTACAAATTTGATATAGACATAACTCCATCCCTCAACGGAAAAGAAATTCATTTGGAAGGCATTTGTGAAATGTATACCATTATGCAGCTGACAGGTCATACCAACGAACGCACGTTCTACAAATATGTAAAGGCAACCCCCGAACAGATTGCCAAGCTATTGGATTTCAACTCTATCGGATAACCAATGCTATCGGGGATAAGCAGGGACGAAATCGGGGACGGTTTTGGATAAAATGTACAAGAAAGGGGATTTGTTGACAATCAGCGATTTACGTCAACGAATCCCCTAACTTATTGAGTTTAAATTAATTCATCTTTATTTGAGTGGCTGTTTATCGGTATTCCGACTATTCCCACTCTATCGTTGCCGGTGGCTTTGAAGAGATATCATAGCATACGCGGTTTACGCCGCGAACCTTGTTGATAATCTCATTTGACACCTTTGCGAGGAATTCGTAAGGAAGATGAGCCCAGTCGGCAGTCATACCGTCGGTGGAGGTAACGGCACGCAGAGCAACGGGGTGCTCGTATGTGCGCTCGTCGCCCATGACGCCAACCGACTTCACTGTTGTCAGGAGTATTGCTCCTGCCTGCCAAGCCTGATAATAGAGCGGAATCTCAATCTCGCCGTCCTTCATCTCGGCAGGAATGCCTGCTGCAAGAACCCGGCGAGCCTCTTCGCCGGAGAGCTTCACCTTGTAGTTGCGCAAACCTTTCACGAATATATCGTCTGCATCCTGCAGGATGCTTACTCTCTCAGGAGTGATGTCGCCAAGTATGCGCACAGCCAAGCCTGGACCAGGGAAAGGATGGCGCGTGATGAGATGCTCCGGCATTCCCATCGAGCGTCCTACGCGGCGCACCTCGTCCTTGAACAGCCACTTCAGCGGTTCGCAGAGCTGCAGATGCATATCCTTTGGCAGTCCGCCCACGTTGTGGTGGCTCTTGATAACCTTTCCTGTGATGTTGAGACTCTCGATACGGTCAGGATAGATAGTGCCCTGTGCGAGCCATTTTGCCCCAACCTGCTTCTTGGCCTCGGCATTGAACACTTCCACGAAGTCCCTGCCGATGATCTTGCGCTTCTGCTCAGGGTCAGTGACTCCGGCGAGGTCGGCAAAGAATTTCTCCGATGCGTCCACACCGATAACGTTAAGTCCGAGACCCTCGTAGTCCTTCATCACATCATGGTACTCGTTCTTGCGCAGCATACCGTGGTCCACGAAGATACACGTAAGGTTATCGCCGATTGCCTTGTTGAGCAATACGGCAGTAACGCTTGAGTCCACGCCGCCCGAAAGTCCGAGAATCACCTTGTCGTCGCCGATCTGTTCCTTCAGTTCCTTCACCGTGGTCTCCACGAATGAATCAGGGCTCCAGCTCTGGGTGCTTCCGCAGATGTCTACCACGAAGTTCTTCAACAGCTGTGTGCCCTGCAGCGAGTGGTACACCTCCGGATGGAACTGCACTGCCCATACCGGCTGCTTTGTGGATGCGTATGCGGCGAACTTCACGTCGGCTGTAGAGGCGATACATTTGTATCCCTCCGGAATGGCAGTGATAGTGTCGCCGTGGCTCATCCATACCTGCGAATTGTCGCTGAATCCCTTGAAGAGCGGATTCTCCTTGTCAAACTGCTCCAGATTGGCGCGTCCGTACTCGCGAGAGTCGGCAGTCTCAACCTTTCCTCCGTTTGAGTATGAGAGGAACTGCGCTCCGTAGCAGATGCCAAGAACGGGCACCTTGCCGATGAACTGACTCAGGTCAACCTTGAACGCCTCCTTGTCGTGAACCGAATAGGGGCTGCCGCTCAGGATTACTCCGATAACGCTGTCGTCGTCCTTCGGGAACTTGTTGTAGGGCAACACTTCGCAGAAGGTCTCCAATTCACGCACACGGCGTCCGATGAGCTGCGTGGTCTGTGAACCGAAGTCTAAGATAATAATCTTCTGTTGCATTGTTTTGTTTATTATTATATGGTTATGTGTTTTTATTTTAAGGTTACGTGAAGCCGGCTTCCAGCATTCCTGCGCCTACCCTTGCAGAAACTCCTCCGCCTCCTTCAGCGAGTCAAGCTTCCCCACGTCGAGCAGCTTCAGGTCTTCCTTCACGTAGCCCTTTATGCTGTGAGTGGCACACGCCTTCAGATAGAAGTCGATTATTCCGAACTTGTCGGGGAATTCCTCGTCCATCATCCTGAAGAGCCTCGGCGATATCACGTGTATGCCGGCAAAGGCATACATGCGGCAGTCTTTCGGATTGAGGCCGGGATAAGGACTGCGCACTTCGCCCGTTTCCACGTTAGTCCATCCCACGAGGCGCATCCCTTCGCTGAAGAGCAGATAGCGCTTTGTCTTCCTCTCGCTCACGAGCAGCAGGGCGTCTGTCAGACCTGCCTTGTCGTCGCCTTCAGCTATAGCCATCGGCTCCGCCTCGTAGAATCTTTTCAGGTCCACGTTGCTCAGAATGTCAACATTATGGATTAGGATGGGCGATGCATCATCAAAGAGATGTGCCGCTTTCTTTATCCCTCCGCCAGTGTCGAGCAGCTTCTCCGTTTCGTCGGAGATTCTTATGTCGATGTCGAAATTGTTGTTTTTCTTCAAGTATCCGGTTATCTGCGAGGCAAAATGGTGCACATTCACTATGATGCGTTCCGCTCCGGCCGCCTTGAGTCTGTCAATGACGTGCTTTATGAGCGGTTCTCCTCCTACACTTACCATTGCTTTGGGCATGTGGTCAGTGATGGGTTTGAGTCGGGTGCCTAACCCCGCCGCAAAAATCATAGCCTGTATCATACTTTTTATAATGATATTATGAATGAGCATGCAAATTTAGTCATTTTATTCATAATTGCAAAACTCTTCGAATATAATGTACACAAAAGTTCCCTCAATGAGGGAAAAACAAGATTTTCGCCACCTTATTATATATATAAGAGGAGAGACGACATTATATTATAAAAGTGTAACTGACGGTGCGTCACACACACCTGTCAAGCGTTTGCGGCAACCTGGCACCTAAAAGAATGGGATATCCTGCTTGCATACGGCAGAATATCCCATTGGTTATCATCACGCTGATGACTGTATATAGAAGTCTTGTATTGGTTCAAATCAATCTATTGTATTGGTTCGATTAATCATATTGTATTGGTACGCCATGAACAGCCTGCTATCTCCCGACAAAGCCATACTGACGATTTTTATCCGTTACAAAATTATACAAAATAATCAACCTGTGCAACAGCGGTATGGCGGGATTCGGCTCAAACGTCGGTATGGCGGTTTATCATGTCGAAATTAGGGTTCAAACGTAAAAAATAATGTGATAGAGAGCCAAGCAAGGAGCAAAAGGGTAATTAAACAGGAACGTAATACAAAAAGACAAGACATTTTTTCGGGAAAAGAACATTTTTTTATACATTTGCATTATCATAACGAAAAAACAAAAACATCAAGCGAGTCGATACATATAAGAACAACGACAACAGGCATATAGGCCGGCAAAAGACTAATCTGACATTTCCGGTGCTTGCTGTCGTACTCTGCGTATTCTGCATCATATCATGCGGAAGGGGGAAGCAGTATGCCGACAATGGCGAGGACATCGCCGACAGCCAGCATATCGACCGGCTCAACGCCCTGGACGACTCACTGAGGCTTATGGCCCCGACCGTATACACAGACATACGGAAGAGCATGGACGCGGCAAAGGACAGCACGGAATGGTGTGAATACGCCGTCAGGCTCGGCAAGTTCTTCTTCAAGAAAAACAACGCCGACTCGCTGATGTTCTATGTGAACAGGGTGAAGGCATTTGCCGAAAAGCAACCCGCCACGCCGAGATACAACAACATCATCGGACTGGCATACGAATTCGAGGCGGGATGGAGGCAGCTCATGCAGCAAAATCTGGAGGAAGTGATAAGCATGCACCGCAAGGCGTATGACAAGATCATGCAGAGCGACAACAAGAGCTACGTGTCCGATATAGCGGCTAACCTGGGCGACTGCTACTACATGAGCGATAATATGCCGAAGGCGGCATCATGCTATAGAAGGGCGCTCTTTCTCGTGGACTCGCTACAACTGCCGAAAGACAAGAACATCACGCTCTACATGGGGCTGGCGAGAATATACGAGAAGTTGGGCGACCTGACCGAGGCGGAACGATTCTACAAGCAGAGCGAAAAACAGCTGGCAAAGATGCAGAAAGGGATGCAGATATACTGTCTGAACAGCATCGGCAGCTACTACTACAAGACCAGGAACTATCCCAAGGCACTAAGCAACTTCAAGCGCATGGAGAAACTCGTGGGCGAAACTGAAGGCGAAAGCGGATACAACATGGCGCTATGCCGCATCAACACGGCCGACGTATACCTCAACCTGGGCGACTTGGACAAGGCGGAGCAATATCTGGAGTCGGCGGAACAGTTCTTCAGGAAAGAAAACGTGGAAGTGGGCATATACTATTCCAACTCGATAAGAATCGGCATTCTGCTCAAAAAGAAGAGGTTCGGCGATATAAAGAGGATTCTCGACAGCGAGCAGACAAAGGGCAACATAGAATATGCCATAAAGAAAATCAGGAACACCTATCTGCGCGACTACTATGTGGCAACGGGCAACCCCACCCTCGCCCTGAAGAACAAGATGGAGGAGGACAAGATGGAAGACTCCATTGCCAGGAGCAACTCATACATGAGGGCATCGGAAGTGATACAGCACTTCAGCGAGGACACGCTCGCCCTGCACCACGACATAGCGATGGCTGAAAAGGAGCACAAGGCGCAGAAAGACCGCATGACGATAATCCTGCTCACGGCCGCCATCATCATATTCGTGCTCATCGTGGCCGTATGGCTGATGTATGAAAGGAAAAGGCAGCTGTCGGGACAGATGGAGAGATTCCTGCTGCGACTGGAGAACACGCGTAACCGCATATCCCCGCACTTCATCTTCAACGTATTGAACAACCGCATATACACGGCGGGACAGAAGGAGAAGGACGAACTGATGGCGCTCGCGCAGCTCATAAGGAAATCGCTCGACATAAGCCGTGACACATTCATCACGCTGGAAGAGGAACTTGACTTCGTGAAGAAATACGTGGAGGTGCAGAGCTATATCCTGCGGCCAGACTTCGACTTCAAGATATCCATGCCAAGCGACATAAGCGGCATACAGATTCCATCGATGTCGATACAGATTCTCGCCGAAAACGCCATAAAGCACGGACTGAAAGGGCTTGACCGTCCGCAGAGCCTGCATATCACGGTGGAAAGGGACGGGAAGATGACCACCATCACCGTGGAGGACAACGGCAGGGGATTCGACAGCACCAGGGGGTCGGGCAACGGGCTCGGCATGAACATCATACGCCAGACCATCGCCGCCGTGAACCGCAGGAGCAAGCATCCCAAGATGGACATGGACATAACAAACATCCATGACACGGCAGGCAACATCGGCGGATGCCGCATAACTATAAGGATTAACGGAAGGATCAACACCCAGAAGTTCAGATAACAGGAAAATTTGAGATATGAAAGCAATTATTATAGACGATGACAGAAAGGCGATAAACGATCTGACGGACAAGTTGTCGAAGCATGAAGACATAGAGGTAGTCGCCACCACCACGAGTGCCTCGTTCGGTCTGAAGATGCTTCAGACGGAGGTGCCCGACCTGATGTTTCTCGACGTGGAGATGCCGGAGATGACAGGACTCGATTTCCTCCAGGAGATGGAGCGGATGAACGTGTGGTGTCACGTCATAGTAACTACTTCATACAGCATATACATGCTCCCTGCCTTCAGGCGCGAAGCCTTCGATTTTCTGACGAAGCCTATCAACGAGAAGGAACTCGCCACAGCTCTGGAAAGGGTAAGGAAAGACCTGGAGTCGCCGCGCCGCAGCCAGACAACGCCACAGCAGCCGCAAAGCGGATTTCTGCTCTGCTACACCAATACGGACGATTTCCAGCTCGTGAACATCTCCACCATCGGACTCTTCAGATACAGTGGGGAGATACGCTCATGGGAAGTTATAATAGGTAACCAACAGTTGCCGGTGAAGCTGAAGCGCGAGGTGACGAACAAGGATTTGCTTGCCCTCGACAGCCGTTTTGTGCAGGTGAGCCAAAAATATATCGTGAACATAAACTGTCTGCTGAAGGTGCGTGACAATATCTGCGTATTCAATCCTCCGTTTGAGGATATCGACTACGTGAAGGTGGGAAGGCTGTACAGGAAAAGACTCGTGGACAAGTTCATATCGTTTTAAGGCAATTTCCCTAAAACATATATAATAGAAGCATATCCCCGTCCGGGGCTTCTACGCCAATTTCTCAAGGGCTGGTATCAGGAAAGTGTTCTTCTTCTGCACTATCAGTCCCTCATCATTCATCGCCTTCAGTTCGCGGGAGACATTCAGACGGCTCTCCCCTATCTCATGCCCAAGGCGAACCATTCCGATATTCACCACCTTGCGACCTGCCGGACGCACGCAACGGTTGCCTACGAATGAGAAAATCTTCCGGCGGATGCCCTGCGGCTTGATACGCCATGAGACGTGTTGCAGCTTCTGCGTCATTGTGCACAGGATATTCAGAATGTTGAGCCTGAACACTTCGGAACTCGTGGCAAGCGAAATGACATCGCGCTTGTCTATACTCAGCAGGTTGCACATCGCCGTGGCACGGAAGTTGCGAGAATAGCGCTGAGTCAGACCGAACAACCGTTCCGGCTGCAGCACGCATGGCACGGGGAGACTCTCCACGATGGAATATCCCCTGTCGTCAGCGAACATCTCGGAATCAAGCTCCCCTCTGACGACAAAGACAAGTCTGTCTGCCAAACTCCCTTCTGCGACTATCATCTCCCCCGCATCCACCTTGGAAAAGCCAAGGCGCACACGGGAAATGACATAGTCGAGCTCCGCTCCGCTCATTCCCTGGAACAGGGGGAGACGGGAGAGGAGGGAATAGGAGTTCAATTCATCATTCATAACCAGCAGGTCTTATTTTTATTATTCCATGTATTTCCCTTTCATGGAAGGAGAGAACCACACTGCATTGTTGCCATTCTTGTCGGAATAGATGAAATACGCCATCAGTTCAGGATGCTTCTCGAGCACCTTCTTCGCCTTGTCGAGTCCGAGCACCATGAATGATGTGGCATAGGCATCGGCTGTGGCACAATCGTCGGCAAGCACCGTGGCCGAAAGGATATTGTGCTGCACGGGACAGCCCGTCTTGGGGTCGATGGTGTGGGCGTATTTCTTTCCGTTCTTATAATAGAAATTGCGGTAGTTGCCGCTTGTCGCCATCGCCTTGTTGGTGACATTGAGCACCGTCTGCAATTCCTCGTTCACGCTGAGGGAATCATCCGTAGGTTTCGTCACGCCGATTTTCCACGGCATGCGCTGGTCGTTGACACCACACGTCACGATTTCGCCTCCGATTTCAACCATATAGTTCTTTATCCCCTTGCCCTGGAGGAAGCGCGCCACGACATCGCAGCCGTAACCCTTGGCAATAGCACTGCAGTCGAGCATCGTACGGCGGTTCTTCTTCACCACCCTACCATTCTCAAGCGCCACCTTGTGGAATCCCACTATGGCACGGAGACTGTCAAGCTGTCTGCCGCCCGGCATGTTTCCCGTCTTGAAGCCGAAGCCCCAGGCGTTGACCATCGGTGCCACGGTGATGTCGAAAGCGCCATCGGTCTCAGCAGAAATCTTCTCTGCAAGATTGAAAACCTCGGCGAACATATCGTCTACCTCAACATTTTCATTGCGGTTTATCTTTGAAATCACCGAGGTGGGATTGAAGGGAGACAGGGAATTATCCACTTTCTGCAGCTCAGCCTCTATCTCCTTCTGCAGGTCTTTGTCGCTCTCGTAAGTGATGTTGTAGACCGTGCCGAACACAAATCCCGTGTTTTTCTGGAACGGTACAGAGCGCTGTTTTGAAACATAAAGAGCCAGTCCGATGACAATGACTGACAGGATAGCCAACTTTATATATCTTCCTTTCTTTTCCATTTTAGTATAATTAGTTTTAGTCGTTTAAATATCTATCGCTACGTTGAACAAGGCCCCGAAAGCCGACGTCCCCGTCTCGCCGAATCCCGGCACATACCAGGCCTTGCCGAGCGTACCCTCGTCTGCCGAGAGGCGCTGCTTGTATCTCAGACTCCAACCCAGATGCAACGGACCGGCAAGCTTTACGTCGACGCCGAGTCCGGCTTCAAGCCAATGGTAATTACACTTCACGTCTGTTGCCTCGTATGGCGTGACACCGCCCCATACGGGGTCGTTTACGCCTGGCGAACTGAGGTCGTACTTGAATGAGGTGAAAGCATAACGCACGCCGACGAACAGGCGGTATATGTCGTGTTTGTTCTTCAACACATTGAAATCAGCTCCTATACGGAAATACGGAGCACTCGTCTTATACGAGAGTTGGGTGGTCTCTTCTGTATGGTCTGCCCTGCCGTAACCGAGTTCAAAGACGGGAAAATACTTGTCTTTAAGGTTGAGATGGAGCGCCGCTTCATACTGTCCGTAGTCGCCAACCGCCATCATCACAGGCCCCACAAGGTCTGCCGACACAGAGAAGCCCCGGAACAGCGCCACCGTGTCTTTCTTCACCTCTGTATCCTTCCTGCGGTTCTGCGCATCGGCCGGAATGACGGCAAGAATACAGAGCAGCAGACTAACGGCGAGGCGTGAAATAGATATAGAAATGATTCTTAGATGTGTCATAAGTTACTTCAGGTTTTTTGATGACCACTGAGTCAATGGCGTGATGCGTCGTGGAGACATTCGTGATGTTATGGAAATAGGATGCCGCACAATCGGTTGACTCGAAGTGCATGTGGTCTTCCTTGCTTACCACAATGGTGTCTATCGTAGACTGCGCTTCCCGTGTCTCTGCGGCGAATGCCTTTGCGGAAAGGATTTCCGAAGCTGCCGTTTCGGGAGAAAGGTCAACGAAGAATGAGTCGCGCGGCTGCGCATTGCTTATCGGCAGAGAAAACTGCGTAATGTTGATGTCCTTGTTTATCAATACGGAGTCGCTGCCGTCCGTGCGGTTCGTGGATATTGTGCATACCATTTTCAGCGTATCCACCTCGCCATCGGGCGTCCGCAGCGAATATTGGGTATATACGCGGTTGTTCATCGGACAGTCGATGGAGGAACAGGAAAGGATAAGGGGGAAAAGGCATGATATTGCCAAGGCCAAGCCATTGTTTTCCAATGCAAAAAGACCTTTCATTATTCCCGTGAATGTATTTATTCGTTTCTTCATCTTTTAATTCTATTATAACTCTTCCACTTCACCAATAATCACCTATTAATAATATGCAATGATTAACCTGCAATAAATAACCAGCAATGATTGATTACCGATAATTGATCAACTACGATTGTTCAACAATCAAATTTCCTGTTCAATCTGATAATCGTTTCTGTTTGATGAACTACGACTGATAAGGTCACCAATGAATCCGGCAAGGAAAAGCTGCGAACCCATTATCATCATTGTAAGGGAGATATAGAAATAAGGGGAGTCGGTCACCAGTCGCTGCTGAATGCCGTTGGCAAGACACCACAGCTTATCGGCACCCAGACAGAAGGCAGCAATGAAGCCGATGAAGAACATCAGCGTACCGAGGAAGCCGAATACATGCATCGGCTTTCTGCCGAAACTGCTCAGGAACCACAATGTGATGAGGTCAAGATAGCCATTGAAGAAGCGGTTCCATCCCATGAACTTCGACTTGCCGAACTTACGGGCCTGATGATGAACCGGTTTCTCGCCAATCTTGTCGAAACCGGCATTCTTTGCCAGATACGGTATGTAGCGGTGCATCTCGCCATACACCTCGATATTTTTCACAACATTACTGCGGTAAGCCTTCAAACCACAATTGAAATCATGCAGATTGTGTATGCCGCTCACCTTCCTTGCCGTGGCATTGAAGAGCTTCGTAGGGATAGTCTTCGAGAGCGGGTCACCTTTCTTACGGTTCATCTTGTATCCCGACACGAGGTCATAACCTTCCTCTGTTATCATCCTGTAGAGCTCCGGAATCTCGTCAGGAGAATCCTGCAGGTCGGCATCCATAGTTATCACCACATCGCCTGCAGCTTTCTTGAATCCGCAATAGAGGGCGGGACTCTTACCATAGTTGCGGCGGAACCTGATACCCCTCACCTCCGGATGCTTCGCACCAAGCTCCTGAATCACCTTCCATGAACCGTCGGTAGAACCATCGTTCACGAAAATCACTTCGTATGTAAAGCCCTTGCTCTTCATTACGCGGTCTATCCACGCAAAGAGCTCCGGTAATGACTCTTCCTCATTAAAAAGAGGAACTACTACTGATATATCCATAGTATATATTAAATCCTTTGTATAATTATCTTCTGTAAATTCTGACAGAATCCGTTCTCCTGACGTTTCCTTGCCATCGTCCCTTACCTGCCCCCCCTATCCTCTTTTGGAGAGGGCCGCAGCCGGCACACTGAGAATGACACTAAGGATAACATTAACAGTAAGGAACTGGAATGCTATCTCTATCGCACGGAGATTGCCCACCGTCGTCTGCAATATCAGGATGATCTGCTTTGCGTCCATGCCATACGAGTCTTTCACCACGGCGGCGTATTCCGGTTTGGACAGCATCGTGATGTATTGGTTTATCAGATATCCGTGGTCAATAAACTGGAAATAGACACACTGTGCCACAGCCATCAGCAGCGTCGCCTTGAAACATATCTGCAGGGAATAAAGCATCGCCCTGCCGAACGTTATGTATCCCCCGAGCGCCTTATCACGGAATCTCCTTACCCTCATCACCAGCATGATGGCAGAACCCAAGCCGAACGCCAAAGCGACGAAACTCAACAACGGAGCTTCAAACTCCCCCACGAAACACAGGAAACTCAATATCCACATACCGCCGATTATCACTCCGTCGATATTGGAATATGCGGTGAACAGGCTGTAGTCTTCGCCCGAATTCTTCATTCTGTTGTCCATATTAATCATATATTGTGCAAAAGTACTTAATTTATATCACATATATAAGGTGTCATCATCTTTTTTTAAATTTTCGAGTGAAAAAGTTTGCAGATAATGGAAAAAGCATTACCTTTGCACCCGCATTAAGCGAAACAAGACGGGTAAGTCTTGTACGGCCAGCTCCCTTCGAATCCTCCAGGACGGGAACGTAGCAAAGGTAGTTGGTTGTAGCGGCGCGATACAAGTAGCTTACCCACCCGCCTCTTTAGCTCAGTTGGCCAGAGCACGTGATTTGTAATCTCGGGGTCGTTGGTTCGAATCCGACAAGAGGCTCAAGATGAGAGACAGACTTTTATGGTTTGTCTCTTTTTTTGTTTCCGTGATTTGGGGAGAAGCACACAAAATCAAGTTACCCGAAAGTCCAGGAATCCAATGAGCCGGCAAATAAAAAAGGAACACAGGATTACAAAAGAAACAAAAAGCCCTGCCGCTAATGCGAACAGGGCAATGAAAGGAGGAGTGGTACCACCAGGAATCGAACCGGGGACACAAGGATTTTCAGTCCTTTGCTCTACCAACTGAGCTATGGCACCAAAATTTTGCTTTAAAGCTTCAGCCTACATTATACAAGCATTGTCTTACATAAAAACTTGCCGTACAAAGAGCATTTCTTTATTGCGGATGCAAAGGTAAGCATAAAGTTTCATTCCACAAAATTTTCAACGTTTTTTTCTTCAACTTTTTCTCATTTCCCGCCTTTAATCCTCCAAATCTGCCACGACATATATATATCAGTTTCCTATAACCCTCCAATTATACCCTGACACGCATGCATGTCTTCGGATTAATCTTCCAATTCACCCTTGACATGCTCATCCATTTTCTTGAATACAACCCAATAGAACACAGGGAGGACAGTGGCTATGAGAACCATTGAAATCAACGTGCCGAAGAATATCACGGCAGCCATCGGCGACCACAGGGTGTTACCTTCGAGCATCATCGGCAATACGCCGACAGATGCAGCCGCCGACGTGAGGAATATCGGACGCATTCGGCGTTCGCCGGCGCTGAAGGCGGCTTCCTTAACGCTCATTCCCTGATCACGGCGCAACTCCTCGGCATAGTCAAGCATTATAATACCGTTGCGCACGAGGATTCCCATCAGGCTTACCACGCCGAGCACTCCCGTAAGACTCATGTCATAGCCCGAAATCATCAATCCTAAGGCGGCTCCCATGATGCAAAGCGCCATCGAAGAGAGGTTTACCAATGCCAGACTTATCTTCCTGAAATGGAATATAAGAATAAAGAAGATAATCAATACGGCCACCAACACGCCCGAGAACACCTGCGGCTGCGTCTCCGAGTCTCGTTCGAGCATACCTCCGGTTTCGATGCTTACAGTCGGGGGCAGATCGAGTTTCTTTATGCTGTTCTGTATATCCATCGTGATATTGTTCACGTTGTATCCCGACATCGGCTCCGCAAAGACACTGATGGTGCGGATACCATTGCGATGATACAGTACACCATACGTATAACACGGCTTTATGTCGGCAATCTGGCGCAACGGCACCGAAACACCGCCACCCATCACTGGGATATATTCACCGGCAAGCGCTGCAAAACGGTCGCTGTCCGTATAGTCCGACTTCATCTTCACGCTCACCGGATAATCGTTCTCCCACACCGTAGTGAGTGGTATCCCGTCGCCGAAGCGAAGGGCGATACTGGCACTGAGCATCGTCTTCGTAATTCCGAGGCGGTTTGCCTCCGGCTCCTTCATCGTCACGGAAACACCTGGCAGTGGACTGCCGAAGTCGTTTCTCACGAGCTGCAGCCCTTTAACCTTGTGCATTATACCCTCCACCTTATGCGCCACCGCAATGATATCCTGCAGCGAGTCGCCGCTGATGCGGAAATCCACAGGCGATATGGCATTGTTGTAGTCCATCTGCTTGAAGCGCACGTAGGCACCGGGGAAGTATTCGCGGTATTTGTCGGCATAATCATCAAGCACCCCTTGCGTGGTCTCGTCACTCTCGGTGTTGACGATAAACTGCGCGAAATTCGGCCCACCGATCTGCGGAGCGTAGGTGGTATGGAAGCGCGGCGAACCTTGTCCTATAAACGACGTGATACCCGTAATCCTCTTGTCCTTCGAAAGTATGCCGCGAAGGGAATCAGCCACAAGAGCCGTGCGCTGTGCCGACGTTCCCTCCGGCGTATATATTTCCACGGCAAACTGGTTTCGTTCTGCGATAGGCATCATGCGCTGGGGAACAACAAGGAACAGCATCCCGCCAAGAGCCACCACTCCCACAGCCACGCCGAGCGTCAGCCTGGGATAACGAAAACAGCCCTTGAGCAGCCACGTATATCCATCCTGCAGATAATCCAGAGGTTTCTTTCTGGACTTCTTCGCCGTTGCAGACGGTGCCTCCACAGCAAGTCCTGTCTTTATGAACCTGAACTGCAGATACGGGGTGAGCAGCAACGAGATGGAAAGCGACACTGTGAGGATTATGAACATTGCCCATGGGAAAGTCTTCACAAAGTCCGCCATATCCCCCTTCATTGTAAACAGGAACGGAAAGAACGTAAGACTGATGGACAATGTGGCCGAAAGAACGGACATGAAGAACTCGCGCGGCGCCGCAACAGTGGCCTGTCGCCGCGTCATCCCGCCACCAAGTTTTTCCATATAGTTGTCTATAATCACCACGGAATCATCCACCACCATACCGAGCGTGACGATAAGGGCGGCAAGTGTCACGGTATTCAGCTCCATGCCGAACATGAAGAACAGTCCGACGGAAGTGAATATAGTAATAGGAATAGTCATGGCTGACACCTCTGCCACGCGGCGCGGCATAAGGATTACCACCACAAGAATCACGGCAATGACCGAAATCAGAAGTTCCCTGAGGAAATTGGCCACCGAATCAGCGACCACCTTGCTCTGGTCCGTTATGATATTTATCTTCACGTCGGCGGGCAACGACTTCTCATATTCCGCAAGCGAAGCCTTCACATCCCGTCCCATCTTCACAATATCATTACCTGGACGCATCTCAATGGAGAGAAGCACGCACTTGACTCCATTGTGGGTGATATACTTGTCGAGTTGTGGATATTCCCGCTGAATCCTCGCCACATCTTTCAATCTAACCACTTTTCCCTGTGGCGAAGAGTAAACAATCTGCTGCGATATGTCTCTTTCGCAGTTATATGAATCCTTTATATAAACGGGCGCAACGTTGTTTCCATCCTCCACCGTACCGCTCATCGTGGTAAACCCTTGCGAAGAAAGCACATTCATTACGGTTACAGGACCGATAGCATACTGCGAAAGCTTGTTCTGGTCAAGGTATATCGTCACCTGTTCATTCTCCAAACCGTAGGAACGGAGATTCGCCACGGAACCGATGCTCCTCAGTCTGCTCTTTATATCATTAAGGTATGTGTTCAGCTCCCGATAGGTCTTTTGTCTGCTCTCCACGGTGATGAGCAGAGCGGAAGTATCAGCTATATCGTCCACCGCCTGCACGGCAAGCACACCGGACGGCAACTGCATCTTGAGCGAAGACAGTCCGTGTTTCAGCTTCGACCAAAAGGCATCCTTATCCTCCACCTCATCACCAAGCTGCACATATACTATCAGCATTCCGTCGGAGCATTTGGAGTAAGTTTTTTTCTTGTTAACTTCCTTATATCCAAATACAAAGTCCTCAACCTGGGAACAGACTCTCTGCTCTATATCCTGCGAACTCATGCCTGGACATACGGCAACGACAGCTCCCTGCCGGATGGTGAATTCCGGCATTTCCTGCTTCGGCATGACGACGAGCCCTACGATACCCGTAAGCACGAGCATCCCCACTAACATCATAACAATCCTGTGGTTGACGAGAGCAGACTCTATGAAACTGCGTTTCTTCTTTCCTTCCTTCTCCATTACAGCTATCTCCCTTCTGTGACTCTCATTCCTTCGCTCACCTTCTGCATACCGCTAACTATGACCTTATCCCCTTCGTTCAGACCGGAGATTATCTCCACTCCTCCACCGGAGAAGTCACCCACCTCAACATTGCGACGAACAGCCTTGCCATTGCATGAAAGCCATACGAATCGCACATTATCCGTATCAAGCTCTACAGCTCCCATCGGAACGACGAACGCACTGTCTGTTGTCTGCAAAGACAGGCGCACCGAACAAGCCATGCCCGGCAGCAGTACATAGGAAGCTCCCGACAGCGAAAGTCTAACGTTATATGTATGCGAAACCTCGTCTGCCACAATACCTTTCTCCTTTACCACGGCATCAAATACCCTGGCGCCAGCGGCATCCACCGTCACCTGCGCCTTCTCTCCCACCCTGATGTTGTTTATCTCCTTTTCCGGCACAGAGAAATTCACGTCAACAGCCGAGACGTCTGCAATTTTATATACGGGTTGGTCGGGCAGAACATTCATCCCCACCTCGGCCGAACGGCTCGTAACCACGCCAGCAAACGGAGCATAAAGTTCTGTATGCGACAATTGTTCCCGCGCTATTCTTTCGGCCGCCTCCGCCTGACGTAGCTTGGTTTCTATCTCCACCCATTTTATCTCTGGAATCACGCCTCCATCGTGGAGTTTTTTCATTCTCTTATAGGCATCCTGCGCCTGCTGCAGGGTGACCTGCGTGGCATAATGCGAATCGCGGAGCGTTGTGGGCGATACCGTACCGAGCAACTGCCCCTTGGAGACACGGTCGCCCTCGCGACATAGGAGTCGGGTAATCTTCCCTCCCGTTTCGAAACTCAACACACTGGAAGTCCCTGCATCAACCGTACCAACATAAGAATTTGAATCGTCGAAACTGTTCCTGCTTACGGTCTGCGTAACTACTTTCACGGCAGACGGTGCGGAAACCTTCTGCTTGTCGCTGCAACTGAAAAACAGCAACAATGCCGCAAGACATAAGATGACATTCTTCATAAATAACCTAATTACCTATTTAATCGTTTGTATATCCGAGCTGCAAAAGTAACATTAAAGATGGTTGCACGACAAAATTATCGGAAAAAACAAGCGGTGCGGACGTAAAATTAAACAAAAAAGTGGAAAAATCAAACAACACCATGATTTTTATGCAACCTTTATAGGGCAACATGCCCGCCATTCATTATTTTTTTATTACCTTTACACAGAATTATTTAGCAGAAAGAATATATTGATAAAACCTACACCTTAAAAATATGCAGACTACAAGCATGAACATCAACGCCTTCTTCATAGGTGTTGCCACAGCATATTATGTCTTGATGGCATACCAGATATTCGTGGGAGAAAGGAAACGAAGCACAAGGCTCCACAAGCTGATGGGCTGGATTTCTATCTTTTGGGCCCTCAGCAACGGCAAGGACATCATCCTGACCTTCCCGGGGATGTATACAGAAAGCATACTCGACATGATAATAATCCTCGACGGATGGTCGGCACTGACATACCTGGCCTTCCTCTACGAACTGACCAGACCTGGTTGGCTGACGAAAAAGCATCTGCTGATAGCGTCGATGCCTTTCGCCATATATACCGGTGCGTATTTCATATACCCCTGCCACACAATGATTTACTACGTGGTATCATTCCTCGTCATCTTCGGATTGTATATCACGATTATCGGCTACCGCCACAGCGTTTCATACATGAACTATATCCGCAACTACTATTCCAACATCGACGAAATCAACATATCATGGCTTCGCAAGGTGTTCCTGCTTGCAGCCGCAAGTCTGCTGGTATGGCTCTTCACTGCACTCACGGAGAACTATCTTGCCGACTGTCTCTACTACATCATTTCCATCAGCATCTGGCAGATGGTGGTATGTCACTGCCGCAACCTGAAGCAGGTGAACCCCGAGGAGACCGAGGAGATCATCGAGGAGGAAAGAAACTGCGAAGAGGAGCTAAAGAACGACGAAGAGAGGAAATTCCCGTTTGCCGGCACGCTTGAGGAAATGATAGAGAATGAGAGACTTTATCTGCAACCGAGTCTGGCGCTCGACGACCTGGCCAAGCGTCTGAACACCAACCGTACATACTTGAGCAGCTACTTCTCGAAGGTAATCAGCAAGAGCTTCTATGACTACATCAACGAACTGAGAATCAAGCAGAAGAGCATCCCCATGCTTGAGGAACACCCCGACTATACACTGGAACAGGTGGCACAGGAGAGCGGTTTCAATTCGCTGTCCACATTCAGGCGCGCATTCAGGAAGATTACAGGCATGACACCGGGCGAATACAGATAGCGGCACGTGCGGCACGACTCGTTCGCAAACAAGTGGAAGATATACAGGCAAACAATTCGATTGTTCTACTTTTTCCCTTAACGGACATTTAAGAAACCCTGATTAATGTATACGAAAAAGCAGAGCATCGCTTTGCTTGGAGAAAAGCTATGCTTTGCCTCCCATAAAGCTATGCTTTGTTCCCCAGAAAGCTATGCTTTGTCCACCTTAAAGCAATGCTTTGCTCATAGAGGACAAAATCCGTTGACATTCTTTTACATTTAAAAGAAAGGAAAACTGAACAAAATCCTCCAAATCAACAAGCAACCGGAACAGCCCCCACAGCAGAAAAAACAGCATCTATACAGCCCGAATCAGTCTTCAGACGGATTTGGGTTTAAATAAGTTAAATGTATACCTATTATATAATATATTATGAAGAAAAACACTAACTTTGCAAATAAATATATTATAGTTAGTATGGAAGAGAAAAATACAGAAAAGGAAGGACGCAAGAACCCGTTTTTCGTGCCTTATACCACGCCACACGAGACCGTGCCATTTGACAAGATAAGACTCGAAGACTACGAAGAGGCGTTTCTCGAAGGCATCAGAAGAGACGACGAACAGATAGAGAAGACCATAAACAATCCCGATGAACCGACTTTTGACAACACGATAATCAACGTGGACGACGACAAGGACGGATATTACGACCTGCTGTCGAGGGTCTCCACCGTATTCTTCAATCTGCTCAGCGCGGAGACGAATGACGAGATGGATGCCCTGGCGCAGAAGATACAGCCAATCCTGACAAAACACGCCAACGACGTGAGGCTCAACAAGAAACTCTTCGAGAGAATCAAGGCCGTACACGACAACCACAGGGCTCTGACACCCGAGGAACAGAGGCTGCTCGACAACTGCTACGACGGATTCGTGAGGAGCGGAGCGCTGCTCAACGACGAGGACAAGGAGAAGCTGCGCCGGCTGACCGAAGAGGCGAGCATGCTCTCGCTGCAGTTCTCGCAGAACCTGCTCAAGGAGAACAAGGCGTTCAAGCTGAACATCACCGACGAGAAGGACCTCGACGGACTGCCCGAAACGGCGCGCGAGGCTGCTGCCGCTGCTGCCAAGGAAAACGGAATGGAGGGATGGGTGTTCACACTGGATTTCCCGAGCTACAGCCCGTTCATGACCTATTCCACAAGGCGCAGCCTCAGGAAGGAGATGTATATGCAGCGCAACAAGGTATGCACCCATGACAACCCGGAGAACAACATCGAAATATGCAAACGTATAGTGAATCTGAGAAGGGAAATCGCACAGCTTCTGGGATTCAGGACATACGCTGACTACGTGTTGAAAAACCGTATGGCGAGCAATGCAGACAACGTGTACAAGCTGCTCAACGACCTCATCGACGCCTATATGCCGACGGCAAAGGAAGAGGTGGCGGACATAGAGAAGAAGGCGAAGGAAATGGAAGGCGAAGACTTCAGGATGGAGCCTTGGGACTTCAGCTTCTACTCCCACAAACTGCAGCTGGAGCGCTTCAACCTCGACTCGGAGATGCTGCGTCCGTATCTGGAACTGGGCAAGGTGATTGACGGAGTGTTCGGACTGGCAAACAGACTGTATGGCATCACGTTCAAGGAGAACAAGGAGATACCAGTGTACCACCCCGATGTGAAGGCATACGAGGTATTTGACAACGACGGGAAATACCTCGCCGTGTTCTATGCCGACTTCCACCCCAGAAAGGGAAAGCAGGGAGGAGCTTGGATGACGGAATACCAGGGACAATGGATAGACAGGAAGGGAGTGAACGTGAGACCCCACGTGAGCGTGGTGATGAATCTGACGAAGCCGACTGAGGAAAAGCCGGCTCTGCTCACATTGGGCGAAGTGGAGACCTTCCTGCATGAATTCGGACACTCGCTCCATGGTATGTTCGCCAACACTCGATTCGAGAGCCTCTCGGGAACAAACGTATGGTGGGATTTCGTGGAACTGCCTTCGCAGTTCATGGAGAACTACGCCATCGAGAAGGAATTCCTGCGCACATTCGCCTTCCACTACAAGACCGGCGAACCGCTTCCCGACGAACTGATAGAGAGAATCGTGAAAAGCCGCAACTTCATGGTGGCTTACGGCTGCATGAGACAGGTGAGCTTCGGACTGCTCGACATGGCATACTACACGAAGAGCGAGCCGTTCAGCGAAGACCTGATAAAGTTCGAGAAGCAGGCATGGGCCAAGGCTATGGTACTGGAGCAGTTACCCGACACTTGCATGACGGTGCAGTTCAGCCATATTATGGCAGGAGGCTACGCCGCCGGATACTACAGCTACAAATGGGCCGAGGTGCTCGATGCGGATGCCTTCAGCGTGTTCAAGAAGAACGGTATCTTCGACAAGGCCACGGCACAGAGATTCCGCGACTGCATCCTCTCGAAGGGCGGAACGGAGCACCCGATGACTCTCTACAAGAATTTCAGAGGCTCCGAGCCGACCATCGACGCACTGTTGGAGAGAAACGGAATCCGAATCAGGAATTGAGAGTTTAGAGTTTAGAATTATAAACAGCAAATCAGGATTTATCGGTTATGGACGACAAGCAATTCAAACTCGACCTGCGCTATCTGCGCATGGCACATATATGGGCGGAGAACAGCTACTGCAAGAGGAGACAGGTAGGCTGCCTCGTGGTAAAGGACAAGATGATAATCAGCGACGGATACAACGGAACTCCGAGCGGATTCGAGAATGTCTGCGAGGACGAAAACAACGTGACCCACCCCTACGTGCTCCATGCCGAGGCGAACGCCATAACGAAACTGGCGAGAAGCTCGAACAACAGCGACGGCGCCACCCTTTACGTGACTGACGCCCCCTGCATAGAATGCTCGAAACTGATAATCCAGGCAGGAATAAAGCGCGTGGTCTACGCCAAGGAATACAGGCTGACCGACGGGCTCGACCTGCTGAAAAGAGCAAACATAAACGTGATACATATTAACCCAGACGAACATGAGACAAAATAAGCCAAACCGCCTTACGCCGCTGATAATGGCTGTATGCACAATCATCGGTGTGGTGATAGGCACATTCTATGCCAACCACTTCTCCGGCAACAGGCTAAACATCATCAACTCCGGCAGCAACAGGCTAAACAACCTGCTGCACATCATTGATGACCAGTATGTCGACGCCGTGAACATCGATTCGCTCGTGGATATGGCGATTCCGCAGATTCTGTCCGACCTCGATCCGCACTCGGTATACATCAGTGCGGCAGACGTGCAGAAGACGAACGACGATCTGAAGGGGTCGTTCTCGGGAATCGGAGTGGAATTCGTCATACGCCAGGACACGATACACGTGCAGAACGTGATAAAGAACGGTCCGGCGCAACAGGCCGGAATACTGGCCGGCGACAAGATAGTGAACGTGGACGGCAAGCCCTTCGTCGGCAAGGTAGTAACCAACGACGAGGCTATGCGCCGTCTGAAGGGACCGAAGGGGACCAAGGTGAAAGTGGGCGTAATGCGCTACGGGGCAAAGGCCGTGAAGTATTTCACCATCACGCGTGCCGACATCCCGCAGAAGAGCATCACCGCCGTGTATATGCTCGACGAGAACACGGGATACATAAAGATAAAGAACTTCGGCGAGAATACATACGCCGAACTGCTCGTGGCGCTCGCCGAACTCTCGCAGGAGGGATTCTCTAACCTCGTGATAGACCTGAGAGACAACACTGGAGGATACCTTGACTCCGCCGTTCAGATGATAAACGAGTTCCTGCCCAAGAACAAGCTCATCGTCTACACACAGGGAAGGAAATCGCCGCGACAGGACTACAAGAGCGACGGAAGGGGCTGTTACCAGAAGATTCCGCTTGTGGTGCTCATCAACGAGGCATCGGCATCGGCATCGGAAATCTTTGCCGGAGCCATACAGGACAACGACCGCGGCACGATCATCGGCAGACGCTCGTTCGGCAAGGGCCTCGTGCAGAAGCAGATGGAATTCCCTGACGGCAGTCTTATCAGACTCACCATCGCAAGATACTACACCCCATCGGGACGCTGCATACAGAAGCCATATACGGCAGGCGACAACGTGGACTACGAGGAAGACCTGCTGGCAAGATACCAGCATGGGGAGTTCTTCTCGCAAGACAGCATCAAGCATACCGGTCCGGCATACCATACGGGCAACGGCAGAGTGGTATATGGCGGAGGCGGCATAACGCCTGACATCTTCGTGCCGGAGGACACCATCGGCATAACGTCATACTTCAAGGAAGCCACCATGAGCGGACTCATCCTGCAGTTCGCCTTCATCTACACCGACGGCAACCGCGTGAAGCTGAACACATACAAGGACATGATGGAGATGGCAGACTATCTGAAGAAGCAGAACACGGTGGAGAAATTCGCCACGTTCGCCAACAAGAACGGACTGCAGCGCCGCAACCTGATGATAAGGAAGTCGCACCGCATGCTGGAGAGATACATCAACAGCCGTATCATCTACAACATGCTCGACGACAACGCATGGACGCAATATATCAACCAGGACGACAAGGTGATAGAAGCCGCCCTCAATGTGTTCCGCAACAATGCTGCGTTCCCAAAGAAACCGATAACAAATGGCAACCAAAAAAGAACTAAGAAAAGAGGTTAGGCTGCGCAAGAAGCAGCATACCGACAATGAGCTCAAGGAACTTTCGCACGACGTGGTGCAGAAGCTCCTTGGGCTTTCTTGCATAAAGGAGTCAAAGACGATTATGCTGTATTGCTCGCTTCCCGACGAGGTCTACACCATGGACCTGATACACAGGATGAAAGAAGAGGGAAAAAGCATCGTACTGCCCGTGGTAGTGAGCGATACGGAGATGGAGCTGCGCACGTATGAAAGCGACAGCGACCTGCGTACCGGCAGTTTCAACATTCTGGAACCCTGCGGAAAGCTCTTTACGGAGTATGAGAGAATAGACGTGGCGGTGATTCCGGGAATGGGATTCGACAGAAACGGCAACCGGCTCGGACGCGGCAAGGGATATTATGACAGGTTTCTCGAAAGGGCCGGCAGCGTATACAAAATTGGTATATGCTTCCCCTTCCAGGTGTTCGACGAGATTCCGACGGACGAAAACGATATAAGTATGGACCTTGTGCTGTTCCAGGAGGACAACACAGGAGGTCTGTCAGAATGATGCGAGACCTCAATAAAAAAGACAAAATAATTCGGGGTCAATAGATACGGATATCGGCAATCACCATGCTGCCCACCGTATTGTTGAGCCTGTTCACGAGTTGCGTCTTCATCATCGAGAGGTCTGCACGCAATGCCGGATTGGTAATCTTCACGAAGAGCGTCTGGTTCTTTATGAATTTCTCACCCGTATAATGTGCAATCCCCTTACCCACAACGCTGTCCCAGGCTTCGATAAGCCGGCGCTGCTGCAAAGGAGTCTCCAGTCCGTTCTGCCGAAGGAACTGCTTGAGTACATCCGAAAGATTCTTCACATCACGTCTGAACATAATATTATCGTTTAAAGGATTAAACCTGTTACCGCTTAAAGGACCAACCTCCTGTTACTTATCACATATCAACCATTTACACTATCCCTGCCGCCGGCGGCTGCCGATGTAACATACCTTTCACCAAAGCTTGTTTTCGTTTTTCCGCTTCAGTCATTCACCACATCGCCGTGCTCCACGGTGAAAATTCTGTATGATGACGGAACGGAAGAGGAAAGGATCTTGTCGAGATGGTCGCGGTTAGTATCCGTCAGGAAAATCTGACCGAATGAATCGCCGCTCACAAGCTTCACAATCTGCTCCACCCTATCGGCATCCAACTTGTCGAATATGTCGTCGAGCAGCAGAATCGGCTTCGTGTTAGAGAGGCGTTCGCTGAGATAATTGAACTGGGCGAGTTTAAGGGCAATGACAAAGGTCTTGTTCTGTCCCTGACTTCCCTCGCGCTTCATCGGGAAACCGCCAAGGGTCATGTCGAGGTCATCACGATGCACACCATGGAGGGAATAGCCAACGGCACGGTCCTTGTACCTGTCGCGGCGAATCACATCCATCAGCGGACCGCGCTGGCAATGAGACGTATACGTCAACCCCACCTGTTCTTTTCCGCCGGATATCTGGTTGTAATACTTCTGGAACAATGGAAGCAGAGACTTGATGAAATCCTCACGCCGGCTATAGATGAGTTCGCCCTCCACTGCCATCTGTTCCTCCCAGATATCAAGGAGCGAGGCATCCGGTTCCTCCTCCATCTTCAGCAGGGCATTGCGCTGCTGAAGAGCCTTGTTGTAGCGGTTCAGCGCAGCAAGATACGTATTGTCGGTCTGTGAGATCACCACATCCATCAAGCGTCGGCGCTCTTCGCTCGCCCCCTCAATCAGATACGTGTCGGAAGGGGAAACAAGAATCAGCGGGATAAGCCCGATATGCTCCGAAAGACGCTTGTAATCCTTCTTGTTCCTACGGAAACGCTTCTTCACGCCCCGCTTCATCCCGCAATAGATATTCTCCTCATCGCCGCTCTCATTGGCATAAAGCCCTTCGAGCACACAAAAGTCTGCGTCATGCTTGATTACCTGAGAATCAACGGAACAATTGGAACTCTTGCAGAAGGAAAGGAAATACACAGCATCAAGGAAATTCGTCTTGCCCTCGCCGTTATGCCCGATGAAGCAGTTTATGCCCGGACAAAGGTCAAGCGAGGTTTCAGTAATATTCTTGTAACCGATGATGGAAATTTTCTTTAGGTACATACTTCTTCGGGATGCTGCTGCGTAAAAACAATTTTAGGATGATACTGAGTATAAAATCAATGCAAAGTTACACCATTTATATGTCATTAAAGAAAAAAAGCAGGCATAAATTTCAATATGTGAGAATATTTACGTAATTTTGCCACGCTTTATAAATTAGGAATAAAATAAATAAAACATAAAATGGCAAATTCAAGTGAAAAGAAAGGCGCTGCAAATGTAGAAAGCGCACTGAACAAGAATGAGGCTCTCTTTATGAAGAACAAGAAAGCCATCATCTACGGAATCCTAGCAGTAATCATCATCATCGGCGGCTACCTGGCTTACAGCACATACGTGGCTGCTCCAAGAGAGGACGAGGCAAGCACAGCCCTGGCCAAAGGACAGGAGTACTTCGCAAACCAGCAGTTTGACAAGGCCCTCAACGGCGACGGCGCTGCATTCAAGGGATTCAAGGCTATCGCTTCTGACTACAGCAGCACTGATGCCGGCAATCTGGCAAACCTCTATGCCGGACTATGCTACGCCAACCTCAACAAGTGGACTGAGGCTGCAAAGGCTCTTGAAGAGTATTCTCCTGCAAACGACGAGATGATAAGTCCGGCTGCAACCGCCGCACTTGGAAACGCTTACGCTCACCTCAACCAGCTCGACAAGGCTGTTGAGACACTGAAGAAGGCTGCAAAGATGGCAGACAGCGAGGCTGAAGGCAATGCCAACAACAGTCTTTCTCCAACCTTCCTCATCCAGGCCGGAGAAATTCTCGAAAGCCAGAACAAGAAGGATGATGCCCTCCAGATCTATCAGGACATCAAGAAGAAATACGTCAACTCTCCTATTGCTACGGAGATTGACAAGTATATCGAACGAGCTTCTACAAAATAATGGCAACCTCATTACACAATCTCTCGTCATACGAGTTTGACAAGATACCCGATGCAAGCAACATGTGCTTCGGTATCGTTGTGGCTGAATGGAATCCGGAAATCACAGGAGCACTGCTCGACGGCTGCATGACCACGCTCGAAAAGCACGGTTGCCTGCCAGAGAACATACACGTGAAGACCGTTCCCGGAAGTTTCGAACTTATCTACGGTGCACACCAGATGACACTTAACGGCGGATATGACGCCATCATCATCCTGGGAAGCGTAATCAAGGGAGAGACTCCACACTTCGACTACATCTGCCAGGGCGTGACATACGGCATCGCCCGACTCAACGCAAAGAGCGAAATCCCCGTAATCTACGGATTGCTCACGACGCTCGACCTGCAGCAGGCCAAAGACAGAAGCGGCGGAAAATATGGCAACAAGGGAGACGAGTGTGCTATCGATGCAATAAAGATGGCCAAGTTCTAAAGGCTATCCGGGCGGAAGGAACAGCAAAAGTCCTATAAGCCACAGCATACACTGGAATAGAAAGCACAATTTAAATCAGTAAATTATATCATCAATAAATCGGGGCGAGCCATGACGGTTCGCCCTAATTTCATTATTGAAGCGAATACCAATAAAGGCAATCAGCGGGATTATAGACTGACATGGTCTACGGAGAGCAAAAAAAATATAGAATGACAAAAATAAAGAATGACAAAAATATAAAACGAGGAATATTATGAAATTCATATCATGGAATGTAAACGGGCTGCGCGCCTGTGTAGGTAAAGGATTCGCCGAATCATTCAAGCAACTCGATGCAGATTTCTTCTGTCTGCAGGAAACGAAGATGCAGGAGGGACAGCTCGACCTGAACTTCGAAGGCTACACGTCTTACTGGAACTACGCCGAAAAGAAAGGATATTCGGGCACGGCAATATTCACCAGACACCAGCCAATCAGCGTGAGCTACGGACTGGGCATTGAGGAGCACGACCACGAAGGCAGGGTAATAACTCTGGAAATGCAGGATTTCTATCTCATCACAGTATATACACCTAACTCTCAAGACGGGCTGCGCCGCCTCGACTACCGCATGACGTGGGAGGATGATTTTCTGGAATACATCAAAAGGCTCGACGAGAAGAAGCCAGTGATAGTATGCGGCGACCTCAACGTAGCCCATGAGGAAATCGACCTGAAGAATCCCAAGAGCAACCGCAAGAACGCCGGCTTCACTGACGAGGAACGCGAGAAAATGACGAAATGGCTCAGCAGCGGTTTCACAGACACGTTCCGCTATTTCTATCCCGAGCAGAAGGACATATACTCATGGTGGTCTTACCGCTTCAAGGCGAGGGAGAAGAACGCCGGCTGGCGCATCGACTACTTCATCGTTTCAAACCGTCTGCAGGAAAGGCTCGACAATGCGAAGATACACACCGAGATATACGGCTCCGACCATTGTCCCGTAGAGCTGACCTTGAAATAATCTACCTCTGCAGGTGGCAATGCTTTGACCGGGCATATAGCTATGGTATACAGTCAGTATACCTATGAGATACTGAGAGTATACCTATGTGATACCTTCGGTACCAGAATGCTTTACCATTCTGGTACCATTTTTTACAATGTTTTACAATGACGCTATATTAGAAGGCTTCAAACGCCCTCTTCCTCGTCTGCATTAGGATTGTTTGAGGTTCCGATATCCTGACCTTTCTTCATCGACAGCGCCCCGCCCTTGCTCAGGCTCAGGGTAATCGGGATGAAATCATCGCTCAACTGATCCGGACAGCCCACACTGGCCACGAATACGATATTGCCGTCATCGGCATGGTCTACTGCTATGCCGAGAAGCGTGGACTTGCCCATGTATGAGGCATCTACAAACTGCGAGAAAGACTGCTTGGCAAACTCACGCTTGAAGAATTCGCCGCCCTCGGGCGACTTGACGGTGAGCACAATCCGGTTGTCATAATATTTGCCGCCCGTCTCGTCGGTAAACACCTGCGAATTATCGTCAGCGCTGCGCTGAACCGTCACCTGATACTTTCTTCCACCCCACTCCACGCTCTCCGTGTGGGTGAAGCCCTGCATCTTAACAGGACCCGACGGGGCCTTGACTACCGGCTTCGGGGCGATTATATCCTCGGTTTTCTTTTTTTCCGTACACGAGCCGAGCACTACAACGCCCAGCGCTACAGCCAAAAAAACATAAAAGTTTTTCATTCCTATCATTTTATTGTTATTCAGATTGCAAAGTTAAATGAAATATGAATAAAACACGAACAAAAAAGCAGTTAATCTCAAAGTTTATGTATCTTTGCATTATCTTTTGCTGATATAAATGTAATATCAAAAAAAAGACAATTCTGTTTTTACGACAACAAACAAAAGGAAATCCACACGATATGAGAAGAATCCACATTTATATAATACTCGCCATCATGTCATTCTCCGCCCTTTCATGCACGGAGAAGGCAAAGCCGGACGATACACCGGCCGCCATCGACACCATCCCCACCCTCATCACGCAAGTGAAGAAGTGTTCGCGCCTATATACCGCCGAATACAAGATACACAAGATAATAACCCACAACGACGAGGTGAGGGCAAAAGGGAAGATTCTCAACCACGAATACGATGTAGCCCTGCCCGTGGGAGAACGCAAGGTGGCAATCCCTGTTGATGCCACGATAAAGGCTTATATCGACTTCGGCGACTTCTCCGAGCGCAACATCAAGAGGAACGGAAGGAAAATGGAAATACTCCTGCCCGACCCCCACGTACAGCTCACGGCGAGCAGAATCAACCACGGCGAGATAAGGAAATACGTGGCAATGATGCGCCAGAACTTCTCCGATGCAGAGCTTGCCAACTACGAGCAGCAGGGCCGTAAGGCGATAATCAACGACATCCCCAGGCTCGACATCACCGACATGGCAAAGGAGAGCGCCACAAAGATCATCGTGCCGTTCTTCGTCGGCATGGGATTCAATGAGGAAGACATCACCGTGACATTCCGCAAGGACTTCACTGCCAAGGAAATCATCAGGATGGTGGACCCCACAACCGAAATCGAGGGCAAATAACAAAACCGGAAAAAGATGGACAAGAACGAGATACAAAGACAGGCCCCTACGGGCCGGGAAGACAAGGACAGGAATTCTTCTGCCGGAAAGAAGAAAAGCGGTTCGCCAATGAGCCTCTTCAGTTGGACAAAGCTCAATTTCACGCTATGGGCATTGATTGCCATCGCCGTGATAATCATAATATTCCGCTTCTGCAGCATCACTAAGAATGACAGTCTGCCCACGGTCAGCGTGGACGACAAGATTGACGTGACGCCGGCCATCATAACGTCCATGAAGGAAATAGGCGAATGGGAGTTCCTCTCAGTCACCGACGAGGAACTCGTGGACACGACGCGGAAGGGATTCCTGCGCGACGACAAGCTCGTGAGGATATACTACGGCAAACTGAGCCTGGGCATAAACATGCACAAGGCGGAACCGCACTGGGCACGGATGCAGGGCGACAGCGTAATCATCACTCTGCCGGGAATCGAACTGCTCGACAAGGACTTCATCGACGAAACGCGCACGAGGGCCTTCATCGAGACGGGCAGCTGGACTGATGCCGACCGCGAACTCATGTACCACCGCGCCTACCGCATGATGATAAGGCGCTGCATGACGGCCGCAAACATAAAATCGGCAAAAGACAACGCCACCGAGCAATTCAGCAAGATGATGAGGGCATTGGGCGTGGAGAAATACGAAATAAGATGGGAGAAGGACCAATAGCATACGGAAAGGGGGGATGTGCCTCACGACACATCCCCCCGACGATTTTAATAAAATTATGAAATAAGAAATTATTTCGTCTTCTTCAACACGACAACCACGTTTCCTCCATTATCGTTCAACGTCATTTCGTTGTTGTTGATAGTATATTTCTTAGATTTCTTCAGGGCTTCAAGCACCATGCCCTCCACCTTCATGTCGGCACACAGCATCTGTGTCGTGCCGGTCTGGCTGAAGTCAATCTTTCCGTTCTTCAAATCTCCCGCCAGACTTCCGGTAAGCATGTTGCATCCCGTATTGCCGTAGAGATTCTTCTTGGCTGTTTCGAATCCGAGGAAAGGCACATTCTCACAATCCTCCTTGGTAATGGTCTTTCCCTCTACCTTCACGATAGTCCATTCACCGTTCAGCGCAGCTACGTCTGAAGCCACCTTCGACGAGCCGCAAGAAGCGAGCGCAGCAGCCGCTACCGCTGCAATACAAATCAGTTTTCTCATCTTGTTTTCTTTCTTTTAATGTTAATCTTTTCTTATGTTTATCTCTATTGTAGTTTTTCCTTATTCATGTAACCAGCCTCTGCGTGGTCTCCGGCATATCTCCATGCCGCCACACGTCTGCTCTATTTCACGCTCACCTTGTCGGAGCTTTCGCGGATTTTCAGTATCATCGGTACGATTTCCTTGTATATTTTCGGGTCACCGCCGATAATTCTCATCAGCAACTCGCATGCCACGGCACCCGTCTTGTGCGACTGGTCCTCGATGGACGAGAGCTTCGGCGTGACGAAGGCCGATGCGTCGGTATCCGTGAATCCGATGATGGCCACATCCTCCGGAATCCTCAGCCCGAGCGTCTTTATCACGTCGAAAGCGGCATAGGTGATGATATCGTTGAAGGCGAGGATAGCGTCGGGTCTGTTGTCGCTTGAGAGAATCTTCAGCGCCGCCTCCCTCGAACACTCAAAGTCTATCTTGTCGCAGATGATGATGTCTCTGTCTATCGGGAGCCGTCTCTGCTTCAGGGCTTCAAGGTATCCGTGCTTCCTGCGCCTCACCATATCGAGATGGTTCGGTCCGCCGAGGAAAGCCACCCTCTTGCTGCCCGTATCTATAAGATGCAGCGTTGCCTGCTCGGCGGCCTCAGCTCCGTTTGCCACCACCTGGGAGAAGAGTTCCGGCAGACAGGTTCTTGCAAAAAACACGAGCGGTATTCCCATCTTGTGGATTTCCTCGAAATGCGAATAGTCCACAGTGTCCTGCGAGAGGCATGCGATGATTCCCTCCACGTGCATATTGATGAAGTTGTCTATCGCGCGCTCCTCCTTCAGATAGTCCTCGTGGCTGTTTATGGCTATCACGGAGTATCCCTCCTTCGAAGCATAGTCTTCTATTCCGTCGAGCACTGCCGAATAATAATGTGTCACAAGGTTCGGCACCACCACTCCGATTACCTTCGGCGCCTCGCTTCTGAGGCTCTGTGCGAACGGGTTCGGACGGTAGTTCAGCTCCTTGGCGAGCTTCTGCACTTTCGCGCGCAGCTCTTCGCCCACTTCGTGACTGTTGCGCAGGGCTCTCGACACGGTGGCTATACTTACACCGAGCTGTGCAGCAAGGTCCTTCAAAGAAACTCTATGTTGCTTCATTACTTATGACAATGATATATATGTTATAATCCTTCTTTTACCTGTAAATTGGCTAATTCTATGCAAATATACTGCTTTTGTATGACTTTGCAAACGTTTACGTATATTTTTATTTGAAAAACATAAGGCACGTACCTATTTTAATCGTAACTTTGTAGCAGTTAATTCAAAATGAGTAATGAATAGTTGATAATAAGTTAGTTAGAAAACAAAAACGGTCGATGATGTTGTGAAACATTATCGACCTTTCTTTTTATACCCCATCTGCATTCCACTGCTCATATCAAAGATACACTGACCCGGATTACATAACATGACATACAGAAATCGGGCCTGCCTTAACTGACAGACCCGAGATTATTCAGGGGAAGAGCATCAAGCTTCGTTTTCTTCGTCGAGGAACTTGCGCGCTGCGCGCAACTGATGGCGCATGATGCTGATAAGCTCCTGGCTCTCCTGCAGGATGTTGAGGTAGAGCAATGACACCTTCAGGTTCTGCTCTGCATTGGCGTCCTGCTGCATGCGGTTGATATGGCGTTGGCGCAGTTCGGAGAGTTCGTCCTTGCACTCGTCTGATATCGTAAGCGTCTCGCGGTAGAGGTCGTAGCGGTTTGTGGAAATCATCTGCTCCGTGTGGCTCATCAACTCGTTCATGCGGCGGCGCACGTCTTCAAACTCCTTCATGTATGCCTCCGACATCGGCTGGAAGTTGTTGTCCACATGCTCCTTGATCGGGTCGAGCATGCGTCGCAGCGAGTACATATACTGCTGGTTGCAGTTTGCTCCCACGTGGAACCATGTGTTTCTTTCCAATGCCACCACCTGAGGTATTCGCCTCATGGCGAGGAACTCCTGGCGACGGATCTTCTTCAATGTGTCGCGTTCGTTGTTCACGTCCTTATATACAGCCCTCAGTCCCTTCAGGTTCTGGTGTGTCAGCGAGTCGATGATATTGTTGAACTCGTCGCATGTGAATCTCGTCACGAAGCTCTGCGTGCGGCTCACGTGCTTGCGGAGCAGATCCCATACGATGTCTCTGTCGCGTGTGCGCATCATGAGCTGGAACACATCGTCCTTCGTCTCGCTCTCGCGCTTCTTCTTGTATGCCCGGCTGCTGCGCCAGAGCAGGTAAATGTCGAGTGCCATGAATGCCAGCATTATCGGGAAGCCGCCGAAGTGCATCAGCGTACAAACGAGTGCGGCTGCGGCGAAGGCCACACCTGCCGTGACGAACCATCCACCGATTACGGAGAACACTCCCGTCACGCGGAACACGGCGCTGTCGCGGCTCCATGCCTTGTCGGCGAGCGACGTACCCATGGCCACCATGAAGGTGACGTATGTGGTTGAGAGCGGCAGTTTGTAGTTCGTTCCGATGATGATCAGCATGGCTGCGAGCACGAGGTTTACTGCTGCGCGGAGCTCGTCGAAGGCTGCCCCGTCGGCAATTATTGCCTCCTCCTTGTTGAATCGGGTGTCCACCCATTTGGTTGATGACTTAGGCATCATCTGTGCCAGTCCGTTGCCCATGTCCTGCACGGCGCGCACGATGGAGCGTGCCACCTTTGAGGAACCGAACATCTCGTCGCCCTCATCCTGACGGGCGAGGTCCACGCTGGTCTTCACCACGTTCTGCGCCTTCTTGGATGTTGCCATCGCCACGATCATTATCACTCCGGCTATGAGCAGATAGAGGATAGGGCTCTTGGCCGATGACATAAGCGAGGTCATCATGTATCCGTTGTAGTCGCCGTTGCCGTTGGCAATGAAGTCCTGAAGCGAATCGAGTCCTGCAAGTGGCACTCCGATGAAGTTCACCAGGTCATTGCCTGCAAACGCCATTGCGAGTGCGAAGGTTCCCATCAATACGATAATCTTGAACACGTTGACACGCAGCAGATGCAGGATTTCATTGAGCACCGTTGACACCACGAACACCACGAAAAGCAGCATGCTGGTGTTATCCTTTATCCAATCTTTCGATGCGTCGCTGATGAATGGCGAACCGCCGAGTCCCTTGATGAAGATGAAGTATGCAAGCGCCGTAAAGGCTATACCGCCGAAGATGGCGATGGTGTAGCGCAGGTGAAGCTTATAGTTGAAGGTGAAGATGAGTCGCGAAACCCACATCACGATTACTCCGAAGAAGAAGGCTATGGCCACCGACACGAAGATTGCTATAATCACGCTCAGCGCCTTGCTGCTGTTGAGCAGGTCGGTGAAGGCGAGCGACGGGTCGCTGCCCATCTTGAAGAGGGCGAGGATGAACGTGGCTCCAAGGAGCTCGAACACGAGCGACACGGTGGTTGAGGTTGGCATTCCGAGCGTATTGAATATGTCGAGAATCACCACGTCGGTCACCATCACGGCAAGGAATATCGTCATCACCTCGGCGAACGAATAGTTTGCCGGATGCATTATGCCGTGGCGCGCCACGTCCATCATTCCGGCACTCATCACCGCTCCTATCAACACTCCCGCCGATGCTATTATAAGCACCGTGCGGAACTTTGCCACCTTTGCTCCGATGGCTGATTGCAGGAAGTTCACAGCATCGTTGCTGACTCCCACAAACAAGTCGAACACTGCCAGTACAAGCAGGAATGCGACTATCACAAAATAGATTGTTTCCATAAATGAGACTATTATTTTTTTGTTTCTTTCAGATTTCCGCTGCAAAAGTAATATCGGCATATTACAAGCCGTTTAAACAGATATTTCATTTGTGTTACATTTTCGCGAAACACTGCCGAAACATGTTTGACATAAGCCTCGGAAAACCATTGCAGTAAGGTTTTTCGACCGTTTGCTTTGTAATTAAAGGAAAATTCCGTACTTTTGGCCTCGCAAGCCCGAAGGCATGCATATATATAATAAGGTAAAGGCTTATGAGAAAGATTTCTAATCCGTTCGCCGGAAAAGAGGGTTACCATTGCTTCGGATGCGCCCCGGAAAACCCTATCGGCATACACATGGAGTTTTATGAAGACGGCGATGACGTGGTGAGCTTCTGGAAACCGACCCCCGATTATCAGGGCTGGATTGATACGCTCCACGGCGGCATCCAGGGCACTATGCTCGACGAGACCGCAGCATGGGTGGTGTTCCGCAAGCTGCAGGCAGTGGGCGTGACCACGAAGCTTGAGGTGAGATACCGTAAGCCGGTGAAGACTACCGACTCGCAGATTACGCTGCGCGGACACATCACAGCGCAGAAGCGGAATCTCGTAACCATCGAACTGACGCTCGAAAACTCCCACGGCGAGGTGTGTACCGAGGCTACGGCCGTATATTATATCTACCCCGAGGAGAAATGCCGCGAAATGGGTTTCGATGGTTGCGGCATCGAGGGCGACGAACTGCTGTTCTGATAAACGGCGGTCCGCACAACAATCAACCTATCAAGGTATGAAATCCTAAGCGGGGAGGATTGTTCAAAATCAACTTTTTCACCCTTCGGTGAAGTCATTCAAATATTAAAGAAAATATATAGCATTGCTTCTCCTGGAGCAAAGCATAGCTTTTTCATGAGCAAAGAATAGCTTCTCTTGGAGCAAAGCATAGCTTTTCTAAAAGCCCCTGTTTTCCTTGAATATTCATTAAGATTTCAAGGCAGGGAAATTCTGAACAATCCTCTCCATGAAAGCTCCATGCTTTGTAATCCGCCGATGGTCAGATTTCCCATCGTTTTTTCCGTCCCGTTTTTTTCGGAAAAAGCGACAGGGGAAAAAGCGCCGGCACGCTTTCCACCATATTTAAAAAAACTAAAATACTATCACTGGGTTCTCTTATCATAAGAGAATTTGATAACTTTGCACTGAATTGACTTATCACTGAGGATATGAAATATGCAATAATAGCTGCCGGAGAGGGGTCGCGACTTGCACAGGAAGGCGTGGAAGCGCCGAAACCGCTCGTAAGAATCAACGGCGAACCGCTCATCGACAGACTCATAAGGATATTCATGCAGAACGATGCCGAGGAAATCGTAATCATCTGCAACGACAGGATGACAGCCGTGGGCGAACACCTGAAGAAGATACAGGCCGACGGTCTGCAAGGCAGACACATACCGTTGCGCCTCGTGGTGAAGTCCACACCCAGTTCCATGCACAGCATGTATGAAATAAGCCGGTGGCTCGAAGGCTCCCCATTCTGTCTGACCACGGTGGACACCATCTTCCGTGAGGAGGAATTCGGGGCATACATAGCCCGGCTTAAAGACTGTCTTGCCGACGGCAGCGAGGACGGGGTGATGGCTGTGACCGACTATATCGACGACGAGAAGCCGCTATATATCTCCACCGACGGAGACATGCAGATTACGGGATTCCACGACGTGCAGAACGGCTGTTCGCTGATTTCAGGCGGCATCTACGGATTGTCGCCCGGCTCCATCTCCACACTGCGCCGCTGCATCGACCGCGGAGAGAGCAGGATGAGAAACTTCCAGCGCGCTCTCATCGCCGACGGCATGAGGCTCAAGGCTTACAAGTTCTCCAAGATTCTCGACATCGACCACAAGGAAGACATCGACAAGGCGGAAAGGTTTATCAATCAGGAATCAGGAAAGAGAAATTAGGAATCAATTATCCTATCCTCATCATAAATCGGATTTATCCTATCCGTCCGAGTTGTCCAAACCATCCCCTTAAAAAAAACAGAATCATGCCCACCATATCCATATACCGCGCAGAGCGCTTCTCGCCCAACTCCATTGACCGCGACAAGGCGATTATGGATGCCGTCGCTGACATTAAGCATTGCGACCTGCGCATCAGGGAGGAAGAAATCGCCCGCTACACGGACGACATCGTCCACGCCGGACTTATCCTCTCTATGGCAAGGGGAAGCGAGGCTCTCGCCATACTGCAGAGTGCCGAGCGGAACACAATAGTGGTGAATAGCGCCACATCTCTGGTCAATTGTTCCCGAAGCAGGATTGAGTCGCTGATGAGGGACAATAATATTCCGGCGGCGCCGTTGGATGGTAATGCGGGATGGTGGATAAAGCGGGGCGACCAGGCTGCGCAGACCTGCGGCGACGTGAGGTTTGCTGCCACAGCCAAGGAGAGGGACGCCATCATCGGCGGATTCCATGCAAGGGGCATACACGAGCTCGTGGTAACTGCCCATGTGGAGGGCGACCTGCTGAAGTTCTACGGCGTGGCGGGTACGGATTTCTTCCACACCTGCTACCCTACCGACGGCAGTTTCTCCAAATTCGGCGACGAGAAACTTAACGGCAATGCTCTGCACACGCCGTTCTGCCGCAAGGCGCTGCACGCCGACGCCACACGGCTCGCCCGGCTCACGGGCATCATGATTTACGGAGGCGACTGCATAGTGAGGGCCGACGGCTCGTATGCTATCATCGACTTCAACGACTGGCCCAGTTTTTCGGCATGCCGCAGGGAGGCGGCAGAGGCAATTGCTGGCTTAACGAACAAACTTAAAGAAGAAAGAAATGGCTACATTCAAGCAGATGCTGCAGGCATCAATGAAATCTAAAGATACGGAAGAATGGCTGGACGTGTATTTCACACGCCCCATCGGATTGGTTTTCACTCTGTTATGGCGACGCCTCGGCGTTCACCCTACGGTAATCACCGTGCTGGGAATGGCGCTCGGAGCCGCTGCCGGATGGATGTTCTGGCATACCGAACTGGAATACAACATCTGGGGAATCGTGCTGATGATGCTGTCCAACTTCTGTGACTCCACCGACGGACAGCTCGCACGGCTCACTGGCAAAAAGACTCTTGTGGGCAGGGTGCTCGACGGGTTCTCGGCCGATGTCACCTTCTTCTGCGTATATTTCGCCCTCGCCATGAGGATGATGTACCAACCCATGCCCGGCACACAGACCGTATGGGGCGTGTGGATCTGGGTGATGGCATTCATGGCCGGCATCATGAGCCATTCGCCGCAGTGTCTGCTCTCCGACTATTACCGTCAGATTCATCTCTACTTCCTGCTCGGAAAGGAGGGCAGTGAGCTCGACAAGTCGGAGGAACAATGGAAGATATTCAGGGCAACGCCGAAGAGTTCGCTCTTCTTCCGCGCCTTCTATTACAACTACGCCAAGTATTGCGCCACACAGGAGCGCCGCTCAAGGAACTTCCAGTGGATGATGCGCCTGGCGGAGAAGAAATACGGCAATCCTCTCGACATGCCCGACAATCTGAAGGAGGAATTCCTGGCAGGCAGCCGACCGCTGATGAAATACACCAATCTGCTGACGTTCAATATGCGCGCCATCGCGCTCTACATCGCCTGTGTAATCAATCTGCCATGGTTGTATCTGCTCTTCGAAATCATCGTGATGAACATTATGTATATATATATGCATCATGAGCACGAGCAGCTCTGCTGCAGGATAAGCAGGAAAATGGAGGAAGCATGACGGCAAGAGGACTGATATTCGACTACGGCGGCACGCTCGACACCAAGGGATGCCACTGGGGTAAGGTGCTCTGGCATGCCTATGAGCAGAGCCACGTGCCCGTCGGCGAGGAGGCGTTCCGCAATGCCTACGTACACGGGGAGCGCACGCTTGCCACGAACAGGATTATCACGCCGCAGACCACATTCCGCGAAACACTCTCCGAAAAGATAAAGCTCCAGCTGGAATGGTTGGAAACCCACGGGGAAGACGACGGACTGGCGACGGAATATCACGACGCCATACTCGAGAGGGCATACTCCGTGGCAAAAAGGAATACCGCAGAATCGGCAGAAGTCCTCTCGCTGCTGGCTGCAAAATACCCGATGGTGCTGGTGAGCAACTTCTATGGCAACATAGCCACGGTGCTCAGGGAGTTCGGCTTCGAGGGGATATTCCGCCACGTGATTGAGTCTGCCGTAGTGGGGATACGCAAGCCCGACCCGCGGATCTTCGCCCTCGGATGCGAGGAGATGGGGATGAAGGCTGAGGACATCATGGTGGTGGGCGACAGCTACGACAAGGACATACTGCCCGCCAACAGCATCGGATGCCGCACAGCATGGATAAAGGGCGAAGGATGGACCGACGAGGAGATTGCGCAGCCCGTGGCCGACCATATCATTTATGAACTATCTGAATTAAAGGGGATATTATTATAAGCTTATGACACGGCATACCCACCTATTATATATAATATGACACGACTGAAAGCTATATTCATACTCCTGTTGATTGCCACGCTGAAAGTGGGCGCACAGCAGATTACGGGCGTGGTGGCAGACGATGCCACAGGCGACAGCATACCTGCCGTGTCCATACGCTATAAGGGACAGGACAGGAGCTACGTGAGCAACGTGGACGGTACGTTTGCCATCACAAGGCACAACGGCCGGTACGTCACGTTCAGCGCCGTGGGCTACCATCCGCTCAGGATTCTCATCAGCGACAACACCCCACAGCAGATGCGCATCACGCTGAAAGCCGACACGAAAAACCTTTCGGGCGTCACAGTGAAGGCGAAGAAAGGCAAATACCGGCGCAAGGAGAACCCCGCCGTGGCGCTAATGAGAAGAGTGATTGCGGCGAAGAAGCGCACGGACATTGCCAACCACGACTTCTACCAATACAACAAATACCAGAAGATGACCGTGGCGATAAACGACATCACGGCGAAAGACCTGGAGTCCAAGCGATTCACGAAGTCGAAATGGATGCTCAATCAGGTGGAGAGCTGCGTATACAACAACAAGATGATTCTGCCGCTGCTCGTAGACGAGACGCTGAGCAAGCATATCTACCGCAAGGACCCACACACGGAAAAGACCATCATTGAGGGACAGAAGACGGAGGGAGTGAACCAGTTCCTGCAGTCGGGCGAATTGATAGGCACGGTGATGAAAGACGTGTTCTCCAACATCGACATCTACGACGACCAGATAAGGCTTCTGCAGACGCGCTTCACGAGTCCCATCGGCAAGGATGCCATACAGTTCTACCGCTTCTACATCGTGGACACGATAAAGGTGGACCGCGACTCCTGCTTCCACATGCAGTTCATGCCGAACAACCAGCAGGATTTCGGATTCCGCGGCGAACTCTGGATTGTGAAGGATTCCACGCTCCACGTAAAGCGGTGCCACATGCAGCTGCCGCTGAAGTCGGGCATCAACTTCGTGCAGAACATGCAGATTATGCAGACCTACAACAGGCATGACGACGGGGAATGGGTGCTGACACAAGACGACATGGTGGCGGAACTTTCGCTCCTCGACTTCCTCACCAAGGGAATAATCATCCGCAACACGAGGATGGACGGATATTCATTCGAGCCGTTGCCAAAGAAGATGTTCAAGGGGAAAATGATAGAGGTGTTCGAGCCTGACGCAAAAATAAGGAGCAACACATACTGGCAGCAGAACAGGCTTGTGCCGCTGACGAGGTCGGAGGCTCGTATGCCGCAGTTCCTGAGCGACATGGAAAACTCCAAGAACTTCAAATACGTGCTCTTCGGTCTGAAGATATTCATAGAGAACTTCATTGAGACGGGCACCAAGGAGAAGCCCAGCAAGTTTGATATCGGACCGGTGAACACCGCCATCACGAGCAACTTCGTGGACGGAATGAGAACCCGAATAAGCGGACAGACCACGGCGAACATGAACCGCCACCTCTTCTTCAAGGGATATTACGCCCACGGATGGGACAGTCACAAGAACTACTACAACGGCGAACTGACATACTCGTTCAACGAGAAGCAATATCTGCCGCACGAATACCCGCGGCGCACGCTGATGTTCGCATCATCATACGACGTGTGTTCGCCATCAGACAAGTTTCTCACCACCGACAAGGACAACGTGTTCACCTCATTCAAATGGACAAAGGTGGACAAGATGATGTTCTACAACCGTCAGCAGCTGGCGTTCGAATACGAATGGTACGGCGGACTGAAGACTTCGCTGAAGCTGAAAGCCGAGGAAAACGAGGCTTGTGGCAATCTGCATTTCATCCCGCTGTCGATGTCTTCAACCGATGCAAACGGAATAAAGATACGCACGACGGAGGCTTCACTCCAACTGCGCTACGCCCCGGGCGAGAAGCTCATCAACTCGAAGCAAAGGCGAGTGGCGATAAACAGGGAGACTCCGATATTCGCACTGACACACACGTTCGGCGTGAAGGGAGTATTGGGAGGCGACTACAACTACAATTTCACCGAGGCTACAATCTACAAGAGGTTCTTCCTGAACAGCTGGGGCGACCTGAACGTGGATGCACGTGCCGGAGCACAATGGAACAAGGTGCCATACCCGCTGCTCATCATGCCGGCAGTAAACCTCTCGTATCTGGCAGCAGACGGAGTGTTCAACCTCATCAACAACATGGAATTCCTCAACGACAGGTATGCCAGCCTCGATATATGGTGGAACATGAACGGAAAGATATTCAACCGCATCCCGCTCTTCAAGAAGCTGAAATGGAGGGAGTATATCGGTGTGAAATGCCTATGGGGCGACCTCACGAGCAAGAACAACCCCTATCTGGAAAAGAACCAGGGAGACAACATCCTGATGCACTTCCCTGAAGGGGCCAACGTGATGGACCACAACAAGCCGTATGTGGAGGCCATAATCGGAGTGACCAACATATTCAAGATTCTCAGCGTGCAGTATGTGCGCCGGCTCACATACACCGATCTGCCCACTGCCCACAAGCAGGGAGTGAGATTCAGATTCATGTTCAGATTCTAACCAGGCTCTCCTTGTCATCGGATTGCCGATGACAGGCGATGCCCGACAATTCATCAACTATAAAATAATAATCAAACAGATATGCCACAGCAACAGACAAACGAAAGAATCAAGGAAAGGACAAGATACAATTTCCCGAAACTGTACAAGGTTATCATCTTCAACGATGAAATCACCACAATGGACTTCGTGGTGATGATTCTGCGCAAGGTGTTCCACAAGGATGAGGGAGAGGCTGAAAGGCTTATGCTGGATGTCCACAACAACGGACAGGCCGTAGTGGGCGTCTACTCCTACGATATGGCAAGGACAAAAGTGGGACAGGTTACAATGATGGCACAGGAAAAGGGTTTCCCGCTCCGACTCGTCTACCAGCCGGAATAGAACAACACACAGGCTTGGACAAAGGAAATTTCAGATTGAACGAAACAAGGGTAAGACAATTTTCTAAACTACAATAAAAGATAAATGGAGAACTCAGAAAGCATGAACAATGCCGTGCAGACGGCTGTCAACACAGCAAGCCAGATGCACCACGAATATATAACACCGGAGCATCTGCTCTACGGACTAACGCAGCAGGTGGACTTCAAGGCTTCACTCTGGCAATGCGACGCAAACGACGAGACCATAAGACTTCAACTCAAATCATGGCTTGAGACACAGGAGAAGGTGGGCGACACGCTCACGCTTCCGATACCTTCATTACAGTTTACCGACGTGATGAAAAACGCACTGAAGATTGCACTGAGGAGCAACGCCAGATGCGTGGACGCAAAGGAATACGTGGAGGCAATCCTGATGTTGCAGGACTCCATGGCGGCATATATCCTCGGCAAGGAGGTGGACGGCAAGGAGACAGCTTTCTTTTCGGCTCTCGATACGCTCTATGGAGCAAGGGTTGACGAGGATGACTACGAACCGGACGGATTCATGGACGCACCGGACTTCCGCCCGGAGAACTGGAAGTCTCTCGTAACCGACATCTCCGAAGAGGCAAAGACCCACACGCCGCTCATCGGCAGGGAGATGGAGCTTGACAGGACCATACAGATACTGTGCAGGATGGAGAAGAACAATCCGCTCCACGTGGGTGACCCCGGCGTGGGAAAGACGGCTATCATCTACGGACTTGCCGACATGATAAACCATAACAAAGTGCCCGGGAGAATCAGGGGCTGCAAGATATACGGAGTGGAAATGGGACAGCTCCTCGCCGGAGCACAATACCGCGGCGACTTCGAGAAGAGAATCAAGCTGATTCTCGACGGGGCTGCCAAGGAGAACGCCATCATCTATCTCGACGAGATACACAACATCATCGGAGCCGGAAGGGGCAGCGACGGCGGTCCTGACGCATCCAACATCCTCAAGCCCTATCTGGAATCGGGCAGGATAAGGTTCATCGGTGCGACGACACACGATGAATACAACCGCAAGATGGCAAAAGACCGCGGCATAACAAGAAGATTCCAGATGATTGACATCAAGGAACCTTCAATCGACGAGACAATAAAGATTGTCACAGGACTGCAACACAGCATGCAGGCCTTCCACGGCGTGGTATACCGCAAGGAAGCCCTGGAATATGCCGTAAGGGCGAGCGCCAGGCATATCCCCGACAGGCATCTGCCCGACAAGGCCATCGACCTCATCGACGAGGCCGGAGCCATGCTCGAGGTGCACCCCATGAACCGCAGCCGACAGTATGTCACGAAGGCACACATCGACGAGATTCTCGTCAAGATATGCAAGATACAGGCAAAGGCACTGAAGGACAACGACAACGAACACCTTGAATCCCTCAGACAGAACATTCTCAACAGGATATACGGTCAGGACAAGGCTGTAAACGAGGTTACCGATGCCGTGATGATGGCAAAGGCCGGTCTGAACGAGGAAGACAAGCCGCTGGCCTCGCTCCTGTTCGTCGGTCCTACCGGTGTGGGAAAAACGGAAGTGGCACGCGTGCTCGCCAAAGAGCTCGGCGTGGAGCTCGTGCGCTTCGACATGTCGGAATATACCGAGAAGCATGCCGTGGCAAAGCTCATCGGTTCGCCGGCAGGCTACGTGGGATATGAGGACGGCGGACAGCTTATCGATGCCATAAGGAATACTCCTAACTGCGTGCTCCTGCTCGACGAGATAGAGAAGGCCCACAGCGACATATACAACATTCTGCTGCAGGTGATGGACTACGCCAAGCTCACCGACAACCGCGGACAGAAGGCGGACTTCCGCAACGTCATCCTCATCATGACCTCCAATGCCGGAGCACAATACGCCTCGCAGGCAAGCATCGGCTTCGGCGGCGGCGTATCCAAGGGTGAGGCGATGATGAAGCAGGTGAAGAAGACCTTCAAGCCGGAGTTCATCAACCGCCTCAGCAACATCGTGGTGTTCAACGACATGGACGAACACATGGCTTCGATGATTCTCGGCAAGAAGCTCCGTGAGCTTTACGCCAAGCTGAGGGCAAAGAACGTTACAGCCTCTGCCACCGACGAGGCGCTGGCTTATCTGCAGAAGAAATGCTTCACACGCGAATACGGTGCGCGAGAGACCGACCGCGTCATTGCCCACGAGCTGAAACCTCTCTTCATGCGCGAAATTCTCTTCGGCAGACTCAAGAAAGGCGGCAATGCCATCATCGACATCAAAGACAACAAGTTATCAATCAAATAAGCATAAGGAAGTCCGAAGAACCATCATGATATTCCAACTCAACAAATCCATCACCTTCCCCGACCCTCATCTGGCCGAGGACGACGGACTCTTTGCCGTAGGCGGAGACCTGAGCGTAGACCGCCTGCTGCTTGCCTACAGCAACGGCATATTCCCATGGTACAGCTTCCGCGACCAACCGCAGATTCTCTGGTATTGTCCGATGAAGCGCTTCGTGATCTTCCCCGATAAGATACACATCAGCCATTCCATGCGCACGCTGCTGAACAAGGACGAATATTCCGTGAGCATCAACAACGACTTCGACGGAGTGATAAACAACTGCAGCAAACTGCGCTACGACGAGGAAGGGGCATGGCTCGGCAAGGATATGATAAAGGCGTATACCGAACTCTATCGGCAGGGCTTTGCCGCCAGCGTGGAGGTATGGGACAAGGAGAGGAAACTGGTCGGCGGACTCTACGGCGTGAGCATCGGACCGGCATTCTTCGGCGAGAGCATGTTCTCGCTCGTGCCTTCGGCTTCAAAGATTGCCCTCATCTTCCTCGCAAAATACTTTCAGCAATGTGGCGGGAAGCTCATTGACTGCCAGTTTGAGACGCCACATCTGAAGAGCATGGGCGGAGAATATATCTCCTATGATGAATATATGGATATCATCCGTCAGACTGATGATACGGCAAGCGCCGACCCGGACGATTCGCAGAACGTGTGTGACAGCAAACTCCCTTAATCCACGGAATAAGAAAAAAAAAGTTTTTCTTTTCTTACCCTCACACCCTCACAATTCCGCTGGAACGCCCTGTTTATCGGGGATTCAAGGGTGAGGGTAGATGTGAGGGTAAAATTAAGAATTTCCGTTTCTATATACAATTGAAGAGTCTGCCAGAATGGAGACTCTTCAATAAAAGTTCAAAAGTTCTATAAAAATATTCCCGTTCGGGACAAGACTATCCTCCGAAATTATCGAAGCTGATCATGTCGTCCTCCACACCGAGTGAATGAAGAAGGTCGAGCACGGTCTTGGCCATCATTGGAGGTCCGCAGAGATAATACTCACAATCCTCCGGTGCTTCATGCTGCTTCAGATATGTGTCGCCCATTACAGGAGCCACGAAACCTGGAGTATACTTTATTCCGGCTGCATCTGCCTTCGGGTCCGGACGGTCGAGGGCAAGATGGAAGTGGAAGTTGCTGAAGTCCTTCTCCAACTGCAGGAAGTCGTCGAGGAACGGTATCTCCTCAAGCGCACGCGCTCCATAGAAATAATGCATATCGCGGTCACGACAGTTCTTCGTCTTGAGCATGTGCATGATCTGCGCGCGCAACGGAGCCATACCGGCTCCTCCACCTACCCAGATCATCTCCCTTCCTGTGCCGTAATGCGGATGGAATTCTCCGTAAGGACCCGACATGACAACCTTGTCGCCCGGCTTTAGCGAGAAGATGTATGATGAAGCGATACCCGGATTCACGTCGATGAAACCTGGTCCCTGGTCTTTCGGCTTGAACGGCGGCGTGGCGATACGCACGTTGAGCGTAATGATGTCGCCCTCGTCGGGATAGTTTGCCATAGAATACGCACGGATGGTAGGTTCGGGGTTCGTACATTTGAGCGAGAAGAGTCCGAACTTCTGCCATGCCGGCAGATATGTGTCGCCGACGAGCTGCTTGTCGATGTCCTTGTCGTAGTCCATCTCAAACGCCGGAATGCTGATCTGTGCATAGGAGCCTGGCTCGAAGTCCATGTGCTCGCCCTTAGGCAGCGCCACCTTGAACTCCTTGATGAATGTAGCCACATTGCGGTTGCCGATGACGGTACACTCCCACTCTTTCACTCCCATTACAGATTCTGGCACCTTCACTTCCATGTCGCCCTTTATCTTCGCCTGGCAGCCCAGGCGCCAGTTGTCCTTTATCTCCTTGCGCGAGAAGTGCGGGCGCTCGGAATCCAGGATTTCGCCGCCTCCCTTCAGGATCTGCAGCTTGCACTGTCCGCAACTTGCCTTTCCTCCACACGCCGACGGCAGATGGATGCCGTTGTCGTTGAGGGTGTTCATCACGCTGTCTCCCTGCTCCACTTCGAGCACGGTGTCGCCGTTGACGGTAAGTTTCACCTTACCGCTCGGACTCAGATATTTCTTTGCCACCAGCAGTACTACCACGAGTACGAGTATCACAGCGAGGAACACTCCGATGCTGGCCAATATATAACTAATGTTCATTGTTTCTTCTTTTTATATTTTCAATCCCGAGAAACACATCATTGCAATCGCCATCAGTCCTACGACGATGAACGAGATGCCCAGTCCCTGCAGCGGCTTCGGCACATCGCTGTAGTGCATCTTCTCGCTTATCGCTCCCATCGACACGATGGCGAGCAACCAGCCGAGACCTGATCCGAGGGCATAGACGAAGGCATCTGCCACGCTTCCCAGATACTGCGTGCTCGACGGCTCCATATTGATGCGCTGCTGCATGAAGAGCGACGCACCCATGATGGCACAGTTCACGGCGATAAGCGGCAGGAAGATTCCCAGCGCGCCATACAGCGACGGCGAAAAGCGCTCCACCACCATCTCCACCAACTGCACGATTCCGGCAATCACGGCGATAAACAATATAAACGAAAGATAGCTCAGGTCAACGCCCTCGAAGAGGCAGTCGGGGCCGAGCACCTTGGTCTGCAACAGGTAGTTGGCCGGCACCGTGACGCAAAGCACGAAGGTAACGGCTACGCCCAGTCCGAGCGAGGTCTTCACGTTCTTCGACACGGCAAGGAACGAGCACATGCCGAGGAAGAAGGCGAAAATCATGTTGTCCACGAAGATGGACCTGAAGAAAAGGTTTATCATGTGTTCCATTTATTTCTCCTCCTTATAAAAATATGCACGGTGAATCCAGATTACCACTCCGATCAGAATGAGCGCCATTGCTGGCATGGTCATCGTGCCGTTGTTCATATATCCAAAGTCGTAAACCTCCTGCGGGATTATCTTGAAGCCGAGCAGCGAACCTCTGCCGAGCAGCTCTCTCACGGCTCCCACCACCACGAGGATTATTCCGTATCCGAGTCCGTTGGCGAATCCGTCAACGAACGAAGGCCAAGGCTTGTTCTGCATGGCGAACGCCTCAAGGCGTCCCATGAGGATACAGTTGGTGATGATGAGTCCCACGTATACCGAAAGCTCCACGCTGACATCGTATACATACGCCTTGAGCACCTGGCTGACTATCGTAACGAGCGCTGCCACCACTACTAGCTGCACCACGATACGTATGCGCGTAGGCACCGTATTGCGTATCACGGAGATGATAAGGTTGCTGAATGCTGTGATTATGGTCACGGCGAGTCCCATCACGAGCGCCGGCTTGAGCTGGGCGGTGACGGCGAGTGCCGAACAGATTCCGAGCACCTGCACGAGTACAGGGTTCATGAAATTGATCGGCGCCATGAAAACGTCTTTTATCTTGCTTTTCATAATCTGCTTATTTCTTTAAATAGTTTCTGTATTTTGCGAAACCCTCCTGCAGCATGTTGCTCACTCCGACAGACGTGAGCGTGGCTCCGGTCACGCCGTCCACCTCGCAGCTCTTGTCTTTGATTTCGCTTGTCTTCTTCACGCAGAGCACCGGCTTGCCGTCGGCACCATAGATTGTCTTGCCCTTGAAGAGGTCCTGCCAGGCCTTGCTGTCCTTGATTTCCGAACCGAGTCCTGCCGTTTCTCCCTCATGGTTGAAGTATGCTCCATACACGGTGTTGCCGTCTTCGTTCACGGCAATGTAGCCCCAGATCGGTCCCCAGAGTCCCATTCCGTATACTGGCACCACGAATTTACGCTTGCCCTCCACGGTGCAGTCGTATATCGCAAGCCTTCCTGCCTTGTAGTCTGCGCTGTTCAAGAGGAAGCCGGCTTTTTCGCCGCCCTTCGTGCCGGGGTTCGTCACGTTGCCCTGCTCATCGATTACGGCGTCGGCGTTTATCACTTTTGCATACTCCTCGCTGCTCTGCTCATCGCTGAGGTTGCGTATGTTGAGGGCTGCAAGAATCTGCTTCTTCTTGTCGAGCGCCACGTTCACGTCCTGTGTTGGCTTGAGCGCGCTGCTCACGAAAGCGAGCAGGAAGGCCACCACCACGACCATCACGCAGCTGTATGCTATGATGTATGAATTCGAGTTTGTATTCAATTTAGCCATTGTTGTTCGTTCTTTTTAGTCGCTTGTTGATATTTGCCTGCACCACGAAGTAGTCTATCGTAGGCGCAATCATGTTTCCGAAGAGTATTGCGAGCATCATTCCCTCGGGATATCCAGGGTTCATCACTCTGATTATCACTGCCAGTGCTCCGATAAGCGCTCCGTATATCCACTTTCCCGTCTCGGTTCTTGCCGATGTCACGGGGTCTGTAGCCATGAACACGGCTCCGAAGCAGAATCCGCCGATTACGATATGCTGGTACCATTCCACCGCAGACTGTCCTGTCAGCTGGAACACCCATGCCATTACGCTGCCGCTGAGGAACACGCTGAGCATGGTCTTCCATGAAGCGATGCCTGTCCAGAGCAGTATTATGGCGCCGATGGCTATTGCCACCACGCTCGTCTCACCGATGCTTCCCGGGATGAATCCGAGGATGCTGTCCATCAGCGAAGCCGACGGAATGCCGCCCTGTGCTATCTCGCCGAGTGGTGTGGCGCAGGTGTAGGCGTCGGGCAGCGTGTTGCCGAATCCGAGGATGCTGTCTGTCTGCACCCAAACGGCGTCGCCGCTCATCTTCGTAGGATATGAGAAGAAGAGGAAGGCGCGTGCCAGGAGTGCCACGTTGAAGATGTTCATACCTGTTCCGCCGAACACCTCCTTGCCGAGGATTACGGCAAACGCCACGGCGATGGCTATCGCCCACAGCGGACAGCCCACGGGGAGAATCATCGGGATGATGATACCGCTCACGAGGTAGCCCTCCTGTATCTCCTCGCCTTTCCACTGTGCCCAGGCGAATTCGATGCCCAGACCTACGATGTAGCTGACGAGCAGCTTTGGCAGCACGGCGAACAATCCGAGCATGAACATATCTAAGAATGTCCCTTCTGCTCCTGCTGCGGCATAGTTCTGGTAGCCGATGTTATACATACCGAATAGCAATGCCGGAAGCAGTGCTATCACCACGATACTCATGATTCTCTTTGAGTCTATGGCATCATGGATGTTCGTGCCTGTCCTTGATGTCTTGTTAGGCACATAAAGGAACGTCTCGAAGCCGTCGAACACGCTGCGCAGTGCGTGCAGCTTGCCGCCCTCTTCGAAGTTCGGCTTTATCTTGTTTAGATAGTTTCTTAATAAAGACATATATTAAAATTTTGCAAATTTTAAAATGAAGAATTAAGAATGAAGAATTAAGAATTCTGGTCAGCCCTGGTATTGTAATTCCAACAAACCTTTATATAACCATCATTCGTGTACTTCATATATGAACGCATATCATCCTCTTATCAGCATCTTGAAGAATTTGACAAATCCGGATTCTTCATTCTTCATTTTTCATTCTTCATTATTATTCGTTCTCCTTTCTCAACACGTCCAACCCCTCGCGCACGATGCGCTGCAGTTCGAGCTTCGACGAATCCACGAATTCGGCGAGGGCGAAGTCCTCCGGACTCACCTCATAGATACCGAGCTGCTCCTGCTTGTCGATGTCGCCCGTGATGATTGCCTTGATGAGATATTCGGCGTAGATGTCCATTGGCAACACCTTGTCGTATTCGCCGCTCATTATCATGTGGCGCTCGCCGCCCTTGATGCGCGCATCGAGTCTGTACGCCTTCTTCTTGCCGAAGAGCCATGAGAAATAGCTGCGCGAAACGCTGAACTGGTTCAGCCTTGGCATTATCCAGCCGGCAAACTCGTCTGCCTTGTCGCCCTCGGGGATAATGGTTATCTCGCTCGTATGGGCGCTGAGGAAACGCGTGTGGTGGATTGCACCGCCGTCTGCAGTCTGCTCCATTGGTCTGCCTGTAAGCGGATTGCCCATAATTACGCGCACGTCTGACGTCTCGTCATACTGTCCGCTGATAACGGGATTGATGCTCTGGCCCACGAGAATCTCCTCGTAGTGCGGGTTCTTCACCTCCGAACCCGCTATCGCCACAAGACGGCGCAGGTCTACGTGTCCTGTATTGAACAACCGTCCGATGAATATCACCGCCGTAGGGTCTACGGTCCAGACCACCTCGCCCTTGTTCACCGGGTCGATATGGTTCACCTGCACTCCCACGTTGCCTGCCGGGCATTTTCCATGGAACTCCACGGTCTCGGCATCACGCACCGTGATGTCCTGACCCTCTCCCACTCCGAGCCACGTTTTAGCGATTCGGCTGAGTGCCGTGATACCGGTCTGGAAATCCTTCTCCTGCCCCTTCAGTTCATACCCGAAGTCGCCTGCCAGCGGCATGTCTCTCAATGCGGAAACGAAGATTGCCTTCGGCATGGTCTGAGGATTTGTGGAAACGGCGTAAGGCAGCTGGTTGATGTAGCCGAAGATGCCTGCCTCAAGCAGTGCGTTGACGACCTCGTCGGCTTTCATGCCGCCCGGGTCCTTCACTCCGAAATCCACATACTCCTGCTTCTCGTCTGCCTCCACGCGGATGCTGAGCAGCTTGCGGCGGTCGCCACGCTCAACGAGGGTCACCGTACCGCTCACGGGCGAAGCGAACTTCACCTCGGGGTACGCCTTGTTGACAAACAGCGCATCGCCTGCCTTCACCCTGTCGCCCTCTTTCACCACAGCCTTGGGCTTGACGCCCTCGAATCCGTCGGGACACAAGGCAAACAGTCCGTCAGACTTCGACTCCATACGGGTCTTCTCAGCCTTCCCCTGAAGACTGATGTCAAGTCCGCGGCGTAATTTAATTACTCTTGCCATAAAAACTTTTTATTGATAATTGCTAAGACATTAATATCTATGAAATATTGTACGCGGGAATCTCTCCCCCATTGCACAGCCTGCCCACACGTTTGAGATAAACATGCAAACTTTCTGCAAATCTACAAACATTTCTTAACAAATGCCATTCCGCTCCTTTAAAATCTCAATAAAAGTTGATTAAAGAATCACTTCATTCACATTACAAACCCCGAATCCCGACATTTTGTAAAATTCAGTTTGCAAAGTAGCGCTCATGCAATATGTCTGTCCACGGGTTTCCCTTCTTGTCTCCGCCCGGCATTTCCCATATTCATGACTTCCGCAGAACTACGGGTAAATATATATTATTAGAATATGT